>Ga0209847_1000003_pt1 | contig 358193 bp, 326 predicted proteins | sample OrgsoiDNA_201060_FD_185808 | JGI IMG/M metagenome (GOLD analysis project Ga0209847, IMG submission 185808) | Permafrost soil microbial communities from the Arctic, to analyse light accelerated degradation of dissolved organic matter (DOM) -... | ecosystem: Environmental > Terrestrial > Soil >... | reverse complement strand
GTTTAGCTTTTTCACGGGACAGCAGAGTTTCACCGAAGCCGTCTTCGACAGCGTCCAGCGCAACATCAACTTCGTCGCCAACCTGGATTTCCAGTTCGCCCTGTGCGTTTTTGAATTGTTCTGCCGGGATTGCAGACTCAGATTTCAGACCGGCGTCAACCAGTACGATATCTTTGTCGATTGACACAACAACACCACGAACGATGGAACCAGGACGGGTTTCGATTGTTTTTAAGGATTCTTCAAAGAGTTGAGCAAAAGATTCAGTCATGTTGTTAATCTTTAGGTTCTTAAGTTTAACGTCCATCTGGCGTCCTGCTGGATGGGGTTGTTTCAAATGCCCCGCTACAGGTCCTTGCGGCGAGGTTAAAAAAAACTATAGCCAAAACTGGCACTGAATGGACTCCAGCACCAGATTAAGGCTCGATTACCGGGTTTGTTTTTGCGGTAACCCTAGAATTTCTGTGGCATAAGCCAACGCTTTTTCGATGACTTCATCGATGGACATACTGGTTGAATCCAGTAATAACGCATCGGAAGCAGCCACTAAAGGCGCAATGGATCGATTACGATCCCGATCATCACGTTCTTTGATCTCGGCTAAAAGCCGTTCAAAGTTAACACTAAAGCCCTTTTCCTGCAACTGTAGCATTCTTCTGTTTGCACGCTCTTCGGAGCTGGCGTCGAGAAATATTTTCACCGGCGCATCGGGGAATACCACCGTGCCCATATCTCGTCCGTCTGCAATCAGGCCCGGCGCTTCACGAAATGCGCGCTGACGACGCAGTAACGCTTCGCGAACACGGGGGAAAGCGGCCGCCTGCGACGCGGTATTACCTACCGTTTCGGTGCGGATTTCATTGCTGACATCCTCACCTTCTAAAATTACTTGTAACTGCCCATCCTGAGCGACAAAACGCACGTCGAGATGTGCGGCCAGCGGAACTAACGCCTCTTCTGAGACAATATCAACCTGATGATGCAGTGCCGCCAGCGCTAAAACGCGGTAAATGGCACCGGAATCCAGCAAATGCCAGTTAAAAGCTTCGGCCAACGCTTTACATAACGTACCTTTACCTGCACCACTTGGCCCATCAACGGTGATTACCGGGGCTAAAGCCGTCATTTTTGTCTCCTTTCGGTGGGTGATACCCGCTTCATTAGTCTCAGAGGACTAATTCAGGAGCGGCATTATACGCTGCCTTTGCGGCAACTGTTACCCCACATTGACCAGTTGTCTAAAAAGCGGACGGTTCTCAAAGAAAATAAGCAAAAAAAACGGACATCAAGGATGTCCGCTGCATGACCCACATAGTTATAGACTATGCCAGCGTACTTATTGCTGCGAGACGTTCGAAATAATCAGGGAACGTCTTCGCCGTACATTTCGGATCAAGGATGGTAACCGGCGTATCGGATAGCGCAACCAGCGAGAAACACATCGCCATGCGATGATCGTTATACGTGCCAATCTCTGCAAATTTAAGGGATTGCGGCGGTTCTACGCGAATGTAATCTTCGCCCTCTTCCACCGTCGCCCCAACTTTACGCAGTTCCGTCGCCATCGCTGCCAGACGATCAGTTTCTTTCACACGCCAGTTATAAATATTGCGAAGCGTAGTCGGACCTTGTGCGAACAGCGCCGCCGTGGCGATAGTCATGGCAGCATCCGGGATATGGTTCATGTCCATATCAATGCCTTTAAGCTCACCACGGGTGCATTCGATGTAATCATCCGCCCAGTGAATTTTTGCGCCCATTTTCTCCAGCACGTCCGCAAAACGGATATCACCCTGCATGCTGTTTTTACCAATACCGGTTACACGAACCGTTCCGCCCTTGATAGCGGCAGCGGCCAGGAAGTAGGACGCGGAGGAAGCATCGCCTTCCACCAGATAAGCGCCCGGCGAAACGTACTGCTGTTTACCGGTGATGCGGAACTGCTGGTACTGGTGATTTTCAACGTCAATACCAAAGGTCTTCATCAGATTCAGCGTAATGTCGATGTAAGGTTTGGAAACCAGATCGCCCTTAATCTGAATTGTGGTGTCATTTTCAGCCAGAGGAGCTGTCATCAGCAAAGCGGTCAGGAACTGGCTGGACACGCTGCCATCCACGCTGACATCGCCGCCGGTAAAACCACCGCGCAGGCGCAGCGGCGGATAATCTTCCTGCTCGAGATAATCGATTTGCGCGCCGCCCTGACGGAGGGCATCAACCAGATGGCCAATCGGACGCTCTTTCATACGCGGTTCGCCGGTAAGTACGACGTTCTGCTCCCCCAGACATAATGCTGCAGCCAGAGGGCGCATCGCAGTGCCCGCATTTCCGAGGAACAATTCCAGCCCTTTAGCATTGGAAAAAGCCGTGCCCAGACCGTCGATTTCACACTCAGTGCGGGAGGCAGACAGGCGGTGCGTAACACCGAGTTGCGTCAGCGCATTCAGCATATGGCGCACATCGTCGCTGTCGAGCAGGTTAGTCAGGCGGGTAGTGCCCTGTGCAAAAGCAGCCAGTAAAAGCGCACGGTTAGAAACACTCTTTGAGCCGGGTAAGTTGATGCTGCCGTTAACCAATGCAACGGGTTGTAATGTCAGGGATTCCACTCTTTCTCCAATTCTTCATTTCATAAAATGACCCCGGAGTGTAAACCGGGGTCATTTTTAAGGCTTCCTACAAAAGCATTGTGCCAGCCCGAAAGCCAGACCGCTTAGCCGTGGCGTTTTTCGAACTCCGCCATAAAGTCGGTCAGAGCCTTCACGCCTTCGAGAGGCATAGCATTATAAATAGATGCGCGCATACCGCCAGCCACACGGTGGCCTTTCAGTGCATGCAGGCCGGCTGCCTGCGCCTGCTCCAGGAATAAATTATCCAGAGAAGCATCCGCCATCTGGAATGGCACGTTCATCCACGAACGGTTAGTCGCAGCGACCGGGTTACGGTAGAAACCGGTGCGGTCGATGGCGCCGTACAGTAATTCGGCCTTTGCCTGATTACGTTTTTCCATTTCACGCAGGCCGCCCTGCTCTTTCAGCCATTTGAAGACCATACCTGACAGATACCATGCAAACGTCGGCGGGGTGTTGAACATGGAATCGTTCTCGGCCAGCACGGTGTAATCAAGGATGGAAGGCAATTCAGTGCGTGCTTTACCCAGCAGATCTTCACGGACGATAACCAGCGTCAGGCCGGCAGGACCGATATTTTTCTGCGCGCCGGCGTAAATCACACCAAAGCGGCTGACATCGATCGGGCGGGACAGGATGCAGGAGGAGTAATCAGCAACCACAATTTTGTCACCGAAATCAGGCATTTCATTGATAGCCACGCCATCGATAGTCTCATTCGGGCAGTAATGGACATAGGCAGAATCTGCGCTCAGCTTCCATTCGCTCATGGGTAGAATGCCGCGCTTGCCGTCAATCGTGGTGGTGACGTCAATCACGTTTGGCGTACAGTATTTTAGGGCTTCTTTCACTGCGCTGTGCGCCCAGTAACCGCCATCGATGTAGTCCGCGGTCGATTTCTCACCCAGCAGATTCATCGGCACTGCGGCGAACTGCGCACGCGCGCCGCCATGGCAGAAGAGAACTTTATAGTTGGAGGGAATGTTCAGCAGGTCACGAATATCCTTTTCGGATTCCTCGGCCACCTGGATAAATTCCTTACTGCGGTGACTGATTTCCATCACCGAGGTACCCAGTCCGTGCCAGTTACAAAGTTCCTGTTCCGCGCGACGCAATACTTCTGCCGGGATCATTGCCGGGCCTGCACTAAAATTATAAACCTGAGTCATTTCCCCTCACCACTTCTCTGAGACAGCCACATAGTAACCATTAATTTACCGGTTTTATCATCCGAGACAAGCAGTCTGCAACGGTTATTGATGACGACCTGATAATCAACGATGAGATCTGGGTCACAAGGTTCTTTCCTCCCTGGAAAGCTGATTTAACAGGATTATCTGTTCACGCGCGCACCGTGTTCAGCGCCCTGACCCACGTAAGATTCTGACAACGCGGACAGACCGCCTTTTCACCCACCCTGAGCTCTTTCACCAGGCTGCACTGATGGCAGGCGTACCACCCGCTGGTCATCATCAGTGTTTCGATATCAATATAATCCTCTGGCAACACCGGCAGACCGGGCTGGATATCCTCATCCAGACGGAAGTACACGCTCAGGCCGCCGTTGGTTTCCAGTATCGCCAGACGCACCTGTCCCAGATGCTCCACGCCTTTTTGTCGCAACTCCATGTAAAATTCACCTTTAGTGATGTTTTCCCGATCCATCGTTTCCCATTCGAACATGCCGTCGCGAATGATGATCAGCGGCTTTCCCTCCATCCAGTTCTGGAAATGGTGACTGCGCCCCATCAGCCAGGTGGAGAAACGGTAGAACAGCAGAATCGAGAAGAATACGGCAAAAACCGGCAAAAGCGGGACGTCATCATAAAAAGTCACATCACCCGCCGCCGATCCGAGCGTCAGGATAATCACGACTTCAAACAAAGAAAGCTGATTAACCCCGCGTCTCCCGGTCAGTTTCAGAAATAGGAAGACCACAACAAAGATGAAGAAACACCGAAAGGTGACTTCGCCAAGATATTCGAGCGGGAACTTATCCAACGCCATACGCTTAACATCAAACGCCTGCATAGAGACCTCATGAGTGGAAAAACAGCCGCTTATCGAATGCCTTCTTACAGACAAGCTTAGCGCGTTACAACGCGATTACATTCTTAACACGAATACATGGAGGTGCGTCGCAAAACCCCGTATCATTGCGCGTTTTTAGCACGCTCAAAAGTGAACTCAATGACGCAAACTTTTATTCCTGGTAAAGACGCGGCGCTGGAAGACTCCATTTCCCGCTTCCAACAAAAACTCACCGATCTCGGTTTTAACATCGAAGAAGCTTCCTGGCTGAACCCGGTTCCGCACGTCTGGTCCGTGCATATCCGCGATCGCGACTGTCCGCTGTGTTTCACCAACGGTAAAGGTGCGAGCAAGAAAGCCGCTCTGGCGTCTGCGCTGGGTGAATATTTTGAGCGTCTGTCGACAAACTATTTCTTCGCTGATTTCTATCTGGGTAAAGAAATTGCCAATGGTGATTTCGTTCATTATCCGAACGAAAAATGGTTCCCGATTGCCGAAGATAACACGCTGCCGGAAGGCATTCTGGATGAGCGCCTGCATGAGTTTTACGATGCGGACAAAGAGCTGGTGGCGAGCGATCTTATCGATCTGCAATCGGGCAATCCCGATCGCGGGATCTGCGCCCTGCCGTTCACCCGTCAGTCTGATCTGCAAACTGTGTACATTCCGATGAACATCATCGGCAACCTGTATGTGTCCAACGGGATGTCGGCCGGTAACACTGCCAACGAGGCACGTGTGCAGGGTCTTTCAGAAGTCTTCGAGCGTTACGTTAAAAACCGCATCATTGCTGAATCCATCAGCCTGCCTGAAATTCCTGCCGACGTGCTGGCGCGTTATCCGGGTGTGGTGGAAGCTATTGCGAAACTGGAAGAAGAAGGTTTCCCGATCCTCTCTTATGACGCCTCACTGGGCGGCAACTATCCGGTCATTTGCGTGGTTCTGTTCAACCCGGCTAACGGCACCTGTTTCGCCTCATTTGGCGCGCACCCTGATTTCGGTGTGGCATTTGAACGTACCGTGACCGAATTACTGCAGGGCCGTAGCCTGAAAGATCTGGATGTGTTCACGCCGCCGACTTTCGATGACGAAGAAGTTGCTGAACACGCTAACCTCGAAACGCACTTCATCGATTCAAGCGGTTTGATTTCGTGGGATATGTTTAAACAAGACGCAGACTATCCGTTTGCTGACTGGAGTTTCAGCGGATCGACCGAAGAAGAGTTCGCTACGCTGATGGCCATCTTTGATAAAGAAGATGCTGAAGTATACATCGCTGATTACGAGCATCTGGACGTTTACGCTTGCCGCATCATCGTTCCTGGCATGTCTGATATTTATCCGGCGGAAGATTTATTGCTGGCCAATAACAGCATGGGCGCACATCTGCGCGAACAGTTGCTGGCACTGCCTGACAGCGATTTGCCGAAAGAAGCCTATCTCGAGATGATAACTCAGCTAGACGATGAAGGTTTGGATGACTTCACCCGCGTGCGCGAGCTGTTGGGTATCGCCAGCGGAAAGGATAACGGCTGGTACACTTTGCGCGTGGGCGAGCTGAAATCAATGCTGGCACTGGCGGGCGGCGATTTCGATCAGGCACTGACCTGGGCGGAATGGGCGCATGAGTTCAACTCATCGGTCTACAGCGACGAACGCAACAACTACTATCGTTGTCTGCAAACCCTGCTTCAGCTTTCGTTGGAAGAAGATCGCGAACCGGCTCAGTACTACAATGCCTTCGTGAAAATGTACGGTCAGAAAGCAGTGGAAGATGCTTCTGCGGCGATAAGCGGCGAAGTGCGTTTCCACAGCCTGTTTGCCATTGACCCGGATCTTAAAGCGCTGCCTGCTCATCAGGCGCTTCTGGGTGCGTACGAAAAGCTGCAGGTGGCTAAGCGTCGCCACTGGTCTAAAGCCTGATTGACTCAGCGCGCTGACTGAACCTGAAACGGCAGAGAAATCTGCCGTTTTTTTGTCTCCGTTTCACGCCCGGCGCTCTTATTTGCCATCTAAGGTTTGACTCCGCGGGGGAAATGGCGTGTAATTTCGCGCGAAATAACGGCTGATTCGTTTTTTGAAGAATAAATAAATTCCGAAGGAATTAAAGTTAAGTATTTGTGAAAGAACAAAAGCCCATTTAGTGACAATAATTAACAGCTAATCATTAAGTTTCACTAATGGATAAGAATATTTTTTGCATCCATCAACTTTATTTGTAAAAATTAAAATGTTTTTACACCTTTACTTTCAGTCAGTTAGCATAAAAAGCACCCATTCAGTAGTAGACTTCAAACCACCAAAATCCTCCCCTTATGATCCACGTCAATTTTTACGTTATACTGCTTTGCTAGTATCTCGTTGCGCAGTGCATAGCCCTGAATAAGAGAGTTAATGTGAAAGCTGACAACCCCTTCGATCTTATATTACCCGCCGCTACAGCTAAAGTTGCTGAAGATGCCGGCGTTTATAAAGCCACCAAACAGCCGTTAAAAACGTTCTTTTTAGCCATTACTGCTGGCGTCTTTATTTCTATTGCCTTTGCTTTTTATATCACTTCAACCACCGGCACCGGGACCGTTCCTTTTGGTCTGGCAAAATTGGTCGGGGGCATCTGCTTCTCACTGGGTTTGATGCTGGTCGTCGTGTGTGGTGCAGACCTGTTCACTTCCACTGTGCTGATTGTTATTGCTAAAGCCAGCGGGCGTATCACCTGGGGACAACTGGCACGCAACTGGGCCAATGTCTATATTGGCAACCTGATCGGCGCACTGTTCTTTGTCGCCCTGATTTGGTTCTCCGGTGAGTACATGGTCGATAACGGTTTGTGGGGGCTCAACGTTCTGCAAACAGCCGACCATAAGATGCATCACACCTTTGTGGAAGCGGTATGTCTTGGGATTTTGGCTAACCTGATGGTTTGCCTGGCTGTCTGGATGAGTTACTCCGGCCGCAGCCTGATGGATAAAATGTTTGCGATGATTCTGCCGGTGGCCATGTTTGTCGCCAGCGGCTTCGAACACAGTATTGCCAACATGTTCATGATCCCGTTAGGTATCGTCATTAAGAACTTTGCAACACCCGAATTTTGGCAAGCAGTCGGTACTACGCCGGCACAATTTGCAGAACTGAACGTCACTAACTTTATCATCGATAACCTCATCCCTGTGACCATAGGTAACATCATTGGTGGCGGTTTGCTGGTAGGGTTAACGTACTGGGTCATATATCTTCGCGATGAGAAAAATCACTGATTCAACGTGAATTCTCGTTACGACAGTTTTACACGCGATTTTTAAAGAAATCCAAATTAGAAGGTAGGTGCAAGATGTCCAAGCTCAATGAAAAATTGACCAACGCATGGCAAGGCTTTAGTGCTGGTGAATGGCAGGATGGCGTAAACGTCCGTGACTTCATTCAGAAGAACTACACCCCGTATGAAGGTGATGAGTCCTTCCTGGCTGGCGCGACACAAGCGACAACCACCCTGTGGGATAAAGTAATGGAAGGTATCAAACTGGAGAACAGCACCAAAGCTCCTGTTGACTTCGATACTGACGTTGCGGCTACCATCACTTCTCATGACGCTGGCTACATCAACAAATCTCTGGAAACCATCGTTGGTCTGCAAACTGACGCGCCATTGAAACGTGCCCTGATCCCATTCGGCGGCATCAAAATGGTAGAAGGTTCATGTAAAGTTTATGGCCGTGAACTGGATCCAGCACTGAAAAAAATCTTCACCGATTACCGCAAAACGCATAACCAGGGTGTGTTCGACGTTTACACCAAAGACATTCTGAACTGCCGTAAATCCGGTGTTCTGACTGGTCTGCCAGATGCGTATGGCCGTGGCCGTATCATCGGTGACTACCGTCGCGTTGCGCTGTACGGTATCGACTTCCTGATGGCTGACAAATTCGCACAGTTCCAGTCTCTGCAAAACGATCTGGAAAACGGCGTGAATCTGGAAATGACCATCCAGCTGCGTGAAGAAATCTCAGAACAACACCGTGCTCTGGGTCAGATTAAAGAAATGGCTGCGAAATACGGCTACGACATCTCTGGTCCTGCGACTAACGCACAGGAAGCAGTTCAGTGGACTTACTTTGGCTATCTGGCTGCGGTGAAATCTCAGAACGGCGCTGCAATGTCCTTCGGTCGTGTATCTACCTTCCTTGACGTGTTCATCGATCGTGATATCAAAGCAGGTAAACTGAACGAAGAACAAGCTCAGGAACTGATTGACCACCTGGTCATGAAACTGCGTATGGTACGTTTCCTGCGTACGCCTGAGTATGATGAATTGTTCTCTGGTGACCCAATCTGGGCGACTGAATCCCTGGCAGGTATGGGTGTTGATGGTCGTACTCTGGTCACTAAAAACAGCTACCGCTTCCTGAATACCCTATACACCATGGGGCCTTCACCAGAGCCGAACATGACCATCCTGTGGTCTGAAAAGCTGCCAATGAACTTCAAAAAGTACGCAGCGAAAGTGTCTATCGATACCTCATCTGTACAGTATGAGAACGATGACCTGATGCGTCCTGACTTCAACAACGATGACTATGCTATCGCTTGTTGCGTGAGCCCGATGGTTGTGGGTAAACAAATGCAGTTCTTCGGCGCACGTGCAAACCTGGCAAAAACCATGTTGTACGCAATCAACGGCGGCGTTGATGAAAAAATGAAAATCCAGGTTGGCCCGAAAGAAGAGCCAATGATGGATACCGTGCTGGACTATGACAAAGTCATGGATCGCATGGATCACTTCATGGACTGGTTGGCTAAACAGTACGTGACTGCCCTGAACATCATTCACTTTATGCATGACAAATACAGCTACGAAGCTGCATTGATGGCACTGCATGACCGTGATGTTTATCGCACTATGGCGTGTGGTATCGCAGGTCTGTCCGTTGCTGCTGACTCCCTGTCTGCAATCAAATACGCCAAAGTTAGCACCATCCGTGACGAAGACGGCCTGGCTATCGACTTCAAAATTGAAGGCGAATATCCACAGTTCGGTAACAACGATTCTCGCGTAGATGATATCGCTTGTGACCTGGTAGAACGTTTCATGAAGAAAATTCAGAAACTGCGTACCTACCGTGGCGCTGTAGCAACTCAGTCTGTTCTGACCATCACCTCTAACGTGGTTTATGGTAAGAAAACCGGTAACACTCCAGACGGTCGTCGTGCTGGTGCTCCATTCGGTCCAGGTGCTAACCCAATGCACGGTCGTGATCAGAAAGGTGCCGTTGCCTCCCTGACCTCCGTTGCTAAACTGCCGTTTGCTTACGCTAAAGATGGTATTTCTTATACCTTCTCCATCGTTCCAAATGCGCTGGGTAAAGATGATGATGTTCGTAAAGCGAACCTCGCGGGTTTGATGGATGGTTACTTCCACCACGAAGCGTCCATCGAAGGTGGCCAACATCTGAACGTGAACGTAATGAACCGTGAAATGCTGTTAGATGCGATGGAACACCCTGAGAACTATCCTCAGCTGACCATCCGCGTTTCTGGTTACGCTGTACGTTTCAACTCACTGACTAAAGAACAGCAGCAAGACGTTATTACCCGTACTTTCACCAAGTCCCTGTAATAGCTAAAACTCTGGTTTAGTTGATAAAAAAGGCTCCACACTGTGGAGCCTTTGTTTCATCCGCCCTATCCTTTACTGTCTGCCCGACAGTCTGTTTTGCCAGAGCGCTATAATTGTGGACCTCTGGCAAAGCAGTTCCGGCCATCGCTGGCAATCAACCTTATTGATTGTCTGGTATCATAAACAGATAGAACCCAGTTTATCTCTGCCAGGCCAGCATCCGCACTTTTAGACTGCTATTCATTGGTCAATATGGAGAATAACCCGCAATGTCAGTTCAAGGTCGAATCCACTCATATGAGTCCTGTGGCACCGTAGACGGCCCAGGTATCCGATTCATTGTTTTCTTCCAGGGTTGCCTGATGCGTTGCATGTATTGCCATAACCGCGATACCTGGGACACCCACGGCGGCAAAGAAATCAATGTCGAAGATTTAATGAAAGAAGTGGTGACCTATCGCCACTTTATGAATGCATCCGGCGGCGGTGTTACTGCCTCTGGCGGGGAAGCCATCCTTCAGGCTGAGTTCGTGCGTGACTGGTTCCGTGCCTGCCAGAAAGAAGGAATCAATACTTGCCTGGATACCAACGGTTTTGTCCGCCGTTACGACCCGGTAATCGATGAATTGCTTGATGCGTCCGATCTGGTCATGCTCGACCTGAAACAGATGAACGATGACATTCACCAGAATCTGGTCGGCGTCTCGAACCACCGCACGCTGGATTTTGCCCGTTATCTGGCGAAACGTAATCAGCGCACGTGGATCCGTTACGTCGTGGTGCCGGGATGGTCTGATGATGATGAGTCGGCACATAAACTCGGTGAATTCACCAAAGACATGACCAACATCGAGAAAATTGAACTGCTGCCTTATCACGAACTGGGTAAGCACAAATGGACCGCGATGGGTGAGAAGTATGGTCTGGACGGTGTAAACCCGCCCACCACAGAAATCATGGACAGAGTGAAAAACATCCTTGCCAGTTACGGGCATAAAGTTATTTACTGATGCCCAATGCAATGCAAAAAAAGACGCCATTTACGGCGTCTTTTTTATTGGGAGCGGCGGAGAACCTTAAGATTACGCGGCTGCCACCGGATTGTGACTCTTGTCGGCTTTACGCATCAGCATCACCAGATACACCAGTGAAACGACGGCAATCATCACAAACAGCAGGCGGTCAGAATAGCTCTGCATGAGCATTGCCGTCATGGTTGGCCCGGCAAGGCTGCCGAGTGTGTAGCTCATCAGCAGCGCCTGATTCATGGCAACCAGCTCTTCTGAACTGACCTTTTCACAGGCCCATGACATCGCGACCGGATACAGCGTGAAACCAGCGCACCCAAGAATGAATAACGTCGGTGCCATCGCATAACCACTGAGCATAGCAATGCTGCCGAGGATCACGCAAAAAATCTGAATGCGCAACACCATCAGGCGACCATAGCGGTCTGCCAGACGGCCGACCGGCCATTGCCCGATGATCCCGGCGCTGACCAGCAACGCCATCCAGTAACCCACATCCGCATCGCTCATACCCTGATGCGCCAAAAACAACGGCATCAGGCCATACAACGAGCCGAGCACGATGCCGGAAATAATGCAGCCATTGATCCCAAGGCGCGCATTACGGCGGCGGAACATCGGCAGAACCGAATGACGCGGCTCTTCGCTGTCCTGATTTTCAAGATGTGCAAACAGCAATGGCAGCATGGCGATCACGATAAGCGAGGTAACCCACGGCAATACACTGAATAACGACGTTGGTACTGTTCCGACCAATAACTGCCCGACGACGGTACCGATGTAATACATGATCATATATGCCGCCAGCAGTTGCCCACGGTTCTTCACCGTTCCGCTGCGCATCAGCGCACTTTCCACGACCACCCAAATGAGCGCACAGCCTACACCGGCTACAAAACGCGCCCCGATCCAGCTCCAGAAACTCATGGAAAGCGCCAGACCCGCTGTCGCAACCGCAAACAGGAAGCACGAGAAATAGTAGCTGCGATTAAAACCGAACCGTTTTATCAGGCCGCCAGCAATCAGCGTCCCCAGTAAATTACCGGTGAAATACGATGAACTGACAAGGCCCACCTGCCATGTCGGCAGCTGCTCATGGCTGAGCCATAATGGGACCAGCGTGTTTAAGACGGCGATAGAAATCGTCAGCAGAAGGAGTCCGCACAGCAGCAGAAAAACGGGACGGGAATAGGCGGACATAGGGCGTTGACGACCACAAAGACGAAGAAATTGCGCGCATCATGCCACCGGCGCAATAAAAGTCAATCTGGCGAAAGGAGGCCTGAGCACAATCTGGATGACGATGATTGAAATCGTTAATCAAGCGCTGCGATTAGGAATCATGAAGCTTTAATGACAAGCGGATATCGCCATGATAACAAACGAGTTTACATTTTCCGCAACCATCGCATTTTTCCGTATCGACAGAGGGCTGATTCTGTTGATTAAAAAATATTGCCGTGCGCGGACACCCAATTTCGCACATCCGGCACAGGTCATCTATGCGTCCCAGACATTGCGGCAGGATAACAGGTCTCAATCCTGTATCCCCTGGTAAGGAAATATCCAGCGCCCCACTCTCGCAAGCTTGCGTACAGGCACCACAAAAATCGCACTCCGCGTGTTCGATACTCAGGGCGACTTTATCTTGCTCAATTCGTAGCATCCCCACAGGGCAGGCTTCAGTACATTTTCCGCAGCCATTACAAAGCAGCAGGAACTGAGGCTCTGCCAGCGCCTGCGGCGGACGGGGTAACGGGCGCTGCAACGGTGGCGTCGCAGGCACCGCAGCCTGTTCAATTGTCTGCTTTCCTGACGCCAGCAGGCCGCGAAACAATCCGCGACGACTGACGTTACGGTTGCCCATCCGGCCTTGTGAATCGCTCATCAGAAATAGAGCTTAGCTACAGGTGTTTCAATCGCCAGCGCCTGTTGCCAGCCAGCCAACGTCGATTCAGCGAGAATTGCCACACCGACATAAAACGGATGATCTGCTTTCTGACGCAATAATTCGAGATAGCGACCTGCCCACGGCAGTAAATGCACCGTCAGAAACGAGTTCAGCAATGACGGTGAATTCTCCGCCAGCCATGCACACATCATCAGCATCAGTCCGATATGGTCTTCAGGTTCTGCCTGCGTAAGCTGCGGCCCGATATGGTTTTCGCGCATCCACTGACGTAATGCCAGCGTGGAATCACCAAACACCACCGATTCTTTATCCAGATACACTGAACCCCACGGTGGGGCCGGTAAGGCATACGGCCCTATAAACAGGCGCTGATAGGCATCGTCGATACTTTCTTCTGCACTTTCAGTCTGACTTAACATTTCCGTGGCCTGTGCTTTCGCATCTTCTGTAGCACAGGGCCACAGCGGTGCCCAGTCACTGCTTTTCAGTAAGGCGACGAGGGGCTGAACTTCTTGCGATCCTGGCGGATAGAACAGCGTCGCGCCTAAAATCTTTCCGGTTAAACTGATAGATTCTGCTGACATAATTCACTCATTGTTGTGAGAACGCGCCACCTGCGGCAACGCGTTCCCTGACACTCATTACTGGCCGGTCATTAACCGCTGACGGCCATACCCACAGTCATATGAAGCCCGTAGAAAATCGCACGCCCGATCAGCTCACCGACGAAGACCAGCACAAAGGCCAGTATCATTGAGGCTAATGCCGGGCGCTTGCGCAGGATAAGCGGGCAGTACCAACAACCCAGGCCCAGAACAATCAGCACCAGCCGCCACGCAGATAATGTGCCGTATTGCGGGATGAGTGTGGAAGCCGCCTGAACGGAGCTGTTGATGTCCGCCAGACCGGCGCTTTGCATCACGACCACCGCCATGCTCACCACCAGTGCAATAAGGCTGATCGCCGGTAGCAAACGCAAACCGCAGCCACTAATGTTGGCACCGCGCAGTAGCAAATAGCTGAGCACCGGTCCGCCAATAAGCACCGTCAGGCCGAAGTGGAACGCGGTATAGACGTTATCCCATGTAGGCACCGTACTGATTTCATAAACACGGCACATCGCGTAAACAAAACCGACACCCGCCAGCATGGTGATCACCAGCCAGATTTTGCCCAGCGCACGCGGCATTTTGTTGATGATTGCCAGCAGCCAGTAAATGCCACCCAGCGCGAAGAACAGTGAACCGCTGCCGATTTCATTACTCAGCGGTGAAGCACCGAGACGATTAAGCGAATTGAAAGCACGCAGCGGCGAGCCGAGGTGCAGAACAGAGGCGATAAACGCCACCGCCATCAGCACCCACAGAAAGAACATCGAGAGATGAATACGACGATGTTCTTCCACGGAGCGGTGAGTCAGCAGCGCAATGGCCAGCACGATAAAGGCCCCTACAACGCACTGCCCCAATACAGTAAAGACCATTAAAGGCCATTCATGCCATCCGTTTCCCATCTCAAACCTCCTTAGGGTTAGCCAGATAACCCGTGGTATCACCTACAGGACGGCAATTCGCATTGGGTTTGATGACGATATTTGGGTGAGTGAAATGAGCAGCTGGCAGCGGTGCTACCTCCGCCAGATCACCGTATTTCGCACGCAACTCTTCAATAGGAGCCATATCCAGCGCGCGCAGCGGGCAGGAATCGACACAAATAGGTTTTTTACCGTCGGCAACGCGTTCATAGCAGCCGTCGCACTTGGTCATGTGGCCTTTAGCTTTGTTGTACTGTGGTGCGCCGTAAGGACAGGCCATATGGCAGTAACGACAGCCGATACATACGTCTTCGTTCACGACTACAAATCCGTCTTCGCGTTTATGCATAGCACCGCTCGGGCAGACTTTTGTACAGGCCGGATCGGCGCAGTGGTTGCATGAAATCGACAGATAATAGGCAAACACGTTCTGATTCCAGCCGTCACCGTCTTTTTGCCAGTCGCCACCGGCATATTCATAAATGCGGCGGAAACTGACGTCCGGGGTTAAATTCTTGAAATCTTTACAGGCCAGCTCACACGTTTTGCATCCAGTGCAGCGGCTTGAATCAATATAAAAACCATATTGAGTAGTCATGTTTTACTCCTTTAAACCTTAGCCACTTGCACAAGGTTGGTGTGAGAGGGGTTACCTTTCGCCAGCGGTGAAGGTCTTTGAGACGTCAGTACGTTGATGCTACCCGCACGGTCGATTTTCTTGCTGTCCGGTGAATACCAGGCACCCTCGCCCAGCGCGACAACGCCAGGCATCATGCGCGGCGTGACTTTCGCCGCAATATGCACTTCCCCGCGATCGTTAAAAATACGGATCATGTCGCCGTTTTTGATACCACGCTGACCGGCATCTAGCGGGTTGATCCACATTTCCTGCCGGCAGGACGCCTTAAGTACATCTACGTTGCCGTAAGTTGAGTGAACGCGTGCTTTATAGTGGAAACCGGTCAGTTGCAGCGGATATTTGCTGGCAAGCGGATCGTCGTAGTTCTCAAAGCCCGCGGCGTACACCGGCAGTGGATGGATTACGTCCTCTTTCGCGAGTTCCCACTCCGAGGCAATCTTTGCCAGTTCAGCGGAATAGATTTCGATTTTGCCGGACGGCGTGGTCAGCGGGTTGGCTATCGGATCTTCACGGAAGGCTTTGTAAGCCACATGATGCTGCTCGGGGTCACGTTTCTTGAACATGCCCTGTTGGCGGAAGGTGTCGAAATCGGGCAATTCTGGCAGGGCTTCGCGGGATTGCTGATACAGGTGACGCAGCCATTCTTCCTGCGTACGGCCTTCGGTAAATTTCTCTTCAACGCCCATTCGGCGTGATAACTCGGAGGTCATCTCGTAAATATTTTTACATTCGAAGCGCGGCTTGATGACCTGATCGGCAAAAATGATGTAATCCATGTTGCCGCAGGACGCATCGAGACAGAAATCCATCTGCTCAGACGCCGTACAATCCGGCAGAATAATGTCCGCATATTTCGCCGAGGACGTCATGTGGTTATCAATCACCACAATCATTTCGCACTGTTTATCATCCTGCAAAATGTCATGTGTACGGTTGATATCAGAATGCTGATTAATCAGGCAGTTACCGGCGTAGTTCCAGATAAACTTGATCGGCACATCCAGTTTCTCCTTCCCGCGCACACCGTCTTTGGTCGCGGTCATTTCAGGCCCACGCGCGATAGCATCGGTCCACATGAACATGGAAATACTGGTCTGCACCGGATTATCAAAGGCCGGCATACGGACAAACGGGATTTCGTACGAACCTTCACGTGCGCCGGAGTTACCGCCGTTCACACCGACATTACCGGTCAGGATCGCCAGCATCGCGATAGCGCGGGTCGCTACTTCGCCGTTTGAGTGACGCTGCGGTCCCCAGCCCTGAGTGATGAACGCCGGTTTTGCCTGACCAATTTCACGCCCCAGCCTGACGATTTTATCCGCCGAAATACCGGTGATTTTTGCCGCCCACGCCGGCGTTTTGGCTATGCCATCCGGGCCATCCCCCAGAATGTAAGCTTTATAATGGGCATTCTCCGGCACACCAGCGGGTAAGGTTTTCTGGTCGTAACCGACGCAATATTTATCGAGGAACGGCTGATCGACCAGATTTTCGGTGATCATGACGTGGGCAAGTGCCGCAGCCAGTGCGCCATCAGTACCCGGACGAATCGGTACCCACTCGTCTTCACGGCCTGCACCGGTATCGGTATAACGCGGATCGACAATGATCATGCGCGCGTTTGAACGCTGACGCGCCTGCTCCAGATAGTAGGTAACGCCACCGCCACTCATTCGTGTTTCGCCTGGATTATTACCGAACAACACCACCAGTTTGCTGTTTTCAATATCAGACGGACTGTTGCCGTCGGCCCAGCCACCGTAGGTGTAATTCAGACCGGCCGCAATCTGTGCTGAGCTGTAATCACCGTAATGATTCAGATAACCGCCACAACAGTTCATCAGACGAGCGATCAGCGTTTTGCCCGGCGGCCACGAACGGGTCATGGTGCCGCCCAATGTGCCGGTGCCGTAATTGAGGTAAATCGCCTCGTTACCGTAGCGATGAATGATATCTTTCAGGCTGCCTGCAAGCGTATCGAAGGCTTCATCCCAGCTGATTTGTTTGAATTTTCCCTCACCGCGCTTACCGACGCGCTTCATCGGGTATTTCAGACGATCCGGGTTGTACACGCGGCGGCGCATGGACCGCCCGCGCAGACAGGCACGAACCTGATGCAGCGCGTCATAATTATCGTCACCGGTATTGTCCGTTTCGACGTAACGAATTTCGCCATCCACCACGTGCATGCGCAGCGGGCAACGGCTGCCACAGTTAACCGTACAAGCGCTCCAGACGATTTTCTCGTCCGCCACTTTGGCTGACGCAGGGATATTTTCTGCACGCAATGATTTGAACGGCAGTGATATTCCGCCGATCGCCGCTGCCATTCCGGCGAGCGTGGTTCCTTTTACCAGACTGCGGCGGGAGATCCCGCTCTGATCTGGTTGACTGCTTTTTGAATCCGACATGACTTACTCCGCTACGCCTCCGGTTAGGGAGGCGAAAATTAACAATCGTTTCATCGAGCCAGGCTCTTAGTCCGTAGCTTCTTTAGACTTTTTCTATCTGAATCAGATTCGTGTGCTGAGGATTCCCTTTCGCCAGCGGCGACGGACGTTGGGTCGTCAGCGTGTTCATACAGGCGCCGTGGTCAACACGATCGCCGCTCATATTGGCCTGATGCCATGCACCCTGCCCCATGGCCACCACGCCGGGGATAATGCGCGGTGTGACTTTCGCCGCTACGCGGACTTCTCCGCGATCGTTAAAGACTTTCACTTTGTCGCCGTTTTGAATGCCACGGGTTTTGGCGTCCAGCGGGTTAATCCAGACTTCCTGACGACAGGCCGCCTGCAACACGTCGATGTTGCCGTAGGTGGAGTGGGTACGCGCTTTATAGTGAAAGCCAAACATCTGTAAAGGAAACTGACTGCGTTTGGGGTCATCCCAGCCTTCAAAGGTGGAGGCATAGACCGGCAACGGACTGATAGTTTCGTCTTTTTGCAGTTCCCATTCGCCGGCAATCTGAGCCAGTGCGGAAGAGTAAATTTCGATTTTTCCTGACGGCGTTTTCAGCGGATTGGCCAGCGGATCCTGTCTGAACTTTTTGTATGCCACGAAATGCCCGGCAGGATCTTTACGCTTATAAATCCCCATCTCGCGCAGTTCTTCGTAGGCAGGCAGAGCCGGATCTTTGACCCGCATTTTGGCGTAGAGGTATTGCAGCCACTCGCGCTGAGTTCGACATTCGGTGAACTTGTCGTAAACCTCAGGCCCGAGACGTCGCGCCACTTCGCTCATCACCTCGTAGATGCCTTTGCGCGCAAACTTCGCGGATGTCGCAGGCTGGATGAAAATGAGGTAGCCCATGTTCCCGGCGTAATCATTCGGGATGATGTCTTCCTGTTCAACCGTCATCAGGTCAGGCAACAAAATGTCGGCATATTTAGCAGACGAGGTCATGAAGTTTTCGAGCACGACGATCATTTCGCACTGTGTATCGTCCTGCAAAATATCGTGGGTTTTATTGATGTCAGAATGCTGGTTGGTAATGGTGTTACCGGCGTAATTCCAGATGAACTTAATAGGTACGTCCAGCTTGTCTTTACCACGCACGCCGTCGGCTTTGGCCGTCATTTCCGGGCCGCGTGCGATAGCATCAGTCCAGCTGAAACAGGAGATCTGCGTTTCCACCGGATTTTCCAGCACCGGCATACGTTCGATGGTAATTGTGTACGTTGATTCACGTGCGCCGCTGTTACCGCCGTTAATTCCTACGTTACCGGTTAAAATCGGCAACATGGCGATGGCGCGCGAGGTCAGCTCGCCGTTGGCCTGACGCTGCGGCCCCCAGCCTTGAGAAATGTACGCTGGTTTGGCCTGCCCGATTTCCCGTGCCAGTTTGACGATGCGATCTGCCGGAATACCGGTGATGCGTGAAGCCCACTCCGGCGTCTTCGCTGTTGCATCCGCGCCCTGCCCGAGGATATAGGCTTTGTAATGACCGTTGGCTGGCGCACCCGCTGGCAACGTTTTTTCGTCGTAGCCCACACAGTACGTATCCAGAAAAGCCTGATCGACCATGTTTTCGCAAATCAACACGTGCGCGAGGCCTGCGACCAGCGCGGCATCAGTACCGGGACGAATCGGGATCCACTCATCTTCGCGACCCGCTGCGGTATCGGTATAGCGGGGATCGATGACGATCATTCTTGCATTCGAGCGCTCGCGGGCCTGTTCGAGATAGTAAGTAATGCCGCCGCCGCTCATCCGCGTTTCGGCCGGATTGTTACCAAAGAGCACCACCAGCTTGCTGTTTTCGATATCAGACGTGCTGTTGCCGTCGTTGCTTCCATAGGTATATGGCATGGCGCAGGCAATTTGCGCGGTGCTGTAGGTGCCGTAATGGCTGAGGAAACCGCCGTAGCAGTTCATCAGACGGGCGACCAGCGAGGCGTAAGGCGAAGAGCGGGTGATATTGCCACCGACCACGCCGGAGGTGTAATTGATGTACACCGCTTCGTTGCCATATTTGGCCACGATCCGCTTCAGATTATCCGCGATAGCATCGAAGGCCTCATCCCAGCTGATGGTTTTGAATTTCCCTTCACCGCGCTTGCCCACGCGTTTCATCGGATAGTTCAGCCGTTCCGGGTGATTCATGCGGCGTCGCATTGAACGCCCACGCAAACAGGCGCGGACCTGGTGATTACCATAGACATCGTCGCCAGTGTTGTCGGTTTCGACCCAATACACTTCATCATCACGCACGTGCATACGTAATGCGCAGCGGCTGCCACAGTTTACCGAACATGCGCCCCAGACCACTTTATCTTCAGGCACTGATTGCTTTGCGTCACCTACGGCAGCGGCCAGTGCCGTACGGCCAAAGGGCAGCGAGACGCCGCCCGCTGCGATTGCCAGACCGGCCAGCGTCGAGGTTTTCATCAACGTCCGGCGGCTAAGTCCGCATTGTTTAGCAGCGATTTCTGGTTTGATTTCCGACATATTTCCGCTCCGGTAAGTGACTCCGTCATCCGTACCAGCGTTCACCGGCGTCATCAGACATTGACGAAGAGTTGAGCGGGCAGATTTGCGCAGGACTGGGAGTATTCACTTACCCACTCAGAATGCATGGATATTACTCACGATGGGGTAGGAAACTTTGTTTGCTATCAAAAAAGGAGGGATTGGCTGGGAGGTAACAGTGGAATCATCGTGCAGCGCACGGTTTAAGCCATAAAAAAAGCGCCCTGAGGCGCTTTTTCGCTATGTTATAGAATACATAACGGGATTAGCCGATATATTCTAAACCGCCCATGTAAGGACGCAGTACTTCAGGCACTTCGATACGACCGTCTGCGAGCTGGTAGTTTTCCAGCACAGCAACCAGAGTACGGCCAACAGCCAGACCGGAACCGTTCAGGGTATGAACCAGACGCGGTTTTTTCTCGGTTTTGCTGCGACAACGCGCCTGCATACGACGTGCCTGGAAATCCCACATGTTTGAGCATGAAGAGATTTCACGGTACGTATCCTGCGCTGGCAACCATACTTCCAGATCGTAGGTTTTACTTGAACCAAAGCCCATATCGCCCGTACAAAGCAGCATTTTGCGATACGGAAGATTCAGCAACTGAAGCACTTTCTCTGCATGGCCGGTCAGTTCTTCCAGCGCCTGCATGGAATCTTCCGGGCGAACAATCTGTACCATCTCGACTTTATCGAACTGGTGCATACGGATCAGGCCACGGGTATCACGACCATAAGAACCGGCTTCGGAACGGAAGCATGGCGTATGTGCAGTCATCTTCAGTGGCAGCGATTCTTCTTCAAGAATTTCGTCACGCACCAGATTGGTCAGCGGTACTTCAGCCGTTGGGATCAGCGCATAGTTACTGCTGCCCGCTTCTTCGTCCAGAGGCTTGGTGTGGAACAAATCTTCACCAAACTTCGGTAACTGGCCAGTGCCGTACAGCGTCTCATGGTTGACCAGGTAAGGAACGTACGCTTCCAGATAACCGTGCTGTTCGGTATGCAGATCCAACATGAACTGGGAAAGCGCGCGGTGCATGCGGGCGATTTGCCCTTTCATCACCACAAAGCGTGAACCCGTCAGTTTTACCGCAGCCGCGAAATCCAGACCGCCAGCCATTTCGCCCAACGAAACATGATCGCGTACGTCAAAATCGTACTGACGTGGGGTTCCCCAACGGCTCACTTCAAGGTTGTCGTTTTCGTCTTTACCGGCAGGTACGGAATCATCTGGCAGGTTAGGAATGGCGGAAGCAATATCCCGGATTTCATTTTGCAATGCGTCCAGTTCAGCTTTCGCTGCATCCAATTTCTCACCCAGCGTAGTCACTTCCTGACGCAGGGGTTCGATGTCTTCGCCACGGGCTTTAGCCTGACCGATAGTTTTCGATCGTGCGTTACGTTCAGCCTGGAGAGTTTCCGTTTCTACCTGCAAGACTTTGCGGCGCTCTTCCTGAGAACGCAGCTTTTCCACATCGAGTTTAAAACCTCTGCGAGCGAGTTTTTCTGCAACTGCGTCTAGCTCATTACGCAGCAGATTGGGATCGAGCATGCTAATCCTGTACGTGTCGTTATTGAATGTTAATTTGATGATGCACGCGGCTTTAAAAGGCAGCGTGTCAAAGAGTTATCAAGGTAACCTTACCGCAACGATAAAGTTAGCGGTAGCGTTTTGTCGGGCTATTTTGATCTTGTTCAGCAAGCCATGCCAGCTTTTCGCCGATCTTCCCTTCAAGGCCACGCGCGGTGGGATAATAATACTGGGTACGGGCCATTTCCGGCGGAAAATAATCTTCTCCGGCAGCGTAAGCATTCGGTTCATCGTGTGCATAGCGATACTCGGCACCCAACCCCATTTCTTTCATGAGTTTGGTCGGCGCATTGCGTAAATGCTCCGGCACGTCGAAATCGGATTTCTCGCGAGCATCGCGCATCGCCGCTTTAAATGCGCTGTAGACCGCATTACTTTTCGGCGCGCAGGCCAGATACACGATAGCCTGAGCAATCGCCCGCTCACCTTCCGCCGGTCCGACGCGGGTGAAACAGTCCCACGCAGCAATCGCCACCTGCATACCGCGCGGATCGGCATTGCCGACATCTTCTGAAGCAATCGCCAGTAATCGGCGTGCGACATACAGCGGATCGCCACCGGCGGTAATAATACGAGCGTACCAGTACAGCGCTGCGTCAGGGGATGAACCACGTACCGACTTGTGCAGCGCAGAGATTAAATCGTAGAAGCGGTCGCCTTTATTATCGAAACGCGCGCTGCGTTCACCGGCAATTTCAGTCAGCAGTTCCGGCGTTAATGTGCGAAATCCCTTGGCGTCGATTTCAGCCATATCCGCCATCATTTCAATACTGTTCAGCGCACGGCGGGCATCGCCATTGACCAGCTCGGACAGCATGCGACGCGTTTCTGGCGGGACACGGATTTTTTCATTGGCGTAGCCACGCTCTGCATTGGTCAGCGCCTGATCGATGACTTTTTCGATATCTTCAGCCGTCAGCGATTTGAGCAGATAAACGCGGGCGCGGGACAACAATGCGGAGTTGAGTTCGAATGAAGGATTTTCGGTGGTCGCACCAATAAACGTAATGGTGCCATCTTCGATGTGCGGCAGAAATGCGTCCTGCTGACTTTTGTTGAAGCGATGGACTTCGTCCACAAAAAGAATGGTACGACGCCCGGCATCGCGGTTTTGCCGGGCGCGTTCAATTGCTTCACGGATCTCTTTGATACCTGAGGTGACCGCCGAAATACGCTCAACATCGGCATTGGCATAGCGGCCAATCAGTTCTGCCAGCGTCGTTTTCCCGGTGCCCGGCGGCCCCCACAAAATCATCGAATGCAGCTGCCCTGCTTCAATCGCACGTGGCAAAGGCTTGCCCGGCGCTAAAAGATGCTGCTGACCGATATATTCTGCAAGAGTGACTGGCCGCATTCTGGCGGCCAGTGGCTGAAATTCATTATGGGAAAAATCGAGTGACATATTACTCAAAGGGACCTCACTGACGCTGGTCGTCCACCGTCACACCCTGTGGTGGCGTAAATTTAAATTTAGCATCGTCAACCGACGCGTTTTGCTCGCCTTTAAGTGCATAAGCACTTTTTTGGCCATCCTGCTCAATCGCAGAGAAGCTCTTGATAGTGCCGGCTGGCGTAACGTTGATGGTGAACTGTTTCAGATTACCGGTAGCGGCTTTCGGCGTTAATTCGAAGTCATCGCCTTTCTGCTTCACGTTATATTTTGCCCAGTCACTGCTGTCGTTACGCGTGATCAGCATGAACGGCGTGTTACCGGTGGCATTTTTCAGCCAGGTCGCCGTGACTTGCTCAACAAACGGGTTGTAGAACCACAGAGTTTTGCCGTCGGAAACCAGAATGCTTTCATCCGGCGTGGTCATGTGCCAGTTGAACAGATTTGGACGTTTCACCCACAGCTGGCCTTCGCCCTGCTGAACGGCAGCACCGTCGTCACTGGTGACGGTCTGAGTAAAGCTCGCATGGAAAGTATTCAGTTTACCCAGGCGGGATTTGAGATCGCTGCTGGCGTCCGCTAAAACGGAAGCGGAGGTAAATGCAGTCAGTAAACACCCTACCATTAACAGTTTTTTCATTTTTATAATTACCTCAGAAATCCATAAACTTCAGACGATGCCTTTCACACAGGCAAAAGACGTATGGTGCGAACTCTATCCGAGGCTGGACGCCAGCGGTAGCTCAATCATCTGAAAAAACACTGTTTTACGCATCTTTGCACAAGGGCCGCATTCGCGACCCTTCTTAATAACAAATGTGCAAATCAGTCGTCACTTACTCGTGAGAAGGAGGTGCCAGTACTTCGCGGTTGCCATTATGGCCCGGCGTGCTGACAATCCCCTGCGCTTCCATCTGTTCAACGATACGCGCTGCGCGGTTGTAACCGATGCGGAACTGTCGCTGTACGCCGGAGATTGACGCACGACGTTTATCAACGACGAACGCCACCGCCTGATCGAACAACGCATCCAGCTCTTCATCATCCCCCAATCCCAGCCCGCCGCCTTCACCATCTTCGCCACCAGAAAGGATACTTTCGATGTACTTCGGACGACCGCGCGCTTTCCAGTCTTGCACAACAGCATGCACTTCCTGATCGCGTACAAACGCCCCGTGAACACGCACAGGAATCGAGGAGTTAGGCGCCATATACAGCATATCACCCATACCCAGCAGAGATTCGGCACCGCCCTGATCGAGGATCGTACGGGAGTCAATTTTGCTCGACACGGTAAATGCAATTCGCGTCGGAATGTTGGCTTTAATCAGGCCGGTGATAACGTCAACAGACGGACGCTGCGTCGCCAGTACCAGGTGGATCCCTGCTGCACGGGCTTTCTGCGCCAGTCGTGCAATCAGCTCTTCCACCTTTTTACCAACGGTCATCATCAGGTCAGCAAATTCATCCACCAGCACGACGATAAACGGTTCTTTACCGAGGAATGGCGGTTCAGCCGCCATGCCATCGCCCGGCTTCCAGAACGGATCGGGAATCGGACGGCCCATGGCTTCCGCTTCCTGAATACGTTCGTTGTACCCAGCCAGATTACGTACTCCCAGCGCCGACATCAGCTTATAGCGACGTTCCATTTCACCCACACACCAGCGCAGCGCATTGGCGGCGTCTTTCATGTCGGTAACCACTTCGGTCAGCAGATGTGGAATGCCTTCGTATACCGACAACTCGAGCATTTTCGGGTCGATCATGATGAAGCGCACTTCTTCAGGCGTCGCTTTATAGAGCATGCTGAGGATCATGGCGTTCACACCCACCGACTTACCGGAACCGGTTGTACCGGCCACCAGCAGGTGCGGCATTTTCGCCAGATCGGCCACTACAGGCTCGCCGGAAATATCTTTACCCAGCACAATAGTCAGCGGTGAAGGACTGTCTTTAAACTTCGCGCAGTCCAGCACTTCTCGCAGATACACGGTCTGACGCTTCTTGTTCGGTAACTCGAGGCCCACATAAGGTTTGCCCGGAATAACTTCCACAACGCGAACCGCAACGGCGGACAACGAACGGGCAAGGTCGCGCGACAGGTTTGAAATACGTGCCGCTTTGACACCCGGCGCCAGATCCAACTCGAAACGGGTGATGACCGGCCCCGGCAGTTTACCGACTACGTCGGCTTTGATGCGGTAATCGTTCAGACGCGCTTCAATCAGATTGCCCATTTGCTCAAGCGCGAACTCATCCACAGGCTCAGCTTCAGCCGGTGGTGAAGTCAGTAAGTCCAGCGAAGGTAATGGCGTGGTTGGTTTCACTAACGGTTGTTCATGACGCATCAGGAACGGATGGATCAGACTGTCCATATCCGGTTTAGCCGGTGAAGGCGCCTGACGTGGCGCTTCATATTCCTGCGCGTGTTGCACAGGCTGAGGAGACTGCGGACGCTGATACGTTTGTTGCGCAAATTCTGCAGGCTGCGGTTCTTCCTCTGCCTGAGCAGGTAACGTAAACAGCGGTTCGCTTGGCATGTCGTCCACCAGATCGGCCATCGGTGAGAAGCTAAACGCATCGTGCTGAGTGAGTTTCATGGCCGCAGCAGCGAAATCATCGGCCGCTGAGGTCTGCGCGTCCACCTGCGGACTTTGCGAATGATGATGCTGAACCACACCACTGTGCGGCTCAACGTCCTGCTGATAGCGTGACTGCTCGCGCGCCGCAAAGGCATTACGCAATTCGGCTTCCTGCAAGGCGGCTTCGTCGTCAGGCTCTTCCTGGGTGACAGACTCACCATAACGCTGGTGCTGCTGATCAGAGAACGCCTGACGCAATGCGGCTTCTTGCATCGCTTCTTCATCCGCCTGAGCCTGTTCATCCAGATAAACAGGTTGCACAGAGGCGTTCTGCTGGGACGCGCTTTGTTCCTGTTCCTGCTGTTCAGCCAGTCGCTGAGAAGGTAATTTAATCCCATAGGAGGCCAGCTCACGACGGGTCGGAATGCGCACCGGATTCGGCCTTGGTAATTCCGGGCCAAAACCTTTTTTGATCTGCGGATTTTCATCACTGACTGCGCTGAACGCAGGCATGAAAGTGTTACCCGCAGAAGACGCGGCGGACTGCCCCGCTTGCGCCAGACCCGTTGCCAGCGCAGCGGTCGCTGCCACACTTGCCGCGTGCGCGCTGTCAGGCGTCGGAGAACTGAAATCAAACGGTGAACGCGAAGTGTGTTCTGCCGCTGTCTGCCAGTTACCCATACGCGGGCCGTCTTCATCATTATGCTCAGCCCGCACCGGTGAAGGTGACTGCTGAACAGGCTGAGGATGTCGCGGTACCGGCGTTTCTTCAGGAATTTCGAAACTGTATAACGGTGGTGCTGCCGGTTCAGGTGCCGATGGCGGTGGCGCAATGTTCGCTACCGGCGGCTCTGCCGCGTAAGGATCGACGACGCCCGCAGGCGCTACCGGTGCAGATTCAGCAACAACCGCTGCCGCAGGTTGAGCCGCGGGCTGATGAACTGACGGCGCAGAGAGCAGCACATCATCTTCATCAACGTCAGATGGCGCAGCGTCGGCCGTTGACGCCAATGCGGCTGTCGTTGCAGCGGCGGCAACCGGTGCTACTTTCGCAACCGGTTTCTCAGCATCATCTTCCAGCAACGGATCATCATGCTCATCGTAGTCGTCGTAATCATCATCACGTCGGGAACGGTTGGTCACAATGTTGGTCACGCCAAGCACTGCCCCACCAATCTTTTCTGCGATGGTTAGCCACGACCAGCCGGTAAACAGCGTCAGACCCGCAGCCCAGACACAGAGCAGGACCAGCGTGGCGCCGACGTTATTAAAGTAAGGTGTCATCGCCGTGCTTAGCAAGCTGCCGATCACCCCGCCGGAGGCGAAGTAATAGAGGTCATCGATGTTGACCGACGCCAGCCCACAAGACGTGACAATCAGCGCCAGCGTCCCGATAAGACGCAGCGACCAGGCGAAATAGTCGATAAAATCCTGATTATCGCGCTGACGGAAAGCCGCCCAGCATAGACACAGGATAATTGGAGGAATTGCGTAACCAAATACGCCAAATATGAAGAACAACGTATCGGCCATCCAGGCCCCAACGCCACCACCCCAGTTATGAATAGGACCATGCCAGGCGGTTTGAGACCAGCTGGGATCCGAGGGGTTAAAACTCACCAATGCTGCCATCAAGTACGCAGCAAAAATCGCTACCACAACCAGCAAAGCCTCCAGAATACGGCGGCCGTTGCTCAGTCTTTTCAGGGTAACGTCTTTATCTTCTGTATATTCCTGGCTCAAGAAAGGCTCTCCAGGTTCCTGTGAACTGAGAAAAAGCAACAGCGCCGAGAGTTGACCCCGGCGCCATAGCTGTATAGATACACAGGAGTGTAGCTAAAAAAACAAGGTTTTGCACCTGACAATTACCGGGTCTTAATGACCAGGCGATTTGTCTGTTTCACTTCTTCCATTACCACATAGGTACGGGTGTCGTTCACACCTGGAAGACGAAGTAATGTCTCACCTAACAGCTTACGGTAAGCAGACATATCCGGTACGCGGGTTTTCAACAGGTAGTCGAAATCCCCTGAAACCAAATGACACTCCTGAATATCTTCGAGTTTTTGTACTGCCGCGTTGAACTGCTCAAACACATCTGGCGCACCGCGGTTGAGGGTTATCTCAACAAATACCAGAAGCGATGCATCAAGATAATGCGGGTTAAGCAGTGCGGTATAACCATTAATGAAGCCCTGTCGTTCCAGACGACGAACGCGCTCCAGACATGGTGTTGGCGATAATCCCACACGTTTGGAAAGCTCGACGTTTGAAATCCGGCCATCCTTTTGAAGTTCGTTGAGGATGTTACGGTCAATACGGTCGAGATCTTTTCCCGGACGTTTTTTGTTGTCTACCATTATTATTGTCTCTCTGCTGTCCTTCCCTGCACCTGCCTACCCCAGCCAACTTCAATGTCTAAGGGTTGTCCCAAGCGAAGACCCGATTATTAAGGTTTACGCATCCAAAAGCCGCGTTGATCCCCTGTCATAAGGAACACGACCAAAACCGGACACTCAAAAGAAATAACCCTGTGGAATTAATAGATTGCGAATTGCCAATCTGATTCACCAAACCCTGCTGCAACAAAAAAATCAAACAGCGGCACCAGAACGGGTCGGGTAGCAGCCATTTGGATAAATTCAAGTCACTGACAGGCAGTTAATTTCTTCTTACCCTGATGTTTTCGCAAATGCACAGCGGATTGTCAAAGTAAAAGAAGCAAAATCAGAAGAACGTGCCAGATTGAAAAGCCAGCGCCCCCTTTTTAGCTATGTTTTCTCTTTGAACAATAACAATTCAGTTCACGCGTTATTTCTGCCAAATCCTTACAACTTACCTTGATATGTGGCTAACTTGACGCGTTGTAGACAACATTCAACATGTCGTATAGCGAAGACATGCTGGTTTTTTATGCTTACCATCAATCAGTTACCTGAGGCATGGTCATGCGCGAAAACCTTTTTACGCGGGTTATGCAGTAAAAACTATCAGACAAATCGCTAACAACATCTGAGTTTACTTTTTTTAACACGCACTTTTCCCTACAATCCCTTTATCGCTAGTCCCCATCGCGGAGATAGATTGCCCATGAGTACGGTTAAACACAGTAAATTATTAATTTTAGGTTCCGGTCCGGCAGGTTACACCGCCGCGGTTTACGCGGCGCGCGCCAACCTGAATCCTGTATTGATTACCGGCGTGGAAAAAGGCGGTCAGCTGACCACCACCACAGAAGTGGAAAACTGGCCGGGTGATCCGGAAGGCCTGACCGGCCCGGCGCTGATGGATCGCATGCATGAGCACGCGACTAAGTTCAACACTGAAATCATTTTCGACCATATCAACAAAGTGGATTTGCGAAACCGTCCGTTCCGCCTCACCGGCGACAGCGGCGAGTACACCTGTGACGCCCTGATTATCGCCACTGGCGCTTCTGCCCGTTACATCGGTCTTCCGTCTGAAGAAGCGTTCAAAGGCCGTGGCGTCTCTGCCTGTGCGACCTGCGACGGGTTCTTCTACCGCAATCAGAAAGTGGCCGTGGTCGGCGGCGGCAATACCGCCGTAGAAGAAGCGCTGTATCTGGCAAACATCGCGTCAGAAGTGCATCTGATCCACCGTCGCGACAGCTTCCGTGCTGAAAAAATTCTGGTTGACCGCCTCAATGATAAAGTCGCCAGTGGCAACATTGTGCTGCATACCCACAAAACGCTGAACGAAGTGCTTGGCGATCAGATGGGTGTCACCGGCGCGAGCCTGATGGACGTGCGTACCGACGAGAAATCTCAGGTAGACGTTGCAGGCGTGTTCATCGCCATCGGCCACAGTCCGAACACCGGCATTTTTGAAGGCCAGCTGGAGCTAAAAGACGGCTATATCAAAGTGCAGTCCGGTTCGCACGGTAATGCCACGCAAACCAGCATTCCCGGCGTCTTTGCTGCGGGCGACGTAATGGACCATATTTACCGCCAGGCAATCACCTCTGCGGGCACCGGCTGTATGGCCGCGCTCGACGCAGAGCGTTATCTGGATGGCTTATCGCAAGCCCCGGATTTGTAATATTCTTTTCTAAATCTCCTCTCCGATTATCCTGAATAATTCGAGTTGCAGGAAGGCGGCCACAGTGCCGCCTTTATATTTTCAGTTTTTGAACTCAGCATGTAACATGTTCAGCCTCCGAACCGGATAGCTGCGCAGACTGATGCCTGATGAATAAAACACGACAACAAGAACTTATCCGCTGGTTAAAACAACAAAGCTCACGCGCCAAAGGCTGGATCCGTCTGTCTATGATGCTGGGTTTACTCTCGGGTTTACTGATTCTGGCGCAAGCGTGGCTGATGGCCGGTCTGCTGCACAGCCTGATCATCCAGCACACCCCCCGTGAGGCGTTGCTGCAAAGTTTCCTGCTGATGGCGCTGACCTTTGTGCTGCGCGCCGTGGTGACCTGGCTGCGTGAGCAGGTGGGCTTTATCTGCGGACGCGTGATTCGTCAGGAGATGCGAAAGTTAGTTCTCGACCGTCTGGAAAAACTGGGGCCTGCATGGATCCAGGGCAAACCAGCGGGCAGCTGGGCGAGCATCATTCTGGAACAAATCGAAGATATGCAGGATTACTATGCCCGCTATCTGCCACAAATTGCCCTTGCGGGGATTATCCCGCTGCTGATTCTGGTCAGTATTTTCCCGATTAACTGGGCGGCGGGCATGATCCTGCTGGTCACTGCGCCACTTATTCCGGTGTTTATGGCGCTGGTCGGAATGGGCGCTGCGGATGCCAACCGCCGTAATTTTGTCGCGCTTGCACGTCTGAGCGGCAACTTTCTCGACAGCCTGCGCGGTCTCGATACCCTGCGTTTGTTCCATCGCGGCACGGCGGAAATCGATCAGATCCAACGCTCCACCGAAAGTTTCCGCGCACGTACGATGGATGTCCTGCGTCTGGCCTTTCTCTCTTCAGCCGTACTGGAATTTTTCGCTTCTATTTCTATCGCCGTGGTGGCGGTGTACTTCGGTTTCTCTTATCTCGGCGAACTGAATTTCGGCAGCTACGGCACGCCGGTTACCCTGTTTGCCGGTTTTCTGGTGCTGATCCTCGCGCCAGAGTTTTTCCAGCCGCTGCGTGATTTGGGCGCGTTTTATCACGCCAAAGCGCAGGCGGTGGGTGCTGCGGAAAGTCTGGTGACCTTCCTGACCGCTGAAAGTGCTGAAATGGGCGATGGCGACCAGAGCTGGCCGCAAGGACAAAAAGTATCGCTGGAAGCCCGCAACCTCATCATTCAGTCCCCGCAGGGTAAAACACTGGCCGGGCCGCTGACCTTTAATCTTCAGGCGGGGCAACGTATTGCGATTGTCGGGCTAAGCGGTGCGGGGAAAAGTTCCCTGTTAAATGCCCTGCTCGGCTTCCTGCCGTATCAGGGATCAATGACCGCAGGCGGCATTGAACTGAAAACCTTACGCAATGACACGTGGCGCCAACAGCTGAGCTGGGTGGGCCAGAATCCGCATCTGCCGGAACAAACGCTGCGGGCCAATATTCTGCTCAATCAGCCGGACGTCACCGGGCAGCAACTTCATTCAGCCATTGATCGCGCCTACGTGAGCGAATTTTTACCGCTGCTGCCGCTGGGGTTGGAAACGGAGCTCGGCGACAGTGCCGCGCGTTTGTCAGTCGGTCAGGCCCAGCGGGTGGCCGTGGCCCGCGCCCTGCTCTCGCCATGCGAATTACTGTTGCTGGATGAACCGACCGCCAGCCTCGATGCCCACAGCGAAAAGCGCGTGATGAGCGCACTGAATGAAGCATCAAAAGCGCAGACGTCGATACTGGTCACGCATCAGCTGGAGGACACGCGAGACTACGACGAAATCTGGGTGATGGACCACGGCCAGATTGCTGAACGCGGCACCTATGCGCAGCTGGTTGCTCAGGGCGGACTCTTCGCCAGCCTGTTATCCCAGCGCAGTAAGGAGCTGTAATCATGAAAATTCTTCTGCCTTATCTCGCTTTGTATCGCCGTCACTGGTTCCGGCTGTCTTTGGGTGTAATTCTGGCCATCGTTACGCTACTGGCCAGCATTGGCCTGCTGACACTCTCTGGCTGGTTCCTCGCGGCCTCTGCGGTCGCCGGTATCGCCGGTTTGTACACGTTCAACTACATGCTGCCCGCCGCGGGTGTGCGCGGTGCGGCGATTTTCCGCACCGCAGGTCGTTACGCTGAACGTCTGGTCAGCCACGACGCGACCTTCCGCGTGCTGGCGCATTTGCGGGTGTTCACTTTCACCAAAATTATGCCGCTGTCGCCGGGCGGTATTGCGCGATTCCGTCAGGCCGATCTCCTGAACCGTCTGGTCGCCGACGTGGATACGCTGGATCACCTGTATCTGCGCGTCATCTCGCCGCTGGTCAGCGCGCTGGTGGTGATTGTTCTGGTGACCTTTGGCCTGAGCTTTCTGGACGTCAAACTCGCACTGACACTCGGGGCGATTATGCTGGTTCTGATGTTGCTTCTGCCGGTGATTTTCTACCGTGCGGGGAAACCTGCCGGACGGGAGCTGACGGCCTTGCGCAGCGATTATCGCACGCAGCTGACCTCATGGTTACAGGGGCAATCCGAGCTGGTGGTATTTGGCGCGCAGCCGCGTTTTCGTCAGCAACTTAGTGATATTGAACGCCGCTGGATGTTGCGTCAGCAGCAGCAGGCGAAGCTGACCGGTCTGTCGCAGGCGATGGTGATTGCCGCAGCCGGTCTGACCGTGACGCTGATGTTGTGGCTGGCCGCAGGCGGGATCGGAACAATCGCCCAACCCGGCGCGCTGATTGCGCTGTTCGTGTTTACGCCGCTGGCCGCTTTCGAAGCACTGGGGCCGGTTGCGGCAGCATTCCAGCATCTCGGGCAAGTTATCGCCTCTGCGCAGCGCGTCAGCCAAATCATCAGTCAGCCTGCCGATGTGACTTTCCCGTCACAAGGCCCGGCTGCCGCTCAACAGGTGAGCCTGTCGCTCACTCACGTGAATTTCACTTATCCGGGGCAGCCGCTGCCGGTACTGAAAAACATTACGCTGGAGATTGCTGCGGGTGAGCACGTTGCCCTGCTCGGCCAGACCGGCTGTGGGAAATCTACTTTGCTGCAATTGCTGACGCGCGGCTGGGATATCAACAGTGGCGCAATGAGCATTAACGGCCATGCAATCGCAGATTATGATGAGGCTACGCTGCGCCAGATGATCACCGTGGTCAGCCAGCGCGTTCACATCTTCAACACCACACTGCGTGAAAACTTGCGCATGGCCTCGCCGCAAAGCTCTGATGAGCAAATTGCCGACGCGCTGAAACAGGTGGATCTGCACGTGCTACTCGAAGGCGAAGGCCTGAATGCCTGGCTGGGCGAAGGCGGACGTCAGCTGTCCGGCGGCGAACAGCGTCGCCTGGGTCTGGCCCGTGCGTTGCTGCATGATGCTCCGCTGTGGTTGCTCGATGAACCGACCGAGGGGCTGGATGCAGAAACGGAACACCATATTTTGGCGCTGTTGCACAAGCATTGTGATAATAAAACGCTACTCTTAGTGACGCACCGTTTACACGGTCTTGATAACCTCGACAGGATTTGCGTGATGGAGGAAGGCGAGATTATCGAACAAGGCGATCATCAGACGTTAGCCGCCGCACAAGGCCGGTACGCGCGTTTTCTTGCGCGCACCTGAGAGTCTGTCCCTGAATTATGTGGCGACCCGTGAGTCGCCGGATAAGGAGATCTATGCGGTTAGTTAAGCTCGAGGCCAGTTCTGTTCATTTTCCGGATCCTGATTCTGCATTACAGGATCCCAACGGCCTGCTGGCTATCGGCGGCGACCTCACGTCGCCGCGTCTGCTTTCCGCTTATCAGCACGGGATTTTCCCCTGGTTTGAACCCGGTGAAATGATCCTCTGGTGGTCACCCGACCCGCGGGCTATTTTAGTGCCCGAAGAACGCCATATCAGCCGCAGCTTACAGAAATTTATGCGTAAAATGCCTTTCCGTTTTACGCTCAATCGCTGCTTTGAAAAGGTGATACACGCGTGTGCAATTGAACGGGAAGATGGCACCTGGATCGGACCCCTGGTTCAGCGTGGTTATCAGGAATTGCACGAAGCCGGACACGCCCATTCACTTGAAGTCTGGGAAGGCAATGAGTTGGTTGGCGGTTTGTACGGCGTTTCCGTCGGCAGGCTATTTTGCGGCGAGTCCATGTTTAGCCGCCGTGAAAATGCCTCAAAGTGCGCGCTGATGATGTTTTGCCAACATTTTTCCCGCAATGGTGGAGAACTGATTGACTGTCAGGTGCTCAACCCTCACACTGCGTCGCTGGGTGCGAGAGAGATCCCCCGCCGCCAATTTTTGCAGCAGTTATCCGAACTTTCGCAACGCGCGTTAGCACCGGATTGCTGGTTGCCACAAGACTTATCCCCACATGATGAAGACCTGCCGGTGTTCCCGAAGGATAGGGAATAGGTGCGGTCATGAACCATACTTCTTTACATAATGTGGGTTTTTCGGCATTATCTTGCCGGTTAAAAACTATGGTAGTTAGACCTAGAGGATTCGATGGCCAAAGAAGACAACATTGAAATGCAGGGCACCGTACTTGATACGCTGCCAAACACTATGTTCCGCGTAGAATTAGAAAACGGACACGTAGTTACCGCACACATCTCCGGTAAAATGCGTAAGAACTATATCCGCATCCTGACGGGCGACAAAGTCACTGTAGAGCTGACCCCGTACGACCTGAGCAAAGGCCGCATTGTCTTCCGTAGCCGCTAATAAACGGCTCACTCATCGCTGATTTTCCGGCGATACCTGAGGATACCCTCTTCGCCCTTCCTGCAGTTGCAAGGGCGTTTTGTGGTATCCGCAATTCGGCATTTTGTTTCATTATTCTTTCTGCTTATTCCTCACTAACTCACGTTTCATAAAGAATTTTCAGAAAGAAAAAAGGCGATGTTTTCACATCGCCTTTTGTTTGCCTGAAGCTTTTCAGCTTATCTCAGCAGCGGATCAATGCACCGCGCCTTCCGGCTTTTTTTTCTGCGCACTCATGAAGTGGTAAGTCAGCTTATCGGCTTCCTTATCCAGCGCTACCGAGACCGAACCGCCATCCACCAGTGAACCAAACAGCAGCTCGTTGGCGAGAGGTTTTTTAAGGTTTTCCTGCACGATACGTGTCATCGGACGCGCACCCATCGCACGATCATAGCCTTTCACGGTCAGCCAGTCGCGGGCTTCATCGCTGACTTCCAGCGAAACGCCTTTGGCATCCAGTTGCGCCTGCAGTTCGACAATAAATTTGTCGACTACCAGCTGGATAACTTCCGTAGACAGATGGTTGAACCAGATCACGTTGTCCAGACGGTTACGGAACTCTGGCGTAAACACTTTCTTGATCTCTTCCATAGCGTCAGGACTGTTGTCCTGATGAATGAGGCCAATAGATTTACGTTCGGTTTCACGCACACCGGCGTTGGTGGTCATGACCAGAATCACGTTACGGAAATCGGCTTTGCGCCCGTTGTTATCGGTCAGCGTACCGTTGTCCATGACCTGCAACAGCAGGTTGAAGACATCCGGGTGCGCTTTCTCGATTTCATCGAGCAGCACAACGGAGTGAGGATGTTTCAATACCGCATCCGTCAGCAAGCCGCCCTGATCAAAACCGACATAGCCAGGAGGCGCACCGATCAAACGGCTGACCGTGTGACGCTCCATGTATTCGGACATATCAAAACGCAACAGTTCGATATCCAGCGCTTTGGCGAGCTGTACCGTGACTTCGGTTTTACCCACACCGGTAGGACCGGCGAACAGGAACGAACCGACCGGCTTGCGATCCTGACCCAGACCTGCGCGGCTCATTTTGATCGCTTCGGTCAGAGCTTCGATGGCAGGATCCTGCCCGAAGACCAGCATTTTCAGGCGGTCGCCCAGATTTTTCAGCACATCGCGATCGGTCGCAGACACGGTTTTTTCCGGAATGCGGGCGATACGCGCCACCACACTTTCGATATCGCTGACGTTAACGGTTTTCTTGCGTTTGCTGACCGGCATTAACCGGCTGCGCGCGCCCGCTTCATCAATGACGTCGATAGCTTTGTCCGGCAGATGACGGTCATTGATGTACTTGACCGACAACTCCACCGCCGCACGCACCGCTTTCGCGGTATAGCGGACATCATGGTGCGCTTCATATTTGGTTTTCAGGCCATTGATGATCTGCACGGTTTCTTCGACGGTTGGCTCAACAATATCGATTTTCTGGAAGCGACGCGCCAGAGCACGGTCTTTCTCGAAGATATTGCTAAATTCCTGATACGTCGTAGAGCCGATCACCCGGATCTTGCCGCTCGACAGCAACGGTTTGATGAGGTTTGCCGCATCCACCTGACCGCCGGACGCCGCACCGGCACCGATAATCGTGTGGATTTCATCAATAAACAGGATGCTGTTCTTATCCTGCTCCAATTGTTTCAGCAGTGATTTGAAACGTTTTTCGAAATCACCGCGGTATTTGGTGCCCGCCAGCAAAGAGCCGATATCAAGAGAATACAGAGTGCAGTCGGCCATCACTTCCGGCACGTCGCCCTGCTCGATTCGCCATGCAAGACCTTCAGCAATCGCGGTTTTCCCGACGCCGGATTCGCCCACCAGAAGCGGGTTGTTTTTGCGGCGACGGCAGAGCACCTGAATGGCGCGCTCCAGTTCTTTGTCACGGCCAATCAGCGGATCAATGCCACCAACACGCGCTAACTGGTTAAGATTAGTGGTGAAGTTCTCCATACGATCTTCCCCCGCCGACTGCTCTTCGTTAACTGGGTTTTCCGCATTGTTTGGCGCCTGGCTGCCCGATTCATCTTTACGGGTGCCGTGCGAAATAAAGTTCACCACATCAAGGCGGCTGACATCATGTTTGCGCAGGAGATAGGCGGCCTGAGATTCCTGTTCGCTGAAAATCGCGACCAGTACGTTAGCGCCGGACACTTCGCTGCGGCCAGAAGATTGCACATGGAATACCGCACGTTGCAGAACGCGCTGGAAACTCAGCGTAGGCTGGGTGTCACGTTCCTCTTCACTGGCAGGTAAGGTGGGTGTGGTTTGCTCGATGAAGGCTTCCAGTTCCTGGCGTAATGCCACCAGATCAACTGTACAAGCTTCAAGCGCTTCACGGGCAGCAGGGTTGCTGAGCAACGCCAGCAACAGGTGCTCCACGGTCATAAACTCATGCCGGTGCTCACGGGCTCTTGCGAAAGCCATGTTGAGACTGAGTTCAAGTTCTTGATTGAGCATAGGCACCTCCCAAATAGATTGCCTTAATCAGGCTTTTTCCAGCGTACACAGCAACGGATGCTCATTCTCCTTGGCGTACTCATTTACGTGTGCGACCTTGGTTTCAGCGACTTCCGCAGTGTAAACACCACAGATAGCTTTGCCTTTATAGTGCACCTGGAGCATCAGTTGCGTTGCACGTTCAATATCATAAGAAAAGAACTTTTGCAGAACGTCAATCACAAATTCCATTGGAGTGTAATCGTCGTTGTTTAATATAACTTTATACATAGATGGCGGTTTTACCTCATCCTTTTGCTTATTCGCCGTCAAATGTTCAAAATTTAGCCAGTCTTGTTTGTCGCCCATTGCCTGCTCATCACCTGTAAAGATCGTATTGGATGCTAAATACCTGACGTGAAAGCGTTCTGCGGGGCTTCACCAGGTTATTTCCCCATTTTACCATCTCTTGCATCACAGCGCCGCTGCACAAAATGTCCTCTTTGCCATCAGCCCCGCGGGCATAAATTTAACAAAATATGCCAATAGCGTTACCTGCTTCAAAGTTTGGTTATCTGATCCCTGATGACAAATGCCGTTCCCTTGATCTCTAACCCGATTCCACTAGAGTGTAAATTCGTGAGTTGGACGTCTTTTGAGCAGGTTTTTATCCGCCGCGTTCTCGCCCTCCCGCTCATTCAACTGGCTTTAAAACTCTTTACTACACTACCAGCCGAGTCATAAGAGGGATGAAGAAGCATGCTGACGGGTACTGTTAAATGGTTCAATAATGCTAAAGGCTTTGGCTTCATCTGCCCGCAAAATGGCGGTGAAGACATTTTTGCCCACTACTCCACGATTCAGATGGAGGGCTACCGGACGTTAAAGGCAGGCCAGCAGGTCAACTTTGATGTTCATGAAGGCCCAAAGGGGAATCATGCCAGCCTCATTATTCCAGTGGAAAGTGAAGTGGTCGCCTGACCGGTTCTCTTTTGTCCGAACGATTAAAAGCCAATGCCGGTCACTCACTGACTGGCATTTTTTATTTATGGGGGAGAATGCCTCAGGCTTCAAGTCCTCGGTGCAAATTAAAGTACATTTTTTAGACACCGATTGCTAAGACACGACACAAAACAAATTAAATCTAAACACAATCTCAACAAATCACGTTCATTCCCTTCATAATTTTCCCCGTTGCACACCGGTTTATTGTTGCCCTGTTGAAATAGCCGTTATTCAAATGCGGCCCGATATAACAGGTAAATACCATGACGACATTCAGTTACCCTTGCGAAGAAAAGGCTCCTCTTTCCGGCCTTCAGTTGATGACGGCGTTGCTTTCCCAGCGTCTGGTACCTGGACCGTCGTGGAAATTGCCGCGCTACCGTTTTAAATTTTTATTCCGCGCGCTGACCCAGCCACGTCGCACGTTTGGCCTGCTGGATTATCTGGCTCATCACCCGCAACGCGATGAGATCCTGACTGCGCAGCCGAGCCTGCCGTGCAAATTGCATCGTGTTTATCAGGCGTCCAATATCACCCCAGAAGAGGCGATGAAGCGCATCACCGATCACTACGACATGATCGGCCACTGCCTGCCGGAGGCGATTAACCACGGCTATCTGAATAAAAAACCGATGGCGATCGCCACCCTGACCGGCAAGGAAGAGCAGCGTTACGCGATCACCTTTAACTCTGTCAGCCGTCTGGATAAAGAAGGTGAAGCCACATTGATCTTCAACAATCCGCAGGGCGAACCGATCGCCATCGTGACCTTCTCTTTCATCTATTATCAAGGCCAGCCAACGTTGTTCATCGGCGCACTTCAGGGCCCGAAAGCACAGGTTGATCATCAGGAAATCCAGAAAGCGACCAAAGCCTGCCACGGTTTATTTCCGAAACGTCTGGTGATTGAAGCGCTGACCACGCTGGCAGAGCTGGCGGGCATGACGCAGATTGTCGCGGTGGGAAATCACACGCACATCTACGAAAACCCGCGCTACAAAAAGCGCAAAGGTATGGTATATGCCGATTACGACAGCTTCTGGGAAACCATGGAGGCGAAACAGGGCGAAGACGGTTATTTCCATCTGCCGCGTCAGATAGCCCACCGGCCGCTGGAAGAGATCGCCAGTAAACGTCGCGCAGAATACCGCCGCCGTTACCAGCTGTTAGATGATTTGGAAAGCCAGATCCGCCAGACGTTTTCCAGCGGACATGGTCACCAGATCATTGTTGAAGAGAACCGCGCAGCCTAATCCGCCCTGCCCCGCGCCAGCCAGGCAACGCGGGAAAACATTTGCCTCAGTAGCGGAGGGATCGAGGAGGTCCCTCGCAGCGACGCTGACTGCGCGACGTCAATCGCCAGATCCGGCTTCGAACTGCGGTGAATGGCCTTATCGATAATCCTTCTCGGCGACATCTGCACGTTTTCCGGTATCGCCGAGTGTTTGCGATACACATCTTCGAACCCTTCCCGATACAGAAAATATTCAATGTCCTGAGTAGGCAGCGAGGTCAGCCGGTAGCGCAGATTGTCATCGTGATTCTCCACGTTGGCCGTCACCGTCGCCGCGTATTTGCGCCCCGCTTCGTCACCGTCCACCAGCACGTGCCATTCAATGCCCATCTGGCGGGCAAAGCGCAGTAAAGGCTTCAGCCCGCACTGGGCAAATTCGATGACCTTGATCCCTTCCGACTCAAAATGATATCCACACTGGCGCGCCAGCTGATTGAGTAGCCAGACTTCGGTTTCGCCTTCCACAAGCAGCCAGCAGCGGGCGAAAAGCGATGACGGGCGATTAAAGCGGATATGAAACGCGATCCGACGGCTGTCTTCCATACTCAACCCTTCCGGGCCGATGGCATACGCAGCGACACGCGACGATTCGCGCACCAGACGGCAAATTTGCTCAACCGGTACCAGCGACAGCAAGTCGCCGGAGTTGGTGGTGGTAATTCGCTGTAAAGGCAGTTGATCGAGCAATCCCCACGCGACCGATAGCATAATCGGATGCAGACGGGTTTCGGGGTCTTCGATCAGCAGCAGCGGTCGCGCATCCGGATGCAGCACTACCGAACCTTTTGCCTGCAACAGCGTGGAGAACATCCCAAGCAGCATTACGCGCATGCTGCGGCTGTTCGGCTCGGCAATCATCCGGTTGATATTATCCAGCGAGCGCCATGCCCGTCGGCTTTCGGCGCGGCCATGACGCTTCTGCTGCCACGGCGCACTGTTGGATGTCCCCTGCTCAGCGAAATAGTGCTCCAGCAACTGCTGCATCGCCGAAAGCCCGCTGCGCAATTCGCTGTTGGTCAGCGATTGCGGGTTATGCACCAGTCCGCGCGTCAGCTCATCCAGCTGGTGCGCCAGTTGTTCGTTATTGGCAGAAAGCCGTGGTGCCAGCGTTTCGCTGCGCAGACGGCGGATAAAGCGGGCATCGCGCAGGCGTAAAACCGGATTGAGGCGCACAAGCGCCTGCGCCAGCGGATCGATGGTGGTCAGATTGAGCGGCTGCCCGTTGGAGGAGAGGAAACTGCGCAGCGTCATCACGCTGCCGTCATCGTCCAGTTCACCTTCCAGACGATAATAAATGCGGTTCAGGCGATCGGGGCATTTTACCCACAGCGGCGACAGCGCATTAAAGCGTGGCGACATGTGGTGTCCGGCCTGATTTTCACAAAAGGTAAACACGATGTGCAGATACTGTGATTTAGATTCCTTCTCCCCTGCCGGAAAATAGAAATCCTCTTCTTTGAAGCAGTACAGTTTCGGGTCAGGGGCGAGCAGCAGCGTCAGGGCATCCAGCAGACTGGATTTACCCCAGGCGTTTTCTCCGATTAACACGGTATTGGTCAGAAAGGATTCGGTTTGTCCCTGATGCGCTGAGCCGGTTATCGATGCGCCACGCTGCGCGGGCTGAGTCAGTGTCAGAGAAAGTCGGTTAATGCCACGAAAACCGACAATATCAATGTGTTCCAGATACATCAGACGCCTCCTGTGCGCTCATTACATTCCTGAGCATGGCGTGAAAAATCGGTTGCCGTCAAGGCTGCCCGCGGATCTCTGTGTACCGAAGCTGCTTTACAGTCAGATAACTTTTGGTTAGCGTGTCGGGCGGTATTTTCTGTGCCGCGCTCCTCTCATGGAACCTCACTTTTCAGGGATTTTTGCCTCATGTATTCCGGCCTGTTGATTATTCTTTTGCCGCTGATCGTCGGTTACCTTATTCCGGTCAAAAACCGCTCGCTACTGCACATCGTTAACCAGATGCTGAGCTGGATGGTGTACGTCATCCTGTTCATTATGGGCATCAGCCTGGCCTTTCTCGATAATCTCAGTACCAATTTACTGCTGATTTTCAAATACGCCGCCGTCTGTTTCCTGTGTATCTTCGTGATGAACTACGCCGCGCTGTGGCTGCTCGAACGCCGCCGTCCCTGGAAAACCCAGTTTAAGCAGGAAAAATTACCGTCGCGTTTACACATGGCGCTTGAGTCACTGAAATTGTGCGGCGTAGTGATTGGCGGCTTCGCACTCGGCCTGACCGAATGGCACTGGCTGACCTTCGCCTCACAGGCCAGCGAAATCGCGCTGCTGTTCCTGCTGGCGCTGGTGGGCATTCAGCTACGCAACAGCAGTATGACGCTGCGCCAGATCATCCTGAATCGTCGCGGCATCATCGTCGCTGTGGTCGTGGCGATAAGCGCACTGATCGGCGGGGCGGTTGCAGCACTGCTTCTCGGCCTGCCGCTGAAAACCGGTCTGGCGCTGGCCTCAGGTTACGGCTGGTATTCGCTTTCCGGTATCGTGCTGACCGACTCGTTCGGGCCGGTCATCGGCAGCGCCGCGTTCTTTAACGATCTGGCGCGCGAACTTTGCGCCATCATGCTGATCCCGACCTTAGTACGCAGCAGCCGCTCCACCGCGCTCGGCCTGTGCGGCGCGACGTCCATGGACTTCACGCTGCCGGTATTACAGCGCAGCGGCGGGCTGGACATGGTACCGCCTGCGGTCGTTCACGGCTTCGTGCTCAGCCTGCTGTCGCCAGTGCTGATGGCCTTTTTCTCCGCCTGACGCCCTGTTTTCCCGCGGCACTTTGCGGCGGGAACTTCCCTATTCAGCCCCTGCCAAAACTTGCGGTAAATCAACTCCGCCTCACTTTGTCTTAAAAACGCTTCATTTCTGAGCCAGCCCATCTTAGTCTTATTTTAAAACAAGCATTTCAAATGCAACTTTAAAAAAGGACCTCATAATGTTTTGTGTGCAATGTGAACAAACAGTCCGTACCCCGGCGGGCAATGGCTGCGCGTATGCGCAGGGAATGTGCGGAAAAACCGCAGAAACCTCTGATTTACAAGACTTACTGGTGGCTGTACTTCAGGGCTTATCGGCCTGGGCGCTGGTCGCCCGCGGTTACGGCATCGTCGATGAAGAGATCGACAGCTTCGCCCCGCGCGCCTTTTTCTCCACGCTGACCAACGTTAATTTCGACTCCGACCGCATCGTCGGTTACGCCCGTGACGCGGTTATCCACCGCGAATCTCTGCGGGTGCGTTGCCGCCTGATGGATCCGCAAATCACGGTGGATCATCCGCTGGCCGCGCTGGAACTGGTCAGCGACAATCTGAGCGAGCTGCAACAGCAGGCGCAGCAATTTGCGCTGAACGACGACAAAGCGCGCGTCGGTGACGACATTCACGGCCTGCGGATGCTTTGTCTTTACGGCCTGAAGGGCGCGGCGGCCTATATGGAACACGCGCACGTGCTCGGTCAGGCAGATGTGGCGATTTACGCTGAGTATCACCGCCTGATGGCGTGGTCAGGCACCCAACCGGCGAACATGGGCGAGCTGCTGGACAACGCCATGGCTATCGGCAAGATGAATTTCAGCGTGATGGCGATCCTGGATAAAGGCGAAACTGACGCCTACGGACACCCGCAGCCGACCTCCGTCAATGTCCGTCCCTTGGCGGGCAAAGCCATTCTGATTTCCGGCCACGACCTGAAAGATCTGCAGATGCTGCTGGAACAAACCGCCGGTACCGGTATTAACATCTACACCCACGGCGAAATGCTGCCTGCACACGGCTATCCTGAGCTGAAAAAGTACCCGCATCTGGCCGGAAATTACGGCAGCGGCTGGCAAAATCAGCAGGTGGAATTTGCGAAATTCCCCGGTCCGGTGGTGATGACGTCCAACTGCATTATCGACCCCAACGTCGGCAATTATGGCGACCGCATCTGGACACGCAGTATCGTCGGCTGGCCGGGCGTACAGCATCTGGAAGGGGAGGATTTCGCGCCGGTGATCGCCCAGGCGTTGCAGCTGCCGGGCTTTCGTTACAGCGAAATTGAGCAGGAAATCACCGTCGGCTTTGGCCGCCAGACCTTGCTTGGCGCGGCGGATACGGTCATTGATCTCGTCGCCGCCAAAAAACTGCGCCACATTTTCCTGATTGGCGGATGCGACGGCAGCCGCAGCGAGCGCAGTTATTTCACCGATCTGGCAGTCAGCGTGCCGAAAGACTGCCTGATCATGACGCTGGCCTGCGGCAAATATCGTTTCAACAAACTGGACTTCGGCACCATTGAAGGGCTGCCGCGCCTGCTGGACGTTGGTCAGTGTAACGATGCCTATTCCGCCATTATTCTGGCGGTGAATCTGGCTGAGAAGCTGGGTTGCGGCGTCAATGAACTGCCGCTGAGTCTGGTGCTGTCGTGGTTCGAGCAAAAAGCCATTGTGATCCTGCTGACCCTGCTGTCGCTCGGCGTGAAAAACATCGCCACCGGCCCGACCGCGCCTGCTTTTCTCACCGATAATCTGCTGGCAGTGCTGAATGAGAAATTCGGTCTGCGGGCGATCACCTCGGTGGAGCAGGATCTGCACACCATGCTGGCGGAGTAAACCACGATGAACTTTCCGCTATTTCCCGATCAGCCGACTGCGCTGTGTCAGAACCGTATGCAGGTGCATTCCGTCACGCAGGAAACGCCTGACGTGTTGACGATTTCGCTCCTCACTCATGACGTTTATGACTATCGCCCCGGCCAGTTTGCGCTGGTGAATATCGGCCCGCGCGGCGACGTGCAGCGGGCGTATACGCTTTCCTCCACGCCCGGCCTCAGCCCGTTTATTCAGCTGACAGTGCGACGCATCAGCGGTGGCAGCGGTTCCGGCTGGCTGACGCAGCAATTGAAAACGGGCGACTATGTATGGCTATCAGACGCGCAGGGAGAATTCACCTGCGACACCGCCCAGCCGCTGTTGCTGCTCGCCGCAGGCTGCGGCGTGACGCCGGTGATGTCCATTGCGCGCGACGTGCTGGCGAACTGCCCGGCGCAAAACGTCCACGTCTTTTACAGTGTACGCTGCCCGCAAGATGTCATTTTCGCCGCCGAATGGCGACGGCTGGCCGCGCAGTACCCGCAGCTGACACTGATCATTCTGGCCGAGCAGGATGCGCTGCCGGGGCAGATCGCCGGACGTCTGAGCCAGGACCTCCTGCAAAGTCAGGTGCCGGACATCCGTTCACGGCGTGTGATGATTTGCGGCCCCGCGCCGTATATGACGCTGGCCGGAAACTGGACGGAGGAGCTGGGCGTTCCGGCGGAAAATATCGTCAAAGAGCAGTTTCAGGCAACAGAAATGGAAGTATCAGATGAAAGGACTCTGACGCTGACCCGCCTGACGCCGCTGGCCAACTATCGTGTTGCCGTCGGCACTACGTTGCTGGCAGCCATGGAGCAACACCAGCTGCCGGTCACCGCAGCCTGCCGTGCCGGTGTCTGCGGCAGCTGCAAAACTCGCGTGCTCAGCGGCGATTACCAGACGACCAGCCGCATGACACTGACTGATGATGACGTCGCGCAGGGTTACGTGCTGGCGTGTAGCTGTCAGCTTAAGGGTGACGTCACCCTCGCCTGATCCCCGCAATCCCCTGCCCGCTCATGACTTCTTACAGTCCGCGCGGGCATATTTACAAATCTTCACCCCTCTCCTTTGCCTATTTTTGTATGGTTTAACCTCTGTCATTCACCACGAAAATGTCACTGCGAATTCATGGACTATGATTAACGCATTCATTTTTGATGATTAACTGAGGGAACACAGAATGAAAGAGAGCGTAGCGTCTTATTTAGCTAAAACTCTGGAAGCCGCGGGCGTAAAACGCATCTGGGGTGTCACCGGGGATTCACTCAACGGGCTGAGCGATAGCCTGAACCGCATGGGCACTATCGAATGGCTCGGCACGCGCCATGAAGAAGTCGCCGCGTTTGCCGCCGGTGCCGAAGCACAAATCACCGGTGAGCTGGCGGTGTGCGCCGGATCCTGTGGGCCAGGCAACCTGCATCTGATCAACGGCCTGTTTGACTGCCATCGCAATCATGTGCCGGTGGTGGCCATTGCCGCGCACATTCCTTCCAGCGAAATTGGCAGCGGGTATTTTCAGGAAACCCATCCGACCGAACTTTTCCGCGAATGCAGCCACTATTGTGAAATGGTGACCAACCCCGAACAACTGCCGCAGGTACTGGCCATCGCCATGCGTAAAGCGATTCTTAACCGTGGGGTGTCGGTGATTGTATTACCGGGCGACGTGGCGCTGAAACCGGCGCCAGAAGATGCCAAAATCGGCTGGTATCCGCCGGTGCTGCCGCGTGTTATCCCGCAGCCCACAGAGCTTGAAAAACTGGCGGAACTGCTGAACGGCGCCACCAATATCACCATGATGTGCGGCAGCGGCTGCGCGGGCGCACACGATGAAGTGATCCGTCTGGCGGAAACATTGAAAGCGCCGGTGGTGCACGCCCTGCGCGGCAAAGAACATATCGAATGGGATAACCCGTACAGCGTCGGCATGACCGGGCTTATTGGTTTCTCCTCCGGTTTCCATGCGATGATGAATGCCGACACGCTGATCCTGCTCGGCACGCAGTTCCCGTATCGCGCGTTTTATCCGACCGACGCCAAAATCATCCAGATCGACATTAATCCGGGCAGCATCGGCTCGCATTGTCACGTTGATATGGCGCTGGTGGGCGATATTAAATCCACTCTGACCGCGCTCCTGCCGCAGCTGCAACCGAAAACCGAACGCAAGTTCCTCGACAAAGCGCTGAAGCATTACGAGGAAGCGCGAAAGGATCTCGATTCGCTGGCGACGCCAAACGACAAGCAGGCGATCCACCCGCAATATCTGGCACAGCAAATCAGCCGGTTTGCCGCGTCCGATGCAATATTTACCTGCGACGTCGGCACCCCTACCGTCTGGGCATGCCGTTATCTGCAAATGAACGGTCAGCGCCGTCTGCTCGGATCGTTCAACCACGGTTCGATGGCCAACGCCATGCCGCAGGCCATTGGGGCGCAGGCGATCGACCGCTCGCGTCAGGTGGTGGCGCTGTGCGGTGACGGCGGTTTCTCCATGCTGATGGGGGATTTTCTGACGCTGGCGCAGCAAAAGCTGCCGGTGAAAATTGTCATTTTCAACAACAGCGTACTGGGTTTTGTGGCGATGGAAATGAAAGCCGGTGGCTACCTGACCGACGGTACCGAGCTGAAAAATCCGAATTTCGCCGCCATGGCCGAAGCTGCTGGCATCAAAGGCATACGCGTGGAGAAAGCCTCTGACGTTGATGCTGCCTTGCAGGACGCCTTCGCCTACGAAGGACCGGTACTGGTGGATGTCGTCACTGCCACCGAAGAACTGGCGATGCCGCCGCAAATCAAATTCGAACAGGCTAAAGGCTTCAGCCTTTACATGCTGCGCGCGGTGATAAGCGGTCGCGGCGACGAAGTCGTCGAACTGGCAAAAACCAACTGGCTGCGATAACCCTGACGGGGCTATAGTGGAGAATCAGGCGGGCGTTTGTCGCTCGCCTTTTCCTGCACTTAACATTCATCCAGCAGAAGGAAGCCGACGTTGATCGATTTACGCAGTGATACCGTAACCCGCCCCAGTGAAGCTATGCGTCAGGCGATGGCCCGCGCTGAAGTCGGCGATGATGTCTACGGCGATGACCCGACGGTAAATGCTTTACAGGACATGGCGGCCACACTGTGTGGTAAAGAAGCCGCACTGTTTCTGCCCACCGGCACCCAGGCCAATCTTGTGGCATTGCTGACCCACTGTCAGCGCGGCGAAGAATATATCGTCGGCCAGAAAGCCCACAACTACATGTATGAAGCCGGTGGTGCGGCGGTGCTCGGCAGCATTCAACCGCAGCCGCTGGATATGGCCGACGACGGTTCCATTCCGCTGGATAAAGTTGCTGCCGCCATCAAACCCGATGACATTCATTTCGCCCGCACCCGCCTGCTGAGCCTCGAAAATACGCACAGCGGCAAAGTGCTTCCGCTCGATTATCTGCAAAAAGCCTACGCGTTCACCCGCGAAAAAGGGCTGGCGCTGCATATCGACGGTGCGCGTATCATGAATGCCGCCGTAGCCCAGGGCGTTGAGCTGCGCGAAATCACTCAATATTGCGATACCCTGACCATCTGTCTTTCCAAAGGTCTGGGCGCACCGATAGGCTCACTGCTGATCGGCAGTAAAGCGTTTATTCACCGCGCTAACCGCTGGCGCAAAATGACCGGCGGCGGTATGCGTCAGTCAGGCATTCTGGCCGCTGCGGCCATTTATGCGCTGGAAAATAACGTTGAGCGTTTGAAAGACGATCACGACAACGCACAATGGCTGGCTGAAGAGCTGACCAAACTGGGCGTGGAAATCGCCGGGCCCGGTGCGCAGACTAACGTGCTGTACATCAGACAGAGCGCAGAGCTGGCCGAAAAAATGGGCCCGTGGATGCGTGAGCGCGGTGTGATCATCAGTGCCGGTCCGCTGACACGTGTGCTGACACACATCAACATCAGCCGTGAAGATTTGCAAAAAGTCGTCGCCCTGTGGCAGGAGTTCCTGCACGAACACGCCTGACATCGCCCTGCCTGCGGCGCTAATAAGAAAGTTATCGCCGCAATTTTATGATTCATTTGACCTTTAGCAAAACGGATTATGCACATGCCACGGATCGTCATACTCGGTGCCAGCGGATATATTGGCCAACACCTGACTGCACACCTGAGCCAGCACGGTTTTAAGGTCACTGCCGCCGCGCGCCGCCTTGAATGGCTGCAACAACAGAAATGGCAAAACGTCCGCTGCTGTTTTGCCGATGTCTACCAGAGTAAAACGCTCGCCGCCGCGTTCGAAGACGCAGAAGTGCTGGTGTATCTGGTTCACGCCATGACCGAAGACGACGATCTGCTGGAAAAAGAGCGGCAGGCTGCGCAGCATACCTTGCTGGCACTGAAAGATTCTTCGATCAAACACATTGTCTATCTTGGCTCGATGCAGCCGCAAGACAGCGATTCGCCGCATTTGCAGGCGCGCAAACTGACCGGCGATTTACTGCGCATGAGCAATATCCCGGTTACCGAGTTGCGCGCGGGTATTGTCATCGGCGCAGGGTCGGCCGCGTTCGAAGTGATGCGCGACATGGTCTATAACCTGCCGGTGCTTACGCCGCCGCGCTGGGTGCGATCCAAATCCTCACCGCTGGCGCTGGAGAATCTGCTGGTCTATCTGCGCGGTCTGGTGACCTTGCCCGCGACGGAGAACCGCATTCTGGAAGCGGCCGGACCGGAGTACATCAGCTATCAGACGCTGTTTGAACGCTTTATCGCCATGAGTGGAAAACGTCGCTGGCTGATCCCCATTCCGATGCCGACGTCATTTGTGTCCGTCTATTTTCTCAGCCTGATCACTTCTGTACCGACGCCGCTCGCCAAAGCGCTGATTCAGGGGCTCAACCACGATCTCCCCGCAGACAGCGCAGAGTTACAAACGTTGATCCCGCAGGAACTTATCTCCGTTGATGAAGCCATCCGCAGCACGCTGGAAAAAGAAGAGCATCAGGTGATGGACTCGCCGGACTGGGGATACGATGCCGACGCACGGGAACGCTGGCGTCCGGGCTACGGCTTTTACCCCAAGCAGGCCGGATTTACGCTGGAAACCTCCGCCTCCAAAGCGGCATTGTGGCAGGTGGTGCAACAGCTGGGCGGGCGCGAAGGCTATTTCTATGCCAACGGATTATGGAAAACGCGGGCGCGTATGGATGATTTACTCGGCGGCGGCGTAAAGTATGGCCGCCCTGACCGTGAATTCCTCAAATTAGGGGATAAAATTGATGGCTGGAAAGTCATCGGCCTGAAACCCCAGCGTGAACTGGTGCTGCTCTTCGGGATGAAAGCGCCGGGGCTCGGGCGGTTAACCTTCACCATCACCGACAATGGCGAAAGTCGCAGTCTTGATGTCCGCGCCTGGTGGCATCCGGCAGGTTTCCGCGGCCTGCTCTACTGGTTTAGTATGGTGCCCGCTCATCAGTTTATTTTTCGTGGCATGGCCAAGCGCATCGCCAGCCTCGCGCGACAGAAAGATCGCTGCGGGCGTTAAAGGGTTATTTAACGCGCTTTCAGACATTGCTCACGCCCTTTCCCATTGCAAGCCGCACAAATTCACGAAAGAATGGCACCCTTATTGCTCACGGGTGCATTCTCCCCGAAGCGAACAACAATTTTTCTCTGTTTATGAAGGCATTGGCCTGTTTATGAGAGTTTTGGTTACCGGCGCCAGCAGCGGTCTTGGGCGTAACGCGGTTGAGTTTCTGCGAAATAAAGGCATCAGCGTCAGGGCGACAGGTCGCAATGCCGCGATGGGCTCACTTTTGCAGAAAATCGGTGCGGAGTTTATTCACGCCGATCTCACCACGCTGGTCTCATCGCAGGCCAAAGCCCTGCTCGCGGATATCGACACCGTCTGGCATTGTTCGGGGCTGATGTCGCCGTGGGGCAGTGAAAAGGAATTTGAACTGGCTAACGTGCGCGCCACGCGGCGTCTGGGGGAATGGTCGGCGGCCTACGGCGTCGAAAACTTCGTCCATATTTCGTCACCGGCGATCTACTTCGATTTCCATCATCACCGCGATATTCAGGAAGACTTCCGCCCTCACCGCTTTGCGAACTCCTTTGCCCGCAGTAAGGCTGCCGGTGAACAGGTGATCCACACGCTGGCGATGTCCAATCCGCAAACCCACTTCACCATTTTGCGCCCGCAGGGGATTTTCGGCCCGCACGACAATGTGCTGCTGCCGCGCCTGCTGCAAATGCTGAAATACGGCGGCACGCTGATGCTGCCGCGCGGCGGTGAAGCGCTGGTGGACATGACCTACGTCGAGAACGCCGTCCACGCCATGTGGCTGGCGACGCAGACTGACACCACCGAGTCAGGCCGCGCCTTCAATATCACCAATCAGCAACCACGACCGCTGCGTACCATGGTGCAGCAGTTGATGGAACAACTGGATATCAAATACCGCATCCGCTCGGTGCCTTATCCGGTGCTGGATGTGATGGCGCGCGGGATGGAGCGGATGAGTAAAAGCTCGCACAAAGAGCCGGTGCTGACCCACTACAGCGTGGCGAAGCTGAATTTCGACCTCACGCTCGATACACAGCGCGCGCAGAAAGAACTGGGCTATCTGCCGGTGATTTCGCTCGATCAGGGGATTATCCGCACCGCCGACTGGCTGCGCGATCACGGTAAACTTCAGGGTTTACACGGCATCGGCCCGAAACGCGACTGACCGCGACGGCCAGCCGGTTTAACTCTCTCTGTCCGGAAACTGCTGCAACAACGCCTGCACAATCGCTTCGGTTTGTGCATCGGCATTCCCGCGGTAATCACTCTGCCTGAAATGCATCTGGAACGCCGCGATCACCCGGCGTTGCTGCTCCGGCGTCATCCCTTCCGTTACCGTATAACCGTACTGATTCAGCAGAGTCAGAAGCGACGCCTGACTCACCGGCTGTTGCGGGCTGCGCCCTGCCAGATTCGCCTGAACTCGTGCCGCGTCCGGCCATGCGCCGATGCCGCGTTCTGCCAGTTGCTGCCACGGGAACAACGGCCCCGGATCGTCTTTGCGCTGCGGCGCAACATCGCTGTGGCCAATGACGTTACGCGGCTCTATCTGATATCGCGCCACAATCTCTTTGCTGAGATCGGCCAGCAAATCAATCTGGGCCGGCGGGAACGGATAGAATTTCTTGCCCAGCAGATGCACGCTGTAGCCCTGATTTTCCAGCTCGATACCGACGGACGTGTCGTTCAGATTGGTCCGTCCGCGCCAGCCGCTGGCCCCCGCGTGCCATGCGCGCATTTCCTCAGGCACCAGTTGCCAGGCCACCGGTTTGCCCTGTTCGAGCGGCGGTTTGGCCGGGATCAGGTAATGCGCACTGACGTGTTCATCAGTCAGGGTATTTAATGCATTGTGGAAATCTTCGGCAGTGTAGTGGATCACCAGAAAGCGTATCCGCTGATCAGCCCCCTGCGCCTGCCGGGTGGTTTCCAGCCGGAATGGCGCGTTTTCCGCGGGCTGGCTGACGCTCTGACATCCCGCCAGCATCAGCAACAACGCCGCACAGAAACCGGCTTTCAGACCAGAGCATCTCATTTGCGATGCACAATCACTGCGGTACCGGAGATGCTGACCATCAGCATACTGGCGTTTTTGCCAACGGTTTCGTAATCGATATCCACGCCCACAACCGCATTGGCACCGCGCTCTTTGGCCTGTTCTTCCAGCTCGCTGAACGCAATTTCACGGGCTTTTCGTAACTCTTTCTCATAAGCGCCCGAGCGTCCACCCACGATATCGCGCACACCGGCGAAGAAATCGCGGAAAATATTGGCACCTAAAATGGCCTCGCCGGTCACTACGCCGCAGTATTCAGCGATAACAAAACCTTCGAGCGTTGGGGTTGTTGTAATTTGCATGAGTATTCCTTATCAGTTCTCGTCCGGGTTCATAGAAAAGCGCCTGAACAGCATAAAGTATGCGCAGGCAAAAAACGTATCATTTTCTCTTCGCCATGCATTAAGCCAAATCGCTTTTATACTGTATGGTAAAGAAAGTCATGGTGAAAACGTTCAATCTTTCAGTAAGGAATACAATGAAAAAGAAAATTCTTGCCGCCGCCCTCCCTTTGGCATTGATGCTCAGTGCCTGTACCACGGTCGAACCTGCGTATAAGGATATCGGCAGTCGCACGGCACCGTGCATCGATGGCGGCCCGGACAGCGTTGCCCAGCAGTTTTTTGACTTCCGCATCAAGCAAGGCGGCAGCGGTTTACCGAACTCAAGCCAGCTCGCCGCGTATCGCCCTTATCTGAGCACCGGTTTGTATGACGCGTTGTTGAAAGCGCAATCCCAGCCGAAAGTCGATATCGCCGCGTCTCCTAACGAGAAAGCAGGCGTCGGCTCCGGCGATGGCGACGTATTCTCCAGCCTGTTTGACGGCCCAACGTCTGCGTCTGTCGACAGCGCCTCGACCATTCCCAACACCGATGCCCGCAACATCCCGCTGCGCGTAACCTTTACCCATGACAAAGAGAAAGGCGCATCCACAACGTGGAAAGATGAAGTGCTGATGGTGCGTGAAGGCAAATGCTGGACCGTCGATGACGTCCGTTATATGGCAGATCTGGATTTCGCCTCCAGCGGCACGTTGCGCCAGGTTTTGGAAAATCAGTAACCGGTTAGTTTCCTGAAAAAACCTTAAAAAAGCGTATGCATAATGTTGGTTGATGATGAATAACGTCATTGACCAACATCTGCGTCACAGTGATGCAACAATATCTTGTGCTACACTTTGGCATTCCTGCGGCGACAGATAATTTTTAAGCCGCGATCGTTGCATAACTATGCTGTGGAAGTTACCATCTGCGGCATCAATGGCTATTCACTATTTGCGCATGAGTATTCAACTTAATAGCATCAACTGCTTCTACGGCGTGCATCAGGCGCTTTTTGACATCCAGCTCAACTGCCCCGCCGGTGAAACTCTGGTTTTACTCGGGCCAAGTGGTGCAGGCAAAAGCTCCCTGTTACGTGTTCTGAACCTGCTGGAAATGCCGCGTTCAGGCACATTGCAAATCGCCGGTAACACCTTCGATTTCACCCGCAAGCCGGATGAAAAAGCGGTTCGCGAACTGCGTCAGAACGTCGGAATGGTCTTCCAGCAATACAATCTGTGGCCACACCGCACCGTGCTCGACAACTTACTGGAAGCCCCGATGCGTGTATTGGGTCTGACAAAAGATGTCGCGATGGAGCGTGCCAAAAAATTGCTGACCCGTCTGCGACTGACCGACTACGCCGATCGTTTCCCTTTGCACCTTTCCGGTGGCCAGCAACAGCGTGTGGCGATTGCCCGTGCCCTGATGATGGAACCTCAGGTCTTGATGTTTGATGAACCGACTGCCGCACTGGATCCGGAAATTACTGCCCAGATCGTCAGCATCATCAAAGAACTGGCCGGTACCGGGATCACACAAGTTATCGTGACCCACGAAGTGGAAGTGGCGCGTAAAACCGCCAGCCGGGTGGTGTACATGGAAAATGGACGCATCGTGGAGCAAGGCGACGCCTCTGTGTTCAAGCAGCCGCAAACCAAAGAGTTTGCCAGCTACCTGTCCCATTAATCTGTTTGTCTATAAAATCATCAATTGATGTTTTCTACGGAGTTAGCGATGAAAAAATTAGTAATTGCCGCGGTTCTGGCTACCGTCAGTTTGTCAGCCAGCGCTGCTGACACCATCCGTTTCGCGATGGAAGCGTCTTATCCTCCGTTTGAGTTTGTAGATTCCAAGAATCAGATCCAGGGTTTTGACGTCGACCTGGCCAACGCCATGTGTAAAGAGATGCAGGCCACCTGTACCTTCACTAACCAGGCATTCGACAGCCTGATCCCAAGCCTGAAATTCCGTCGTTTTGACGCCGTGATTTCCGGCATGGACATCACCCCAGAGCGCGAAAAACAAGTCGCGTTCACCAATGCGTATTATGACAACTCCGCGCTGTTCATCGCGCACTCCGGCACATTCACCGACGTCGCGTCGCTGAAAGGTAAACGTGTCGGGATGCAAAACGGCACCACCCATCAGAAATACCTGATGGATAAGCATCCGGAAATCACCGCGGTGCCTTATGACAGCTATCAGAACGCCGTCCTGGATCTGAAAAATGGTCGTCTGGATGCCGTATTTGGTGACACCGCCGTGGTCAACGAATGGCTGAAGCAGAATAAAAACCTTGCCGCCGTGGGTGACAAAATTACCGATCCGACCTACTTCGGTACCGGTCTGGGCGTCGCCGTTCGTCAGAACAATACTGAATTGCTGACGAAACTGAATGATGCACTGGCGAAAGTAAAAGCTGACGGCACTTACAAGACGCTGTATTCAAAATGGTTCCAGCAATAAGTTTGCCTATCAATGAATGAATTCCAACCTTTAGCAAGCGCCGCCGGGATGACCGTCGGCCTTGCCGTTTGTGCGCTGATCCTCGGCCTCGTTCTGGCGATGATTTTCGCTGTCTGGGAATCCGCGCCGTGGAAGCCGCTTAGTTGGCTGGGCACCGCGTGGGTTACCGTGCTGCGCGGTCTGCCGGAAATTCTGGTGGTCCTGTTCATCTATTTCGGTTCCTCACAACTGCTGATGGTGCTGGCCGATGGCTTTAGCATCAACCTCGGGCTGTTCGCCATTCCGATCAAGTTGCCTATCGAAAACTTCGAAGTCAGCCCGTTCGTCTGTGGCGTGATTGCCCTGTCCCTGCTCTATTCAGCTTATGCCTCGCAGACGCTGCGCGGCGCGCTGAAAGCCGTGCCCCAGGGCCAGTGGGAATCCGGTCAGGTGTTAGGGATGAAGAAGGCGGCCATTTTCTTTCGCCTGATCATGCCGCAAATGTGGCGTCACGCGCTGCCGGGCCTGAGTAATCAGTGGCTGGTGTTGCTTAAAGACACCGCACTGGTCTCGCTTATCAGCGTGAACGACCTGATGCTGCAAACCAAAAGTATCGCGACCCGTACTCAGGAGCCGTTTACCTGGTACGTGATTGCCGCCTGCATTTATCTGCTTGTCACCCTGTTCAGCCAGTTCGTGATCAAACGAATCGAACTGCGTACCACCCGCTTTGAACGGAGTGCTTCCTGATGTGGGAATATTTACCTGAAGTCCTGAAAGGATTGCACACCAGCCTGACGCTGACCGTGGTCGCACTGGTGGTTGCACTGGTGCTGGCGATGCTTTTTACCGTGATCCTGACGCTGAAACTGCCGGTCATCAGCCAGATCGTGAAAGGCTATATCACGCTGTTCACCGGTACACCGCTGCTGGTGCAAATCTTTCTGATTTACTACGGTCCGGGGCAGTTTCCGTCGATCCGGGAAATCCCGTGGTTATGGGAAGTCCTGTCGCAACCGTGGCTGTGCGCGATGTTTGCGCTGGCGCTGAACAGTGCGGCGTACACCACGCAGCTGTTTACCGGTGCGGTGCGGGCGATCCCGTCCGGCCAGTGGCAATCGTGCGAAGCGCTGGGCATGTCAAAAGCGCAGACGCTGCGTATTCTGCTGCCGTATGCGTTTAAACGTGCGCTGTCCTCCTATTCCAACGAAGTGGTGCTGGTCTTCAAAAGTACCTCGCTGGCCTACACCATTACTCTGATGGACGTGATGGGCCATAGCCAGCTGATGTATGGCCGGACCTATGACGTGATGGTGTTTGGTGCCGCCGGTCTGGTGTATCTGTGCGTCAACGGATTGCTGACTTTGATGATGCGCCTGATAGAGCGCCGCGCGCTGGCGTTCGAACGCCGCAACTGATTGCACATTGGCAGACTCCGCACATGAAGGGACGAGAAATCGTCCCTTTTTTATGTCTGCTGCCTGTGGGCCTATTCTATTTTATAATTTTTTAATCAAATTTATTGCATACAAATTCATTTAATGGCACTTTGTTTGACAGGTTTCGCTTCCTGCCAGTGACCCGATTACATTAATAAAATCAGTAAACTGAACCGTGAAGGGAATGTCATTTTTTGAACAGGAATGTATTGCATGAAAAAGCTGATCCTCGCTGCCGTTTTATCTGCCACTGCTTTTACCGCAACCGCTGCGGACACCATCCGCTTTGGTACCTCTGCGACCTATCCTCCGTTTGAATCGATGGATGCCAACAACCAGATCGTCGGGTTCGATATCGATCTGGCCAACGCAGTGTGTAAGCAGATGCAGGAAACCTGTACCTTCACCAATCAGCCTTTCGACGGCCTTATCCCGGCACTGAAATTTCGTCGTTTTGACGTGATCATCTCCGGCATGGACATCACTGAAGAGCGCAGCAAACAGGTCACTTTCACCCAGCCGTACTATGCCAACACCGCCATGATCATCGGACCGAAAGGCAAGTTCTCATCAATGGCTGATCTGAAAGGCAAACGTGTGGGTCTGGAAAACGGCACTACACACCAGAAATACCTGATGGAAAAACATCCTGAGATCACCACCGTTGGTTACGACAGCTATCAGAACGCGATTCTGGATCTGAAAAGCGGTCGTCTGGATGGCCTGCTGGGCGATACGGCAGTCCTGAATGGCTGGCTGAAATCCAACCCGAATCTGGGCGAAGTCGGTGAGCTTATCAAAGATCCGCAATACTTCGGTACCGGCGTTGGTATGGCCGTGCGTCCTGAGAATAAAGAGCTGCTGGCGAAACTGAACGCCGCGCTGGAAGGGATCAAAGCCAACGGTGAATTTAAGAAGATTAATGATAAGTGGTTCCCGGTTAACTGATCCCCTTCATCCTTCACGCTGCCTCTGCACTGGCCGCCCTCCCGACCCCCGGTCACATACATTAGTGTGTGACCGGGGGTCACTCAGTTGCCGTCCTGATGCAGCTCGAATGATTTTGCTGATGCTTTAAAAAGTCGCTTTTATGCGTGACATCTCTCAAATTTGTAACGCCGTCGCACGCATTTCATTAAAAAGTGACATTCGTCACACTTAGTTCATGGAATGACTTCTACACTGTTAAACCGTAACTACTTCGAGATCGAATGTTTATGCACGCACGTTTTCACACCGCCTTTGCGGCACTCCCTGAAAATCTGTCCTCCGCCCTTGAGCCTTTTCTGCGACATGATGACTTCCCGGCAATGCTCACTGCGGCAGACGTTGCGCAAGTAAAACAGGCGACCGGACTCGATGACGATGCGCTGGCCTTTGCGCTGTTACCTCTTGCAGCCGCCTGCTCCGTTACTCCGATTTCTCATTTTCACGTCGGCGCGATTGCGCGCGGTACCTCCGGCAACCTGTATTTCGGTGCCAATATGGAATTCGCCGGTGCGCCAATGCAGCAGACCGTCCACGCTGAACAGTCTGCCGTCACGCACGCCTGGCTGCGTGGCGAAACCCGCCTGGCTTCTATCACCGTAAACTACACGCCGTGTGGCCACTGCCGTCAGTTCATGAACGAGCTGACCAGCGGCACCGAGCTGGATATCCATCTGCCGGATCGCGACGTCGCCACGCTGGGTGATTACCTGCCGCACTCCTTCGGCCCAAAAGATCTGGACATCACGACACTGTTGATGGACAAGGTCGATCACGGCTATCAGCTCGATAATGCCGATGCCCTGACGTTGCTGGCGCTGGATGCCTGCAATCAAAGTCACGCGCCATACAGCAAGTCTTACAGCGGTGTCGCGCTGGAAACGCACAGCGGCAAGCAGTTCGCCGGTCGCTATGCCGAAAACGCCGCGTTCAACCCGAGCCTGCCACCGCTTCAGGCGGCACTGATCCTGCTGAACATGTCCGGGGAAGACTGCCTGAAAGTGCGCCGCGCGGTGCTGGTCGAGAATACCGGCGCGCTGCTCACACAAGATGACGCCACCCGCGCCACGCTAAAAGCGATTGGCTGTGAAGAAGTAAAAACGGTGACCTGCTAAATCACCGCAGTGACGTGATCCAGATAACACTAAAGACTCCGTTCGCGGAGTTTTTAGTTACATAACATTGTCATTACATTTGTAATTTGAATTCGTCTTTTCCTCTCTGTTACCCTCATGTCTCTAAAAAATAAAAAACACCATTCTGAGCCCCCGGAAGAGTAAAATCATGGAACTTGAATACGAAAGCAAACGCCCGCTGTATATCCCACATGCCGGCCCTATCCTGTTAGAATTCCCCTTACTGAATAAAGGCAGCGCGTTCACCGAAGAAGAGCGCAACAATTTCAACCTTCACGGCCTGCTGCCAGAAGCGGTTGAAACCATTGAAGAACAGGCCGACCGTGCCTATCGCCAGTTCCAGAATTTCAAAACCGACATCGATAAGCACATCTATCTGCGCAACATTCAGGACACCAACGAGACGCTGTTTTACCGTCTGCTGGACAGTCATCTGAGCGAAATGATGCCGGTGATTTATACCCCGACCGTCGGCGAGGCCTGCGAGCATTTCTCTGATATCTACCGCCGCGCCCGTGGCCTGTTTATCTCCTACCCGAACCGCGCGCACATTGATGACATGTTGCAAAATGCCACTAAACAACACGTGAAAGTGGTAGTGGTGACCGACGGTGAGCGCATTTTAGGCCTCGGCGATCAGGGCATTGGTGGCATGGGTATTCCTATCGGTAAGCTTTCGCTGTATACCGCCTGTGGCGGCATCAGCCCGGCGTATACCCTGCCAGTCGTACTCGACGCGGGTACCAATAACCCGCAACTGCTGAATGACCCGCTGTACATGGGCTGGCGTCATCCGCGTATTACCGGCGAAGAGTACGACGCCTTCGTCGATGAGTTCATCCAGGCGGTAAAAATTCGCTGGCCGAACGTGCTGTTGCAGTTCGAAGATTTTGCGCAGAAAAATGCGATGCCGCTCCTCACCCGCTACCGCGATGAGCTGTGCTGCTTCAACGACGACATTCAGGGCACCGCGTCCGTGGCGCTGGGCAGCCTGATTGCCGCCAGCAAAGCCGCAGGGGGCAAACTGAGCGATCAGACCGTCGCCTTCCTCGGTGCCGGTTCCGCTGGTTGCGGTATCGCCGAGCAAATCGTCGCGCAGATGAAATCTGAAGGTCTGAGCGAAGAGGAAGCTCGCGCACGTGTCTTTATGGTCGACCGCTTCGGCCTGCTGACCGACAAACTGCCTAATTTGCTGGATTTCCAGAGCAAGCTGACGCAAAAAAGCAGCGCGCTGGCTCACTGGGATCTGGCAAACGACAGCATTTCTCTGCTGGACGTTGTCCGTCACGCCAAACCTACCGTGCTTATCGGCGTATCCGGCCAGCCGGGTCTGTTCACCGAAGAGATCATCCGCGAGATGCACAAGCACTGCGCGCGTCCGGTGGTGATGCCGCTGAGCAACCCGACTTCCCGCGTTGAAGCCACGCCTGCGGATATTCTGCACTGGACCGACGGCGCCGCGCTGGTCGCCACCGGCAGCCCGTTCGCGCCGGTCAGCCTCAAAGGCAAGCTGTACCCTATCGCGCAATGCAACAACTCCTTCATCTTCCCAGGGATTGGGCTGGGCGTGATTGCCTCCGGTGCCACGCGCGTCACCGACGGCATGCTGATGGCCGCCAGCCGCACGCTGGCAGAATGTTCGCCGCTGGCAACCGAAGGCACTGGCTCACTGCTGCCGGACGTCGATGATATTCAGGGCGTATCAAAATGCATCGCGATGGAAGTCGCCAAAGCGGCGCAGTTGCAGGGTGTGGCGATGGTGACATCAGAAGATACGTTGTCGAAAGCTATCGAACGCAACTTCTGGGCACCGCAGTACCGGACGTATAAACGCACGTCATTCTGATGTAGACAAAGACTGCTTCAATCGGGACCAATGCCTTGCGCATTGGTCTTTTTTTTGGCGCAAATTGCGGTCCGCTACGCATTTAGGTAAGTAATTCCCTGAAAAGTGCTGAAAAAACCCGCGAAGGCCGGTGATGCAGAGTTCAACGTATTGCGTCACCCTGACAGGTAAAGTAGCCTTGGATCCGATTTCCATCCGATCATAAACAGGGATACCTATGATTAAGCGAATTATAGCTGGCGTTACCGGCATCGTTATTCTGATGCTGGCAGTCGCTATTGGGCTTGATCAGTGGATCAGTTTACGCACGCAGCCATATATCTACGACGAAGTACAATCGTTGCCACATCGTCAGGTCGGCGTGGTGCTGGGCACCTCAAAATATTACCGCACCGGCGTCATCAATCAGTATTACCTCTACCGGATCCAGGGCGCGATCAACGCCTACAACAGCGGTAAAGTAAAATATTTGCTGTTGAGCGGCGACAACGCGCAGCAAAGTTACAATGAACCAAGCACCATGCGACGCGACCTTATCGCGGCCGGTATTCCTTCCAGCGACATCGTGCTCGATTACGCCGGTTTCCGCACCCTTGATTCCATCGTGCGCACCCGCAAGGTTTTCGACACCAACGATTTCATCATCATTACCCAGCGTTTCCACTGTGAGCGCGCGCTGTTTATTGCGCTGCACATGGGTATTCAGGCGCAATGTTTCGCCGTGCCATCGCCAAAGAATATGCTCAGCGTCCGCAGCCGTGAAATCTTCGCCCGCCTCGGTGCGCTGACGGATCTCTATTTGCTCAAACGCGAACCGCGCTTTCTCGGGCCGCTGATCCCGATCCCGGCCATCCACAACGTTCCCGATGATGCGCAGGGCTACCCTGCGGTCACCCCGGAGCAGGTTCTGGCGTTGCAACAGCAGCTGGAAGCCGAGAAGAAAGTCGCAGAAGCCAAAGCGGCGGCTGAGAAAGCCGCCGCAGACAAAGCCGCTGCCGATAAAGCTGCAGCTGACCAAGCCGCCAGAATGAAGGCAGAACAGGAAGCCAACGATGCGGCGCAGGATGAAACGGAAGATGTGGAACCGACGGCAAAACCTGAGTCGGCGAAGCCGGTCGGCAGGAATCCTTTCAGGCAGTAATCGCAGGAAAAGCTCTTTTCTCTGCGAAGGGGAGAAGCAAAAGCTAAACACTTTCGCCAGGGCGTTAAACCCGGCATATCCTCAGAAAACAAAAAGGGCGCCGAAGCACCCTTTTATTTTTACTGCTGCTAAGATTACTTCTTCTTAGCGTATTTCAAAGAGTCCAGCGCCACCGCGAAGATGATGATGCTGCCCTTGATGATGTACTGCCAGTACGGGTTAACGCCGATGTAGGTCAGACCGTAGTTGATGACGGTAAAGATAAGCACACCAGTCACCACACCTGCCACAGAGCCCACACCACCGGCGAAGGACACGCCGCCGACCACACAGGCCGCGATAGCATCTAACTCATACATAAAGCCGAGGTTGTTGGTCGCACTGCCGATACGCCCTGCTTCCAGTAATCCACCAAACGCGTAGAACACACCGGACAACGCATAAATCATGATCAGGTTTAACGGTACGTTAACACCTGAAACTTTCGCGGCTTCCGGGTTACCGCCGATGGCGAAGATGTTTTTACCGAAGCGGGTTTTATTCCACAACACCCAGACGAAGGCGATAGCAATCACGGCGTAGAAGGTGATGTAGGAAAGCTTCAGGCCGCCCAGGTGGATAAAGCCCTGTGCAAACTGCGAGAAGCCCGGATCAAAACCGGCGACCGGCGATGAACCCACATAGTCGTAATACAGGGAGTTAATCCCGTAAACGATAATCATCGTACCCAGCGTGGTAATAAACGGGGTGACGTTCAGATAGGCAATAATAATACCGTTAAGCAAACCAATCAGCGCGCCAACGATACACACGGTCAGAATAACCAGCGGGATCGGCACTACTTCAAGATTCGGGAACACCTTGTTCACGTTATCCATCGCCTGAAGCATGGTAGCTGCCACAACTGCGGCCAGACCAACCTGACGCCCGGCTGACAGGTCAGTACCCTGCGTCACAATCAGACCCGCGACGCCCAGTGCAATAATGACGCGCACTGAGGATTGGGTCAGAATGTTACTTAAGTTGACCAGACTGAGGAAGCTGGGATCCTGGATAATAATAATCGCCAGTAATACCAACAGCACCACATAAATCCCGCCCTCTTTTAAATAAGTGAGCAAACTTTTCTTATTTAATGCTTTCATAATAAGAACCCTTAAAAATTAGAGATGCAAGGAAGCCAGGCGTAAAATTTCGTTTTGCGATGTATTTTTTGTGTCAACAATACCCGCAACCTGCCCGTTACTCATAACCAATATTCTGTCAGTAATACCCAGCAACTCTGGCATTTCAGAGGAGATAATAATGATCCCCTTTTCTCTTTTCGCCAACTCGGTGATTAACTGGTAAATTTCAAATTTCGCGCCAACGTCAATCCCGCGCGTCGGTTCGTCCAGCATCAATATTTCCGGCTTGGTTAATAACCAGCGCCCGATAATGACTTTCTGCTGATTACCACCCGACAATGAACCAATACTGGTTTTATGCCCCGGCGTTTTTACCCGCATGGAATCGATCACCCATTGGGTGTCGCTTTTCATTCTGGCCGTATCGAGCAGGCCCACTTTATTTTTATATTGACGAATATTTGAAATCAGCGAGTTGAAACCGATATCCAGATACGCATAAATACCGGTTGAACGTCGTTCTTCCGTCACCAGCGCAAAGCCGTGATTAATCGCTTCGTTCGCGCTGTGGTTATTAATTTTTTTGCCGTGCAGTTTAATGGTACCGGCGACTTTCTCGCGAATACCAAACAGCGTTTCGACAATATCGGTGCGTTTCGCGCCCACCAGACCGGCGATCCCAAGGATTTCACCTTTGTGTAAATCAAAGGAAATATCACGGATCGAAGGCTGACGCAGCGAGGTCAGATTACGCACTTCGAGGATCACTTCACCCGGTACATTCAGACGATCCGGGAATCGCTGGCTCAGGGAACGGCCAACCATCATGGAGATAATTTTATCCATGTCGAGGCCTTCCAGCGGCTGCGTGATGATCCACTGGCCGTCGCGAAGAATAGTGATTTCATCGCAAAGCTGGAAAATTTCTTCCATCTTATGAGAGATATACACGATGCCGCAGCCACGGTCTTTCAGCTTACGGATGATAGTGAACAGGTGGTTCACCTCTTTTTCCGTCAGCGAGGAAGTGGGTTCGTCCATGATGACGATTTTTGCATTGTAGGAAAACGCCTTGGCGATTTCGATCATCTGCATCTGCGAAACCGACAACTTACCGACCTTATCGCGCGGGTCGATATCAATGTCCAGTTCGTCAAAAATCGCTTTGGTGTCTTTGTACATTTTGTCCTGATCGACAAAAATACCTTTCGTCGGGTAACGTCCCAGCCACATGTTGTCCATGACGGTACGTTGCAACACCAGGTTTAATTCCTGATGCACCATCGACACGCCCTTTTCGAGCGCTTCTTTCGAACTTTTAAAATTAACTTCCTGTCCCTGAAAAAGAATCGTACCGGAGTCTTTACTGTATATCCCGAAAAGGCATTTTAATAATGTGGATTTACCGGCGCCATTCTCCCCCATAAGGGCATGAATAGATCCAGGACGTACTTTTAAATTCACATTATCCAACGCCCTGACTCCAGGAAATGATTTATTGATACCACTCATTTCCAGCAGGAATTCGTCCGGCTTTTGTGTTGTGTCAGATAACGAATTATCGGCCATAGTTGTACCTGGCTAAAGATAAAAATAAACGGGTGTATTAATACCTGATGTCAGCCCCGCCAGCGGTCAGTACTCTCACCACCGGCAGGGCGACATGACGTCCTGTCAGATAAGCATTAACGTTAGGTCATACTTAGTCTTTATTTACGGCTTAACCGCAATTATTTATGCCACTGCTTAGCTTTGTTTTTGTATTGCTGTCTGTCTTTGCTGCTTTTGTCGTACGCTTATTTCACGAATGAAGACAGATTGTCTTTATCAACCGCGACGTAAGGAATACGAACGACTTTATTTTCCAGTTTCCAGTTGGTGCCTTCAGCAGCAGGTTTGCCGGCGGCCAGATTTCTTGCCAGATCAAATGTCGCTTTCGCCTGGTTGTTGGCATCGTTAAGCACGGTACCGGCCATTGCGCCAGATTTCACCAGCGCCAGCGCTTCTGACAGGGCATCCACACCGAACACAGGAATGCTGGATTTGTTGTGAGATTTCAGTGCTTCGACTGCGCCCATTGCCATTGCGTCGTTGTTGGCAATAACCACTTCGATTTTATTGGCGTTCGGGCCAGACAACCAGGCATCCATCTTGTCTTTCGCCTGTGCGGTATCCCACATGGCGGTATCAAGTTGCAGCTGGTCAGTTTTCAGGCCTTCTTTGCCGTTCAGAGTGCTGATGACGTATTTGGTACGTGCTTCGGCATCCGGGTGGCCCGGTTCGCCTTTGATAAGCACATATTGGATCACGCCGTCTTTGTTCAGGTCCCAGGCCGGAGTCGCTTTCCAATGTTTAGCAATCAGCTCACCCTGGATAATGCCGGACTCTTTAGAGTCAGTACCGACGTAATAGGCTTTATCGTAGCTGTCCAGATCTTTACGGGAAGGTTCTTTGTTATAGAAAACAACAGGAATGCCAGCACCGCGGGCTTTCTCAATGATGACCGGAGCAGCAGCCGGGTCAACCAGGTTGATGGCCAGGGCTTTTACACCTTTCGCCAGCATGACATCTACCTGATCGTTCTGGGTGGACTGGCTGTTTTGCGAGTCATTCATCAGCAGCTGCACGTCCGGCGTCGCTTTCGCATCTTTCTCGATGGCTTTGCGCACTTCGGACATGAAGTTATCGTCATATTTGTAGATGGTAACGCCGATTTTAGTATCAGCAGCGTGCGCAGCAAAACCAAACATCATGCTTGCAGCCAGAGTCGCCAGGGTGAAGACCTTCTTATTCATTTGTATCTCCGGTTATGTAGGGTGTTACAGAATTTGGCACCGGAAATCCATGTGGGAGCAGTACAGCTCCACGTCATGTGTGGGTGCCTGCCATCCTTGACCTATAACGTCCTGTCTCGCTGTGAAACCAGTCCGGTAAGCCGGACACAAAGTGAATCATGTCGAAAACGAATGAATCATAATGGTCGCGATGTTAATAAACTGTGAAAGTTCTCACAGATTGAAAACGGTTACATCGCGTTATTTGATCAATAAGTGACGGGTGCCACATTTTGCCAAGGAGCAACGGAATGCCGTCTGACCAGCGTGGGCATAAAACAGTGTGAAATACCTTCAGATAACTGTTCTGCTGCGCCTTTTAGCGCCAGTTCGGTTGCCAGCGTCGCCATGGAAACGATCGGATAGCGCACCGTCGTCATTTTCGGGCTGGTGTAACGGGCGATCGGAATGTCATCAAAACCTACCAACGAAAAATCGTTCGGGACGTTAATTCCGTTCTCTTTCAACACCGCCATCGCACCGGCGGCCATCGAATCATTGTAAGTAAACACTGCGCTGAGGTGCAGATTGCGCCCCAGCAGCTCTACCATCGCCGCCTCACCGCCCTGTAAATCCGGCGAACCCTGTGCGCGCCAGATGGCTGGCGGCGCGTCATGCGTCTGATGTGACTGCGTCATTGGCTGCGTCATCGCCTGCACATAGCCCTGATAGCGCTGCACATCATCCTCTATCGCATGGCTCGAACCGATGTAACCAATGCGCTGATGCCCCTGCGACAGCAGTAATCGGGTCGCCATTTCCGCGCCGCTGACGTTGTTTAGCCAGACACAGCGGTGCTCGTAGCCCGGAATGACGCGGTTAATCAGCACCATGCCCGAAACCTGATCCATAAAGCGCGCAAGCTCGTCATCGCCCAGCGCTTTCGAATGCACGATGAGTGCGTTACAGCGCTGACGAATCAGTACTTCAATGGCATGCCTTTCTTTTTCAGCAATATGATAGCTGTTACCTATCAACACATATTTTTGATGCAACTGGGCGACGGTATCCACCGCTTTCACCAGTGCACCAAAAAAAGGATCCGAGACGTCCATCACCACCACGCCGATGGTGTCGCTGCTTTGCGTTGCCAGCGCCTGCGCATTGGCATTAGGCCGGTAACCTAAGGTTTCGACGGCGCGTAACACCTGCTCGCGCGCCTCTTTACTGGCAATAGAAGGATTGTTCAGAACCCGGGAAACCGTGGCGACTGAAACCCCTGCCAGACGTGCGACATCACGAATGGTGACCATTTGTCGCTCCGTGATCTGCCAGGCTTTGATAAGGAGGAATACGGAAATTAATCACCCAGGAGGTAAATAACGCAGAGAAAGAGAAGCGAGGTGAAGTGCTCATGGCGTTTCCTTATTAGAGTAGTGGTCGTCAGACTGGCACGACCGCTATCCTAATCATTTTGTGGAAACGCCTGCGTGAATCTCGTCACAGGAAAGAAAACGTTTACATACAATTATGCAACGTTCATCCCAAATCTATCATTTAGAATGATGTGACGGTGCAAAACTCAGGCAGATTTGAGGTCGACGCCCGAGGCTTTGAGTGTGAGTTTGCGCCAGATCCATTCGACCGGCCCCTGCCGGAAATACCGTAACCAGACCAGCGTGAACAGCAAATTACCTGCCCAGACCAGCGGCACCAGCGCCAGCAATTGTAAGCGGTCAAAGTGCATAAAGAAGCCGAGTACGTTGAAGAATGTGGTGCAGATGAGCGTCTGGAGCAGATAGTTGGTCAATGCCATGCGGCCAACCTGCGAGATCCAGCGCACAAGGCGCCAGCCAGAAATCACCGACCAGAAGCCGTAACACAGCGCCAGATAGCTGACGGACTGCATCAGCGAACCGATTTCACGCGGCACCTGTAACAGAAAACCGCTCCAGCGATAGTCCCAGCCGGTCTTCCACTGCATATAAATCGCCGGGATTTGAATGAGTAATGAAAGCGGTAACAGTGCCGCCGCCACTTTGCGATAATGTGACTCGCGGAATTCGCCTTTCAGCCAGCCACTGCGCATCAGCCCGGAACCTATCAACATCGCGCCCGCCAGTTCCCAGCCGTATTGCGCACCGACCGCCAGCAGGCTCGAGGACAATAAATCCAGCCGGTTTTGAATCGCTTCCCAACCGCCTTTCAGCTTCCAGAATTGTTCATATTGTATTTCCGCCGGGCCAGGCACCCAGAACGTACCCGGCGACGGGGATGAAATCAGGCCAAGCATCGCCAGCACGGCGACGCCAATCATATACAGGATAATACCGGTCGAAATCAGCGACTGGCTGCTTCGCCCTTCCCGCACCATGCGCCAGCACACCAGGCCAATCAGCCCATAAGACAGTAAAATATCGCCATCCCACAGGAAAATGGCGTGCAGAAACCCGCAAAACAACAGTAATGACAGTCTTGCCTGGATCCAGTGCTTGCCGCGCGGCAGCAGTAAATACAGGCCGCCGCCAAACAGCATCGCAAACATCATCAGGAATTTGCCCTGCGCAACCGCATCGAGCACCGCCCATGTCCAGGTATCAGACGTCGATGGCACGCCGGCATACCCCGGATTCAGATAAGCCGCCTTGGGTAACCCAAAGGCGCTGATATTGAGCAGAAGAATGCCAAAAATGGCGAGGCCACCGGCAAAGTCGAGCGTGGCAATACGTGAGCGCATACCAGACGTTCCTGTTAACGGTAAGGTGCAAAAAGTTGCGGGCTCCAGACAGACTAACGGCACCCTGAAGGTGCCGCAATATCAAACTTTCTGCCCGGTTAAAACGTCATCGCTTAACTGGCGTGTCTGACCGTTCTTAAAAATTCCTGACGGGTATTTTGGCTCGATTTGAACAATCCGCCCAGAGACGTCGTGGTGGTAGCGCTGGTCGCGTCACGCACACCACGCGCTTTCACGCAGTAATGCACGGCATCAATCGACACCGCCACGTTGGTGGTGCCGAGCAGGGTCTGCAAGGCCACCAGAATTTGCTGGGTCAGACGCTCCTGAACCTGCGGACGCTGCGAGAAGAACTGCACGATGCGGTTGATTTTCGACAGACCGATCACGGTATCTTTCGGGATATACGCCACGGTCGCTTTGCCGTCGATGGTCACGAAATGGTGTTCGCAGGTGCTGGTCAGGGTGATATCGCGCACGGTGACCATTTCATCGACCTTCATCTTATTTTCGATGACGGTGATTTTTGGGAAGTTGGCGTAATCGAGCCCGGAGAAGATTTCATCGACATACATTTTGGCGATGCGGTTTGGCGTTTCCGCCAGACTGTCGTCGGAGAGATCCAGATTCAGAAGCTGCATGATACCGGTCATGTGTTCCTGGATCCGCTGCTTGCGCGTTTCATTGTCGATAGGCAGAGCTTCACGCAAGGGGGTTTCCAGACCACGGGCTAACAGGGCCTCGTGAACCAAAATGGCTTCTTTACTCAGGGTAGGCATTCATTCTTCTCCGGCAGATGTAATCACTTTGACGCAGATCACGCCAAAGTGAGGTGGCTTACTGTAGTGGAGAGCGGAAACAGAATCCAGTGATTGTGTTTCATGATGGATGAAATAGCTGCAAGTTATCGTTTATGCCTGAACACCAAAGTCCCCGCGATAATAAATCCGACAAAAGCGACGTACAGCGCAGGCTCCAGACGGTGAGTCAGCGCAGTGGAAATGGCCGACAGGACCGGTCCGCACAACTGCCCAACCGCATAGCCGGTGGTCAGCAGCCCTGCCATATACCGGCTGTGATGAGGAGCCAGCTCGCGGCTGCATTGTAACGCCAGCTGGACCACGCTGAGGAACCCACCGCCCGTGAGCAATGCGCCCAGCACCAGTCCGCTCACCCCCGGTACCACTTCGGCACACAATATACCGAGCGCCTGGATCCACAGCGTCAGCGCCAGACGCCGGTGCGTGGTCAGGCAGTGACGGGTCAGAATACCGATCACAATGCCAATCACCGCCGCGCCGCCGAACACCGGCCAGACAAACTGCGCAAACAGGCTGTCTGGAAAACGTGCGTTAGCCATCTGCGAAAGAAACGTTGCGGGCAGGATATACCCGAAGCCCGCCAGACTGTAGCTCCACACTAAGCGTTTGAGTGCAGGTGTCATCACCAGTGGTTCGGCCGCGACGTGCGATCGGTGCAAATCCCCTTTGCGCGGCAGATTCGGCGTGATAATCGCCACGAAAATCAGCGCCAGTACGCCGTACACACACCACGCCTGCGCAGAACTGAGCTGCAAACTGTGGATACCGACTGCCAGCATACCGCTGAGGAAAATCCCCGCGCCCGGTCCGGCAAATACCGCCGCACTCATCGCCGGACGACCGTAATGCGCCAGCCGCTCGTTACACCATGCCGCGACCATCACCATCGCCCAGCCGCTGGTCCAGCCGATCAGAAAACGCACTACGCTGTGCAGCACTTCGCCGGAAATCACCGCCGACAGCAAGGTCAGTACCACGCCGCCCCACACGCCCAGCCACAGGCGTCGCTCGAGGTGCTTCGTCGCGCGCATTGCATCGTACGCACCGCACAGATAGCCGAGATAGTTGAAGGCCGCCACCAGACCCGCACCGGTCAGCGTGAACTGATGTTCAGCTATCATTAAAGGAACCTGCGGCGTAAAGGCAAAGCGCCCGATACCCATTGCGACCACAAAGGCCAGAAAACCACTTAGCGCAATACGAAAAGCCATAACCGCTCCGATGAGAGAAACCGCGACGCAACATAATAGAAACAATGAGTAAACATACTCAAAGCCGATCGCTGATAACAGCATCTTTCCAAAAAGAAAGTTGTCACACAGGATGCAGGAAAGTTACAATCACGAAAACTGAATAATACAAACCAAGTTGTTTACGATAAGAGAACGCAGGAACTCATCATGGATCTCACCCAGTTGCGAATGTTTTGCTGCGTGGCAGAAACCGGATCGCTTGCGCGCGCGGCGGAGCAGTTACACCGCGTGCCGTCGAACCTGACGACCCGCCTGCGCCAGCTCGAACTCGAACTGGGCACGGATTTGTTCATCCGCGAGAAACAACGCATTCGCCTTTCAGCGATGGGCCATAACTTCCTTAATTACGCCGAGCGCATTCTGGCGCTGAGCGATGAAGCAATGAGCATCACCCACGCGGGCGAACCGGCCGGGAATTTCGCGCTGGGATCGATGGAAAGCACAGCCGCGACACGTCTTCCTTCGCTGCTCGCCGCCTATCATCAGGCGTTTCCGCAAGTGGCGCTCTCACTGGTCACCGGTACCTCCGGCGAAATCATCGACAGCGTGCGGGCCGGTCGTCTCGCAGCGGCGCTGGTGGATGCTCCGATCGATTTTGACGATCTCAATGGTTGCATCTCCTACCGCGAGCGCATGGTGGTGATCAGCCCGCTCAATGAATCACCGCTTGAACCGCCCGCCGGGCGCAGCGGCCACACCGTTTTTGCCTTCCGCCCGAGCTGTTCCTATCGCCAGCGTTTACAGGCGTGGATTAAACAGATGAACGTTCCGGTGGCCAACACCATGGAGATTCAGTCCTACCACTCCATGATGGCGTGCGTCGCCAGCGGTGCGGGGATCGCTATGGTTCCGCGCTCGGTGCTTGAGCAACTGCCTGGTCACGAACGGGTCCAAATCCACGAAATCCCGGACGAATTTGCCGATACCGCCACCTGGCTAATCTGGCGTCGGGATGCATTCAGCCCTAACGTCCGGGCGCTGAAAGAACAGATCATTGTCCAAAATGACGGCGTGATCCCGTTACTCAAACACCCTCTGTCCCCCGAAGAAGTGGATTTGATGCACGACACTAAATCCATCCGTACCGATATTCATTTTAACCCGTAAGGAAAGTGTTGATGAGCAGCTCGATTGAACTACTCGAAGAGCACCGGATGTTTGGCGGCTGGCAGCAGCGCTACCGTCATACCTCGGCAAGCCTGAACTGCAGCATGACGTTCAGTATTTATCTGCCACCGGCAAAAGATGACACCCCACCGCCGGTGCTGTACTGGCTGTCAGGTCTCACCTGTAATGATGAAAACTTCACGACCAAAGCCGGTGCGCAGCGCGTCGCCGCCGAACTCGGTTTGGTGCTGGTGATGCCGGATACCAGTCCGCGCGGTGAAGGCGTCGCTAACGATGACGGTTACGATCTCGGTCAGGGCGCAGGTTTTTACCTCAACGCCATCCAGGCTCCATGGGCGGCACATTACCGGATGTACGATTATCTGGTGGATGAACTGCCAGCGCTTATCAACGGTCATTTCAAGGTCAGCGATCGCCAGTCGATCTCCGGCCACTCGATGGGCGGCCACGGCGCGCTGATGCTGGCGTTACGTAATCCCCAGCGTTTTCGTTCGGTGTCTGCCTTCGCGCCGATAGTCAATCCGGCACAGGTTCCCTGGGGGCGTAAAGCGTTCAGTGCGTATCTGGGTGATGACGAAAGTCAGTGGCTGCAATACGACAGCTGTCACCTGCTGAGTTCGCTGCCTGCGGATCAGACTCCGTTCCCGATTTTAATCGATCAGGGTGATGGCGATCAGTTCCTGGCGGATCAGCTTCAGCCGTCAAAACTGGCAGAAATCGCCCGCCAGCGCGGCTGGCCGGTGACGCTTCGCGCGCAGCCGGGATACGATCACAGTTACTTTACGATTGCGTCGTTTGTGGAAGAACATTTACGGTTCCACTCGGGGTATTTGCACCCGAAGGTATGAGCCTTTAAGCTCCACCCTTTCCCCTTGAGGGATCGCGAAGCCCGATAAGTTTTAATCGGGCTTCTGCATTAGGAGTGAACTAACGCTCACTCAATATAAAATAATCATCCATATTCCTCGTTCCAAACAACCGACGGAATATGGGGGATTCTCCCCAAACGCTAACTTTTCAATTTCGGATCCAGTGCATCCCGCAATCCATCCCCCAGCAAATTAAACGCCAGTACAGTCAGGAAAATCGCCAGACTTGGGAAGATCGCCACATGCGGAGCCATCACCATATCGGCACGCGCCTCATTGAGCATCGCCCCCCACTCCGGCGTCGGCGGCTGGGCGCCCATGCCGAGGAACGACAGGCTCGCAGCGGTGATGATTGACGTCCCGATACGCATGGTGAAATACACCACGATCGACGATAACGTACCCGGCAGGATATGCCGGAACAAAATTGTGGTGTCGGACGCACCGATGCTTCGGGCGGATTCGATGTAGGTTTGTTGCTTAAGCACCAGCGTGTTGCCGCGTACCAGCCGCGCGAACGCCGGAATGCTGAAGATGGCGACGGCGATGATAACGTTCGACATGCCGTTGCCCATCACGGCGACGACGGCGATTGCCAGCAGGATGCCAGGGAAGGCAAACAGGACGTCGCAGATGCGCATGGTGATGCGATCCCACCAGCCTTCGTAATATCCCGCCAGCAACCCGAAGACCGTGCCGATGGCTGCGCCAAGGACGACCGAGAGCACCCCGGCGGTCAGTGAGATACGGGTGCCCATCAGGATACGGCTGAAAATATCACGCCCGAGAGAATCCACTCCGAGCCAGTGCATCATCGACGGGCCTTCGTTCAGACGGTCGTAATCGAAATAGTTTTCCGGATCAAACGGCACCAGCCACGGCGCGAAAATCGCGGCGGCTATCAGCAGCAGGATAAAAGCGCCCGCAATCATCGCAATATGCTGCCTGCGAAAACGACGCCAGAACGCCTTCCACGGTGTCCTTACCGCCTGTGATGTAGCAGTTTCTGCCGTCACCATCGGCAGACCTGCGAGTACGGCATTTCGCCGCCAGTTTTTCATGCGTTTGCTCACTTGTATCGGATGGAAGGGTTAATCACGGCGTACAGCATGTCCACCAGCAGGTTGATCAGGATGAACTCCAGCGAAAACAGCAGCACTTCGGCCTGAATCACCGGGTAATCGCGCATCTCGACCGAATCCACTAACAACCGCCCTAACCCCGGCCAGTTAAAGACTTTTTCGACCACAATCGAGCCGCCGAGCAGGAACCCAAACTGTAAGCCCATCATGGTCACCACCGGGATCATCGCGTTACGCAGGCCATGTTTTATCACCACCATGCCTTCGTGAACGCCCTTCGCCCGCGCGGTGCGCATGTAATCCTCCTGCATGACCTCAACAAAAGAGGCGCGGGTAAAGCGTGCCATGATCGCCGCCACGGCCGCACCCAGCGTGACAGATGGCAGAATGTAATGCTGCCAGCTGTCGGCACCCACGGTCGGCAACCAGCCAAGCTGGACGGAGAACACCTGCATAAGCAACATGCCGAGAGCAAAAGCGGGAAAGGAGATACCGGAAACGGCGAGCGCCATGCCGAGACGATCCGGCCAGCGGTTGCGCCAGACGGCAGACACTACGCCGATCACCAGCCCGAAAATCACCGACCACACCATGCTGGTCAGCGTCAGCCAGAAAGTCGGCATAAAGCGGGAACTGATTTCATCGATGACCGGACGTTTCGACACCATCGAATGACCGAAATCGCCGGTCAGCGCATTGCCAAAGAAGGTGAGAAACTGCTGATACAGCGGCTTATCCAGCCCCAGGTCCTGACGCACCAGCGCCACAACGCTGGCATCGGCGTCCTGACCGGCCATCAGCCGCGCCGGGTCGCCCGGTAAAAGATGCACAAACAAAAAGACCAGCACGGCCACAATCAGCAGTGTCGGGATCAATCCAAGCAGTCGTTTTAGAAAATAATTAAGCATGATTCGCTGTCTGTGATTGCACGATACGATATCCATGTTCCGTCGCAGGAACACACGAGTTCAGGGCGCGCAGCTAACCTGCTTCACGCCCTGAAAACTTCATCGCGTATTATTTCACATCCGCTTCATCAAAACTGAACGCGGTATCCGGCATCACATAGAAACCGCTCAGACGTTTGTTTTTCGCTGACACCAGACGTTCGGTCACTAAGAAGGCCCACGGCGCGTCGGTCCAGATTTGTTTCTGGGCATCGGCGTACAGTTTGGCTTTCTCGGCTTTGTCGGTGGTTTTCAGCGCGTCGGTCAGGTCTTTATCCACCTGCGCATTGCTGTAAAACGCCGTGCCGAATTGTTTAGGCGGAGCCGCCTGGGTGGAGAACAGCGGTGACAGCGCCCAGTCAGCTTCACCCGTTGAGGCAGACCAGCCGGTGTAGAACATGCGCACACCCGCCTCTTTCTGCCCGACGTTCTCAACCTGCGCCGCACGCTGCGCAGCATCCATGGCAGTCACGTTCACTTTGATACCCACCTGCGCCAGTTGCTGCTGGGTAAACTGCAAAACTTTCTGCGCGGTGCTGTTGTTATGCGACGACCACAGTGTGGTGGTGAAACCATCCGGATAGCCCGCTTCTTTCAGCAACGCTTTGGCTTTGGCCGGATCGTAAGGCCAGGGTTTGAATTTCGCAGCGTACTCAATACCCTGTGGCAATGGCCCTTCGGACGGTACGGCATAACCGGCAAACGCCACTTTGATCAACGCATCTTTGTTGATGGCGTAGTTGATTGCCTCACGCACCTTGACGTTATCAAACGGCTTTTGCGTGACGTTCAGGCTGATGTAGCGATGCAGGATCGAGGGTGCGGTAACCAGATCCAGCTTCGGATTTTTCTCCAGCAAGGCGGCCTGCTCGTAAGGCACCGGGAAGGCGAAATCCGCTTCGCCGGTTTGCAGCATTGCCGCGCGGGTATTGTTGTCTACCACCGGACGCCAGGTAATGGTGTCGAGTTTGGTTTCGTCTTTCTTCCAGTAGCCGTCGAATTTCTTCACTTTCACGAAGTCAGTCTGGTTCCACTGTTCCAGCGTATACGGGCCGGTGCCGACCGGATGGAAACCAATCTCTTTGCCGTATTTGGTCAGCGCCGCCGGAGAGATAATCACCGCAGACGGGTGCGCCAGAATATTGATGAACGCCGAGAACGGTTCTTTCAGGGTGATTTTCACCGTGGTGTCATCCACCGCTTCGGTGCTGGCGATATTTTTGAACAGGTTATAACGCTTCAGATGGCTGTCCGGGTTGCTGGCGCGGTCAAAGTTAACCTTCACCGCAGCGGCGTTGAAATCGGTGCCGTCCTGGAACTTAATGCCCGGATGCAGTTTGATGGTGTACACCAGACCGTCTTTGCTTACCGTGTAGCTATCCGCCAGCACGTTCTCCAGCTTCATATTTTTATCGAAGCCGAACAGTCCCTGATAGAAGGATTTGGCCACCGCCTGTGACAGCGTGTCATTGGCGTCATAAGGATCGAGCGAGGTGAAGTTAGAGCCTACGGCGACCACGACGTCTTTGGCTGCCCACGCCGAGGCGGACGCCAGCGAACCGAAAACAGCGGCAGCGAGCACGGCCTGACGGACAACGTTCTTACCTTTACGTTTCTGCTGATTCATGTCAGTTCCTTTTCCTGTCTTACCCGTTTGTCTTACAAGATTGACCGTTCAAAATGAGCGGCCACAAAAATCAGTACACACCGGCAATCGCGTGCCGTGCCACAAAATGTCCTTCCGCCACTTGTACCAGCGGGGCCACGCGCGGTTCATCGTTTAAATCGTGGATCGGGCTTGGGATTTCATCGACCAGCAGCGCCTGTTCTTTTCGCTTGTGCGCCGGATCGGCCACCGGCACCGCCGCCATCAGTTTGCGGGTATAGGCGTGCTGAGGATTTTCAAACACTGCGCGACGCGGGCCGATTTCCACAATCTGCCCGAGATACATCACCGCCACGCGATGGCTGATACGCTCCACCACGGCCATGTCGTGCGAAATAAACAGAAAGGCCAGTCCAAATTCTTTCTGCAAATCCATGAGTAAATTAATGATTTGTGCCTGAATCGACACGTCGAGCGCCGAGACAGACTCATCGGCAATCACCACTTTAGGATTGAGCGCCAGCGCACGCGCGATACAAATCCGCTGCCGCTGCCCGCCGGAAAATTCGTGCGGATATCGCTGCGCGTGTTCCGGCAGCAATCCGACCTTTTCCAGCAGCCACGCTACGCGGTCTTCCGCCTCTTTGCCTTTGGCGATTTTATGCACCAATAGTGGCTCCATGATCGAATACCCCACCGTCAGGCGCGGATCGAGCGAAGCGTACGGATCCTGAAAAATGAACTGAATGTCGCGTCGCAGATGTTGCAGCGCACTGCCGCTCACGTCGGTCAGCGGCTGGCCGTTAAAGGTGATCGTCCCGCCCTGACTCTTCACCAGCTTGAGCAACGAGCGGCCGGTGGTGGATTTTCCGCAGCCGGATTCACCGACCAGCGCCAGCGTTTCGCCAGGATGTAAATCAAAACTGACTTTTTCCACCGCGTGAATGCGTCGGGTGACGCGGTTGAAAATGCCACTGCGCAGATCAAACCGGGTGACCAGATCTTTTACCTGCAAAATCGGCGGCGCGCCCGGCGTCAGGGTGTTTTGCACCAGTTGCGGATCGCTTTCAGATTGTTCGGGCAGAGGAAAACGCGCAGGCAGCGGTTTGCCTTTCATCGAACCGAGCTTCGGCACGGCGGCCAGCAGCGCCTGCGTGTAAGGCTGTTGCGGCGAATGGAAAATCGACGCCACGTCACCCGTTTCCACGCTGTTGCCCTTGTGCATCACCAGCACGCGGTCGGCGATTTCGGCCACCACGCCCATGTCGTGGGTGATAAAAATCACCCCCATCTGCATCTCTTTTTGTAGCACGCGGATAAGCTGCAGGATTTGCGCCTGAATGGTCACATCCAGCGCGGTGGTAGGCTCATCAGCAATCAGCAGCGCAGGTTTACAAGACAGCGCCATCGCAATCATCACGCGCTGGCGCATTCCACCGGAAAGCTGGTGGGGAAAACTGTCGAGGATATTTTTCGCTTCGGGAATGCGCACTAAATCCAGCATCCGCAGCGCTTCCGCACGGGCGGCGCGGTGATCTTTATCCTGATGCAGACGGATGGATTCGGCGATTTGCTCGCCCACCGGAAACACCGGATTGAGCGAGGTCATCGGCTCCTGAAAAATCATCGCCATATCGGCACCGCGCAGGCTGCGCATTTGCGACTGCGAGGCGGCCATCAGTTCAACAATTTCGCCATTACGTCGACGAAACTGCATCTCGCCCTGCGAAATCTGCCCGCCGCCCTGCTCTACCAGACGCATCAGCGCCAGCGAAGTCACCGATTTACCCGAACCCGATTCGCCTACGATCGCCAGCGTTTCGCCGCGTCGCACCTGAAAACTGAGATTATTGACTGCCGGGATCACCTGCCCCTCATGCGTGAACTGCACGCTGAGGTTGCTGACCGCCAGAACGCTCTCGGGCGGAAGGATAAGAGAGGGATTCATGACATTCTTCATGAACGGTAGATGCTGACGCTGGGGGCATCGCCGACGCGGGCAAATCCGCGGTACATGCCTTCGCTGTTAAACGGCAGCGCCACGTTGCCAAAGCGGTCGACAGCAATCATTCCGCCGATCCCACCGAGCGGCAGCAGCTTTTCCTGCACGACCTTGTGGGTTGCTTCTTCCAGCGATAATCCGGCGTATTCGATCAGGGCCGCCACGTCATAGGCCGCCACCGTGCGCATAAACACTTCACCGGTGCCGGTGCTGGAAATCGCCACCGTATGGTTGCTGGCGTAGCAGCCTGCGCCGATGATAGGGGAATCACCTACGCGTCCGGCCTGTTTGTTGGTCATACCGCCAGTGGAGGTCGCCGCTGCCAGATTGCCCAGCGCGTCCATCGCCACGGCACCGACGGTGCCAAATTTGCGTTCAGGATCAAGCGGGTCGCCGCTTTGCGATGCGCCGTCGTGGTCGAGCAGCACACCACTGTCGGCGGCAATGGCCCGCTGCAACTGGTCGTAACGTTCCTGCGTAAAGAAGTATTCCGCCCCGACCATTTCCTGTCCCTGCTCGCGGGCGAAGGTTTCTGCGCCTGCACCGGTAAACATCACGTGCGGGCTGACTTCAAGCACCTTGCGGGCGGTGAGGATCGGGTTGCGGATATGGTTGACGCAGCTGATGGCACCGGCGTCCAGCGTGCGGCCATCCATAATACAGGCGTCTAATTCGTGGGTGCCCTGATGGGTAAAAACGGCGCCCTTTCCGGCGTTAAACAGCGGGCATTCTTCCAGTAATCGCACCGCTTCCGTCACCGCATCCAGCGCGCTGCCCCCTGCGGCAAGAATGGCCTGCCCGCTGGAAACAATGCGTTCCAGCTCGGCTAAATAATGTTGTTCTTTTTCGGCACTCATCGACGCACGGGTAATCGCCCCGGCGCCGCCATGAATCGCAATGACCGGGCGCTTCTTGTTCGAAACGGAAGCCGCTGAATTATCAGTAGAAGAACTCATTAGCACTGCACCCTGTGTTGTTGTATTTATGTAAAGAGAAATGCGGACCTGTTTTTGACTATATTTAGCCCGCTACAGTATGTAAAGCAGAAATGTAAAACCACTGATACAGCGCTAATTGCTTAGATTGTTTGAGAAAATTAAATAAGGGGATCGAATAAACATCCAAGACAAATGACTAAATAACGGGAATAATAAACGTCCTAACCGTGGATAAAAGCACCTCTGGCTAAGCTTCCTGCGGCCTTTTTTATATTTTTTCTTTTTAGGGATTCAGTGATGGAAACTGTTTATAACCGCCGTCGGATCAATGTGATCTCCTGGCTCAGTTACTTCTTTACCGGTGGACTGGTTTCCACTCTCGGTATCGTTATCGGGCCAGTGGCAACCGCCTTCAACAAAGATCCGGGTTTCATCGGGCAAATGTTCTCCTTAATGAACATCGGTTTATTCCTGCCAATTATGGTCAGCGGCATCCTGATGCGTAAGTTTGATCTGGGCAAACAGCTGATGACCGGCTCCTTCGTTTCCGTACTGGTGTGTATCGCGCTGTTTATCGTGCCGTCTATCACGCTGTTTGGCGTGGGTGTGTTCCTGATTGGCGCAACGGCGGGCCTGATGATGTCCATCGGCAGCTATCTGGTGGTGCGCATCAATGATGATCCGAAAAAGCGTTCGGCGAACCTGATTTTCACCGACTTCTTCTTCGCGCTTTCCGGTATGACGCTCTCACTGGTGCTGGGCTTCCTGTTCAAACATGGCGCAAGCTGGCTGGCGATGTACGGCATCATGGGCGTGCTTAGCCTGCTGATGATCCTGCTCTGCGCAGGCCAGAAATTCCCGACCGTGGCACAACCGGTAAAAACCGAGAAAAACAGCAGCGTCGCACAGGAGCCATGGGGCATCGCGGTATTCTTCCTGTGTATCGCATTGTTTGCATTCGTATTTACCGAACTGGTCTTCACGCTGTGGATGCCAAGCTGGCTGCATGAACATTTCGGCATGGAAACCGACCGCGCCGCAATTTACATCACCACCTACTGGATGGTGAAAGCGATTGGCCTGTTCCTCAACCAGTTCACCGTCCGCTTCGTGAAACTGCGCACCTTCCTGCTGGTGTCTGTCGTAGTGGGTATGGCCAGCCTGAGCGTGCTGACCACCAGCAACTCCGAGCTGATGGTGCTGATTGCGGTCGGTCTGTTTGGTTTCTGTAACTCCGGCCTGTTCTCCGGCCTGATGAGCTACGGCAGCCTGCAGGTCAAGAACTCCCCGCCAACGCTGACCTCCGCGCTGCTGACCACCAGCTCCGTCGGCACGCTGATTTTCGCGTCGTTCTCTTCTTTCATCTACAACCAGTACGGTCTGTTCTGGGCGCTGAACATCGCCACCATTTCCTACGCGTTGCTGGTGCTGATGGTGATTTTTGCCAGCCTGAAAAGTAAGGCCGAGAAGATTAACCACGAAGTTTCCGCTCACTAAATTCAATGCTTACAGCAGGGCTTCGGCCCTGCTGCTTCATCCTTCCCCGCCCAGTGAATCCAGAAAACGTGCCGCCGCCGGTGTCACCGAATCTGTCTGATAAATCGCATATAAATCGACGGGTAACCTTTCACTCAGCGCGCAGAACCGCACGCCCGGCCAGTGGATCCGCGCGTAGCTTTCCGGCAACAGCGTGATGCCATAGCCGTTCGCCACCAGCGCCAGCGCAGTTTGCGGCTCGTTCACCTGATGTTTCACCTGCGGCAGAAAGCCGTGCTGACGGCACATCGAATAGAGATAACCGCCGAGGCTGGAGCTGTTCATCGGCATCAGAATAAAATCCTCATGCGCCAGTTCGCCCAGTACGACGCTGTTTTTAGCCGCCAGCGGATGCTGTTCTGAAATCGCCAGCGCGACGTTCTCCCGCCCCATCAGCTTGCTGGATAGCCCCTGCGGCAGTGACACCCTGGCTTCGCGCCAGATACCGATATCAATCCTTTGCAGTTGCAGCGCGTCGATTTGCTGCACCGGCGTCAGTTCGGTAATCGACCAGCTGATTTCCGGCGCACTTTGACCGAAGCGGTTAAGCGCAGGCATCAGCGGCCCCCACGCGGCAGTGCCGACCGTGCCGAACTGAATGTGCCCGACCTCGCCGCGCCCGATTTTTCTCACCTGATGCAGGGAACGGTTGATGCTGTCGAGCATCAGCCCGGCTTCGCGCATAAGCGCCGCACCGGCAGGGGTCAGCGAGACGGAACGCGTGGTGCGCAGAAACAGCGGCGTGCCGAGCATCACTTCCAGTTCTTTAATGTGCAGGCTGAGCGGCGGCTGTGACATATTCAAACGCACCGCCGCTTTGCTGAAACTCAGCTCTTCCGCCACCACGCGAAAATAGTGCAAAAGTCGCAGATTTATCTGGCCGAGATCGAATACCGAGTCGGTAAAGGGTCGCGTCATGTTTGTCTCCGAAACATCGATTTATCCATAAATATGAATCTGTTGGATTTATAGGTTTTCGCTATAAATCCACCAGAACATCGGTATTAGACCTGAACAGCCGCTCACCCTAGCATTGCCAGCACCCCCTACCTACTGTGAACAATGAGAGAAGTGATCATGCTCAATAACAACGCTTTTGACTGTGCAGCAATTATCCGCCAGCGCGCACCGGGCTTTATTCCTCGGGCCGCGCTGATTTTAGGTTCCGGCCTCGGTACGCTGTGTGACGACATGGCCGACGCCATCGCCATTCCTTACAGCGAGCTGCCGGGTTTCCCGCAAAGCAGCGTCGTTGGCCACGCCGGTGAGCTGGTGCTGGGCACGCTGGAAGGCATTCCGGTGATGTGTATGAAAGGCCGCGGCCACATGTACGAAGGCCACGGCATGTCCGTAATGACCAGCGCCGTGCGCACCTTTAAACTGCTTGGTTGTGAATTCCTGCTGGCGACCAACGCAGCCGGTTCGATGCGTAAAGAAGTGGCGCCGGGCCGCCTGGTTGCCCTCACCGACCACGTCAGCTTTATGCCGGAATCCCCGCTGGCGGGCCCGAACGATGACCGTTTCGGGCCGCGCTTCTTCAGCCTGGCCAACGCCTATGACAAAGACCTGCGCGCTAAACTCCACGCGGTAGCCAGCAAACTGGACATCGACGTTGCGGAAGGCGTATTCGCTGCCTACACCGGCCCGAACTTCGAAACACCGGCTGAAATCCGCATGATGCAGACTTTAGGTTGCGACGTGGTCGGGATGTCCATCGTGCCGGAAGTGATTTCTGCCCGCCATTGTGGCCTGAAAGTGCTGGCGGTTTCTGCGATGACTAACTTCGCCGAAGGCCTTTCCGATACTCCGCTTTCCCACGAACAAACCCTGAGCTGCGCCAAACTGGCCGTAGGCGATTTCACCCGACTGATCCGTGCGTTCTTCGCCGACCTGTCAGCGGCTGCAAAATAAGGAACCGTGATGGAACAGACATTCAACCGCCAGCGGATCAATATGATCTCCTGGCTCAGTTACTTCTTTACCGGCGCGCTGGTTTCCACGCTCGGGATTGTCATCGGCCCTGTGTCACAGGCGTTTGGTAAAGATCCGGGCTTTATCGGTCAGATGTTCACACTGATGAATATTGGTCTGTTCCTGCCGATCATGGTCAGCGGCGTACTGATGCGAAAATTCAATCTGGGCAAACAGCTTATTACCGGCTCGGCGGTTTCCGTGCTGACCTGTATCACGCTGTTTCTGGTGCCGACCATCACCATGTTCGGCATCGGCGTTTTCCTGATTGGTGCAGCCTCTGGGATCATGATGTCCATCGGCAGCTATCTGGTGGTGCGCATAAATGAAGATCCGAAAAAACGCTCGGCGAACTTAATCCTCACCGATTTCTTCTTTGCGCTGGCAGGCGTGGTGTTATCCCTGTTGCTCGGCTATCTGTTCCAGCACGGCGCGAGCTGGCTGGCGATGTACGGTGTGATGGCGGTGCTGAGTCTGATGATGATTGTGTTGTGCGTCGGGCAGAAATTCCCGTCGATACCGCAATCGGAAAACGCCACTTCGATGAAGAAAAATGAGCAGCAGCGCTGGGGTATGTCCGTCTGGGTGCTGTGCTTCGCGCTGTTTGCCTTCCTGCTGGCTGAGCCGATTTTCACCATGTGGCTGCCAAGCTGGATGAAAGAACATTTCGGCATGGCCGCTGACAGTGCCGCGTTTTACATCACCACCTACTGGACGGTGAAATCCATCGGCCTGTTTGTAAATCAGTTTACGGTACGCTTCGTAAAACTGCGGACTTACCTGCTGATCTCCACGTTTGTCGGGCTGGCCTGTCTGGCGACTGCCGCCAACAGCGGGAATACGACACTTATCCTGATTTGCGCTGGCCTGTTCGGCTTCTGCAACTCTGGCCTGTTCTCCGGCATCATGAGCTACGGCAGCCTGCAGGTGAAAAACTCGCCGCCTACGCTCACCTCCGCGCTGCTGACCATCGGCACGATCGGTACGCTGATTTTCTCTACCCTGTCGTCGCTGGTGTACAGCCAGTACGGTTTGTTCTGGGCGCTGAATACTGCGACTATTTCCTACGTCTTCCTGCTGGTGGCGCTGATTTTCGCCTCCGTCAACAGTAAAGCCGAAGCGCTTGAGCAACAACCGGCGCACTAAGCACGGACATTGGCGCATAAAAAAGGGAAGACTCCACGGAGCCTTCCCTTTTCTTATTCTTACTGCCCGGTTACATCTGAGGGCAGCGCTGCAAACTGTTGAGCCAGGATGTCTGAGGCTGAGCAACCAGACGGCGGGCGCGTCCGTGGCGACGCAGGATCAAACCTTTATCCTGCATTTCACTGAGATCGCGGCGAATGGTTTCGAGACTCACATCCAGCGATTGTGCCAGTTCGCTAACCTGTAACACTTCATGCTGTTCAACCAGCTGAAGGATGGCCTGATGGCGATTTTTTTTAAGCACCGGTTATTCCTGTTTGTATGACAGTTGTGTGACGGATGTCACAAATAACGGTAAACATGATACCTGCGTTACATTGTTAATTTTGGGATCGATCTCAATTTTTCGACAATCCCCGCGAAGTTTTTACGCCTACAGCGATTTTTGGTTCGTCCCGTTTCTCTGTCATACTGTGCGCATGCTCTATTTTTCCGCCCGGCCTCCGGTGAAATCACCCGCGCCGCCGGGACGTAATCACTAAGGAATTTTCATGGAATTCAATACAGCCGGTTTAATCTCACTTCAGGAAGCGCTGGATAAAATGCGCGGCCACGTTCCGCCAAAAACCGCTCAGGATGCCGAATCCGTGGCGCTCGATACCGCCGCTGGACGCGTTACGGCCGCACCGGTACTTTCGCCGGTATTCGTTCCGCCTTTTGATAATTCTGCGATGGACGGTTACGCCGTGCGTTGTGCCGATCTGCACGACGGCGCGGTACTGCCGGTTTCAGGCAAGGCCTTTGCCGGTGCGCCTTTCCACGGCGAATGGCCTGCCGGGACCTGCATCCGCATCATGACCGGCGCACCGGTGCCAGAAGGCGCGGACGCGGTTGTCATGCAGGAACAGGCGGAAGTCTCGGACGCAGGCGTGCGTTTCACGCATGCGGTCACGTCAGGCCAGAACATCCGCCTGACCGGTGACGACATCAAACAAGGCGACAGCGTCTTGCCGCAGGGCGTGCGTCTGGGCGCGGCAGAGCTGCCGCTGCTGGCTTCGCTGGGTGTGACCGAGGTTCAGGTGTGGAAAACGTTGAAAGTCGCCGTGTTTTCGACCGGCGACGAACTGCAACCGGTAGGAACGCCGTTGCAGGAAGGCCAGATTTACGACACCAACCGTTTTGCAGTGCGCCTGATGCTGGAACAGCTGGGCTGCACAGTGCTTGATCTGGGCATCATTCGCGACGATCCGCAGGCGCTGCGCAAAGCCTTTGAAGAAGCCAACGCGTTTGCCGATCTGGTGATTTCCAGCGGCGGCGTCTCCGTCGGCGAAGCCGATTACACCAAACAAATGCTCGATGAGCTGGGCGAGATCGGATTCTGGAAACTGGCAATGAAACCGGGCAAACCGTTCGCCTTTGGTAAGCTGAAAAACAGCTGGTTCTGCGGCCTGCCGGGCAATCCGGTCTCTGCGGCGCTGACGTTCTATCAGCTGGTGCAGCCGTTTATCGCCCAACTGGCTGGCCACACCGCGTGGCAGTTCCCGCCGCGTTTGCAGGCTGTCGCTGTCACGCCACTGAAAAAATCGGCGGGACGTCTCGATTTCCAGCGCGGCATTTACAGCACCAACGCACAAGGCCAGCTGGAAGTTCGCACCACTGGGCATCAGGGTTCGCATGTCTTCAGCTCCTTCAGTCAGGCCAATTGCTTTATCGTGCTTGAGCGTGATCGCGATAATGTCGCCGCCGGTGAAATCGTCGAAATCGAACCCTTCAACGCCCTGCTGCGGAGCTGAATATGACGACGCTGCCGGAACTGACGGACGCCGAAACCCTGCGTTACAACCGCCAGATCGTCCTGAAAGGGTTTGATTTTGATGGCCAGGAACAGCTGAAAGCCAGCCATGCGCTGATTGTCGGGCTGGGCGGATTAGGCTGCGCGGCGGCGCAATATCTGGCCGCCGCCGGTACCGGCACGCTGACGCTGCTGGATTTCGACACCGTCTCGCTTTCCAATCTGCAACGCCAGACGCTGCACACTGATGCGCGGATCGGCATGTCGAAAGTTGAATCTGCTGCGCTGGCGCTGGCGGTAATCAACCCGCATATCCGGCTGAATCAGGTGAACGCGCAGGCGGATGACGCATTGCTCAGCGACCTGATCGCCGCCTGTGATGTGGTGGTCGATTGTACCGACAACGTCACGACGCGAAATCAGCTAAACAGTGAATGTTTTGCGCAAAAAAAACCGCTGGTTTCCGGCGCGGCTATCCGCATGGAGGGGCAGCTCAGCGTCTTCACCTACCAGTCGCAGGAGCCCTGCTATCGCTGCCTCAGCCGGTTGTTCGGGGAAAATGCGCTGACCTGCGTCGAGGCTGGCGTCATGGCACCTTTGGTCGGCACCATCGGCAGCTTGCAGGCGATGGAAACCATCAAGCTGCTGACAAAATTCGGAGACACTCCTCGCGGAAAACTGCTGATGTTCGATGGCATGACGATGCAATTTCGCGAGATGAAACTGATGAAAGATCCGCATTGCGAGGTGTGCGGTAGTCATTAATCCGCTGATTTTAGGTATAAAAAAAGTCCGCTAATTTCGCGGACTTTTTATTGGCATCAGCACTGATTAACTATTAATGCCCTGACTACGTAAATAATCTTCGTAGTTGCCGGAGAAGTCGATAACGCGGGTCGGCGTCATTTCCAGGATACGGGTCGCCAGCGAGCTCACGAATTCACGGTCGTGGGAAACGAAGATCAGCGTGCCTTCGTACATTTCCAGTGCCATGTTCAGTGACTCGATGGATTCCATATCAAGGTGGTTAGTTGGTTCATCCATAATCAGGATGTTTGGACGCTGCATCATCAGTTTCCCGAATAACATACGACCTTTCTCACCACCGGAAAGCACTTTCACTTTCTTCTTGATATCGTCCTGACCGAACAGCAGACGACCCAGAACACCGCGTACGGCCTGTTCATCATCTTTCTCGGATTTCCACTGGCTCATCCAGTCGAATACGTTCATGGAGTCATCGAATTCATATTCGTGATCCTGCGCGTAATAACCGATTTTAGAGTTTTCGGACCATTTCACTGAACCGGTTTCCGGCTCATGCTCACCGACCAGCGTTTTCAGCAGGGTCGATTTACCGATACCGTTCGCGCCCAGAATCGCGACTTTCTCGCCAACTTCCAGCATCAGGCCAAGGTTTTTAAACAGCGGACCGTTATCGAAACCTTTGGTGATTTTTTCCACTTCCAATGCATTACGGAACAATTTCTTGTCCTGCTCGAAACGCATGTAAGGGTTCTGACGGCTTGACGCTTTGATTTCGTCGAGCTGAATTTTATCAATCTGACGGGCACGTGACGTCGCCTGTTTAGATTTGGAGGCGTTGGCGCTGAAGCGGCTAACGAAGGATTGCAGTTCAGCAATCTGCGCTTTCTTCTTGGCGTTGTTGGCGCTCAGAAGTTCACGGGCCTGCGTTGCCGCGGTCATGTATTCATCGTAGTTACCTGGATACACGCGCAGTTCGCCATAGTCCAGATCCGCCATGTGCGTACAAACCATATTCAGGAAGTGACGGTCATGCGAAATGATGATCATGGTGCTGTTACGTTCGTTCAGCACCTGCTCCAGCCAGCGAATGGTATCGATGTCCAGGTTGTTCGTTGGTTCGTCGAGCAGCAGAATTTCCGGGTCAGAGAACAACGCCTGCGCCAGCAATACACGCAGTTTAAAGCCCGGCGCGATTTCGCTCATCAGGCCGTAATGTTGTTCTACCGGAATGCCGACGCCGAGCAGCAGCTCGCCCGCGCGGGATTCAGCGCTGTAGCCGTCCATCTCACCGTATTCGACTTCCAGATCGGCCACTTTATAGCCGTCGGCTTCGCTCATTTCCGCCATCGCGTAAATGCGGTCGCGCTCTTCTTTCACGGCCCACAGTTCGTTGTGGCCCATGATCACGGTGTCCAGCACGGTGAACTCTTCGAAGGCGAACTGATCCTGACGTAATTTACCCAGACGCTCGTTCGGGTCGAGTACGACGTTACCCGCTGAAGGCACTAAGTCGCCACCGAGGATCTTCATGAAAGTGGATTTGCCACAACCGTTCGCGCCAATCAGGCCATAACGGTTACCGCCGCCAAATTTCACGTTAATGTTTTCAAATAACGGCTTGCTGCCGAATTGCATGGTGATGTTGTAAGTACTTAGCACAACGCTCGCTCTTAATTGGGAAATGTGATTTGGCGCGCATTATGCCACAACGGCGCGACGGGATCGCCTCTCGTTGTGTACAAATTTCACTCGATAGTAAAAAAATTCGTCATGCGCGGGAAAATGTCAGAAGAATAAACATAAAAAAACCCGGCCTCAGCCGGGTTTTCCAATACAACTTCGGATATCAGAAGCTGTAACCGATCACGCCGTAGTAACCCCAGCCGGTAGATTTCACATCGAAATTACCGTTACCAAAGTTCAGCTCAGCGCCGTCAGCCCACTGGCCGCCGTTGTGGAAGTAACGCGCCACGAACGAGTAATGCCAGTGTGTGTAGTTCAGCGACAGGATATGGCTGGAGGCGATAGAGTTGTTAGAACGGGCTTTTTTGCCGTTCAGGTCACGGAAATCGTCGTCGCCCAGTGAAGAGCCCCAGTCAAAGTTGGTGAACCCGATGTAGCTCAGGTTGCCGCCCCACATTTCAGTCAACGGAACGAAATATTTCACTTTGAAACGGTATCCGTCCCAGCTGTTTTCGTTGGCCGCGCTGTAGTTTTCCCACTGGTATTTCGCATACACGTTCAGAGACAGGCTCATCGGCAAACCGGTGTCGATATCGGTGCCCAGACCCATGTACCAGGTGTTCTGACGGTTATCGCTGTCCGGGCCCATATCGTAGATATAGTTGTTGGCGAAGTACCATTCTTTGAACGGACCAAAGCTCAGATCAGTGCCGGTCAGCTTATCAATAGAGAAGCGAGGTTCGATCTCCATAAACAACGGTGAACCGTTTTTATCCCAGATACCGGTATCGTTGCCGTTACCCGCACCGAAGGTTTTAGGGATATCGATGTAGCCGTAGAAATCAAACCAGTCTTTGTGCGCAAACGCTTCATATTCGAGATAAACGTCGTTACGAATTGTCGGTCCGAAACGGGTATCGGCGCTACCTACAACGTTTACACTCTGGTGCCACCAGTCGGAAACAAATTCGCCCTTGCTATCATCAGCGAGCACGGTCGCGCTGTAGGACAAAGCCATCAAAGCGCCTGCTGCAATAATTTTATTTTTCATATTTTTACCAGAAGCGGGGGAGGAACAACGCCTTGCCACTTTCAGACGTTGCATATATCAAACCCTAAAACTGTGATCCGCAACCGATTGCTGCATATAGTTCAAAGAACATGCAATTACCAGCGACTTCCTACAAGAGTTAACTTTTCTTAGCTAATAAATAGATTTGGTCAAGGTTTGTCAATTTGTGTTTCATTCTGATACATCCTCAATGTGACATCGATCACATATATGTTTCAGAACGATTTCATTCACCCGACAGAGAGTGAAAAAAACACCTGTGCGATTATTCATCAATCGTTATTTGTCATGCTATAATCATGACAATTAACGGTGCGGAGGCACACATGATGAACACGAAATTTTCCGGGCTGTCTTCCAGCCCTTTGCAACAACCTGCAACGCCGCTTTGGCAGTCTGCGGGGCTTCCCGCAAGCAGCGGCATCAGTTTGATAAATGCCATACAAAAGGGATTTCCGGTTGATAGTATCAGTCGTCTTAACGATGAGCTGGGATGGCCGAAGATGGTATTACTGGAAGTCATGGGCATTAACGAGCGCAATTTTGCGCGGCGAAAAGCAGGGAACGGGTTACTGAAAAGCGATGAGAGTGAACGCGTCGCGCGTCTGGTTCGCACCATTGATGCAGCCACAGATTTATTTGAAGGCGACCGTATGGCGGCGCTGGAATGGATAACCCGCCCTGCTCCGGCGCTGGCAGGCTCACGTCCGCTGGAACTGCTTTCGTCAGAAGCGGGAGCCGTGGAGGTCAACCGGCTGATCGGACGTCTTGAATACGGGGTATTTAGTTGAAGCTGTTCCGTATCACCAAGACAAAACATCTGGGCACCGCGTGGTCGGGCACCGGCGCTCAGATTTATGGCGGCCGATGGAATCCGCCCGGCAGACCGGTGGTTTATCTGGCCGGTAGCCAGTCACTGGCGATTCTGGAAATGCTGGTGCACATCCACTCCAGTATGCTGATGCAATCCTACACGCTGCTCAGCATCGAAGTGCCGGACGATTTGCTCGATACGCTGGAAGTCTCAGAACTGGCGGCAGACTGGCGCAGCCCTTCTCCGCCAGACAGTACGCAGCGTCAGGGAGAGGTCTGGCTGGTGGAAGGTGACTATGTCGGGCTGAAAGTGCCGTCTGTTATCGTGCCATCGGAGTACAACGTTTTACTCAATCCGCAGCATCCGGCGTTTGGGGATTTACTGGCCTCGGTAGAACGCGAGCCGATGATATTTGACCCGCGTCTGCAATAAACGCGGGTGGTGAGGGATTACTCTGTTTTCCTGTTGCTGCGGTAGATAAGCGCCAACGCAATGATAAGACAAGGGATCGCCGCCAGACGATGCCACGATAGCGGGATCTGCGGATTATCCAGCCAGCCGAAATTATCGATGAGCATCCCCATCGCCAGCTGTCCCAGAATCACGGCCACCGTCGCCACAGCCGTTCCTACACGCGGAACAGCGGTCACCATAATGATGATGTAAGGCACACCGAATAATGCACCGGCCAGCTGCCATTTTGGCACGGTCAGCAAGGTCGCCTGTTGCGGCGTTTGCAGAAACAGGATCAGCACTGCGGTAATCGCCGCGCCCACGCTGAAGGTCAGGAAGGCGCTTTTCAGCACGCCCACTTTCTCGCCAAGCTGACCGTTCACCGCCGCCTGCATACTCAGCGCCGCGCCCGCGACGATCGCCAGAATAATCATAATCAGTTCAGACATCGGTTAACTCCAGGCAATCAAAACAAGGGCTGCAACGATAAACAGCAAAGCCAGTAAACGCTCGCCGCCGACTTTCTTATGAGGCGTGCCAAACCAGCCGTAATGGTCGATCAGCACGCTTTTCGCCACCTGCCCTGACAAAATTGCGATCATCGTCATACCGATGCCAATTACCGGCGTCGCCAGCGTCAGTACGACCACATACACCGGCCCGAGCACCCCGCCGAGCAGCTGCCAGCCGGGCTGTTGCGTAAACGACGGCGCATTACGCGGGCTGAAAAACAGCACCAGCAGACCGGTCAGCACCGCCCCGACGCCAAATATGCTCAGCGTGGCCCACAGGTGCCCCACTTCTGTCCCGAGCGGCCCGAGCAGACCGGCCTCCAGCGAAAGCCCCATGCCCGCCAGAATAACCAGCGGAATTAACATCAGATTCATTATTAGCTTGCTCACTCTATTCTAAGAAGCAGCGACTATAGCGTGGCACTTCTTTGCGAAAAACAGCACAATAAGGAAAATACCTTTGCGGATATTGCACAGATGAAGACCTTCAACCAGATCAACATCCAGTCCCTGCGCCTGTTTGTCGCAGTACTGGATCAGGGGAATTTCTCAGAAGTCGCGCGTCGCGAAGCGATGTCCCCTTCAACGGTATCCCGCGTCATTTCACAGCTGGAACAGGCACTGCAAACGCAACTGCTTTATCGCAATACGCGGGCTGTCAGCCCCACCGAATCGGGCAAATTGCTGGCCGATCATGCCCGTCAGGTGCTGGCACAGCTGGATCTGGCGGCGCTGGATTTGCAGGAGCAGGACAGCGAACCGGGCGGTCTGGTGCGTATCAATGCCCCCGTCGTTTTCGGCCAGCGGCACATTGCGCCCTGGCTGCATGAACTGAGTGCCCACTATCCGCGACTGAACATCGAACTGATGCAAACTGATGATTTTATTGATCCCTTGCAGGACAGCGTGGATTTGCTGATCCGCATCGGGGTCATGGCCGATTCCACGATGCAGGCACGCACGCTCGGGCAACAGAATTTCCGCCTCGCCGCCAGCCCGGCCTATCTGGCACGGGCGGGCACACCCGCCACACCTGCTGACCTTGCTTCGCACAGCTGTCTTGTCTTCAAAGGATTCTCCGGTTCACAGCGCTGGTACTTCCGCGAATCAGATCAGGAATGGCGCTCTTACAGCTTGCGTGGCGTGCTTACCAGTAATAACGCAGAAACGCTGACGCAGGCGGCCATCGACGGCATGGGGCTGGTGGTATTTCCCACATGGCTTATTGGCGATGCCCTGCGGGAGGGAAGGCTGGTGAGTGTGATGAAATCGTATCAGGTGTCGACATCACCGGAGCCACAGACGATCGCGGCGTTGTATCCGAATGGCCGGAGAACATCGATTAAGGTGCGGGCGGTGATTGATTTTCTGGTGGAGAAATTTGGCGCACCGGCGTATTGGGAACATTGAAGGTGACAGCTCCCTCCCCTTCGCAGGAGAGGGAGCTGTCCTAGCACTGTTTTACTAAGCCGCCCTTACAGCGGCCTCCTGCAAATCAGAAACTATAATCGACAGCGGCGAAATATCTCCGTCCATCTTCGTTATAACTATAATCGTCCCGATTCAGATCTTTATCGCCGAGGTTCAACACCCCGGCCCGGATTTTCACGGCCTTATTCACCTGATACGACCCGCCGGTGTTCCAGACAGTGTAGCCACCCGGCGTCGGGTTGCCGTCGGTGACGGTGCGGCTTTTGCCTTTGTAGTTGGCAGAAAGGTAGAAGCTCCAGGCGTCCCACGGTTTCCAGTCGAGCGTGGCGTTGGTGGTGTGGAACGGCAGATCGGATAACGGTTTGTTGCCGCCGTTGCTCAGATCGCGGGCGTCGTTGTAGGTGTAGTTCAGCTTCAGGTTCCATGCCTCGGCGACCGGCAGGCTGACTTCCGTTTCCAGACCGCGAATTCGCGCTTTGTTCACGTTGTAATATTTGAAGATCGGATTGCCGCTGGCGTCGAAACCGACGAAATTCTGGTAAGTCGGTGCCAGGTTTTTATTGGCGGTGCGAATAACGGTGATCATGTCATCAATGTCGTTCTGGAACACCGTCGCGCTGGCGTTAACGTCTTCCAGCAGTCCTTCTTCCCCGGCGTAGTACAGGCCGAACTCGATGCTTTCGCTGGTTTCCGCTTTCAGATCTTTACTGCCGACTACGTTACAACCGCCGCGGCAGGATGCACTTTGCCAGTCAGGGCTAAGCTGTAACAGCGATGGCGCTTTGAAAGCCGATGCCCAGCCGCCTTTGAGCGTCACGGTGTCAGTGGCGTTGTAAACCAGATAGGCACGCGGGCTCCAGTTAACGCCGTAATTTTCGTGGTCATCCATACGCACGCCGCCGGTCAGCGCCAGACTTTCGAAAATCCGCCATTCATCTTCAAGGAACAGCGCGTACTGATTGGCCTGCGTGCTGCCACCGTTTTTCATGTTCACGCCGTCTTCCAGCTTATCGTTGCGGTATTCTCCGCCGAACGTCATCAGCTGATTGTATTCGCCCAACGGAATAACCACTTTGCCGTCAAGAGAGTTGTTTTTCGACGTGATCGTTTCGGCGTTTTTGTTCTCGATGTTTTCACCGTAGAAACGCAGTTCGGTATTGGCTAATCCCCAGCGCCCGTTATGCCCGAGCGAGTAGTTTTCGCGCTCAATACGGTTTTTATCCAGCGTATCGGAATCCCTGTCCTGACGGTCCATGCCGTAGCCAAAAGTGATGTCCTGATCTTTATCCGGCGTCAGTGAAAATTCGACGTTAGCGTTGCGCGAGGTGTAACCCTCGATGCGCGGCTGGCCGGTGCTGCCGCTTGCGGAACTGGCCTGATCTTTTTCACGTTTGCCCAGCGCGCCGTAGACCTTCACGCCTAACAGGTCGTCAATCAGCGGGCCACTGGCGAACACGTTGCCATTGCCCGTATCGCCGCGATCGCGATGTTCCTGCACGGTGGTATCGGCGCTCACCGTTCCGTGCCAGGCTTTGCCGACTTTACGGGTAATGATGTTGACGACGCCGCCCAGCGCGTCGGAGCCATACAGCGAGGACATCGGCCCGCGCACCACTTCAATGCGCTCGATGGATTCGGCGGGGATCCAGCTTAAATCAAAATCGTTATGACGGAAGACGGCGTTGCGGGAGTTCACGCGCTTACCATCCACCAGAATCAGAGTATAACCGCTGCCCAGACCACGGATACTGACGCCCTGTCGGTTGTCACTTTCGTTGGTGATCTGCACCCCCGGCACATCTTTGAGGACGTCTTTGAGATTTTGCACTGGCTTCTTTTGCAGATCTTCGCGGGTGATCACGCTGATACTCGCCGGCGCGTCTTTAAGGTTTTGTTCGACGGCGGAGGCGGTTACCACCATCTGATCTTCTTTTTCTTTTACTTCGGTTGTGTCTTCTGCCATCACAGGAAACGCGGCGGCAAACAGCTGTGCGACTAACCCGGCTTTGATTGCCGGTGTGAATTTAACCTTAACCATTTCTTCTCTCCATGAGATAAAACAACCCCGTCAGTGCGGGACGTTGCAATGCATTTCCGTCAATCCGGTAAAAAAAGTGCGAACGAAATCGCCCGGATGATCAGGATTTTGTTTTTAGTTTCAGGCTCACAATGTGAAAGGCGGACGCTGCTACTTTGGCTGCGTCCGTTTTTTAGTACTTCATCTGACTACGATTTAGATCGAAGGGTCGCCTACCAGTCCGTCGATGAGGATTTGCGGCGTTCCCTGCGAGCAGCGTTCAATACGTCCGCGCACGCCGTAAACGCGCGCCAGACTGTCGGCGGTGATCACCGCCTCGGGTTCACCATCGGCGATCAGATGCCCGTCTTTGAGCATCAAAACACGATCACCGTGGCGCAGCGCGATGTTGATGTCATGCACCACCACCACGGTCACGATATTGCGTTTTTGTGTTTCCTGTCGCACCAGATCCATCACGTGGAATTGATAATTCAGATCCAGCGCGCTGAGCGGTTCGTCGAGCAGTAACAACGAGGGCTGGCGGATTAAAGACTGCGCCAGACCGACCAGCTGTTTCTGCCCGCCGGAGAGCTGGTCGAGGTAGCTCAGCGCCAGATGTTCGATGCCGAGCTGTCGCAGCAGCGTCATCACTTTATCGGTACCTTCCGCCGCTTTGCCTTTTCCACCAGACGCACGCTGGGCAACGATAATCGATTCCAGTACGTGAAGATGCACACCGGCAGGCAGAGTTTGCGGCAGATACACCACCTGCTCGGCACGGCGGGCGAACGGCATCGGCATCAAATCGTGGCCATCGAGCATCAGTTGCCCTTCCGCCCGGTTTAGCCCCGCCAGCGAACGCAGGAGCGTCGATTTACCGCTGCCATTCGGTCCCAGCAGTACCGTGATTTTGCCACGCGGCAGCATCGGCACATTGAGGTCACGAATAACCCGGCGCTTCGGATAACCGGCGTTGAAATCGCGGATTTGCAGCCCTTGCGTGGCGGCATTCAGGAGTTCCTGAGAAGGGGTTTCCAGCATGGCAGACATCAGACGTTCCCCCGATGACGAAGAATAATGCTCAGGAAGAACGGCACGCCGACCAGCGAGGTGACAATACCGACCGGAATGATGACGCCGGGCACCAGATTTTTCGACGCAACAGAAGCCATCGACAGCACCAGCGCGCCGATCAGCGCACTGGCCGGCAGGTAGAAGCGGTGATCCTCACCAAACATCAGGCGAGCTATGTGCGGCGCGACCAGACCGATAAAGCCAATCGGCCCTACGAACGCCACCGCCAGTGCGGAAAGAATACTGATGCGCAACAGCGTGCCGAGGCGCAGACGGCGCACGTCAATACCAAAACTGACTGCGCGGTCTTCACCCAGACGCAGCGCCGTCAGCTTCCACGCGCTCATCATCGACCACGGCAGCAAAATGAGGAAAGCGAACATCATCACCCCGAGTTTCACCCATGATGCACGCGCCAGACTGCCCATCGTCCAGAAGACTAAACCCTGCAGGGTGTCTTCGGTGGCGATGAACTGCATCAGCGAAACCAGTGCGTTAAAGGTAAAGACCAGCGCGATACCGAACAACACCACGCCTGAGCTGGCGACGCGCGTCCAGCGGGTGATACCATCGAGCATCAGCGCGGCGAGGAGTGCAAAGATAAAGGCGTTAGCGGAGATAAACCACTGATCGGGCACGCCCGGAATACCGATGCCAAGGACTATCGCCAGCGCGGCGCCAAAGGCGGCTGCGGACGACACGCCGAGCGTAAACGGGCTGGCCAGCGGGTTGTTGAGGATGGTCTGCATTTCGGCACCGGCGAGGCCAAGAGACATTCCCACCGCAATCGCCATCAGCGCATACGGCAGGCGAATATCCCAGACGATTACCCGCGTGCCCGGATCGGCGGCGGCCGCATCAAACAAGGTTTTCCATAGCGTACTGAGTGACAACCCCGAAGGCCCCATCACGAAATCAATCACCAGTGAGACGACAATCGCCAGCACCAGGACAAGCATGATGAACAAACGGCGGCGTACGATATTCTGGTATTGCCCCATAACGCTGTTGTCGGCATTGGCTTTCGCCGTCAGCGCAGGTTCGGTGGTTGCACTCATGTTTTGCTTCAATCTCATCAACGTAAAAACTTACAGCAGGATAACTTACTTCCCGCTTTCCGGTTTAACTGCGTCCGTCCAGTAGGTGCCCGTCGGCTCCACGGCGAGGAACTGCTTATAGAGCTGGTTCTGGGTTTGCTGCGGATCGAGATCCGCAAACTTCTGCGGATAAAACGCTTTGGCAAAGACCTGAACCGCCAGCACGTTATACGGCGAGTTGTAATAATTGTGCCAGATGCCAAAACTGCGGCCTTCTTCCACCGCTTTCAGCGTGCTGATGCCTTTACGCTGCAACAGCGGTGTCAGACTGGCGCGGGCCTGCTCCGGCGTGGTCTGCGCGCCAAGCACCAGACCGGTCGGTGCCGAATCGCCCGCTTTCGCCGGTTTGCCGCCACCGCTGACCAGATAAACGTCCGGCTGCGCGGCGATCACTTTTTCAAGATTGACCAGTCCCAGCGGCCCCGGCAGCAGCGGTTTGGCGATGTTCACACCGCCCGCCTGATCGATAAAATCACCCATGTTGCCCTTTCCGGCAGAACGGCAGCATTCATCAGCGGTAGACGCACGCAGTTCGATGAACACTTTTGGCTTATCCTGCTCGGGTATGTTTTGGGTCACATCGGTAACGCGTTTGATGTTGTCTTTATAAAACGCGATGTAATCCTGCGCCTGCTTTTCGCGGTTCAGGACTTTGCCCAGCAATTCCATGCTCGGCAGGGTATTTTTCAGCGGTGAGGTGCGGAAATCAACAAAGACGACCGGCACACCGGCTTTTTGCAACTGCGTGACCAGCGCACTTTCTTTGCCCGGACCGTGCCCCGACAAACCAAAAATCGCCAGCTGCGGATTGAGCGTCAGCACTTTTTCAGGGCTGATGCTGTCGGCGCTGGTGTTACCAATCAGCGGGATTTTGTCGATCTGCGGGAATTTAGCCTGATAGGTGGCATAGGTTTGCGGATCTAATTTGCGGAAATCGCCCTGCCAGCCAACAATGCGGTCGAACGGTTTCTGCCCTTCCAGCAGGGAAACAGCGAAGAACAAACGCCCTTCTCCCAGCACCACACGCTGAACATCATCCGGCACCGTGACGGTTCGCCCGGCGATATCGGTCACCGTGACGGCCTGCGCACCAAAACTCATGACGCCCATTGCCAGTGCAAAAATGCCTCCTGCAACGCGAGTGCTTACCAAATTCTGCTGATAATTCATCTTCTTCCGATTCCTTTACGTTTCCCTGAAGAGGCGCTAACAATAAAAGAAATGATAACGATTATCAATGCAGTTTACATAACCCATAAAGGGTACAGATGGATGGCGCGCAGTGAAACAAGACTGAGGTAACAAAGCATTACGCTGCCGGGCGAAGGAAAAGGAAGTAAAGGCATAAAAAAAGCGGAGCCGAAGCTCCGCCTTGATGACCGCGTGAAAAACGCAAATCCCGTTATTTGTCGTTACTTTTGGTTTCGACGTATTTTGGGAATTCCATTTCGCTGTATTTCACCACTTTCGTGCCTTTCGTCAGCTTGTAACTGAACCAGATGATCAGGAACAGCGGCAGGCCAATATAGGTCGCGGCGACGCCGTACCAGTCGATGGTGTCTTTCAGGAAGGCCTGATAGTTCTGGCCGAGTGTAATAATCAGACACAACACAAAGGCGAATACCGGACCGAACGGGAAGAAACCAGACAGATACGGCAGGTCTTTCAGATCACGTCCCTGAGACACGTAGCCGCGACGGAAACGATAATGGCTGATAGCAATCCCGAGCCAGGCGATAAAGCCGGTCATGCCTGACGTGTTAAGCAGCCACAGGTAGACGGTCTGATTCCCGAAGGTTGAGCTCAGGAAGCACAGCGCGGCAACGACGGTCGTCGCATAAAGCGCGTTACGCGGCACACCGCCTTTCGACAGTTTGGCGAACATACGCGGCGCTTTGCCTTCGCTGGCCAGCGTGAACAGCATACGGGTGGACGCGTACATGCCTGAGTTACCGGCGGACAGCACGGCGGTCAGGATCACGGCGTTCATCACCGCGGCGGCGGACAGCAGACCGGCGTTGCGGAAGACCAGCGTGAACGGGCTGACGGAGATATCGCCGACTTCGTTACGCAGCAAATTCGGGTCGGTGTAAGGAATGATCAGGCTGATGACCAGAATTGCCAGAATATAGAACAGCAGGATACGCCAGAACACCTGACGCACCGCGCGGGGAATATTCTTGGCTGGATTCTCAGATTCGCCCGCCGCGACGCCGATAAGCTCAGTCCCCTGGAAGGAGAATCCGACGATCATCGCCACGCCTATCATCGAGGCAAACCCGCCTGCAAACGGCGCATCGCCGATAGCCCAGTTGTGCCAGCCCGCCGTTTCACCACCGCGCATAATACCGGTGATCATCAGCACGCCGACGGCGATAAAGATGATGACAGTGACCACTTTGATCAGTGAGAACCAGTATTCGGCTTCACCGAAACCGCGAACGGAAATGTAGTTCAGCAGGAAGATCAAACTGAGGAACAAGGCGCTCCAGATCCAGCCCGGCGTGTCCGGGAACCAGTAGTTCATCACCAGCTGCGAGGCCACGAGATCCACCGCAATGGTCACCGCCCAGTTATACCAGTAGTTCCAGCCCAGCGCGAAACCAAAGCCTTCTTCTACATAGCGGGAGCCATAGGTGGAGAAGGAACCGGAGACCGGCATGAACGCGGCCAGTTCGCCGAGGCTGGTCATTAGGAAGTACACCATGATGCCGATCAGTGCGTAAGACAGCAGCGCGCCGCCCGGTCCTGCCTGTGACACCGTCGCGCCCGAGGCGACGAATAACCCTGTACCAATTGAGCCGCCAATGGCGATCATCGTTAAGTGACGTGCCTTCAGCTCGCGACGCAGTGTGGGTGCCACCTGCGTAGTTTTTGTAGGTTGTTGAGCCATGTTTTCCCTATATCCGCTCGTCATTCTAAAATTTAAGCGCGGATTGTAGCAAAACCTGCCGCTCTGAATAGCAGGAACGACCTGTTATAAGACACCTTCATAACTGGCCGCCGATCATTAGCGAAAGACTGTTATTGCGATTCCCGACAGTAGGTTAAAAACCGCGATAACGCGCTGGAGATGTGTTTCTGGCGGTGATGGATCAGGTACAGTTTGCGCACCAGCGGCGGGACCGGCAGGCGGATTTCCACCAAGGATCCGCTGCTCAGCTGCTCGGCAATGACGCGCCGCGACAGGCAGCTGATACCTATCCCGTGGCGCACTGCGTGTTTGATCGCTTCAGAATTCCCAAGCTCCATCACCAGATTGAAATCCGGCAGTTGCGGCAGCAATAGGTGATCCAACACTTCGCGCGTCCCGGATCCGCGCTCGCGTAAAATCCACGGTTCGCGAGCCAGCGCTTCGAGCGTTACCGGCTGACTGGCCAGCGGATTCTCCGGTGCGACAAATACCACCAGCTCATCATCCAGCCAGGGTTGAGTGATCAGCTCCGGCATCTGACACGGCCCTTCAATCAGACCCAGATCGACGCGGAAATCCGCGACGGCGTTAATCACGTCGTTAGTGTTGCCGACGTTGAGTTCGAGCGGCGTGTCGGGGAAATCCAGACGATATTCCGCCAGCATCGCCGGCAGCATGTAGTTACCGATGGTGCTGCTCGCGCCGATGCGCAGCGAGCCGTTATCGTGATTGAACAGACGCTCGATTTCACCCGCCTGCTCCAGCAGCGCCAGCGCTTTTGGATACAGCAGGCGACCATGTTCGTTGATCACCAGCCGCTTTCCGACGCGGTCAAACAGCTGCACGCCGAGCTGACTTTCGATGTCGGCCAGCGACGCGCTGACGGCAGATTGTGATAATGAAAGCACAACCGATGCCTGCGTGGTCGAACCGCTTTTCAGCACCTCGGCGAAGACTTCAAGTTGTCGCAATGTAATGTGCATAAATGTCCCGCTATCTTCACACGCCTGACGACGCGCTTTCTATTATCAGTATAGACCTTTGGTCAGCCCGCCCTTTTCAACCTTCCTTCTTATACCAGTTTTAGTGATAGGTTATAAAGTTATAATCAATTTCATTTTTATATAAGGGCGGCGTAGCCTTGTCTCATCACTCCTGTTGTCTCTCACTCACAAGGAAACGGACGATGAAGACATTTCAGCTCAATCACCCTGGCGAGGCGAAACACGACCGCCCGCAAACAATGTGGCTCAGCCGCCTGCTGCCCGGCCTGGTGCTGACCGGCGCGATCACCGCCCTGGCGGTCTGGCTGAGCGATTTTCCCTCACTGAACCATCTGGGTCTGAGCGCGCTGACGCTGGCCATTGTCATCGGCATGGTGGTTGGTAACACGGTCTACCCGACGGCGAAACCCTGGTGTGACGAAGGCGTGACGCTGGCGAAACAACGCCTGCTGCGTCTGGGCATTATCCTTTACGGCCTGCGCCTTACTTTCGCGCAGATCGCCGATGTCGGTGCGACCGGTATCCTGATTGACGCCACCATGCTGTGCTCCACTTTCGCCCTCGCCTGCTGGCTCGGACAGCGGGTATTTAAGTTAGACCGCGACACGTCGATGTTAATCGGCGCGGGCAGCAGTATTTGTGGCGCTGCGGCGGTGATGGCTACCGAGCCGGTGCTCAATGCGAAAGCTGAGAAAGTGACAGTCGCCGTCGCGACGGTGGTCATTTTCGGCACTGCGGCCATCTTCCTCTATCCGTGGCTGTGGCAGCTAAACGCGCATTATCACTGGCTGAACTTCACGGCGTCACAGTTCGGGATTTACACCGGTTCGACGGTGCATGAGGTCGCGCAGGTGGTGGCCGCCGGTCAGGGTGTCAGCCCCGAGGCGGAAAACGCGGCGGTGATCGCCAAGATGATCCGCGTGATGATGCTGGCGCCGTTCCTGCTGCTGTTGTCCGGCTGGATCGCCCGTCGCAAAGGTGTACAGGAAGACGGTCAGGCATCCGGGATGCGCAACATCACCATCCCATGGTTTGCCCTGTTGTTTATTCTGGTGGCGGCGTTTAACTCGCTGGATATTCTGCCGCACAGCTGGATCCCGGCGCTTATCACGCTTGATACCGTTTTGCTGGCCATGGCAATGGCGGCGCTTGGCCTGACCACACACATCAGCGCGCTGCGTCAGGCAGGCCTGAAACCGATGCTGCTGGCGGCGATTCTGTTCGTCTGGCTGATTGCCGGCGGCGCGGGGATCAACCAACTGGTGCAACATCTTTTTGGCTGATGTTGCGGGTTTTACACTTCAGTGCTGCGCCTCCTTCGCGGAGGCGCTATCATCCACCTATTAACGCGATGAATAACTGAGGAGCAAAAATGAAGTTTGTCGGAGCACATGTCAGTGCGGCAGGCGGCGTGGATCAGGCCGTACTGAGGGCGCACGAGCTGGAAGCCACGGCTTTTGCGCTTTTCACCAAGAACCAGCGTCAGTGGAAAGCCGCACCGTTGCCGGAAGACGTCATCGAAAAATTCAAAGCCGCCTGTGAAAAATACGGTTACCAGAGCAACCAGATTTTGCCGCACGACAGCTATCTGATTAATCTCGGCCATCCGGTCACTGAAGCGCTGGAGAAATCCCGCGAGGCGTTCCTCGACGAATTGCAACGCTGCGAACAGCTTGGACTTTCGTTGCTGAACTTCCATCCGGGCAGCCATCTGATGCAGATCGACGAAGATAAATGCCTCGAGCGTATTTCCGAATCGCTGAATATCGCACTGTCACAAACCAAAGGCGTCACGGCGGTCATCGAAAACACCGCCGGTCAGGGCAGCAACCTGGGCTTCCGCTTTGAGCATCTGGCAAAAATCATTGACGGCGTGGAAGACAAAAGCCGCGTCGGCGTTTGTATCGATACCTGTCACGCTTTCGCCGCCGGCTACGACCTGCGCACCGTCGAAGAGTGTGAAAACACGTTCCGTCATTTCAGCGACGTGGTCGGTTTCGAGTATCTGCGCGGGATGCATCTCAACGATGCGAAAAGCGAATTTAACAGCCGCGTCGACCGCCATCACAGTCTGGGGGAAGGCAACATTGGGAATACCGTGTTTGGCTGGATCATGAGGGATGCGAGATTTGATGGGATCCCAATGATTCTGGAGACGGTGAACCCGGAAATTTGGGCGGATGAAATCGCGTGGTTAAAGGCGCAGCAGACTGCTGAGGCGGATGACGCCGCGGCGTGATCGCAATAAAAAATGCACCTTCGCGCCTCCCCCTGCTAAGGGGGAGGCCGGGAGGAGGTATGGCTGGCAACACCTTTGTTAAAGCACGCTTCAACATATTCATTTGACCTTAATACCCCGCCCCAATCCCCGGTCTGGGATTAAAACAATTGATCAACCAGCAGCCGTGCTTCCATCATATCCCCTGAAACACCGCAACCGACCAGCACGCAGGCTGCCTGTGTCAGAATCGCCGTCGGGATATCCCGCTCGCCATTCAGACATGCCTGAATAAACGCCGCCGTCGCCGCGACATCTTTCGTTCCCGGCGTATCGGAGCCGAATATTTCTTCCTTTTCAGCCAGCACCTGCTGCTCGCCTGCAACAATCAGATGAGTCTGCGGGAACCGCTGCGGATTGGCATACACTTCCCCTTCGGTGCCCTGCGTCAGCAAGGCCCGGCCATCGATCTGGCGGAAGAAGGAAGAAACACGCTGAATATATTCCGGGTGCGAAACGCTCGATAATCGCAGGGAATCCTGCCCGATGAACGGGGTGATAAGTTTCGCCAGCGTGTGGCTGCTGTTTCGCACACCCATCTGCCAGCGCAGCGAAAGTTGTTTATCGATCGGCGGGCACAGTACAGAAACCGGGATAAATACCGGCGCGGTGCCTGCGTCGAGTTGCTGCTGTGCCTGTTCCTGGGTGTGTGCGGCTTCGATACCCAGCGCGCGGAAAATCTCGGCGCTGGTAATGCGGGTCGGATCTTCATCGACGCCGTGAACCACGACCGGCAGGCCGAGTCGGCTGAGTAAAATGGCCAGCAGCGGGGTGAGATTCGCCTGCTTGCGCGCACCGTTGTAGGTCGGGATCACCACCGGCAGCGGGCGATCCGCCGGTGCCTGAAGGCGCATGACGCGCTCTTCCATCGCCTGATAAAAACCGAGCATTTCCTCTTCCGCTTCGCCTTTAATACGAAACGCGATCAGCAAAGCCCCGAGCTGTAAATCCGGCACGTCACCGGCGAGGATCTCGCGATACAGCGCAAGCGACTGATCCCGGTCTAAATCACGGGCGTGATTTTTTCCGCGCCCGACTTCTTTGATGAGTTTGGTGTAATCCATCGTACCGTTACCTTCTCTGTCCAAATCATTAGCGGCGGCGCGCACGGCGGCGAACCGGATCTTTCTTTACCGTTTTGAGCCTATCTGGCCGCTTAACTGACCCCGGCTCAGGCATTTCGCGGTGCTCAATGGGGAACACCGGCAACGCAGCCAGCAGGCGCGAACCGTAGCTTTTGGTCAGTAAACGTTTATCGTAAATCACGATTTCACCGGTGCATTCGTGGCTGCGAATTAATCGGCCAACCTGTTGGATCAGATTAAACGATGCGCTCGGCAGGCTTTGCACTTCAAACGGATAGCGTTTCAGCGTTTTCAGCCATTCGCCTTCGGTCAGGATCACCGGACTGTCGACCGGAGGAAAGGCGATTTTATGGATATGCACCTGCGTCAGCAATTCACCTTTCAGATCCAACCCTTCGGCGAAAGATTGCAGGCCAATCAGTATGCTGGTGGTGCCCTCGCCAACGCGTTTGCGGTGCTCTTCCACCAGCCGATAGCGCGGCTGATCGCCCTGCACCAGCAGCATCAGGCGCAAATCCGGCAGCAGGGAGACAAACTGTTGCAGGGCGCGGTTACTGGCAAATAACACCAGCTGGCCGGTATGCAGCCCTTTCGCCAGCTCGGTGCGAAAGAAATCAGCCATCTCCTGCAAATGCGCCGCTTCGTTGGCCATCACTGGTTCAAGCGTCATCTGCGGGATGACAATTTTTCCCTGCACGACGTGATTGAATGGCGAATCCAGGCTGACAAATCGATCACCGGCTTTTTCGCTCAGGCCGCTCATTTCCTGCAGGCGGGAGAAGCTGTTCAGAGAGCGCAAAGTGGCGGAGGTGATGACCACGTGCGGCACCTTGCGCCACAGCATTTTTTCCAGCTGATCGCTGACGCGGATGCCCGCACAGTGGAACACCAGATGCGTCTGGTTATCGAAATATGCCCGCGTGACCCATTTACCAATCGGCGCATTGGAGGCTTTATCCAGTGCCGCCAGCCGCCACAGTTTGCTCATGGTTTCGAGATAGCTTTGCATGCGGCTCATGTGCAGGATCGCGCGGTGCAGACGCATAATATCGTGCTTACCGGTCTTCTCGCTGAGATCGTTCACCATGTATTCCGCCAGACTGCGCAGGCCGTCGGTGAGTTTGAACAGGCGGCTGCACTGTTCGGTCAGCTCCGGCGGCAGTGCGCCCAGCTCAAAGCGGTATTCCGCTTCCGGTTCATCCGCTGGCAGATACTGACTGACCGATTGCTCAATAAGCAGCAGCAGTTCACGCATCTCTGCGCAGTGATTGTGCAGACGCTCGGCGTTGGTCAGCGGCGGCGGATTTTTTGGGGTGAACAGCGACAGACATTGCTCAATCTGACGCACAAAATTATCCAGTTGCAGGTTGTTCCACACCGCCGTGATTTCGGCATCGACTTCCAGCGCCTCGCGTGCGACTTCCGGCAGGTGATGCCCTTCATCGAGCACCAGAAGCAGATCTTTCGCCGGTGGCAGCACCGATTCGGACTCCAGCGCGGCCATCACTAACGCGTGGTTGGTGACCACCACGTCAGCACTTTCTATCTCTTTGCGTGCCACGAAATACGGGCACTCACGGAAATAATGGCAGTTGCGGCTGAGGCAGTTGGCTTTGTCCGTGCTGATTTTAATCCACAGCGGATCGTCGATGGTTTTTTTGTAATGATCGCGCAGCCCGTCCCACTCGTAGCGCGAGAGCGCGGTTTCCAGCGTTTTGCACAGCTTCTGTTCTTCACCACTGGAAGGCGCCAGCTCGTCGCCGAGAAACAGGCCCAGATCGCCCTGCGCATTTTCATTGCTCATCGCCGCCAGATTACGCGGGCAGACATAGCGGCCACGGCCAAACGCGCCGGTAAATTTCAGATCCGGAATGATTTTTTTCAGCAGCGGTAAATCTTTGCTGTAAATCTGATCCTGCAACGCAACGTTGGCGGTGCTGACAATCAGCGGCTTTTCTTCTTCGCGGCTGACGGCGATGCCGGGGATGAGATAGGACAGCGTTTTCCCGACGCCGGTCGGCGCCTCAATGGCCAGATGCCTTGCAGAATCCCCCGAGAACGCCTTCGCCACCTCTGCAATCATTTGTCGTTGCGGAGCACGGGGAATGAAATCCGGGATTTGTTCTTGCAGGGCTTTGTACCACTGGCTGATCTGATTTTTTACTGCGGGGGAAAGCGCCATGCATCTCTTTTTGTTGGGGGTCGTGACCGAAGTGTGGCGGCTATTGTCCCACAGACCGGCTGTAGACGCAGCCCGAAATCGCCCGGCAGCACTATTTTCCCCGTCTCACTTTCCGTTTAAAAAATGGAGGACTTGTAAAAAAAAGAAAAGTTCATTTCTGTTTGTCATAAATTGATCACAAATCTACGGTAAAAAACCTTCGCTGAGAAAATTCCGAGCTCACACGGAATGCATAGCAAAAATGATGATTAGCGTCTTTCCACAAGACTTCATATAAAGCTTTCTACCAAAAGCTTTTAAATAAGAATGCAGGGTAAAAATTCATGAAACGTAATATTCTGGCACTTTTAATTCCTGGTTTATTGATTGCATCAGGCGCACACGCAGCAGAAATTTATAATAAAGACGGCAATAAACTCGACCTGTACGGGAAAGTAAAAGGTCTGCATTATTTCTCTGATGCGCCGGGCAACGATGGCGACCAGAGTTATGTCCGTTTCGGTTTTAAAGGTCAGACGCAAATTAACGACCTGATCACCGGTTACGGCCAGTGGGAATATAACGTCATGGCCAACCATGCCGAATCCGACAGCAAATCCCCAAGCACCACCGGCACCAAAACACGTCTGGGCTTTGCGGGTCTGAAATTCGGCCAGTACGGTTCCTTCGACTATGGCCGTAACTACGGCGCACTGTACGACGTCGAAGCATGGACCGATATGTTCCCTGAATTCGGCGGCGACGGTTACACCAAGGCTGACCGCTTCATGACCGGCCGTACCAACGGCGTGGCCACTTACCGTAACCGTGGCTTCTTCGGCATGGTTGATGGCCTGAACGTAGCGCTTCAGTATCAGGGTAAAAACGAAAACGACGGTCGCAGCAGCAGCACGGCGAACGGCGACGGTTATGCACTTTCCACCACCTACGCACTGGGCGATACCGGCGTGAGCTTCGGTGGCGCATACGCTTCTTCTGACCGCACCACCGGCCAGAGCAACTCAGCCTATGGCAAAGGCGATAAAGCCGACGCATGGACTGGCGGTATGAAATACGATGCAAACGGTGTTTATTTAGCCGCTATGTATGCTGAAACCCGTAATATGATTGCTATTACCGTTCCGGCTGGTATTGCAGGCGCACCGGCAGGCAGCGGTTTTGCTAATAAAACCCAGACCGTTGAAGCAGTAGCACAATATCAGTTCGACTTCGGTCTGCGCCCTTCTCTGGGTTATGTTCAGACTAAAGGGAAAGATATTGAAGGCATCGGCGACGTTGACCTGGTTAAATATTTCGACGTGGGCGCAACCTATTATTTCAACAAAAACATGTCAGCCTATGTTGATTATAAAATCAACCAACTGGATGACGATAATAAACTGGGTCTGAATAACGACGACGTCACCGCTGTTGGCCTGGTTTATCAGTTCTGATTTAAGTCAAATTACACCTCATTATTATTCGATGTTTTATTCTCTGTCTTGATTTTTTTGGCCGGACTCACCCTCCGGCCTTTTTTGTTTTTGTTGTTTTACGGCACATCTCGCGTAATTCGCCTTTTTCGCTTTCGCATCACGCTGAATCTGCTAAAGTTTCAGAGAATTTTACGAATGAGAACTTCTCTTAACAAAAACAGGGATAACCAATGAATAAAGTTTCGCTTTGTACCACCAGTGCCTTAATCATGCTGGCTCTGAGCGGCTGTGCGCAGCAGAAAACGGATGCTCAGCAAAAACTGAACGATCAGTCGGTGATGGCACTGAACTGGTTCCAGCAGTCAGGTGAATATCAGGCGCTGACCTATCAGGCATTCAACACCGCGAAAATGGCGTTTGATCAGGCACAGCCGCTGGCAGGCCAGAAGAAAGCCGTGGTGGTGGATCTGGATGAAACCATGCTTGATAACAGCGCGTACAGTGCGTGGCAAGTCAAAGCGAACAAGCCATTCGACAGCAAAACCTGGTCAGAGTGGACCGCAGCACGTCAGGCGACCGCAATTCCTGGCGCAGTGGAATTTGCTAATTACGTGAACTCTCACGGCGGCACGATGTTCTACGTGTCCAACCGTAAAACCAGCGAATACGCCGCCACGCTGGACAACATGAACCGTCTGGGCTTCACCGGCGCGAATGACCAAACCATGTTGCTGAGCTCTGACACCTCGAACAAGCAGGTGCGTTTTGACTCCATCAAAGCCGCCGGTTATCACATCGTCTTATTCGTCGGTGACAACCTGAACGACTTCGGCGCTGCGACTTATCACAAAGATAACGCCCAGCGTCGCGCCTTCGTGAACCAGAATCACCAGCAGTTCGGCACACAATACATCGTTCTGCCTAACCCGCTGTACGGTGACTGGGAGAGCGGACTGGCGAAGGACTACAATAAGTTGACGCCGGAGCAGAAACTATCGGTCAGAGATCAGAATTTGAAGGCGTGGAGCGGGAAATAATCGCTTTTAGAAAGCTGGCAGATTTATCCGGTTGCCGTGAACACATCACTTTCTGCGCCGAAACCGAGATGGTTTGCTCCTCCCCCTGCGAAGGGGGAGGACGGGAGGGGGTATTGCAAGCGATACCTTTGTTGAAACATTTCAACTTTTGGATTTGACCTTAATACCCCACCCCAACCCTCCCCTTCGCAGAGGAGGGAGCTGTCCCGGGATTCTTAAGGGGGCGGCGAGCCCAGGGTCTTGACGTTAACGTTGATATTAAACAATCAACTCCATCCCCACATGCGGTATCCCATCCTCCTCATACACTCCGGTGTACACTGCAAACCCCAGCTTCCCGTAAAACCCTTCTAAATGTGCCTGCGCAGAAATCGCCACGCGAATATCTGGCCAGTTTTTCTGGCACGAAACCAGTGCCCGCTCCATCAGCTGATAGCCGAGTTTCAGACCCCGTGCCGAAGGTGCCACAATCACCCGCCCGATAGCCACGCCGTCTTCATGGCGCAAAATTCGCGCATAGGCCGCCGGTTTACCGTCGAGCCACGCGACGATATGGCGGTTTTCACCGGTCAGATCCTGACCGTCGATGTCCTGATACGCACAGGTCTGTTCCACGACAAACACTTCACTGCGCAATGCCAGAATGGCGTAAAGCTGCTGCACGGTCAGTTCGCTATGGTGATAGTCCTGCCAGTCGATAGATGAAGATTCGGTCATGAATGCCTGCCCCGCCTTTGCCTGAAAACGCAGCTTGCTGGCTGCAAAAAAAAAGAGATACCCCGAAGGATATCTCTTTTTATCATGCCTTATGAAAGGCTTCAGGCGGTTTTCTTCATCGGCTCAGTGCGCACGGGCAAATCGCCTGCGGTGAAGTATTCCGTCGTGCTGCGCGGTAGCGGCTGGCGACCACGGATTTTATCGGCAATTTTTTCGGCGATCATGATCGTCGTGGCGTTCAGATTACCAGTGATGATTTGCGGCATGATCGAAGCATCCACCACACGCAGGGCGTCAATACCATGAACACGACCCTGGCCGTCGACCACCGCCATGTCATCCGTGCCCATTTTACAGGTGCACGACGGATGGAACGCGGTTTCCGCATGTTCGCGAATAAACGCATCCAGCTCTTCATCGGTCTGGACGTGTTCACCAGGGCTGATTTCGCGGCCACGGTAAGGGTCCAGCGCCGGTTGTGCCATGATTTCACGGGTGATACGGATTGCATCACGGAACTCATGCCAGTCCTGCTCGGTCGCCATATAGTTGAACAAAATACTTGGATGCTGACGCGGATCTTTCGATTTCACCTGCACCCGACCGCGGCTTGGTGAGCGCATCGAACCGACATGTGCCTGGAAACCGTGCTCTTTCACCGCATTACTGCCGTTGTAGTTAATCGCCACCGGCAGGAAGTGATACTGAATGTTCGGCCAGGCAAACTCTTCACGGCTGCGGATAAACCCGCCCGCTTCAAACTGGTTGCTTGCGCCCACGCCGGTGCCTTTGAACAGCCACTCGGCGCCAATCGCGGGCTGGTTGTGCATCTGCAGCGCCGGATAAAGCGACACCGGCTGCGTGCAGCTGTATTGCAGGTACATTTCCAGATGATCCTGCAAGTTCTCGCCCACCCCCGGCAGATCATGCACCAGCGGGATCTCCAGACGCTTAAGCAACTCTGCCGCACCGACGCCGGAGCGTTGCAGGATCTGCGGAGAGGCAATCGCCCCGCTGCACAGCAGAACTTCGCGTTTGGCATTAGCCGTTTTGGCATTGTAGTCGTCGCCTTTGAAATAGCTGACGCCCACGGCGCGCTTGCCTTCAAACAGGATCCGGTCAGTCAGTGCGTGCGTGACAATAGTCAGGTTGGCGCGCGGTTTGGCCTGATCCAGATAGCCTCGGGCGGTACTGGCGCGACGGCCTTTGGGCGTCACGGTTCTGTCCATCGGCCCAAAACCTTCCTGTTTGTAACCGTTGAGATCGTCAGTCCGGGAATATCCAGCCTGCGCGCCCGCTTCAATCATGGCTTCAAACAACGGATTATTGCCGTTTTTCGGTGTGGCGACGCTGACCGGACCTTCGCCGCCGTGGAAGTCGTTCGGGCCGATATCGCGGGTTTCCGCTTTTCGGAAATACGGCAGACAGTCGAGATAACTCCAGTCTTCCAGACCCGGCGCTGTCGCCCAGTTGTCGAAATCCATCGCGTTACCCCGGATGTAACACATCCCGTTGATAAGTGACGATCCGCCCAGACCTTTACCGCGCCCGCACTCCATGCGGCGGTTATTCATGTGCGGTTCCGGATCGGTTTCATACGCCCAGTTGTAACGACGCCCCTGCAACGGGAACGCCAGCGCCGCAGGCATCTGCGTGCGGAAATCCAGACGGTAATCCGGGCCACCGGCTTCGAGTAACAGCACGCTGACGCTGCTGTCTTCGGTCAGGCGGGTGGCGAGTACGTTGCCGGCAGAACCAGCACCGATGATGATGTAATCGTAATCCATTGAAATCTCCTCTGTTGCGGCGGATTAAAAGACTGAGCTGAATTCGCCCAGTTCGACCTGCACGGATTTGATTTGGGTGTAATGCTCAAGCGTCGTGACGCCGTTTTCGCGCCCCACGCCGGAATGTTTATAACCACCGACCGGCATTTCGGCGGCAGATTCGCCCCAGGTGTTGACCCAGCAAATCCCGGCTTCGAGTTTGTGGATCACGCGGTGCGCACGGTTGAGATCCTGCGTCACCAGACCGGCCGCCAGACCGTATTCGGTATCGTTGGCGCGGCGGATCACTTCCTCTTCACTTTCGTAGGTCAGAATGCTCATCACCGGCCCAAAGATTTCTTCGCGGACGATCAGCATGTCATCGCGACAATCGGAGAAGACCGTCGGCGCAACGTAAGCGCCTTTGGCGAATTCACCCGTGGTCACGCGTTCACCGCCGGTCAGCAGGGTCGCGCCCTCGCGCTTGCCGCTTTCGATATACCGCAGCACGGATTCCATGTGCGCGAAGCTGACCAGCGGGCCAAAGTTGACGTTTTCATCTGTCGGATCGCCCATGCGAATACGCTTCACGCGCTCCACCACTTTGGCTTCGAACGCTTTTTGCAATGCTTTCGGGATGAACACGCGGGTGCCGTTGGTGCAGACCTGACCGGAGCTGTAGAAGTTGGCCATCATCGCGATATTCGCCGCTTTATCCAGGTCGGCATCCTCAAAGACGATCAGCGGAGACTTGCCGCCCAGCTCCATGGTGACTTCTTTCAGCGTGGAGGCCGATGCGCTGGCCATCACTTTCTTGCCGGTTTTGACGCCGCCAGTGAAAGAGACTTTGGCGATATCCGGGTGATCGGTTAACGCCTGACCGACACTCGCCCCACCGGTGACGACGCTGAACACGCCGTCAGGTACGCCGGCTTCGGTGTAGATTTCGGCCAGTTTCAGGGCGGTCAGCGAGGTGTTTTCACTCGGCTTGAAGACCATCGCATTACCCGCGGCCAGCGCCGGAGCAGATTTCCACAGGGCAATCTGAATCGGGTAGTTCCACGCGCCGATACCGGCTACCACGCCCAGCGGTTCACGGCGGGTGTAGACGAAAGAAGAATCGCGCAGCGGGATTTGCTGGCCTTCAATCGCAGGGATCAGTCCTGCGTAGTACTCCAGCACGTCAGCGCCGGTGACGATATCCACCGCCAGCGTTTCAGACAGCGCTTTGCCGGTATCGGCCGTTTCGATCGCGGCCAGTTCATCGTTGCGTTCGCGCAGAATGTCCACCGCGCGGCGCAGAATACGCGAGCGGCTCATGGCGGTCATCGCGGCCCAGACTTTCTGGCCTTTGTGCGCGGCTTTCACCGCCAGACTGACATCCGCCTGCGTCGCGGCGGACAGCTGTGCAATCACTTCGCCATTGGCCGGGTTAATCGCGTCAAAGGTGTCATCACCGGTGCTGTCCTGAAAACGTCCGTTGATATAAAGTTTTTGTTTGCCGTAGCGGGACATAATTCTCTCCTCGGTCTGTGCGGTCTGAAAGTTTTCTGCGGTATTACTGCTGAACCTGAATGAGTTGTGCTTCGATATGGCGGCGGGTGATTTTCATCGCCTCAGCGCGGTTAAACTCTTTCCCGCTGAGCGCCCCGCGCAGCCACAGGCCGTCAATCAGAGCAGCGGTACTTTGCGCCGCCAGACGGGCCTCAGCCTTAGGCAGAAAACGTCTGAATTCAGAACATAAATTTGAATAGAGCCGGCGGCTGTTGACCTGTTGCAGACGGTACAGCTGCGGGTGATGCATACTGCTCGCCCAGAAGGCCAGCCAGGTTTTCATCGCCGCACTGTTGGTCTGACTGTCGTCAAAATTGGCTTCTGCAATCGCATGCAGCCGCGCCGTCGGTGCGGTATCCGTCAGCTGCGATAAGCGCAGCTGCACCCCTTCTCCCAAATGACTGAGCAAATAACGCATGGTCGCTTCCAGCAGCCCATTCTTGTCACGAAAGTAGTGACTGATGATGCCGTTGGAAACGCCGGCACGGCGTGCGATCTGCGAAATCGACGCATCATGCATCCCGACTTCGTTCACCGCGGCCAGTGTTGCCTCAATCAATTGCTGCCGTCTGATGGGCTGCATTCCTACTTTGGGCATGGGTCCGACTCCTGAAAATGAGCGGGCTGAAACGTACGAAAAAAACCACTTTTTTACGCTTTCGTTCAACCTTGTTAACGCTCTGACGTCACCTATTTAACTTTTTTTTGATTGAACGTTCAATTAAAAATGCATATATTTTATTACCAATACGTTAGTAATTTGTATGAATTTTGAGATGAATTAGAACCCATTTTATTGAAAATTAGAGAGTAATTAACAAATCAGGGGAAAAGATGGCGACTGCCGATACGACAGAAAAACATTCTGAAAAACCTCGCGATCAGCTGAACAAGGTGGTTTTCTTCACCTCAGCGGGTCTGATTTTAGCCTTCACATTGATGACCATTTTCTTCACCGATTTATCGGGAAAATGGATAAGTCTGACCCTTAACTGGGTGTCCGCCACGTTCGGCTGGTATTACATGCTGGCGGCGACGCTGTACATCGTGTTTGTAGTGTTCATTGCCTGCTCGCGCTTCGGCTCGATCAAACTCGGTCCTGAACAATCCAAACCCGAATTCAGCATGATGAGCTGGGCGGCAATGCTGTTTGCCGCCGGGATCGGTATCGATCTGATGTTCTTCTCGGTCGCCGAACCGGTGACGCAATACATGTTGCCGCCGGAAGGCAACGGCCAGACGCTGGAAGCGGCGCGACAGGCGATGACCTGGACGCTGTTCCACTACGGCCTGACCGGCTGGGCGATGTACGCGCTGATGGGGATTGCGCTCGGCTATTTCAGCTACCGCTACAACCTGCCGCTGACAATCCGCTCGGCGCTGTACCCGATTTTCGGCAAACGCATTAACGGCCCCATAGGTCACAGCGTGGATATTGCGGCGGTGGTCGGTACGATTTTTGGGATCGCGACCACGCTTGGGATCGGCGTCGTGCAGCTCAATTACGGACTGAAAGTGCTGTTCCACATTCCGGAAAACCTGACGGTGCAGGCGGCGCTGATCCTGCTGTCGGTCGTTATGGCGACGGTCTCGGTGACTTCCGGTGTGAACAAAGGTATCCGTATTTTGTCGGAGCTCAACGTGCTTCTGGCGCTGGGGCTGATCCTGTTCCTGCTGTTCTTCGGTAATACCGAATTCCTGCTCAATGCGCTGGTGCTGAACATCGGCGATTACATCAACCGGTTTATGGGGATGACGCTCAACACCTTTGCGTTTGACCGCCCGACCGAGTGGATGAACAGCTGGACTCTGTTCTTCTGGGCATGGTGGGTCGCATGGTCGCCGTTTGTCGGCCTGTTCCTGGCACGTATTTCCCGTGGACGTACCATCCGTCAGTTCGTGCTGGGTACGCTTATCATTCCGTTCGTGTTCACCCTGCTGTGGTTATCTATCTTCGGAAACAGCGCGTTGTATCAGATTCTGCACGGCAATCTGGATTTCGCTAACGAAGTGATTTCCCACCCGGAACGTGGCGTGTACAGCCTGCTGGCACAGTATCCGGGCTTTACGTTGAGTGCTTCAGTGGCAACTATCACCGGCCTGCTGTTTTACGTCACCTCGGCAGATTCCGGTTCGCTGGTACTGGGTAACTTCACGTCGAAGCTGGCGGACATCAATAACGATGCGCCAAACTGGCTGCGGATCTTCTGGTCGGTCACCATCGGTGTGCTGACGCTGGGGATGCTGATGACCGACGGGGTATCGGCGCTGCAAAACACCACGGTGATTATGGGGCTGCCGTTCAGCTTTGTGATTTTCTTCATCATGGCCGGATTGTATAAATCGCTGCGGCTGGAAGATTATCGTCGCGCCAGCAATCAGCAGTCGCTCGCACCGCTGCCGGCGACCAGCGACGCGGCGCTTAACTGGAAGCAGCGCCTGACGCGGGTGATGAATTATCCGGGCACCACGCATACGCAGAAAATGATGGATACCGTGTGCCGCCCTGCGATGCAGGAAGTGGCGCAGGAACTGGAACTGCGCGGCGCGAAGGTGACCTTTACCGAGCACGAACCGGAAGAAGACGAGAAGATCAATCATCTGGAATTGCAGGTGGCACTCGGCGAAGAACAGAACTTTATCTATCAGATCTGGCCGGTGCGTTACGCCGTCCCTGCCTTTACCTATCGTGCACGGGCGGGTAAATCCAATTATTACCGTCTGGAGACATTCCTGCTGGAAGGGACGCAGGGCAATGACCTGATGGACTTCACCAAACATCAGGTGATCAACGACATTCTCGATCAGTACGAACGTCACCTAAACTTCCTGCACATCAACCGCGAAGCGCCAGGGAACACGCTGACGTTCCCGGAGTAAGTTTGATAAGTTAGGTAAAATACAAAACCCGCGAAATGCGGGTTTTTCTATTTTCTTACAGACTATCTCAAAAACGTCAGCACCTTCTCCAGCAAGAGTTCCGGTTGCTCTTCGGCAATATAATGGCCGCAGGGTAATGCTTCGCCCTGCACGTTTTTCGCCACTTTTCGCCACTCCTCCAGCGGTTTAAAACACTGACCGACGGTGCCCTTTTCGCCCCAAAGCACCAGCAGCGGGCAACTGATTTTACGGCCCGCATTCAGGTCTTCCTCGTCGTGTTGCAGGTCGATACTTGCCGAGGCGCGGTAGTCCTCGCAAATTCCACGCGCCGTTCCATCAAGTTGCAGACAACGCAGATAATCTGCGTAAGCTTCGTCAGTGAAAGGCTGCATTCCGGCACTGCGACTGCCCATCACGCTGCGCAAGTATTGCGCCGGATCGGCGGTGATCAGCGTCTCCGGGAAAGGTGCCGGGCGGATGAGGAAGAACCAGTGCCAGTAGGCGCGGGCGAAGGCTTCGTTGGTTTGCCGGTACATGGAAAGCGTCGGGGCAATATCCATCAGCACCAGTTGTTTCACCGCCTGCGGATGATCCAGCGCCAGACGGTGCGCCACGCGGGCACCGCGGTCATGGGCGATAACGCTGAACTGACTGAAACCCAGCGCCGCCATGAGTTCCAGCTGGTCTTGCGCCATTTCGCGTTTGCTGTAGCGAAGATGGTCTGCGTCTGGCTCAGGCTTGCCGCTGTCGCCATAGCCGCGCAAATCGGCAAGCACCACGGTGAATTGTGACGTGAGGTAAGGCGCGACCTTATGCCAGATCGCCTGAGTTTGCGGGTGTCCATGCAGCAATAAAAGAGGCTCGCCCTGCCCGGCGATACGGTAGGCAATTTCGGGGCCGCTGACCGTCATCCGGCCTTGGGTAAAATGTTCAAACATGGGTTTTCTCCTTTTTCATCCATCTTAGTGGATGCCGGTCCGGCAACAAGGCTACAAATGAAGATCGCCGGTTCACGATCCGTGTTTTGAGTCACCACACTCAGCCCGTTGCCTGATAACCACTAAGTTTGCGACGCTGGCATTATCCATTCGGTTCATCAGGGCAATGAAATGAAGCCAAAAACGCTGTATGAAAAACACATCGACAGCCATACCGTCCGCACGCTGGATGACAAAGGCCACGTGCTGCTGTACATCGACCGGCAGGTCATTAACGAATACACCAGCCCGCAGGCATTCAGCGGACTGCGCGATGCAGGTCGTCGCGTGTGGCGGCCAGAAACGTCGCTGGCGGTGGTCGATCACGTTAACCCTACGGCGCCGCTGCGCACGCGTCAGATGCCGGATGCCGGTGGCGCTCGTCAGGTTTCCTATCTGGCCGAAAACTGCGCAGAGTTTGGCATTGAGCTGTTCGATATTTTGGATAAACGCCAGGGGATCGAACACGTCGTCGCGCCTGAGCAGGGTTTTATTCTGCCCGGCATGGTGATTGCCGCGGGTGACAGCCACACCACCACTTACGGCGCGTTAGGCGCGTTCGGATTTGGTATTGGCACATCCGAAATTGAACATCTGCTGGCGACGCAGACGCTGGTGTATAAACGTCTGAAAACAATGCGGGTGACCGTGAATGGCGAACTTAATCAGGGCATTACCGCCAAAGACGTGGTGATGGCTATGGTGGCGAAAATCGGTGCGGCGGGCGCGACAGGTTACGCCATCGAATTCTGCGGTCCGGGCATCGATATGCTCAGCGTTGAAGGCCGCATGACTATCTGCAACATGGCGGTTGAAGCCGGGGCGCGCGGTGCCTTTATGGCTCCTGATGACAAAGTGTTTTCTTACCTGAAAGACAAACCCCGCGCACCAAAAGGCCAGCAGTGGCAGGAAGCGGCAGACGCATGGCGTCATTTACACAGCGACGCAGATGCGGTGTTTGACTGCGAGGTCAGCCTCGACGCACAGGACATCGCGCCGATGGTCAGCTGGGGTACCAGCCCGGATCAGGCGCTGGCGATAAGCGGTCAGGTTCCCGACCCGTTAACTGAGCCCGACGCCTCGCGCCGCAAAGATTTGCAACGCGCGCTCAACTATATGGGCCTGCGCGCTGGTCAGGCGCTTAACAGCATCGAAATCAGCCATGCATTTATCGGCTCCTGCACAAATGCACGCATCGAAGATTTACGCGCCGCCGCCGTTGTGGTGCGCGGTAAAAAAGTTGCCCCTACCGTACGGGCGATGATCGTTTCGGGCTCAAGTCAGGTACGCGCACAGGCGGAAGAGGAAGGTCTGGCAGAGGTCTTCATTGAGGCCGGTTTTGAGTGGCGGCAGTCGGGCTGCTCGATGTGTCTGGCAATGAATGATGACGTACTCGCGCCCGGCGATCGCTGCGCATCCAGCACCAACCGTAATTTTGAAGGACGTCAGGGCGCGGGCGCACGCACCCATCTGATGAGCCCGGCAATGGTGGCGGCGGCCGCCATTTGTGGTCACCTGACCGATATACGTGACGTAAAAGGAGAGCACCATGCAAGCGTTTAATATACTGACCGGTGTGGCTGCGCCCCTCCCTGCGGCCAACGTTGATACCGATGTGATCATGCCGAAACAGTTTCTGAAAGGCATCGACCGCAACGGGCTGGATCGCGGCGTATTTTTCGATCTGCGCTTTCTGGCCGATGGCTCGCCGGATCCGGCGTTTATCCTTAATCAGCGTGACTGGCAGCAGGCAAAATTCTTGCTGGTCGGGCCGAACTTTGGCTGCGGTTCCAGCCGCGAACACGCCGTCTGGGGGCTGAAACAGCTGGGCATTCGGGCGCTGATTGGCACCACCTTTGCCGGAATTTTCTTCGATAACTGCCAGCGCAACGGCGTGCTGACGGTGCAACTGAGCCCGGATCAATGGGGGCAGATTGCAAAAGAGGTGGCTCAGGCGGACAAAAACGACATTACCGTGGATTTACCGGCGCAGACCATCAGCCTGCATGATGGTAAAGAAATCGCGTTTAACATTGATGAGCTGAGCAAAACATCGCTGCTTAACGGTCTGGATGCGGTGGGGAACACGCTGCGTTACAGCGAGGAAATTCGTGAGTTTCAGCGGTCACACCTGCAACGTAATCCGTGGCTGGCGTGAGGTAACATAGGTTTTAGCCGAGTAAACGGCTGAAACGCTGATGCAGGAATTCGACGCAGACCCGCAGTTTTGCCGATTCCGCCAGCCGTGTGGGATATACCGCCCAGACGCTGGCGGGCTGGGAAAACTGCGGCAATATCTGCACCAGTTCGCCCTTTTCGATGTAAGGCCGGACATCCCACTCCGAGCGCAAAATGATGCCCTGATGCTCCAGCGCCCACTGCAACACCACTTCGCCGCTGTTGGAGGAAAGCGCCCCTTTCACTCTGACGCGCTGCTCTTCATGGCCTTCGGTCAGCAGCCAGATGCCAAAGGGATTATCCCGCTCTTTGAGCACCAGACATTGATGCTGCGCCAGCGCGTTCAGCGATTCAGGCTCGCCATGCGCCGCCAGATAGGCCGGTGATGCGCACAAGACCCGTTGATGTTGCGCCAGTTTTTTACCGATGTGCTGTTCGGGAATGTCATCGCCCACCAGAATTTCCAGATCGATGCCTTCAGCGACCAAATCCACCACCCGGTCAAACAAATCCAGACGCAGGTTAAGTTGCGGATAACGCCGCGCCAGCTCCGCGATAGCCGGTGCAACATGGCAGCGGCCAAACCCGAAAGAGCTGCAAATGTGCACGTTGCCGCGCGGTTCACTACGGGAGTCGGACAGATCGCCGATAAACTGGTCGAACGTATCGAGAATTTGCAGCGCCCAGCGACGGGCGCGTTCGCCGTCTTCCGTCAGACGTACACCACGGGTGGAACGGTGCAGCAGCCGGGCGTTCAGCGTTTCTTCCAGGATCTGAATCCGCTTGCTGACATAGGCCGGAGATTGCCCCAGCTCAGTCGCCGCCGCGGCAAAACTTTGCTTGTTCACCACCGCCAGAAAGACCCGTAAGTCCTCCGCCAGCGGTAAACGGTCCCGTTCACTGTTCATGGTCAGAATCCGAAGGCACTTTCGTTAAATCTTTCCGCCCGGTGAACATCGGTGCTTTTCACGCCCGCAGTATCCATTTTTTCCTGCGCTTCCTCGATGTCCTCTTCATCAATTTCCAGCGACTCCTGATCGTTGCCTTCCTGCGGCGTCAGCGCCAGTTCGACCATAATCGGGAAGTGATCCGAGCCCATAAATTCCAGACGGTGCAGGTCAATGAGAGTGAAATGTTTACTGTGGAAAACGTGATCCAGCGGCCAGCGCAGGAATGGATAGCTGGCGTGGAATGTGTTGTACATGCCACGGCCACGACGCGGATCCAGCAGGCCGCTGACTTTCATAAACAGACGTGTGGTGCGAGACCATGCGACGTCATTGAGGTCGCCGGTCACAATCGTCGGATAAGTGGCTTTCGCTGCGGTATGCCCGACGGCAATCAGTTCGCCATCGCGGTCAGTGGATTCATCCGCTTCCGTCGGGCTGGGTGGCATCGGGTGCAGACAGTGCATCACCACCTGTTCACCGGACGCCAGTTCAGCACGAAAATGCATCGAAGGAATATCATCCGCTACCAGAAACTGGATCTGCGCATCGTGCAGCGGCAGGCGCGAGTAAACGTGCATTCCGTAAAGATTATCCAGCGGGCAGCGCAGGCTGTGTGGGTAATCCGGCTCCAGCGGCGACATCTGGTCTTCCCACCACTGATCGGTTTCCAGCAGCACGACAATATCAGGCTTATTTTTCTGGATCAGGCTGAGTAATTTATCGGCCTTGCGGTTGGTGGTCAGCACGTTGCTGTTGATGATTTTGATACGGGAATGTCCGTTCGGCGGTGTCTTTTTGACCTGAAACGGATACAAGCGCGTGTACGGCAAAATCCACCAGCTCTGATAGAGCATGCAGGCTACCGTCAGCACGACGGTGATGGTCGCAATCGGGCCACCAAAGGGCAGAATAAAGAGCTCAGTCAGCAGAAAAAGTAAACATAAGGACGCCATTTGCAGACGGGGGAAATCCCACACCCGCACCCACCAGCGTTGATTTTTGGAAAGAGGCAGCAGCGTCAAAAAGGTCATAATGACCGTCAGTGCGCAGACTGTAATGCGAAGTGCTTCCATGGGTAATCGGCCCTGATAAAAGAATCATCAATTTTAGTTGTTGGCAGATTGTGACTTAAAAGATAGGGAACAACCAGAAGGATATCGCCACCTTTTCCTGAGATTAGAAAGAGGTGGCGAGGTGGCGCGGTTTTATTTCGCCGGTGCAGCCGGATCGGATACATGGCACCAGTTATGCTGCTGGACAATCCCACCGTCCGGCGAGGTATAGCCTATGCAGCCAAGGATGGTGTCGTACAGTTTTTCATGGAAAGCGGGTTTCTTCTCAGCGGCCATTTTTTGCAGCTGTTCGAAGCTCGCCTTGTTCTGATCGTTAGCGAGGAATTTATCCGACGCCCAGACCATGATCGGCACAGTGCGCTGCTCAATCGGTGCGTGATCGCGCGGTGTACCGTGGAAATGCATGCTTTTAGAAATGGATTCGCCGTGATCGGACGCATAAAACACGATGGCGTTCTTGTTGCGCAGCTGATCAAAGACCTTTGACAGGAAATAGTCGGTATACAGCAACGAGTTATCGTAAGCGTTGATCATTTCCGCAGTGGAACAGGAATCATCAATCCCCATACATTCCGGCTGATACTTGGCGAATGAACGCGGATACCGGTCGGAGTAAAGATAGTGTGAGCCTTTGGTGTGCAGGATGATCAGATGTTTACCATTTGGATGGTTGGCCATCGAATCTTTCATCTCATCCACCAGCAGCATGTCATCCACCGGTTTACCGGCGTTACGCTTCTCGGACGCTATGTTTTCACGCAGGGAATAATCATCAGCGCGGGTTTTGTTATAGAACCAGGCTTCGCTCTGCATCGAATAGAGCTCCGAGCTCCAGCCTTTGCTTTTGAGCACTGAGAACACATTGGCTTCTTTCAGCGTACGCTGTGGCGCTTCGGATGCCCCGCCTTCACGCACAAACATGCAGCGTAGTGAAAGCTTGGTGGCGGTATCGCAGGAATAACCCTCAAGCGCGGCGAGGTTTTTCTCTTTATCGAGGTGCGGCGTGTTATCGCGCTCGTAGCCGTACAGACCCATGTGGTCGCGACGCGCACTTTCGCCAATCACAAAGACCACGTACATATCTTTGGCATCCGCCGGTTCGGTATAGGTGAAATGTTTGGCCGGATCGAACAGGTTTTTGGTGTCTTCGGCCTGACTGTAGCTGCTGTAAACGTAGAGCCCGAGCGCCGAGAGCCAGTTAGACGGAGAGTAAGTCCCGGCCACCACGCCGCCGTAGCTGGCCATCATGCGATTATTCACCACGTCATGACGGTCCTGCACTTTCCCCATCATCTGCAACGGCAAATAGCACAACAGTCCGGAGACGATCAGCAGAACAATTTTCACCGCCAGCGTTTTCGGGGTGGTTTGTTTGAGAGCCGCACCGGGCATTTTACTCAGCCATAGCAACAGGACGGGGATCAGGCTGACCAGGACAGTCCAGGCGATAAAATGGGTACCGATAGATTCTTTCGATAAATCGATGGAGTCGGAGGCCAGCGCGGCCGCCAAAATACCGTAACCGATATCGACGTTGAACAGGATCATGTAGTAGCTGGCCGCGGCGGAGGAAATCACCACCACGCTCATCAGCACGCGGAACACCGTTTTCCCGGTAAATGACAGCAGCACACAGAGGAAATACACCAGCGCGAAGGCCGCCAGCATTTCAACGGCAATCGACAACGCGTTGTCATAGTGCAACTGAGAGTAACGTCGGAAGAAAATCGGAAGGTTAAGCAGGATCCCAAGATAAAGCGCAATGAACAGAAAAATGCTCTGTTGCGAAAGTAATCGTAATTTTTGCATTGGTAATAAATGGCTCTTTGGTGAGTCTGTTTACGTCGTATTGACCGCTCGTGCCGGAGGATTGAACTTACTCCTTAGGACTATTCAGACTCCGGGCCGCGTATTTTCGTTCAAAGTGATTGGTATCTTCCAATGTGATAATGTAACAGAATTAACGAAACCTTTATCTTTCAGTTATATAAACCAGATAATTTTCTTACGCGTCATGCCCCTTTTTTAGGTTTATTGAGAAACTATTGAGAAAACTTGTGATCCTCACGTGGGAAAGTCAGCGTAAATCGTGTTTCGCCCTCCGCCGAACTCACCACCCGAACGCTGCCCTGATGCAGCGCCATAATGGCCTGAACGATGGACAATCCCAGGCCGCTGGAGCTGCCACCTTCGCTGCGTGAAGCATCGGCGCGATAGAAGCGATCGAACAGTTTGCCGAGCTTTTCTGGCGGGATCGGGTCGCCCTGGCTAATCACATGGATATCCATTCCACTGGCGTGCGGTTCGGCACGAACGACGATGGGTGTGCCTTCATGCGCATATCGCACGGCGTTGGCGACCAGATTGCTCAGCGCGCGCTGGAACAAAATGGCATCGGCGTACAAAATCCCCTCCCCCGCGCTGTGCAGCGTCATTTCCCGCTCTTCCGCCAGACCTTCAAAGTATTCCTGAATCCGCGTCATTTCCGCCGAAACATCAATACTGGTGATGGTCAGAACCGAACGCGCATCGGTCGCCCGCGCCAGGAACAGAATGTTTTCGACCATGCGTGAAATACGCTCCAGTTCCTCCATATTATTGGCCAGCAGCGTTTCGTATTCCTCGGTGCTGCGAGGCTGATAAAGCGCCACCTGACAATGCCCCATCAGCGCTCCCACCGGCGTGCGGATCTCGTGCGCCAAATCGGCGGAGAACTGCGTCAGGCGCTGATATCCTTCCGCCAGTCGTTCGAGCATGTCGTTAAATGAATAGATTAACTGCTGCAATTCCTGCGGCGCATTATCACTGCTAAGACGCGTGGACAGGCTGGCGGGATGGATTTTCGTCGCCTCCAGCGCCATGTGCCGCAGTGGCCGCAATCCACGGCGGATCACCACATAACCGAGCGCGGCAATCAGCAGATAGGCGAACAGCACCGCGCCGGTGATTTCCCAGCGGAACGTCTGCAACATCCGCGCTTCGCCGGTCATGAAGTGCGCGGCGGTAATCTCCACCGTGCGGCCATCCTGAATTTTTACGGCGGCGCGGGCGAAGCGAACCGGCGTGTCGTCGGGGGCGGTAAGCGTGTGAACGGTGCTCAGCGTTAACGGCTGGCCGTCCGGTACCGGCGCGACCGGAGGCAGCGCAAGGCGCGACGGATTGACGTTGATAATCGGCGGTTCATCGCTCAGACGGAAAGTCAGGATATCCCGCTCGTTGCCGAGCATGTTTTCGAACAGACCCGGATTATGGCTGAGCTGAGAAAGCGGAAACTCACTGGCCAGCAGATGACGAAAATACTGAACGCGCCCGCTCACCTGATAATCGGCGCGGCGGACCAGTTCTTTTTCCAGCGAGTAATAGAGATAAACGCCCACGGCGCTCACCACCAGTGAGGCCAGCAGCGCAAACAGCAGCGTGGCGCGCAACGTCAGAGACATCGCGCGTTGCGGTTTTTTCTGCTCAGTCATGACGCACTTCGCATACGTAGCCGATCCCACGCACGGTATGAATCAGTTTGACGTCAAAAGCGCGGTCGATTTTGGCGCGCAGGCGTTTGATTGCCACATCCACCACGTTGGTATCGCTGTCAAAATTCATGTCCCACACCTGCGAGGCAATCATGGTGCGCGAAAGCACTTCGCCCTCCCGGCGCATCAGTAAATGCAAAAGCATAAATTCCTTATTGGTCAGCGCAATGGTCTGATCCTGACGGGTTACGCGGCGGCGCAGCAGATCGAGATTGAGATCGGCGACGCTATAGATATCCGGCTCACGGGCGGCGGGACGACGCAGCAGCGTGCGAATGCGCAGCACCAGTTCGGTGAAGGAAAAAGGTTTGATGAGGTAATCGTCCGCGCCCAGCTCCAGGCCGTGAATGCGATCCTGTACTTCGTCGCGAGCGGTCAGGAACAGCACCGGCACGTCGCTTTTCTTGCGCAGCACTTCCATCACTTGCCAGCCGTCGAGCCCCGGTAGCATGACGTCGAGGATCACCGCGTCATACCCGTCTTCGAGCGCCAGAAACAGACCGTCGGCACCGTTACGCGCCAGATCTACGCTGTAACCCGCTTCGGTCAGCCCTTTTTTCAGATAATCGCCCGTGCTGACATCATCTTCTATCACCAGTATCCGCATTCAGGCCCTCAGCGCCGCACGACCATTCACCCAAAGAATGATTCCAGAGAAGTTTATCAGTTTCGTCAGACACCTTTGATGACAATTTTGTCATCAACTTGTCATCTGCCAATCCCGGTTTATCGTCCACTCTTAATGAAGTCATTCATCACTGGCACCCTCAGTGATTCCTCTACCCGAATGAAAATACGTAAGAAACTGGAGAGATAAACATGAATACACCAACACGCCTTGCAGGTCTTTTACTCGGTTCACTGCTGATGTGCAGTGGGATGACATCCGCTTTTGCGGCTGACAACGTCATCAAGCCAACGCGCGGAACCATTGAATCCGTAAATCATTCTTCGATGCAAGTCACTACCCGCCAGGGCGAGAAGCTGGACGTTAAGCTGACTGATCAGACCAAAATCAACGCCGTAACCAAAGGCCAGATCAGCGATATCAAGGCCGACAGCTTCATCGGTACTGCGGCGGTGCCACAGGCCAACGGCACGCTGAAAGCACTGGAAGTTCATGTATTTGCGCCAAGCCTGCGCGGCAGCGGTGAAGGTTTCAACCCGTTTGAATCCGCCGATGGCAAAATCAACACCATGACCAACGGCACCGTCGGCAAACTGGTTAACGCCAATGGACGTACGCTGACCGTGAAATATCACGACGCAGAAAAAACAGTTGTCGTTCCTGACGATGTGCCGGTGGTTCTGCTGGCGCCGGGCGATCGCAGCCTGCTGAAACCGGGCACTAAAATCGTGCTGTTCGCGATGAAAGACGACAAAGGTGCACTGGTTGCCCGTGGTATCGCCGCCGGTAAAGATGGCGTCGCGCCACCGATGTAACCCTTAGCGCTTACGCCGGCGGGCCGTGTCTGTCAGCCGGAGTAAGTTGTTTTTGAAGAACTGCGCAGGGTGAAACCTCCCTCTTTCACTTTGCGCAGTTTCTCATTACGCAGGAGCTTTTCCGTGAAATCTCAACCCTCCCCGCTGCGTACGTCAAATTCAAATATTCCTCTGTCGAAAAAAAAGCGCATCCATTCCTGGCCGGTTCGCATTTGCCATTGGATCAACCTGCTGGCGATGATTGGCATGGTGATGAGCGGCTGGGGAATTTATAACGCCGATCCGATTTTCCCGTTCACCTTTCCGCAAAGCACCACGCTCGGCGGCTGGCTGGGCGGCAACATTGCCTGGCATCTGGCCGTGATGTGGCTGATGGCCGCTAACGGCCTGTTTTATGTGGTGTGGGGGATTTTTACCGGCCACTTCAGGCGTGACTTTTTTCCGTTTACGCCGCGTACCGTCTGGCGGGATACCGTCCGCGCCCTGACGTTCCATCTTCCGCATAAACTCGGCCAGTACAACGCAGTGCAGAAACTGATGTACGTCGGCGTGCTGCTGCTGGGCGTATTACTGGTGCTCTCGGGGTTATCCATCTGGAAACCGGTGCAGTTCAGCGGTCTGGTGTGGCTGTTTGGCGGTTTTGATATCGCCCGCTATGTCCATTTCTTTGCCATGAGCGGCGTGATGTTGTTCGTGGTGGTTCACGTTCTCATGGTGTTGCTGGTGCCGAAAACCTTTGTCGCCATGATTACCGGCGGTAAAAAAATCAGTACGGAGGAAAGCGCTGATGAGTGATAAATCAGACCGGCCCAAAATCATTATCGAACCCGATCAGCGCAAACAACTGGTGAATATACAGCGCCGTTTGCTGCTGCGCTCAGGTCTGACACTGGGTGCAGTATCGATGCTGACTGGCTGTAATTTGCAGGATGGCGATCAGGTCGACAAAGTTTTGTGGGCGATGTCCCGCTGGAATGACCGCGTGCAGGGCTGGCTGTTCAGCGGCCAGAAGCTGGCACAAACCTATCGTGAAGATCAGATAACCACGCCGTTCCGCTTCAATGCGTTCTACCCGGAATACAATGTGCCGGAGATCGACATTCCCAATTACCGGCTGGAAGTTTCCGGCCTGGTGCAGAAAAAAGCCTCGTGGACGCTGGAACAGTTGCAGCGCCTGCCGCAGGAGAGCCAGATCACCCGCCTGATTTGCATCGAAGGCTGGAGCGCCATCGGCCAGTGGAAGGGCGTCCCGCTGAAAACCTTCTTGCAACACGTCGGCGCAGACCTCACGGCAAAATACGTCGGGTTCAAATGCGACGACCGCTACTATTCCAGCATCGATATGGCCACGGCCTTGCATCCGCAAACCATACTGGCCCTGGATTTTGGTGGCAAACCGCTGCCACCGGACTTTGGCTATCCTCTACGCCTGCGTATGCCGACCAAACTCGGCTTCAAAAACGCCAAACATATCGGCGCAATTTTCGTCACCAATGAGAACCCTGGCGGTTACTGGGAAGATCAGGGGTATAACTGGTTTAGCGGGATTTGATGGCTACCGCGGTAAGTGCATCATTTCACAGTGAATAACAAAGCCTGAAGCTTTGCCGCATAAATCCCTTTCCGATTTTATTCCCCCCCTCTTCACCGATATGCTCAGAACGGCCCCTCCCCCTGCGAAGGGGAGGGTTGGGGTGGGGTATTAAAGTAAAATCGAAACGTAAAAGTGTGCTTTAACAAGTCTATTGCGAACTTCCACTCCTCCCGGCCTCCCCATTTACAGGGGGGTAGCGCTAAACACTCGCCAAATCCCAGACATAAAAAAACCGCTCAAGTGAGCGGTTTTTCATTTTCGAATTGGCGTAACGTTAAACGTTACTCAATCTCGAAGAATTAGAAGCTGTAACCAACGCCAGCGATCCAGGTGCCAACATCAACACTGCGGATACGGGACTGTTCGTAGGAAACGTCCAGAGCAACGTTCTGGATTGGGTTGAACTGCAGACCAGCGCCGTAAGATACGCCGTAGTCGCTGTTGTCAAATTTCTGACGGTTTGCAGTAGATGCAGCGTTATCGTTCTGCTGGAATTTACCGTAGCCCACACCTACAACACCGTAGATGGAAACCCAGTCAGCCAGACGGTAAGCAGGACCTGCAGTCAGACCGTAGTATTGTGCTTTACGGTAGTCACCAGAAGACGGAGTGCTGTCGTCTTCGATGTAGGTGAATGAACCGATAACACCCAGTGGGTTGTTATCTTGTTCCCAACGGTATTTCAAGTTGAAGCCGTTTGCTTTGTTAGCAACGCCTTGCATATCACCCTGAGCGTAACCAGCGGTTACGGTGCTGGTGTCAGCGAATGCGCTTGTTGAAACGCCCAGTGCTACTACGCAAGCTAATGCGGAAAGACATGCAATTTTTTTCATAAACCACCTCAAAATGGGAAACCAAAGTAACCTTCACGTTTGAAAATATAACAAAAACCAGCGTGAAACTCTGCCTGAATATAGATGTCCAAAGCACTCTATCGTGTAACATAAAGTTTCCAACAGGGTATATCTTATTAATTTTATTGTGATTTTCGTTACCAAAACTATAAGAAAAACTTATTGAACTTTTTGAGATTAGCAGATAATTCCTAAAGTTTTGGGCAAAAAATCGACATCTTTTTGCAACATTTCCAAAAATTTAGGATTTTTTTCGGAAAATCTCACTCCGAAAAAAACTTTTTTCACTGATTTTTTCTTCCCTCATTTCCCTCTACACTGACTGCGCTTTACCTTTCTTTTCAAAACTATAAATCTGAACATTCTGGATGAATCGGATCACCTCAAAAGGCGCAATGGATGACACAGTCAGAAAAAAAATCGCAGACTACTCTGCCCGCTGATGAACACAACAACAGCCCGCCGTTACCGGCTTTACCTAAAAAAGCCTCTCCTCTGGTTGCGATTCTGTTGCTCCTCATCGCCATGCTCTCACTACAGGGCGGTGCTTCCCTTGCGAAAACCTTGTTTCCGGTCGTCGGGCCTCAGGGCGTTACGGCGCTGCGTCTGGGCCTTGGCTCTATTTTGTTGCTGCTTTATTTCCGTCCGTGGCGCTTTAAAATGCGCGGCGGCAATTTTCGCGCCCTGCTGATGTACGGGCTGGCGCTCGGTTGTATGAACTATAGCTTCTATCTGGCACTGCGCACCGTGCCGCTGGGCATTGCCGTTGCGCTGGAGTTTACCGGGCCGCTGGCGGTCGCGATGTTCTCATCCCGCCGTCCTGTGGATTTCGTCTGGGTGGCGCTGGCCGTGGCTGGTTTACTGTTCCTGCTGCCGCTTGGCCAAAGCGCAGGCGGTGTGGATCTGAAAGGTGCCTGCTTTGCGCTGATCGCCGGTGCCTGCTGGGCCGTCTATATTCTTGCCGGACAGCGTGCAGGCAGCAGCTACGGACCTGGCACGGCGGCGATGGGCTCGGTTATCGCTGCGATTATCTTCTTCCCGATTGGCGTCGCGCAGGCGCATACCTCTATCTTTACCTGGGAAATCCTGCCGCTGGGATTGCTGATCGCCCTGCTCACTTCCGCCATTCCTTATTCACTGGAGATGATGGCGCTGACCAAACTGCCCGCCAAAACCTTCGGTACGCTGATGAGCATGGAACCGGCAATGGCCGCGCTCTCAGGGATTATCTTTTTAGGGGAGTTTCTGACGGCTTCTCAGTGGCTCGGTCTGGCGGCAATTATTGCGGCGTCGGCAGGTTCCACGCTGACCATCCAGCGTAAAACCAAAATCGAAACGGTGGACGTGCCGGGAAATACTCCCTCGGGTAAATAACATTCATCACCCTGCACGAAAAAAACCACGTCTCATCGCGTGGTTTTTTTCTTTTTAATCAAGGCACTAAAAATTACTTTCGGTTATTTCACTTATTTTCATCATTTCCTGCATCCAAAAGCAGGGGCTCATTCGTATGTAGTGATGTGAGGCAAGACCTTACCTACTCAACATACGAAGGACATCATCATGAAAACATTACTCCGTACCGCTATCTGTGCATCTCTTCTGCTGAGCACCGCGTCAATGGCTGCAATGTCTCAAAACACCACCATGGTCGGTGGCGCTGAAATGTATCCCTCCAAAAATATCGTAGAAAATGCCCTGAATTCTAAAGACCACACCACGCTGGTCGCCGCCGTGAAAGCCGCCGGTCTGGTGGATACGTTGCAGGGCAAAGGCCCGTTCACCGTGTTTGCACCCACCAACGCCGCGTTTGCCAAACTGCCAGCAGGCACCGTCGATAATCTGGTGAAACCAGAAAACAAAGCCACGCTGACCAGCATCCTGACCTACCACGTGGTGGCGGGTAAATATGAAATGAAAGATCTGGAAAAACTGCTGAAAAAAGGCAACGGCACCGCGGAACTCAAAACCGTGAACGGCCAGCCACTGTGGATCCTGAACAACGGCCCGCACAATATTCAGCTTAAAGATGGCAAAGGTAATATTGCCAACATCAGTACTTATGACGTCCAGCAGAAGAACGGTGTGATTGATGTTATCGATACCGTCCTGATGCCTAAATAATACCGACTATACTGAGAGCTGGATCCCCTTATAAAACAGCATCTCAGACAGTCAGGACGGGCGAATGCATGACCCTTTGTTAAATACGCCAACACCAGAGAAAGCGCTGGAAGTACAGCGTGAGCTGATGAGCGCCATGGCCGTTGGCGACCGTCAGGCATTTGAACAGCTTTACCGTCTGACCTCCCCGAGGCTTTTCGCCGTCGCATTACGTATGCTGCGGCGGCACGCCTGGGCGGAAGAAATCTTGCACGACAGCTACATCACCGCGTGGAACCGGGCGGCGTCTTACAACCCCGCCCTCAGTTCCCCGATGACCTGGCTTACCCACATTGTCCGCAACCGCGCCATCGACTGGATGCGCGGGCGCGACAACCAGACAGACGAACTGGACGACAGCGTGGCGGACCGTTACGTCGAACAAAGTGATGAGCCCCTGCAACGTTTGCAGCAGGACAGCGATGCCAAAATTCTGGCCAACTGTCTGGCGCACCTTCCCGCAGAGCAAAGACAAAGTCTGATCCTGGCCTATTATCAGGGTCTGTCTCATGGCGAGGTTTCATCTCATTTACAACAACCGCTGGGGACGATTAAAAGCTGGATCCGTCGCGCCCTGGAACACTTAAAGAGCTGCGTCGGACTATGAAAAGCAGAAGCCATTATCATGCTGCACTCGCGGCTGAATATGCGCTCGGCACCTTGCGCGGCGCAGCAAAAATTCAGTTCGAGCAAAAAATGCGTGACGACCCTGAACTGGTGGCCGAAGTGGCTCGCTGGCAGGAAGCCTTCACGCAGCTGGATAACCACATTATGCCGGTGATCCCCCCTGCCTCGGTGTGGAAACGCATCCGGCATAATCTGGATCTACAACCGGTTAAACGCACGGTAACGCCGAAAACGCCCGTTCGCGGTTATCTCGGCTGGGCGCTGGCCGCCGGTCTTGCAGCATTGCTGCTGATCCCGCGTCTGCTGGTGCAACCTGCCGCGCCACTGCCGGTAGCCATACTTGCCAGCAGCACCGGTGCTCAGGGCGGGCAATGGGTGGTAAGCGCTGACATGAGCACGCGCAGCCTGATGCTGACGCCGCTGAATGCCCAACGCGTGGCGGCAGACCGCAGCCTCGAACTCTGGGCTATTGCGCCGGGCGGCAAACCGCAATCGCTCGGTTTACTCAATACTCAGCAACCGACACAGCTCACGCTGGCCGCCAAAATGCCGGATCCGGGCTTTACGCTGGCGATCAGCATTGAACCGCACGGTGGCTCTCCGACCGGCCAGCCGACCGGCGCGGTACTCTACAGCGGGGCTCTGGCGCTCTGAGAGTACAAATTTCCGACAGTCATTTTCATCAATAATCAACGGCGGGAAATATTTACGCCGTTGATTATTGATAAGGCTGGATATTATGGAGTAAATAATCATTCGCAAGCGGTAATATTTCTCATTCTCGTGCCAGCGCATCGGGAATATATATCCCCACACGTCATGTAACATTCTTAAATATTTAACACTTACCGTACGCGATTATTTTCCTCAGTTCAGGAGCATTCCTATCCACCTTTAAAATCAGCATGATAAGTTAATTACAACTGTTCGTGATGCATTATTTGGCACACGCTATCAGAACGATAGGAAGGACTTTCCAGCAAAACTGAGATTTATTGCTATACTGAATCCAGTTACGAAACAAAGTCATTTATAACAACTCAATGAAGAGGATATCTATTATGAGTACAGCCAAACTGGTCAAAACGAAATCTTCTGAACTCATTTATACACGCAACGATGTAGATGAAAGTGTAAAACTGGATACGATCAAGGTGCTGAACCGTCTGGTAACTGAGTTTATCGATCTGTCGCTGATCACCAAGCAGGCGCACTGGAATATGCGTGGCGCTAACTTCATCGGCGTACATGAAATGCTGGATGGATTCCGTACTGCAATCACCGAGCATCAGGACACCATCGCAGAACGTGTCGTGCAGTTAGGTGGCGTGGCGCTGGGTACCGTACAGGTAGTTAACGATAAAACGCCACTGAAAAGCTACCCGACCAACATTCATACCGTGCAGGAACACCTGAAAGCACTGGCAGAACGTTACGCCGTGGTCGCAAATGATACGCGTAAAGCGATCGGTGAAGTGGAAGATGAAGACACCGCAGATATATTCACCGCCGCGTCCCGCGACCTGGATAAATTCCTGTGGTTCATCGAATCCAACATCGAGTAATCAGGACTCGATTACCGCAGTGGAAAGCTGCGGTATAACAACGGATCAATGCTAAAAAGAAGGTCAGTGGCGAAAGCGACTGGCCTTTTTTGTTTCCATGCCTCATCCCTCTCTGCAATCCTCTTTTTTGCCTCTGAATTTACCCTTCAACGTACATTTGCATACCAATCTGAATAATAACCATTATGAATAGTTTCACCATAAACTAATTGATGACTATTGCGTCGTGAAACCGGTACCACTATGCGACTGATTATTAGGACTTTTATTATCGTCCTAAGAAACATCTTAGACCCATAGGCCAGATGAATGGTTTAAGGCAAATTAATAGACCAAAGCAATTTTACAAGTTTGTGAGATGACCTGTAACTTGCTGAAATATTTGGTCGTAACCTTTACTTTTTTGTGAATTTAAACATTTCACTAAATCAATGAAAGTAAAAGAAATTCGGACAAGGGACGTTCACACCGGCATTAATCCTCAGAAAGCGACTTATGGATAAGTGACTCCCCTCCCCGGCGGCATGACAGCAGTGAAATGCTAAGCCGCTTCCCACAATCTGACCCCGATCTCAGCACATTGGTAGCAGTAAGCCAGGGGCGGTAGCGTGGAAAATCGTAAAAAAACTGGAATAATTCGATGGCACGTAGTGGCTTGGAAGTACAAAAAGCGGCGGTTAAAGCGCTCTTTTTAAGGGAAATCAAAACCCGTTTTGGTAAGTTCAGACTTGGCTACCTGTGGGCGGCATTAGAGCCTATGGCGCATATGCTGATTTTGTTGGCTATTTTTGGCTATATTATGCACCGCACCATGCCGGATATTTCGTTCCCGGTGTTTCTGATCAACGGCATTATTCCTTTCTTTGTATTTAGCAATATCACCAACCGTTCGATTGGGGCAATAGAAGCCAATCAGGGATTATTCAATTATCGCCCTGTCAAACCCATTGATACTATTCTCGCCAGAGCGATATTAGAGACCGTGATTTATGCCGTTGTCTATATCTTGCTGATGGCCATTGTCGGGTTGCTCGGTGAAGAATTTGAAGTCACTAAACTCATTACGCTTGTTATGGTATGGGTGCTGTTGGTTTTATTCTCCTGCGGCATTGGCCTTATTTTTATGGTTGTCGGCAAAACCTATCCTGAGACTGAGAAATTTCTGCCCATTCTTATCAAGCCACTCTATTTCATCTCCTGCATCATGTTTTCGCTCCACAATATCCCGAAAGAATACTGGCCTTATTTATTGTGGAATCCAATTGTTCACGTCGTGGAACTCAGCCGTGAGGCAGTTGTTCCCGGTTATATCAGCGAAGGCGTCAGCTTAAATTATCTGGCTGGCTGTACGTTGGTGGTCTTATTCATCGGCCTGGCCCTTTACCGCAATCGTGAAGAGGCGATGCTGACATCATGATAAAAATTGAGAATCTGACTAAATCTTACCGTACGCCTAAAGGCAGACATTACGTCTTTAAAGATCTTAATGTCGAACTCCCCTCGGGTAAAAGCGTCGCCTTAATTGGCCGTAACGGGGCAGGTAAATCGACTCTGCTACGTGTTATTGGCGGTATCGACCGCGCTGATTCAGGCCGCATTCATACCGATAAAACCATTTCATGGCCTGTAGGACTTGCCGGTGGGTTTCAGGGCAGCCTGACCGGGCGAGAGAACGTCAAATTTGTCGCACGTCTCTATGCCAGACCTGAAGAACTCAAGGACAAAGTCGCCTTTGTCGAAGAGTTTGCAGAACTGGGTAAATACTTTGATATGCCTATTAAAACCTATTCTTCCGGCATGAAATCCCGACTTGGTTTCGGCCTGAGCATGGCGTTTAAATTTGATTATTATCTGGTAGACGAAGTCACAGCGGTTGGCGATGCGAGGTTTAAGCAGAAATGCGCAGACCTCTTTAAAGCCCGCCATAAGGAAGCCAGTTTTCTGATGGTTTCTCATAGCTTGGGATCACTGATAGAGTTTTGCGATGTGGCGTTGTTCATTGGGAGGGATAATAAAGTAAAATATTTTGAATCAGTTGCAGATGCAATCAACACGTATAAGACTGACGAGGGTATATAGGAAATTGCAATAGTCAAAAAATAATAAAAGCACACATCCTAAATATATTTAGGCAACTGTACTACTGATAAACATAAAATCCTTTCAGGATTGTCGCTCTGTATGAAAAAAATTAGAAAGTTCATAAAAAGCCCCGGTGTATTTTTTCGGGACTACTTTAACAAAAAATATCCAATCATAAGAAATGAAATATTGTGCCCTGAGTTAGAGGAGAATATTCTACTTCGTCACGATCTGGCGATGGAAGAACTCATCCATATCAACTTCCCGATAGACGTTGTTTTTACATGGGTTGATGATTCAGACCCTATATGGAAAAAGAAATATCAGCACTTTAAATCAGTTGCGGAAGCGGGATCACTAGGTAACTTTGCTACAGATACCGCAAGATTCAGCAATCATGATGAGATCAGGTATTCAATTAAAAGCATTGAGAAGAATATTCCCTGGGTAAGAAATATTTTTATAATCACTGACGACCAAAGACCTGCGTGGCTTAAATCTGATGATAAGATCAGAGTTATTGATCATAAAGATATTATTGATAAAAAATACTTGCCCACTTTCAATTCTCATGTAATAGAAGCTCATCTTCACAAAATTCCGGATCTCGCTGAACATTTTATCTATTTCAATGATGATGTATTTGTAGCAAGACCTCTTCCTCCAGGGCATTTCTTTAAAAACAGAGGAATATCATCTCTATTTTTATCACAAAAAAGCCTGAGATCTATGCAGGAACGGGGAACGAATACACCAACCTTGTCAGCATCCTTGCAAGCTTCAGATACTTTTGAGAGAGATTTCAAAATCTTAATCGATACGCCTTTAGTTCATACGTATGTCCCCCTTCGGAAAAGTATCTTTGAGGAAGCATGGCGTCTGTATGAGACGAAAATCAATGGCTTCTTATCAAATAAATTTAGAACAAACCACGACTTGAACTTAGCAACGTTTTTTGTGCCCTGGCTTAGCTATATTACCGGTAAGGCCACACCGGCGAGAGACATTTGTTATTACTTCAATATCAGATCTACCGCAGCGAGAAGTTACTTTAAAGCGTTAAAACAGGCAAAGAAAGACGGTGTTCTCCCCCACTCTTTCTGTGCTAATGATTTTAATACGCATAAAGCAACACTTGAAAAATATCACCTTCTTCTGAAAGAAGCACTTAAATATCAATTTGAATCAGAGAAATAATATGTTTAATAGAAAAGTCAAAAAATTAATCCGCGATCCAAAATTATTTTTCTCTGATATGTTAACAAAGCAAAAGAAAAAAATAAAAAATACACAACCGAAGGAATACAATGGTGCGCATCAATATACTGTAGTATCTGCAGTGTACAATGTCGGCCGTTATTTAGATGAATACTTCAATAGTATAATCAAGCAACGACTTGATTTTAAAAATCACATACATTTGATCTTAGTCGATGATGGTTCTACCGATGACTCCGCTGAGATCATTAAACGCTGGGAAAAAAAATACCCCAATAATATAACGTATTTATATAAAAAAAATGGAGGGCAAGCTTCTGCTCGAAATTTAGGGATTGCTTCTGTTAATACCGAGTGGGTTACGTTTATGGATCCTGACGATTTTGTGGATAGGGATTATTTTCATTCTATTGATGTATTTTTGAAAAAAAATAAAAAAAATGACGCATCAATTATTTCATGTAATTTAGTTTCATACTTTGATGATCTGAAACTGTTCAAAGATGTGCATCCTTTAAAATATAGATATCAATCCGGTGACAGTATTTTTCCGGTTAACAATCTTGGTAAGCAACTTCAATTATCAGCGGCAACTGCATTTTTTAAAATATCAGTAATCAGAGAGAATAGTATCCTCTTTGATTCCCGGTTAAAACCAAGTTTTGAAGATGCACATTTCGTTTCTAATTATTTCATGTACATTCAGGATGGTTATGCGGGTTTTCTAAAATCTGCGAAATATTTTTATAGGAAAAGAAGCGATGGAAGCTCTACGTTGGATAATGCATGGAAGCATCCTGGGTTGTATGATTCAGTACTGGAATATGGTTGCTTAGATATACTTAGAAAATATGACTCACTTGGTGTTGAAATTCCTAAATTCATTAAATTCACTATTCTTTATCATTTAATATGGTTTATTAAAGCCATCGTAAACAATCCACAAAAAATATTTTTTCTTGATGATAATCAAAAAACAAGATTCACTGTTTTAATAAGAGAAATATTCACATATATAGATGTTAAGACTGTTCTAGAGTTTGGATTAGCTGGTTGTTGGTTTTATCATAAAGTTGGTATGCTGGCATGTTTCAAACAAACAGATCCCAACTTCCAGATTGTTTATATTGAATCTTACGATCCAATCAAAAAACTTATTGAGCTGAAGTATTTTTCTCGAAAAGATGAGCTATTACTTATTACTGAGAACAATAAAGAAGTCTTCCCATATTATTCAAAAACAGTAAGTCATAACTTTATTGAGGAGGATTTTGTTAAAGAAAAAAGGATTTGGGTTCCAATATCTGAAAATGTCAAATTCAACGTACAAATATCAAAAACTCCTACACTGCTAACACTTACCGGGAAGCAATATAAGGATGGTTTAAATACAAACACAATAGTGAGTAATATAAAACAACAAATCCCGAAGTATGAGAAATCAGAACAATATTGTGATGTTTGGTTATTCATGGATAGAGATGTACAAGCTGATGATAACGCAGAACATCTATATGAATATGTTCAAAAAAATCACCCTCAAAAAAATATTTATTTCGCATTAACGAAGACTTCACATGACTGGAATAGACTAAAAAACAAGAGTTTTAATTTAGTTGAATATGGCAGCGAGAAGCATGAGGAAATATTAAAAAGTTGTTCAAAACTTATAAGCTCGCATGCAGACAAATATGTGACAAATTATCTTGGCGCTAAAATGTTAGCCGGAAGGCATTTTGTTTTTTTACAACATGGTGTCATACATAATGACCTTTCAGACTGGTTAAATCAAAAAGACAACATCGATCTATTTATAACCACGTCTCCAGCAGAATATGAAGCCATTTCGGGTGAGAATACTCCATATAAATTTACTAAAAAGAATGTAAAACTAACAGGGTTACCTCGCTACGATAAATTTTATAATATTCCAAAAAATGATAAAAAAATATTGCTCATTATGCCAACATGGCGTGCTAATGCTGTAGGAAAAGCAAATGGTAATGGTTATCTAAGAGATTATATTCATGATTTCATGGAGACAAAATATGCACAACACTGGTATAGCCTTTTACACTCTGAAACAATGAAGAAACTCGCTGAAGCGAATAATTTTAAAATTGTCTTTTTCCCACATGTTAATATTGCTCCTTATATAAAATCATTCTCAGTCCCTAATTATATTGAAGTATATCAACACACAGATATTAGCATTCAAGATTTATTCATTAATTCTACAATGATGATTACAGATTATTCATCGGTTGCATTTGATATGGCTGCTCTTGGCAAGCAAACTTTATACTATCAATTTGACAGAGAGGATTTTTTCTCTGGCGGACATACGTTGAAAAAAGGCTACTTTGATCACTATCGCAATGGTTTTGGCCCAGTTGTTGAAAATGAGAAAGAACTATTAGAGAAGTTGCAATATTTATTAGAAAATAATGGAATTCCAGATCCATTGATACAACAGAGAATAGATGAAACCTTCCCTGTTAAAGATGGCCGTAACTGTGAACGGGCATATATGGCAATATGCGAATTAGATAAACCAGTCAGTTCAGAGTGTCTCAATACTGATTTAATTGAAAATTTTGCAATTAAAGCAACCGAGGAAAAAAACTGGACGTTGGCCATATCACGATGGAATATGTGTTTAGATTTGGACAATGCTGCTCTGAAAGAACGCGCTAAAATAAATCTGATTGAGGCCCTTCGTGAAGATGGGAAAATAAATCTCGCCTTAGACAACCTAAACTCAATTGATATTTATGATAATGATAATGAAATAAAAATTGAAAAAGCCAAAATCCTTATGTACTGTCATAAATGGCAGGATGCTCTGGATTTGTGGGAGCAATTAACAATTTCAGAAGATTTAGATAAATTATATTATCTTATATGCCTGGTAGAAAGCGGTAACTTACAAGATTACGAGATCAAAACAAATTTACTGACGGAAAATTTTAGTGATGCCTTTAATACTATTAATAAGTCATATCGATTTATTTTCGATCACGCTTGGCAAAACGCAATAGATTTACTAACAGCTGAGATTTGTACTTTTACTCAAGATGAATTAAACATTCTTAAACCAGCATTAATACTCGCTAGATGTTATCGGGAAAATGGAGAAACATCCGAATCTCAATTAAGAATAAAAGAATATAAGCTAAACTCAAATAATACACAAGACTATAGATTTGAAGAAATAGCTTTAGCCTTTAATGCAGAAAAATGGAGTCTAGTTGAATCCCATTTTAATGATCTCAATATATTCCTTAAATATTTATCACCAAAATTATCCTTAATTTATCTTGTGTCATTACGTAAGTCAGGGAAGTCATCATTGGCATTAAAAATGTTTGAAGAACTTCCCTTTTCAATTTTGGAACTTTCTGACTTTAAGGTCGAGTTAGGCGAAAATTATCTAGCAACCAAACAATGGGATCTTGCCGCAAATATATGGCTGGATTTAATCCATGTATGTGAATTATCTCGATACCGTCTAGCCAAGGCCTACCGAATGCTTGGTATGATAGAGGAGGGACTTGAGATAATCACTTCCCCTGGTGTGCGGGGTCCAATGGAGATAAGTGAATGGATCCTTCGGGCAGAACTAGCACACCTTGCAGCAAACTGGGAAGAAGCAGTTATTAGTTGGTCGTCAATATTAAGATTTTATCCAAATAATGCTCCAACAGTAAGTTGGGATCGCCTTAATAATGCCAGACTTATGTTAGCCATTACAAAAACGAATACAGACTCCTCGATAATAATTTAGAAAAATTTTTAATATAATTGAAGAACGCCCTCAATCTTAATGAAATATGACCGTTGATTAAGGGCGTTAATTACAGACACTTTCAGACTAATTCTTACGTGAGAAACATTCGATGCTTGAAACTAAATGTGTCATTGACGATATTGAGATTAAATACAAAATTAAAAAAAGAAAATATGATACAAAGCATCTAGTGATTGTATTTTCTGGATTCGGAGCTGCAGGCGAATTCACATATGATCTCGAAAACTCCTTACAAGAATGCCCAGCACATGTTTTATGGATTAAAGACGACTTTAATAACCATTGTGCGTATTATATCTGTCAAAACATGAAGTTTGACATTGAAATAGCAGTTCATAAGTTTATATTGCAAACCTTAGAGAATCTCAATCTTACTAAAGATAACTGCAGTGTAATTGGTTGTTCTAAGGGAGGTACAGCTTCACTTTATTTTGGCATTAAATTCCAATTCAAAAATATTATATCTACAGTCCCTCAATTTCATATTGGTTCATATATTCAAAAAGGATGGCCCGCTGTTGGTAAACATATGACAGGTGATTTATCAGATAATAAAATTGAAGAGCTTGATAATTTACTACCGAATATACTTGATGATGACCATTTTTTGGATAAAAATATTTATCTTTTAACTTCCAAGGCTGACAATCAATTTAAATCTGAAATAGAGCCAAACCTTTCAAGATTTATAAAATACAAAAATTTTAATTTATTACTTTCCACTTCAATTTTAGTTAGAGAACATAATCAAGTTACTGCTCATCAATTACCTCTAATTTTAGGTATAGTAAACTCTCTTTCACAAGGAGCAACTCCACATTTCGGTTATACGGAACTGGGAGGAGATGAATACTCCACCCCAACTAAACCATCTGGATTGCCGTTAACTGTTTTGAAGACAGTGAAAATAAAAAATAATAGAATTTACCCTGAGGGAATCTCTATACTCCGAGGGTTACCTTGCCCAGAATATAAAGACATTATAATAAAACTACTATTAGTGAGTGAACATGCATCCCAAGAGATCACTTTAGCAAAAGGTCATAAACCATCTCTAACCAGACTATTATATGATGGCAGCTTTGTTAATTATGATAAGGGATGGTTTTGCACACCAGCTTTCGGAGGTTTCGATTCTGAATCTATAGTTGCTGGTGAGTATAAATTATCAATTATCATTTCATGCCAAGGAATTATTAAAACTAATGAACTGACAGTTGACCCTTATCAGAACAATAAGATATTAGCTGAGGAATTTGGGCTACGTATTTTTTCAAAAGACAGCAAAGTATTTCTAAAAAAATGATGTTAACCTAGATTAATACTTTTTCATCAGTCACCTAATACCTATATAAACAAAGCTATATTTAACACTTATAGCTTTATTTATAATCAGTTTAAATGCCATAATCCATTTCTCTTTCCTTCATCCATAATCTTCAACCTATCCCCCACAAACCTATTCCCCTCCACCAAATTATCATCCGCATAATCGTTAAAATACTTCCCGCTTCCATCTCTCGGCTTATCTCCACAATCAAATCCTGATAAATCCCGGTTCTGCCGGGATGCCAGCCAGATGCCTACGGGCTCATTCACAAACGTATTATTGCGGATGACGTTATGGTCGCTATGCTGCCAGCGGATCACCGATTTGCCGGTGCTGAAATGCTCGCCGCAGTTCTTATACAAAAACACGCCCCCTGCCCCGTTGGATTCGAAACGGTTGCCTTCGATAAGGTTATAGGCCGATGAATCTACGGCCAGCCCTTCGCGTTTACCCTTGCCGAAACTCTCGTGTCCGTTATTGATGATTTGGTTACCGACAATGGCGTTGTTGCGCGATGAATGTTCCAGATAGATGCCGGACATATAGGAGTCGCGAACGACTGAGTTCTTTAGCGTGGAATGGGTGACGTAATCATCAAAATAAATCCCTACGCGGCCACTGCCGGTGACTTCAACGTTCTCGAGGTTCACACGGGTCGGCGTGCGCCGGTAGTTCTCAGCGTGGTCGGGGCTCAGTTTGTTGGCGGCGATGTCGGAGGTGATGCGGATACCGCTATGCGTATAGTTTTGAATTTTGCAGTTTTTGATGGTGACATCAGACAGCGGTTTGCCTTTGCTGTTAACGACAATACCAAATGACTTTTCGTTACGGCCATCAAGGATTGCGCCATGGCAATCCAGGGTGGTATGGCTGCGGGTTATCATTATCTCCTGATGATAAACGCAGGATGGCTGTAACGAGACGTTGCCGTGAATCACCGGCACTTTGCATTCACGTGAATCAGAGGCAGAAGCGCGGTCGGCGCAGGCTGAGAGGGATAAAGGCAGAACAACCATCAGAGAGAAAAATGCACAGGGTGTAAACTTCAGGGTTTCTCGCATCTGTGCATAGTCCTCTTGTCTGTCAGGAAAGCTGTCGCTTAATGTAGTTAATTACCAGTTTCTCACTGATAAATACCGGCTTGTATTGGGAGTCGGCAATGGCCGCTTTGTCCTTCTTATACCCGCCATAAAACACCGCATTAATCTGCGTATTCTTCAGCAAGTATAGCCGGAATTGTTTGAACAACTTCATATCAGGCGCGAATCCTGAGCACCAGAACTGGTTCAGATGTCCCTGATAGGTAATGCCTTTGATGTCATACAGTGCGTTGCCCATCACCTTCAGCGGCTTGTTGTGGATCAGTGCTGAGATCCCCGCCGTGCTGTTGATGGTAACCACCGCTTTTGCATGTGTGAGCAGCTCCGGCATCGGCAGGTCATGCACGTAGATCACCCGATTGGCGATGCCGTATTTTTTGCCCAACTGGCGGATCAGCGGCGCGTATAACCGATGTCCGCGATCCATCGGGTGATGCTTAATCACCAGAAACTCGGTTGAGGGCGCTTTCTTAGCGAAGGAATGCATCACTTCATTAATGTAATCGCGCACATCTTTATACGGGCTGTGGTTGCGGATCTGGCTGTCGTTGTACACCTGCAAAATTGCCAGGAAGTAGCGCTGATCCAGCCCGGTTTGTAACTGTTTGAGGACATTGCGCTGGTCAAACGCATAAAGCTTTTTACGCCAGGCTGCGCGGATCCAGCAGCGGGCCTCGTACCACGGCGAAAAGGATTTATGGTGGCGGTATTTTGGGAACTCGTTTCGGTGACGCCAGCCTGCCAGATAGTAAGCGGTCGCATGCCAGTAGCGTGAAGCCGCGCTTGGCTTGAGATGTTCGATCTCCGGCATGGTCATCTCTGGCAGACGACGATAAAACTCGGCATCGCGCGGCAGGCCGGAGTAAGCATTCACACCGTTCTGTTCCAGCGTGATGTAGTGCGGACGCAGGTAGCCTTCTTCGAACGCCAGGAACCGGATGCCTTTGGCTTGCGCCCAGCGTTTAGCGGCCTGATGTAAAGGACGACAATCCCCGAAACACACGATGGTATCGAAGTCGTATTCCTGCCAGGTCTCTTTTAGCCAGGTCGGAAACTCATTCGGGGTCCGCTGGTACAAGCGGTATTCACGATTGCGCGAATACCGCCTGTCGCCGCCGTTAAAGACGACGTTCACCGCTTCCCGCCCCAGAGACTCAAGCCACTGTGCTAAATCGCTGAAAAAGGGTCCCATCGGGCCCTGCAACAGCAGATATTTTTTTCCAGAAAGTAATGTCGTCAGCGCCTTACTGTCCATTTTCATCCACACCATAAATACAGAGTAATGAACTGATTCACTTAATAAATGTAACCCGAATCAGCATGAGCAATTTTCTGTAATAGCGGACTATCCTGCCCGCTTTAATTCTTGTGAACTGCAATTCAGCCCGTGGCGTTGCAGCAAGTAATTCAACCGCCTGCTCCGCTAAAATGGGCTCCCGACTTTGCGGGTTGATATACGACGGGTAGGCAATCAGCGCCTGATAAACCACATCGTCTAACCGGAGGCGGCGCGTACGGCGTGAACATGAATGTTCATCCTGCGTCAGCCCCCATCCGGCATAAAATGGCATGCCGTAACACACCACTTTTTTACCGTGCAATAAGGCTTCAAATCCTGACAGTGAGGTCAGCGTGTGCAGCTCGTCGGCGGCCTGAATACACTGAATAATGTCTGCATCTAACGCCTGACTGTCTGCCCAGCGGCGGACATCTTCCTCTGGAATCTGCCCCTGCCGGTTCCCCACCAAAACGTCCGGGTGCGGTTTATAAATGATGTAGGCATCCGGATTACGCTCGCGCACGGTGCGCAAAAGCCCGCCGTTGGTATTCACAGATATCGTGCCGGTCAGGATCGACGCATCGTCCTCGACCTGCCCTGGTACCAGAATCACGGTCTTGCCAGAAGCCCCGGCGGGTAACGTGAACGCCGCACCGAGGTTATATTTACTGACTTTGCTGGCAACCAGCGTCTCGCGCAACGTGGCGGCGCGTTGCTGCTGATACGCCGTCAGGTCGCTGTTACCGAGCAGCAGCTCGAGATCGCTTGGGCGTGTGGCATCGTAATAAATACCGGTTTTATCCAGCACCAGCGAAAGCGGCGGATGCAGGTCAGAGCCCAGACCGGCCGAGCGCAGAAAACCGTCTTCCATACGCCATTGCGGTAACTGGTGTTGCTCTGCGTTGGCAGACCACTTCGCCTCACCTTTTATGCCCCACACGACGCAGGCGGACTCACCGGTAAAGCGTTTACTGAAATTCACTTTGTTACTCTGGGTGCGCAAAAACGGTGCCAGAATACTGCGCTTCCACAGCGTCAGGCCGGGTGACCACAGGCGCCCGGCCCGCTGCTGGTGATGCTGGCGTTGCATCAGCAGCCAGTTCAGGACATCAAAAATCGTGCCACGCTGACCGTTGACCGGGTTGATATAACGCGAGTAACGCAAACACGCCGCACTGAACAACTCTTCGAGAGTGGCTGCGCCGCGTCGCGCATTCAGCATTGCCGATTGCGCGTGGCGATCGTCCGTCAATCCCCAGCCGGCATACCACGGCTGGCCAAATACGCTGACCGGTTTGCCGGCGATCAGCGCCTCAAAGCCGTAATTAGAGGTCACCACGTACACGCGGCTGACCAGACGCAGCAGCGACTGCGGGCTGACATCCGTCGCCAGCAATCTGATGCGCGGTTGCTGTTTCGCAAGTTGCGCAATCTGACTGAAATATCCCGCTTTTTTACCCTGAAGTACGTCCGGGTGAATCTTCACCCAAATCTCGGCTCCGGGGTTCTCCGCTATTGCGGCCTGCAACATGCTGTCGAACTGTTCTGCTCCGGCGTTGCCGTAAACCACGGCCATATCACCAAAGGTCTGATCGACCACCAGCACCGCGCCCTGCGGCGGCTGCGTGAATGTGCACGCCGGTGCCTGGTTGTATTTGGATAAATCCCCGCCGACGATCATCTGCATCGCCTGACGTGCATCTTCATGCAATAACTGGTTCTGTTCCCGCTGGTGAATCAACGTCTCCAGCGAGCTTGGGCGCGAGGCGTCGTAATACATCCCCTGCGTATCCAGCACCATCGAGAGTGGCGGCGAACCGGTCACTCCCAGCCCGAGAGAACGGATAAACCCGTCTTCGAGGCGCAGCACCGGCAGTCGCTTTTTCTCCGCCAGCACAACCGCTTTGGCGCCGGTCGGGCGATAGCCCCACACGGCCACCTGCGTGATATCTTCCGGCAGCGGCCGCACCAGCGACACCTTGCAGAAAGGCTCGCCGAGAAACTGCTCAAGATGCGGGATACGTGCGATCCCGCCAGAAAAAATCCCAATCATTACAGGGTCAGAACCACTTTCGCGGCCACGGCCAGCTGGTAAAGAATGGTCGAGATGCCACGCGTGACTTCGATGTTCTTCGATTCGTACTTCGGCAGAACCATCAGCTCGTCGCCCGGTTGCAGCGTTTTTACATCTTCCGCATTCAGCGCTTCGCCGTTTTGCTTGATCAGGATGACTTTGGAGTTACCCGCTTTCTGGGTGAATCCACCGACTTTCTCGATGTAATCTTCCGGGCTGAGACCTTTCTGCCAGCTCACCGCGTTCGGGAACAGCACTTCGCCGTGGATCATAACCAGCGAGGTTTTCTCAGGAATGTTGATGACGTCGCCATCTTCCAGAATCACCTGATTCAGGTTGTCTTCGCTCAGCACCACCTCACCTTTCGGTACCACCTGACGCGCTTTGTTAACAAAGCGGCTGACCAGCTGGGCTTCCTGCATACGCAGACGGCCTTCTTCCTGAGTGGAAGACTGGGCAGACAGCGAGGCTTCTTCGAGTTTTTGCAGCGTCACATCCAGCATCTCTTTCTGACGCAGGGCAACCGAGCGGCGGTAAAGCTGGATAGCGTTAATCTGCGACATGCTGTTAGTGCGAATTTTTGGTAACAGCTGGCTCATGGTCGCGCCGTAAGGCAGTACCACGGCGTGTTCGCCGGAATGAGCGCCTTCGATACGCACCTGAATGGTTCCCGCATAGCGGTCAGAGCTGACGATCAGTTTGTCGCCATCCTGTAATGAGCGGCCAGGTGCAGAACTCAGCGGGTAATACTCGCTGCGCTTCATGCTGCCCTGCTGGCGAATGATGGTCATGTGGGTTGCGCCCGGCTTCGGACGTGCCCAGCTCAGCGCTTCGCTGACCGGAATGGTGCTGTCGCGAAATTCGAAGTCGTAGCTGTTGAACACGTCGCCCTCTACGCTGAAGGTATGCTGACGCGGGCCGACCACAATGGTGTCGCCGTCGGAGAACTGCGAAAGACGCAGATCGCCGTTAAGCAGGAAATCATAAAGATTGATACGGGAACGGACGCGGTCGTTGTGCTTGACCACAATATCCACGTAGCTGCCGCGCTCGGTATCCACCCCGCCCGCTTTGCTCAGATACGAAAGCAAGGAGTCAGAGGCCACGCCGCCGTACAAGCCAGGATTAGTGACATAACCGGTCACAAACACTTTTACCGGCTGCGCCTGAAGCAGTGAGGCGTACACATTCACGTTCGCCTGATACACCTGTTTCACCTTAGTGGTGATCACGCTGTTCAGCTGGCTGTTGGAAATCCCGGCCACTTTCAGCGGGCCAACGTTTGGCAGGAAGATGTTCCCTTTCGGGTCAACGGTCAGCGCACCGTCGAAGTTGAACGCGCCCCACAGGCGGATCTGCACCTGATCGCCCAGCCCGATGATGTAGTTCGGGTTAAAACCGATGCTTGCGCCGTTATCTGACGCGGCGCTGCCGTTAAACAGCTGTGCGCCAAACATGCGGCTCATCACCGCCGAGGCCACCGGACGCGGCGAATCATCAAAACCGCTGTCAGACGTGGTCTGCTGAGATTGTCCCGACAGGAATCCCGGCAACGGCGCAGCGCCGGTCATATTCGGATCGGCATTAATCCCGACGGCATGGGCCTGTGTTAACTGGCAGGCAAGTAAAATCAAAATGGACTTCAATAATTTCATAACAAGCTCTGTGTGCGATTCTTCAGGCTAAAAGGGATAGCGGAACAAACCGCGTTAATCTTTGTGGTCATCGATGACCGCCAGCAATAATTTGATCGTTCCGAACAGCAGGCAGCAGATCAGCAGCCAGCTGGCGATCATGTAAGGCGTATTCGGGAATTTGGATTCCTGCGGCAGTTGCGGTGAACTGATCACCGACAGCACTTTCAGTTTGCGCGCAGCTTCAACGCGGGTCTTTTCAATTGACGTCAGCGTGAGTTTGTAGAGATCGGTATCGAACTGAACTTTGGCTTTAATCTCTTCAAAATCCACCGCCATGCTGTTGAGCTTGTGGCCGTCCGGCGCGGTGATTTTGCTTTTTTCCTGATCGATCTGTTTGCCCAGTGACGTAATCGCATTCTGGGCGCTGATGACCTGCGGTGCATCTTCACGCAGATATGTCAGCAGATTACGTAACTCCGCCTCCATCTGAATTTTCTGGCCAACCAGCGTATTCACCAGCGTGGTGGCCGCGATAGCCTGCGCTTCAGGATCGAGAATGTTGTTCTGGTTCTGGTAGGCGAGTAACTGTGTTTTGCTGGTATTCAGACGCGCACGCGCTTGCAGCATTTCATTTTCAGCAAACGCCTGCTGGTCGCGGGCGATTTTATGCGAGATTTCGTTGATGAAACGTTCTGACTCTTTCAGTACCGCTTTGTTAAACTGCTCGGCAAATTCAGGGGTAAAACCCTGTGTACCAATCGTCAGCAGGCCGGTTTTGTCATCGTAAGTGACAGAGATACGGTCGCGGTAATAATTGAGGAACTGTTCACGGGTGGAATCTTTTGGCAGGTGATAGAAGAAATCCAGGCCGCTCTGACCAAAGACTTCATGGAAATTAAGTTGTTTATCCAGCACCGCGAGCATATCCGGAGAGTTGATATACTCTTTTAAATACATTGCGTCTTCAGCCGTACTCGGGTTCGCGGCACCGAGCAGCAAACCGACATTCAGGCTGCTGCCGCTGATGTCATTAGAACTTTTGATAGCAACGGTGGATTCACTGAGATAACGCGGATGACTGAAAATCAGCAAATAGACGATCAGCAACGCCATCGGCAAGCCGATGATGATTTTACCCAAATTCTGGTTGAGCGTAGCCAAACTCAGGAGAGGAGATCGACGAACCCTGGCAATGTGTTCACCGGGCCATGCGGACTTCAATTTTTCAATAAACATTTCTTATCATCATGACAAATAGCACGTTTTTAACATCGTGCTTTATTAAAAGTACCGTGAACCTGCTCATGTATCCCTTGCAAATGGATCACGGTGCGCAATGTTTTTTAGTCGAAGATTCGAACCAGCCCGGCGACGTTATTCTCGTTATCGGTCACCAGCAGCACCGAGACGCGGTGCTTTTGCATCAGTGTTTCTGCGTCGGTGATCATCATGTCCACCGGCAAAGTCAGCGGCGAGCGGGTCATCATGTCTGCAGCACAGGCATTGTCGAGCTGTGCACTTTTTTCCATATAGCGTCGTAAGTCGCCGTCGGTAATAATCCCGACCAGCTGCTGCTGTGCATTGTTGACCGCCACCATTCCCTGACAGCCACAGGTAATGGCTGAAATCACCTGACGAAAACCGGTTTCCTCCCCAATCGTGGGAACATGAGTTTGCATCACGTCCGAAACACGGGTTAGCAAACGGCGTCCGAGAGAACCACCAGGATGATAACGGGCGAAATCAGTGGGCAGGAATTTACGCTGACGGATCAACGCGACGGCCAGCGCATCACCAATTGCCATGGTCAGCGTGGTCGACGTCGTCGGTGCCAGATTATTCGGGCAGCTTTCACTTTCCATCATCAGCTCAAGCGTGGCGTCGGCGTGCTTCGCCAGCGTCGAGTCGCTGTGATTGGTAATCGCAATAATGCGGTTACCAAACTGGCGCAGTGACGGGATTAATTTAAGTATTTCATCGGTTTCCCCGCTGGCTGAAATGAGAATCAGCAAATCGTACGGGGTGATCATGCCCAAATCGCCGTGGAAGGCTTCAGCGGGATGAATAAAGAAACTTGGAGTACCGGTAGACGCCAGCGTCGCGGAAATTTTTCGTCCCACGTGGCCGGATTTACCCATACCCGAAAGAATGACATGACCTTTGCATTCGATGATCAGCTTAAGCGCTTGCTGATATTGCTGGCTGTCGAGCTGCGTAGAAAGGCGATGCAGTGCTCCAGCCTGTTCAGAAAGCGTACTGCGTACTGATTCAATCAGACCGGGTTGTATAGAAGCGCCCGTTATGCCGCCAACTACCTGATTATCTGCCACGTTAATGCCCTGATTGGGTAAAACACACTCAAAAGCTACTGCCCGAGTGGTTACTCATTATGGTTAGCCGATCAAGTAAAATGTGCCCTGAAGAAGTCCATTTCATGGTCTGGCCGGTCGCTACTGCGATGCAGTATGAGAAATTGAATGAGGGTCGAAGGATGCACATCCGCAAAGCTGTGTGTTTTCTGCTGACTAAAAAATTTTCTGCTGACTAAAAAAGTTACAGATTAGCGAAAAAACACACAAATTCACGCGTGTGATAAACAATAGAAACACATTCACTCAATCGATGCATTTTTTAACATAGAGCACGATATAACACAAACTCTATCGGAGTATTCTTAGGAGAAAACCGACTATAATTAAGGATTATTCTGTGGCCAGAAGATTTCAATAGTTTGTTATATAACAAATAGTTATTTGTATATGACAAAGTTTTTCACTGGTCGAATTGTAAACGAATTGGATTTTTCTCAATAAATCAGTCGTATAAAAAGTGAGGTCATTATGGCAAGCGGATGGGCGCAAGATGGCGCAGTTCAAGATCAGATTGATTCCACGGTAAACGATGCAGTCGATCGCGCACGTCAGGCATTAGGCCATGGCGAAAGTGCGGAGTTTTGTCACGAGTGTGGTGAACCTATTCCCGAAGCACGCAGAAAGGCGCTCAGGGGCGTGCAGTATTGTGTGACCTGTCAGGCTTCGCTGGACAAAAAACAGCAAGATCACGCGGGTTACAATCGTCGCGGCAGCAAAGACAGCCAGCTGCGTTAATCTCTCTCCCTGTGTTCTTTAACAAGGGTTGCACCATTATGGTTCAACCAAAGTGATTTCCCCCGTGAATATCCGGTTCCCCGCCTTAACATCTGCTTCAAAATTGAGCACAGGTTTTGCTCCCGTTCTTAAAAAGTTAGAGCGAGTTATCATTTGCGCAGCGTAGTTGTTAATTAATGATTGTTTAAAACACAACATCTGGTTAATGATAAAGCGCTGCACCACAAGAGAACATTGCAAAGTGTAACAATGCACCACATCAGTGCATTACCCTCTCGATTTACTGCTTTATCGGTTCAGCTTGCCGTTAACCCATTGAATTTTAATATTCATCAATTTTGGCATAAATTTTGCATTAAAGCGTCGTAACATAAGATCGTTCCCATAATATGTACAAAGGAAATTCACTGATGAAGTCACTCTTAAAAGTTTCCCTGGCCGCGTTAACTCTGGCCTTTGCCGTTAGCTCACACGCAGCAGACAAAAAACTGATCGTAGCTACCGACACTGCGTTTGTACCGTTTGAATTCAAACAAGGCGACAAGTATGTCGGCTTCGATATCGACCTGTGGGACGCGGTCGCTAAAGAGATGAAAGTCTCTTATGAACTGAAACCAATGGACTTTGGCGGCATCATCCCTGCCCTGCAAACTCACAACATCGATCTGGCGCTGGCAGGTATCACCATTACGCCTGAACGTAAAAAAGCGATCGACTTCTCTGATGGCTATTACAACAGCGGCCTGATGGTGATGGTTAAGAGCAACAACGACGCCATCAAAAGCGTGAATGATCTGAAAGGCAAAGTGGTTGCAGTGAAAAGCGGCACCAGCTCCGTTGACTACATGAAAGCCAACGTACAGACCAAAGATCTGCGTCAGTTCCCGAACATCGACAGCGCCTACATGGAGCTGGGCACAGGCCGTGCGGATGCGGTGATGCATGACACCCCGAACATCCTTTACTTCATCAAAACTGCCGGTAAAGGTCAGTTCAAAGCGGTTGGCGATTCACTGGCTGGCCAGCAATACGGTATCGCATTCCCGCAGGGCAGCGAACTGCGCGAGAAAGCCAACGCCGCGCTGAAAACCATCAAAGAGAATGGTACCTACGCTGCAATCTATAAAAAATGGTTCGATACCGAACCTAAATAAGCGTCGTTCATTTAAGTCGTTCCTTTTATAGATATATGACTTGAGATAAAGCGCCTGTACGACATCGTCAGTTCAGGCGCAGTTTTGTTTTACCAGGAGAATATCCATGCAGTTTGACTGGAGCGTAATTTGGCCCGCTCTGCCTATCCTGCTCGAAGGCGCCAAGATGACATTGTGGATCTCGGTCCTCGGTCTGGTTGGCGGTCTGATTATCGGTGTGATTGCGGGTTTTGCCCGCGCGTTTGGTGGCTGGTTTAGCAGCCATATCGCACTGGTCTTTATCGAGCTCATTCGCGGTACGCCAATTGTCGTACAAGTAATGTTTATCTATTTCGCCCTGCCGATGATGGTTCCCGATCTGCGTATCGATCCCTTCAGCGCGGCAGTGGTTACCATCATGATCAACTCCGGTGCGTACATCGCTGAAATTACGCGTGGCGCGGTGTTGTCAATTCACAATGGCTTCCGTGAGGCCGGGCTGGCGCTGGGTCTGTCCCGCCGCGCGACCCTGCGTTACATCATCATGCCGCTGGCGCTGCGCCGCATGCTGCCACCGCTGGGTAACCAGTGGATTGTGAGTATCAAAGATACCTCGCTGTTTATCGTCATCGGTGTCGCCGAGCTGACCCGTCAGGGCCAGGAAATCATCGCCGGTAACTTCCGCGCCATGGAAATCTGGAGTGCGGTTGCCGTTATCTATCTGATCATCACGCTGGCTCTGAGCTTTGTTCTGCGCCGCTTAGAACGCAAACTGAAAATTATATGATTGAATTCAAGAACGTCTCAAAACACTTTGGCAAAACCCAGGTGCTCCACGACATCGATCTGAACATTTCTCAGGGTGAAGTCGTGGTTATTATCGGTCCATCAGGTTCCGGTAAATCCACACTGCTGCGTTGCATTAATAAGCTGGAAGAAATCACCTCAGGCGATCTGATCGTTGATGGTCTGAAAGTGAATGATCCGAAAGTAGACGAACGTCTGATCCGCCAGGAAGCCGGTATGGTTTTCCAACAGTTCTACCTTTTCCCGCACATGACGGCACTGGAAAACGTGGCCTTCGGCCCGATCCGCGTCCGTGGTGCATCAAAAGAAGAAGCCAATAAACTGGCAAAAGAACTGCTGGCGAAAGTCGGTCTGTCTGAACGCGCGCATCACTATCCTTCAGAGCTTTCCGGTGGTCAGCAACAGCGTGTAGCGATTGCCCGCGCGCTGGCTGTGAAACCTAAACTGATGCTGTTTGATGAGCCCACGTCGGCGCTCGATCCGGAACTGCGTCACGAAGTGCTGACCGTAATGAAACAGCTGGCTGACGAAGGCATGACGATGGTTATCGTGACCCACGAAGTCGGTTTCGCAGAGAAAGTCGCCTCGCGGTTGATCTTCATCGACAAAGGTCGCATTGCGGAAGACGGCAAACCGGCGGATCTGGTGAATAACCCACCGAGTGAGCGTTTACGCGAGTTCTTGCAACACGTTTCTTAAGGCAGAAGCCGCTGGATCTTAGCTCCTCTCCCTGCGAAGGGGGAGGCTGGGTGGGGGTATAGCAAGCAATACCTTTGTTCAAAGCACACATCAACTTCTTGATTTGACTTTAAAACCCCACCCCAACCCTCCCCTTCGCAGGGGAGGGAGCTGTTGCAGAGACCTTTATATTTGTACTGTTAATCCCCACTCCCCCGCCTATGGCACGTCCCCCCACAACGTTTTGCCACAAATTATCTACAATACGGTCACTCTTGCTTTACCCTTAGGGCTGCATGATTTCGATTAACCGTTATTTTGAGAGAGGAACAATGCCGCATAACGACAGGACTCCGTTGGCTCACCGCATCCATACACATCTATTTTCGGCTCTGCTGTTTATCACCCTCGCCATGTTCAGTGCCTTCAGCCACGCGGCTGAGGAGAAACCCGCTGCGGGCGATCAGCAAAAAGCCTCTTACGCCGCGCTGGCCGATATTCTTCAGGATGACAAAGCCCGCGCTGAACTGATTACGCACCTGCGTGAAGCAGCACGCGCTGAACCGGCAGCAGCAAATGCAGAAACCAAAATGAATGAACCGCAGGCCGAACAGCTTTCGCTGATTGACCAGTTGGTGGATACCACTCAGCAGACGGCCTCCGGGATCATGAAGCGCGTGCAGGAATTGAAGAACACCATCAATTCCGGGCCTCAGCATCATTTTAATGCTGCGCGATTCTTCCCCGCGCTGGGCTATTTTCTGCTGACCGTCGCCGTGACCTTTGCATTTTTCCATCTGATCCGCCGGTTAATCGGTCCGCTGTACCTGCGCCTTGGCCGCTGGGGAAATCATGCCCGGATGAAAGAGACGCACTGGTACAAACTGCCCGCCAGCATCATCGGTGCGTTCGCAGTCGATCTTGGTATTTTGCTGCTGACCGTCGCCGCCGGTAATTTATTTGCCCAGTACGTCAACGGCGGCAGCCCGCTGATTGCGCGGTTGCAGGCCTTATTCCTGAGTGCCTTCGCGGTGATCGAATTCTTCAAAGCCGTCCTGCGACTGATCTTTTCACCGAGCTTCGGTTATCTACGCCCTTTCCCGCTGGCTGACGTCACCGCCCGCTACTGGAATACCCGTCTGGCGTGGGTGAGCGGCCTGATCGGCTATGCGCTGATGGTCGGCGTGCCGGTGGTCGCCACACAAATCAACTACACCACCGCCGCCGTGGTGAATTTTGTGGTCATGCTGGCACTGACGATTTACGCCAGCTGGCTGATCCTGCATAACCGCCGCACCATCCATCATGAATTTAACCAGCTGGCCGAACGCTCGATGGCGTTTTTCAGCGTGATCCTGCGCGCCCTCGGCCACGTCTGGCACCTGCTGGCAGTCAGTTATTTCGTGGTGCTGTTCTTCCTTTCGCAGTTTGATTTCGCTGGTAGCCTGCGCTTTATGATGGCTGCGACCATTAAAAGTCTGGTGATTATCGGCCTCGGCGCCCTGATATCCGGCCTGCTTTCGCGCTGGATCAGCCGCCGTATCACACTGCCTGACGACGTCAACCGCCGTTATCCGTTGCTGCAAAAACGCATTAACTCCTACATTCCGGCGGGTCTGAAAATCATCCGCGTGCTGGTAGTGCTGAGCGTGACGCTTTCTCTGCTCGATGCATGGCAGATCTTTAACCTCAACAAGTGGTTCATGACCGAAACCGGTGAGAAGGTGATTAGCGGTCTGGGGCATATGCTGTTTATTCTGTGCTTCGCGATTGTTGCCTGGACACTGCTGGCCAGCGTCATCGAACACCGTCTGGCGCAGGAACTCAGTAACGGCGCGCGCCCGAGCGCCCGCGAGCGCACGTTGCTGACGCTGTTTCGCAACGTGCTGGCGATCGTGATTTGTACCATCACCATTATGATCATGCTGTCGCAGGTCGGGCTCAATATCGCCCCGCTGCTGGCCGGTGCCGGTGCGCTCGGTCTGGCAGTCAGCTTCGGCGCGCAAACGCTGGTAAAAGATGTGATCACCGGGATTTTCATCCAGTTCGAAAACGGCATGAATACCGGCGAATACGTCACGGTGATGGGCATCAGCGGTACCGTCGAGCGTATGACCATCCGCTCAATTGGCCTGCGCGATATTTACGGCGTCTATCACATTGTTCCTTACTCTTCGATCACCACGCTCTCCAACTACGAACGTGAGTTTGGCGTTTACCGCGCCAGTTATAACGTCAGCCGCGACGAAGACGTCGATGCCGCCAACGCCGTTCTGCGCGAGGCCGTCGAAGCGCTGAAGCAGGACGAAAACATCAAACCGCTGCTGCTCGGCGAACCGACCTATCAGGGCGTCGTGGGATTAGGCGATCAGTTCTTCACCCTGCGCGTGCTGGTGCGGACCAAAGCGCTGGAGCAATGGACGGTGCAGTATGCACTTGACCGGTTGGTGAAGAATCACTTCGCGAAGGCGGGAATTGAAATGCCGAGGCAAGCAGTTCAGATTTATAAAGATGAAGCAGGTGCTGGTGCCAGCGAAGCCTTTCCGGTTGTTGGGCCTGAACGGTAAGGCATGAGGATATGTCGTTCTGCTCCTCCCCGTGCGAAGGGGGAGGAGCAGAACGTAATTAGTGCCTTGTCTGCCCCTGCTCCCTCGCGATCACCGAAAACTCCGCCATCATCCGCACCAGATCCTGCATCCCCAGATTCACCTGATTAATGACATCACCTGCATTGCGGCTAAGCGTAACACCGCCGCCAGCGCGGTTAACGCAGTTGCCCATGCCGTCAATCGCGGCCATTACGCCCTCGCGGATGTTCTGCGTAAGCTGGTCAATTTCAACGGCGGCTTTTCGGGACTGATCGGCCAGTGACCGGACTTCCCCGGCGACGACGGCGAAACCTCTGCCCTGCTCCCCGGCGTGGGCAGCTTCAATGGTGGCGTTGATAGCCAGCAGATTGGTTTGTGAGGAAATGCGCCGGATGGTATCCACCATCTCGCCGATGCGTTCGGATGTCTGGCCGAGCTGGCCGATGATGTCGGACGTGCGGCGTGCTAACGCCTCAACTTCCTGCATATCTTCCACCGCTTTTTGCACGATGGTGACACCTTCGGCAGCGGTTTTATCTGTGGTGAGAGAAAGCTCATGAACGTGAGTCATCATGCTTTCCTGCTGACGCTGCTGAGTCATCTGGCTGGTGATGTCCTGCGCGATTTTGACCACTTTCAGTACTTTGCCATCGTCGTCTATCACCGGGTTATAACTTGCTTCCAGCCAGATGCTTTGCCCGCGGCCATTGATGCGTTCGAAACGTCCCAGAATAAACTCACCGTTCTTCAGACGTTGCCAGTGATTACGATAATCATGGGAATCACGATATGTCGGCATGCAAAACATCGAATGGGAATGACCTTTAATCTGTTGCAGAGAATAACCCATGACTTTGAGGAAGTTATTATTGGCGGAAATGATGTGACCATCTGGAGTAAAGGTAATGAGCGCCATGGAACGTTCAAGTGCCTGATAAATTCCATTGTGCTCGTGTGATTCATTAACCCTTTCAGAAACATCGCTGGCAATTTTAATTATTTCAGTGACTTTGCCATGCTTATTTTTTACCGGAATATAGGTCGCTTCCAGCCAGAGGATGTTGCCGTTTTTATGCACCCGTTTAATATTCCCGCTGACCGACTTTCCCTGCCGAAGCCCTTCCCAGTGCAGCCGGTATGCATCACTGGCGACAAACTCCGGGGTGCAAAATATCCGGTGTGGCTGCCCGATGACTTCCTCCCGGCTGTAACCCATGCCGTTGAGGAACAAATCGTTGACTTCAAGGACTACGCCGTCTGTCGTGAAAGCGATCATAGGTACTGCCTGCTCAATTGCAGAGAATTTTTCACGCCATGCCGTACTAAATTGATGAGAGAATAATTGCATAGGACAGACACCCTGTGGCTGATAACGTGAATTAATGCGTAAACGCCATTAATTGAAATATAAACACGCGCTAAGTCCGCAGATTATTAGTGATATTGCTAATAAGCAGCGAAACATTAGTCTGACCCCTGGGTGGGTTTCAGGCAGGTACCAACAAAATCAACAATGCTGTGATAATAAAATAACGCAAAGAATCATTACTTTGATAACTAATAAGCTTTTTTATAGTGAATTAAGCATAATTTAATCCACTCAAAAAGAAAGGGGGCGACCGGACTATTTTTCCAGCGCGCTCATGAACAGATGAACACGCTGGAATGTTTCATTTCACGTCGTGATCAGACTGACCAGCGTTTAATTGCCCAGCTTTTTTGCTGCGATGGCGTCAGGAACGTCCATGCGACAAAGCGGCTGATTTTGTTACCGTGGACCATTTCGATGGTCCGAATATCCGTTACGCCTTCTTCATTCAGCGCGTCATACAGCAACGGCAGCGTGGTTTTTTTAGAAACCAGCACGGTGTACCAGAAACAGTTCTGCGCTTTACCCGCGCTCTCTTCCGCCATGCGCGCCACAAAGGCTTCTTCGCCGCCTTCACACCACAGTTCGTTGTGCTGGCCACCGAAGTTCAGCTCAGACGTGGCGCGGCGATCCAGACCGAGATTCTGACGCTTACGCTGGCTGCCTGATGCCGCATCCGCTGCCGAAGAGTGGAATGGCGGGTTGCATAACACGGCGTCGTAGCGCTCGTCGTGGCGGATAATGGTATCGAGAATACGCTGCGGTTTAGCCTGCAAACGGAAACGTACCTGATTGGTCAGCTGCGGGTTGGTCGCCACGATTTTCTTGGCAGCAGCCATAGAAACCGGGTCGATCTCACTGGCGGTAAAGCGCCAGCCATATTCGCGCAGGCCGATAATCGGGTAAATACAGTTCGCGCCAACGCCGATATCCAGCACGGAAATATCTTTACCCTGCGGAATATTGCCGTTGTTGCTGCTCGCCAGCAAATCGGCCAGATGGTGTACGTAATCCGCACGCCCCGGAATTGGCGGGCACAAATAATCCGCCGGAATATCCCAGTTTTCAATCTGATAGCAATCATGCAGCAATGCGCGGTTCAGCGCTTTGACTGCCTGCGCATTGGCGAAATCAACCGACAAATCGCCCCATTTGTTTTCAGTGACGAACGGCGCCAGGTCGGGATTGTTGGCAATCAGGGCCGGGAAATCATAGCGGCTGCGATGACGATTTCGCGGGTGAAGACCGCTTTTTTCCTGAGGGAAGACTTTCTTTTTTTCCACCTGAGTGACTCTCCGAAAAGGTGTGCGCGACGCATAAAACATGCGATGGGGCGTGGGATATTCATTTATTGCCGCACAAGATACCACAAACCGTCGCCGCCTGCCGGATGCTCACCGGCGGGGGCACATAAAAACCGCCAATCCACGCTCAAAATGGGTAATCTGCTATTCAGAAACTAAATCAATACATTGCCAGAGGAAAATCATGAACACTGATGATCGCTATTATTATGAACCCGCAGCCGGTCACGGTCTGCCGCACGACCCGCTCAATGCCATTGTGGGTCCGCGCCCGATCGGCTGGATTTCCTCACGCAATGCCGCAGGCCAGCGTAATCTCGCGCCCTACAGCTTTTTCAACTGTTTCAATTATCGTCCACCGATCATTGGTTTCGCCAGCAGCGGCTGGAAAGACAGCGTGGCGAATATCGTCGAAACCGGTGAATTCGTCTGGAACCTGACGACGCGGGCATTAGCGGTAAAAATGAATGAAAGCTCGGCTTCGCTGGAGCGCGGTAACGACGAGTTCGACTTCGCCGGTCTGACGCCGCAGCCGGGCAAAATCGTCGCTGCCGATCGCGTTCTGGAAAGCCCGGTGAATTTCGAATGTAAGCTGACGCAGTGCATTCAGTTGAAAACTGCGGCCGGTGGCGATATTGATACCTGGCTGGTGCTCGGTGAAGTTGTCGCCGTGCATATCGCCCCGCACTTACTGGTGGATGGCATCTATCAGACCGCCCTCGCCGAACCGGTCTTACGTGCCGGTGGCCCTTCCGCCTATTACGGGATTTCGGAAGAGCTACGCTTTGATTTAACCCGCCCCGACGCCCGCTGACCGCACCGGGACAATAAAAAAACCGCCGCCGGATTTCAGTCCGGCGGCGGTGTTTATTTTGAGGCTTTCAGGCGGTTACTTCGCCGGATAGTTCTGTTCAACGAAGTCCGCAAAATCCTGACACATCGCCTCGTCGCCATCGGCGCTGTCGGCCAGAATGCGTTTGCCGTCGATCACCCGGATATGCACGTTGAGGTCAAAATCCGCTTCCGGCTGTTCGCGTTTGGATGCTTCCCCGATGGTCTGCTGCGCGTCCTGCCACGCCGCATCGACAGTCTGATTACACGCCTGCGCCAGATACGCCGGATTGAACCCTTCACCGGTCAGGCTGCGCAGCGTATCGTCGTGACTTACGCTGTTACCCGGCGTCCAGTAATGTTTCGCCAGATCGGGGCCGATCGCCGGATTATCGGTGAGATAGCCGTCGCGTTTGAGGAAGAACGCGCGAGTTTGCTCGACGGCCATCATCGCCAGCAGATACCCCTGATACGAGCAGGCCGATTCCATCGACAGCAGATGCGGGATAGCCAGCGTTGGACGCGGGCTGCCGGTCACGCCGAGAATATGCGTTTCAATGTCACGCGCCAGCGCGATCATCGCTTCCGGCGTACGTTTTTCATCAGGCCACTGATACAGCTGCCATTCGAAATACGGCACCAGCAAAATGTGACGTTCGTTGAACGAACGCATCGGCTGGCGGGCTTCGATAGTGGCGCGGATCAGTTCGTCCGGCACGGATTCACCGGCGGCATTCTTCGCATAACGCTTCAGCCAGTCGGCATCATCAAGCAGACTGTCGCAAAACATAGACTGCGTTTCGGCATAGGCCATCGACGTCGGTGGGAATTCCTGCGAGAAGCACGGCGCATTCTGGCGGATATTGGCGAAGTGCGCCGCGTGGCCGCCTTCATGGAACAGCGTATTCAGGCCACTGGCACCGCTGCCGATCTGGTCAGGTTTCGCCAGACTGGTAAAGTTGATCACCGCAGGCACCCACTTACCGTTATCAAAGAACGGTGGAACCGGGCCATGCATGAAGCCATTTTCGTATTTGCCTTCGCGCACCAGCAGATCCAGCTGCATATCCGCCCCATTAAAACCAATATTCAGGCGCTTGAAGCTGTCAATCCAGCGACGCAGGGAATCGGCAAACGGGAAGTAAGGATCGAGCTGGCGGGTGACGTCACCGGCGCTGGCAAAGCGGATGTTCCAAGGCAGCAGCGCGGCATCGCCTTCGCGCGCGACCAGTTCATTCAGGCTGCGCGTATTACTTTCGCGGGTTTGCTCTTCGAAACGATCGAGGATGGCGAATAGCTGTTCCGGCGTCATGCGCTCGGTTTTATTCACTTTATAGTCGAAATAGTTGCGGTAACCGAGCTGGCGCGCAAAACGGTTACGTAAACCAATCAGCTGCGGTAAGCCATTGTGCAGCAGCCACTCTTCCAGCTCACGCAACGCATTTTGCGAACTGCGACGGTAAGTTTCGTTTTCGTTGTTGGCCTGATTGGTCAGCAGCTCGCCAAGCGAAGCGCTAACACGCTCGCCTTTGCTGTTGATATGCGTCATGCGGTACTGCTTACGCTTAGCAAACAACGCGGATTCGGCCTGAATAATTTCATCCAGCAACGCCTGCGCTTTGGGGTCTTCAATCACATTGCAGTCGAAGAAACTCAGCCAGCCGCGCAGGCCATGAAGCAGCGCCTCAACCTCTTTGTCGGACGGTTGGCTTTCGAGTTGTGCGATGACTTTGCGTAATTCCGCCGGGCGGGAAGGTTCGGCGATAAAGCGTTTGTAGGCGGTTTCGGCGGCGGAGAATGCTTCACTGACGTTGTCATCACCGATGCCCATATAGTTTTGCCAGAACAAATTTTCTTTGTCCTGATGAACTTTAAGGTAATCGTGGTTGAGGGCGTTAAGGTAGTCCTGAGCCTGTTTCATGCAATCTTCTCTGCTGAAAGTTAACGAGATTATGCATTGAGTGTATGTTTAAGCGGCGGTTCTGTCGATACGGCAAAACCGCGTTTAACCATCAGGCTTCAGTGGCAACCGATCAGTTCTTTTTAACGAACTCGGATTTGAGTTTCATCTGGCCAAAACCATCAATTTTGCAGTCGATGTTGTGATCGCCTTCGCAAAGGCGAATGCCTTTAACTTTGGTGCCGATCTTCAGCATTGAGGAACTGCCTTTCACTTTCAGATCTTTGATGACCGTAACGGAATCGCCATCAGCCAGGAGATTCCCGTTAGCATCGATAACTTTCAGCACGTCGTCTTCTGCGGCTGCGTCACCCGCCAAAGGCCAGACATGCCCACATTCAGGACAATTGAGCATATCGCCATCCTGCCATGTGAATTCGGACTTACAAGTTGGACAATTTGGTAACGTTTCCATAATAAAAGCTCCTATTATGCTTTTAAAAAAGCCATTTAAATCATGATTAAAATCCTTCAATAGGGGTATTTTAATCTTTAATCGCAAATTTTGATAGCGGGAAGAGGATTTACGGCAATATCCACCTGAAAACTGACCGCGCATTTTGCTCCCCACCCTTTGGAAAGAAGGAACTGCACGAGGTCCTGACCCTTGATTTTGAGTTTAGATCTTTTTGAACTTACTTATCCCATTTAATCCCTTGCTTAATCCCGCGAATATGTTAAAAATTTGCAACTAACAGATTACAGACGGCTAAACGTCTAACCCCCCATCCGTCTATCAAAAAGGTTAATCCAAGCGTGAGTTCCTCCCTTCTTGAGATGCGCAATATCTCGATTTCATTTGCGGGTTTTCCCGCCCTGCGCCAGGTTGATTTCACGCTGGAAGGCGGCTCTGTCCACGCGTTAGTCGGCGCGAACGGTGCGGGTAAATCCACATTAATGGCGGTGCTGTCTGGCACCCACGACCATTACACCGGGCAGGTCACCATTGACGGCCAGCCGGTGAATATCAGGCTGCCGCATCAGGCCCGTGACCACGGAATTCACCTGGTGCAGCAGGAAGTGGACGTTGCACTGGTGCCGACGCTGAACGTCGCTGAAAACATTATGCTCGACAGGCTTTCTGAGCCGGGTCATTGGCATAACTGGTCGCAGCTTTATCTTCAGGCACAGCGACTGACCGCAGAACTCGGGCTGAATATCGATCTCCGCGCGCGGATTGAAAGCTGCACGCTGGCGGAGAAACAGCTGATTTTGCTGGCACGGGCGTTATCGCATAAATGCCGGTTTCTGATCCTCGATGAACCGACCGCCCCGCTCGATCAGGCGGAAAGCGCGAGGCTTTTCGCGCTGGTGCGCAAGCTGAAAGCCGCAGGCATGGCTGTCGTATTTATCTCCCACCGAATCCACGAACTGCGTGATATCTGTGACCGCATGACCGTGCTGCGCGACGGGCGTCTGGTCAGCGATGACAGCATGGACGGCCTGAGCAACGAACACATCATTGAGAAAATGATCGGCCATCAGCTCGATGATATTTATCCACCGCGCCGCCCTGCGCACAGCGGTGAGACGCTGCTGCAAATCCAAGGGATGCACGACAAAGACAAACTGCGCGATATATCCCTGCGGCTGCATCGGGGCGAAATCCTTGGGATCGCAGGGCTTGCCGGAGCGGGGAAAACCGAACTGTGCAAAGCGCTGTTTGGCGCGACGCCGAGTCAGGTGGAAAGCGGTGAACTGAATGGCAAACCGTGGAAGCCGAAAGAACCGCACCTTTCGGTGGAACAGGGTCTGGCGTTAGTGCCGGAAGAACGACGTAAGGAAGGGATTTTTATCGATGAGGATATCCCGATGAACCTGAGCGTCACCGCCGACGACACCTTCTCGCGCTGGAGTATTTTTAACCGCCGCCAGTCGCTGTCGTGGGCGAAGGATATTATCAGCCGCTTAGGCATTCGCGCTTCCGGGCCGATGCAGAAGCTGGCGCGGCTTTCCGGCGGTAATCAGCAAAAAGTGGCCATCGGAAAATGGCTGCGCAGTGAGAGTCAGGTGTTGATCTTCGACGAACCGACCAAAGGCGTGGACATCAAAGCCAAAACGGACGTGTTCAGGCTGATTGACGGCCTGGCGCAACAGGGAAAAGGCATTATTTATGCTTCCGGTGAGTTCGCCGAACTGGTCGGTTTATGCGACCGCATTCTGGTCTTATGGGATGGCCGTATCGTGGCCGAACTGGACACCGCAGACGTCGACGAAGAAACCTTATTAGTCTATTCAACCGGAGGAACACCCGCGTGAACAAAGCCGTGGTGAGTAAAGAAAGCGTACCCGAAGCCAGTCAGCCCTGGCGTCATCAGCTGTTCGAGTTTTTGTATAAATGGGGCATGTTGCTGACCGTGGTATTGCTGATCGCCGGTTTTGGCGTGGCATCGGACAACTTCCTCGAACCGTCGAATATCATCAATATTCTGCGCTCTATCGCCATCGTGACGGTGATTGCCATCGGCGTCTCGATTTCGCTTTCGGTCGGCGGGTTTGATTTATCGGTCGGTTCGACCGCCTCGCTGGCTAATGCGCTGGTGATTTCGATGTTCGTCTGGCACGGCTTTGGCACCACAGAAGCCATTCTGATCACGCTGGCGCTCTGCACGCTGGTCGGTCTGTTCAACGCTTTTCTGATCGTTATTCTGAAAATTCCCGACATGCTGGCCACGCTCGCCAGCCTGTTTGTGATTCAGGGCGCGGCGATGACCTACAGCTACGGCGGTTCGATCACCGAAAACATGGTGCTGCCTAGTGGCGACATGGCCGAAGGCACAGTGCCGGCGGTGTTCAGCCTGCTCGGTCAGGTGCCGGTGATCGTGATTGTCATGGCCGTCGTGACGGTCGCCGTCCAGCTGTTTATGTCGCTGACCAAGCATGGGCGCCGCATGTACGCCATCGGCGGAAATCCGCTGGCGGCACGTCTGGCAGGGATCCGCACGGCGCGTTATCGCGTCATCGCTTACGTGATTTCCTCGGTCCTCGCGGGCGCTGGCGGCATTTTGCTGGCATCACGCATTGGCTCATCCCAGGTGAACGCCGGTGGCGGTTATCTGATGGATGCGGTGGCTGCCGCGTATATCGGGTTCTCGCTGGCAGGATCCGGCAAGCCTAATGCGCTGGGGACGTTGCTGGGCGCGGTGATTTTGGGGGTTCTGTCTAACGGGCTGGTGATGTTATCTGTGCCGTATTATGCGATGGATATCATTAAGGGATTGGTGCTGGCGGTGGCGCTGGCGCTGACCTACATTCAGAAACGATAAGCCATTCCGGCCAGCGAGGAAACGCCTTCCCTCGCTGGCCGGTCCCTTCTCCCTGGGTGACCAGAACTGCATACCCTCACAGGATTTTACAGGGCGAAACCGCAGAATCAGAAACTATCAATACTCTGAATTTACCACGACTTCTTCGCCATAGGCGCCTGCCTGCGGCAGAGGTTTATAGCTGGAGTTAGAGGCGCGCAGCACGCGGATACCTCTGGCGCCGGCAGCCTGCGCGGCGGTGATGTCATTGTCGGAGTCACCGTAGAAAATCTTGATTTGCTTGTCTTTCAGCCACTGCGTTTTAGTGTTCTGCCCGGCTTCGTCACCCGCGAAAATCACCGGATTCACTTTGTCTTGTGGGATCTGGAAATCCTCCTGCAAGGTTTTCGTGACCGTTTCGGTTTTCGTTTCGCTGCGTCCGGTCACGAAGTAGATGCTGTCACCACGTTTGAGATGCATCGCAATCAGACTTTTGGCCACTTCTTTTGGCATGCTGAACTCATCCCAGCCATTGTTCATCTTTTCCCAGAACTGCGGATTTTTCAGGTAATCCTGTTTGCCCGGCGAAAATTCCAGCTGGCCGCGGTAGAAACCCGGCGAGGAGAACAGCACGGTGTCATCGATATCAAAACCTACCGCAACAGGCGCGCGCCCGTTAAGGCTGTTTTCGATCTGCGCGACGGACACCCAGTGAACCGGTGACTGCTGCGCGAGTTGCGCCACGTTGACGCCAGGATAGAGCGGCGCAGGGGCGGACTCTTTGGCAATAGCGGAGTGATTGAGGCTGAGCAGCAGGCAAATGGCACTCAGTGCCAGTGTGGTTTTACGCATCATGATCCCTTTTTTATGCTTATTAATCTTGAAGATAAAGTGGAGCAACTGGTCAAAAATCTTACCGAACATACCTGCGTATATTTCAGAGTGAAAGGGTTTTCTCGGCGGGTGTCATAGGAAAAGATGATGATCACACTTTAGGGGAGAATCGTCTGACTTATTGCTGCAGAGCATCAGACGCTTCATTCAAACAAGATTATGCGGCCTATACTTATTCCCTATTGTTTCGAGTTTTAACTCTCTTATATACAAACGGAAAGGAACAGGTATGCCTCAATTACAATCCGAAAACCGCCGCATCGTACTGGCGTCACGCCCTCACGGTAAGCCCGTTGACGATAACTTCCGTCTCGAAAACGCCCCTTTACCGCAGGCCAAAGACGGCCAGCTTTTACTGCGCACCGTATGGCTTTCACTCGACCCGTACATGCGCGGTCGCATGAGCGATGCGCCCTCTTACGCCGCGCCGGTTCAAATTGATGATGTGATGACCGGCGGCGCGGTGTCCCGCGTGGTGGAATCTCACAGCCCGGATTTTAAAACCGGCGATCTGGTGGTCGGCAGTACCGGCTGGCAGGATTACTCGGTGGCCGATGCCAATACAGTGAAAAAGCTGGAAGGCGCAGCGCTCAAACAACCTTCACTGGCGCTGGGCGTGCTTGGAATGCCGGGCTTCACCGCCTTTATGGGGCTGCTGGATATTGGTGAACCTAAACCCGGTGAAACGCTGGTCGTGGCCGCCGCAACCGGCCCGGTCGGTTCACTGGTCGGACAGATAGGTAAGATCAAAGGCTGTCGCGTGGTGGGTATTGCCGGGGGCGAAGAAAAATGCCGTTACGCAGTCGAACATTTTGGTTTTGACGAATGTCTGGATCACCGCGCCCCCGATCTGGATAAGCGCCTGAAAGCCGCCTGTCCGGACGGTATCGACGTGTATTTTGAAAACGTCGGCGGTGCGGTCTTCGACGCCGTGCTGCCGTTGCTCAATACCAAAGCGCGTATTCCGGTGTGCGGTTTGGTCTCGCAGTACAACGCTACCGGCCTGAACGACGGCCCGGATCGCCTTTCTCTGCTGACCGGGACTATCCTTAAGAAACGAATGCGCATGCAAGGCTTCATCATTTTTGATGATTATGGTCACCGTTATCCTGAATTCGCCCAACAGATGAGTGAATGGTTTGAAGACGGAAAAGTGAAGTTCCGCGAACATGTGGTTGAAGGTCTGGAAAACGCGCCGCAGGCATTCTTCGGACTGCTTGAGGGGAAAAACTTCGGCAAACTGGTTGTCCGTGTCGGGCAGGATTGACAGCTGATAACGACGCTTTGTTCACGTCCACAGGAGGTAACATGAAATTACTGATTGTATTGACATCGCACGATAAACTCGGCGAAACCGGTAAGAAAACCGGCTTCTGGCTGGAAGAATTCACTGCACCCTATTACGAATTTCTGGATGCGGGTGCGACCCTGACGCTGGCTTCGCCGAAAGGCGGTCAGCCGCCGCTGGATCCGAAAAGCGATGAACCGGATGCACAGACCGAAACCACCGACCGTTTCCATAAAGACAAGGACGCGCAGCACGCGCTGGCAAACACCTTGAAACTGGCAGAGGTGAAAGCCGATGATTTCGATGCGGTGTTTTATCCGGGCGGTCACGGTCCATTGTGGGATCTGGCAGAAGATGCACATTCTATCGCATTAATTCAGGCTTTCTGGAAAGCGGGCAAACCGGTATCAACGGTCTGCCATGCGCCGGGCGTTTTGCGCAATGTGCTGCTGGAAGACGGTACGCCGCTGGTGAAAGATAAACGCGTCACCGGGTTTAGCAACAGCGAGGAAGACGGCGTAGGTCTGACCGACATCGTGCCGTTCCTGGTTGAAGATGAGCTGAAAAAACATGGCGGCGATTACAGTAAAGCGGCCGACTGGCATCCGTATGCGGTGACCGACGGCAAACTTATCACCGGTCAGAATCCGGCCTCTTCCACCGCCGTCGCGAAAGCGTTGCTGAAAATGCTGGGCGGAGGCGAAGTCGCCAAGTAATCTGGCTGATCACAACACACCATCAGATGAGGGTTTTATGGCATTTACACTGACCAGCAACGATCTGCGCGACGGCGAGAAAATGCCGGAAACGCAGGTCTTCAACGGAATGGGCTACACCGGCGAGAATCTTTCGCCACATCTGGCCTGGTCCGGCGCACCGGAAGGCACCAAAAGTTTTGTGATAACCGTCTATGACCCGGATGCGCCTACCGGCTCCGGCTGGTGGCACTGGGGTGTCGCCAATATTCCTGCTGATGTGACCGAACTGCCGCAGGGTGCGGGCTCGGGTAAAGGCGGTTTACCTGCCGGTGCAGTGCAGACCCGCACTGACTTCGGCAAAGCCGGATATGGCGGGGCCGCACCTCCGCAGGGCGAACATCACCACTATCATTTCACCGTATATGCCCTCGATGTTGAGCAGCTTGAAGTCAATGAAGAAGCCAGCGGTGCCTATCTCGGCTTCAATGTGCATTTCCATACGCTCGGCAAAGCATCACTGACAGTGATATATAGCTGATTCCTGTGGTATAAAAGAACCAGAAAAGGTGGTCAGTTTTGCTGACCACCGTTTTTTTATTGCGGCCTTCGTCGCGACATTGAAAAAAAGAATAAATGTTCTTCATCTAGGAGTCAGTCACAGTGAAAATTTCCACCCTGTCGCGCGCGTGCGCCGTGTTGTCTGCCGGCCTGTTTCTGGCGGCATGTAGCAGCAGCCATGAAGGCAAATCCAGCCAGGTTGCTCCCGGCACCGCGTCCTTGCCCGTGTTAACTGCGGACGAAGCGGCCAACTTTACAGCGAAAAAATATCTGGCCTTTGGCGGCCCTTCTTTGCAGGTTCAGCAACAGAGCTGGTTCCCGAAACTGGTCAGCACTGACGGTGTGAAAACTGACTTCGTGGTCGGCCCGCAGTTAGGCACCGACGGCGCAGCCTATTCCAGCGTACAACTGGCGGTCAACGCGGCGCTGGCCGTGCGTAACCACGGTGAACGCATCTTCATCAAAATCCTGCCAGGGACTTACACCGGTGCGGTTTACATTCCTGCAGGTTCTCCGCCAGTGACCTTATTTGGCGCGGGCAACAGCTCCGCTGACGTGACGCTGTCTCAGGGTCTGGAAGCGGCCAGCACACCAGCCACCTACCGTTCTACCGTCAGCCCTAATGGCCAGTTCCTGCCAGGCGACCGCGCGAACTATATGTTCCAGAACTGTGCGACGCAGACCACTGAAACCATCGGTACCGGTTGTTCTGCTACCGTCTGGTCACAGAGCAACGGCCTGCAACTGCAAAACCTGACCATCGGTAACGCCCTGCTCGATACCGTTGACGCGGGCGATCACTCCGCCGTGGCACTGCGTACTGATGGCGATAACGTGGTTATCGACAACGTGCGTCTGATTGGCCGTCAGAATACCTTTATGGTCAACACGGCCAACATCCATAACGAAACCGATAACAAACGCTATAGCCGCGCTTATGTGCACAACAGCCTGATCGTCGGCGATGTGGATTACGTGTTTGGCCGTGCCGTGGCGGTCTTCGACCATGTTGAATTCCACACTGTCAGCAGCCGTGGCGTGAAAGAAGCGTCCATCTTTGCGCCGAACACCCCGGCGAACGCACCATACGGTTTCCTGGTCACCGACAGCAATCTGACCGGCGACCGTGGTTTCGAGCAAGCCGCGAAAGCCAAAATGGGCCGCGCATGGGATGAAGGCGTTGCACAAGGCGGTTATGTTCCGGGCACCACGCCGAACAGCCAGCTGGTGATCCGCGACAGCAACTTCGATAACAGCTACGACCAGATGAACCCGTGGGGCGCAGCGGCGTTCTCAGGCCGTCCGTTCGCCGGCAACGTACCGAAAGATGAAAAACAGCAGCGCGACCTGAACGATCCTAACTTCAACCGCCTGTGGCAGTACAACAACGTGCTGACTCAGCCAGCGAAGTAATGACGAAAAGATAAATAATAATGTTAAACCGCCGTTAAACGGCGGTTTTTTATTTGTGTGAATATAAACCCTTATCTGAAGTCATAAGAGCGCAATCGCTAAATCAACTCATTATTTCTATTTTGAATATCGGGAATAGCATTGATCATGTTATTGTTGAATGAATAATTAAAGGAAGCTTTTTGACCAAGGATTGTTAAACATGAAATTACTATTAAATATGTTATTGCTGTTTTCCATTTGCTTATCTTATGAATCGTTGGCTTATACCAAACCTGGGGTTTATTCTGTCAATAATACGGGGCTGTCTCTGTTATCGGCTAATAGTGGATCTTCTAAAATGGATGAGTTCGAGTGCCAGGACTGTGGGAAATTCATGCGTGTCAGAATTATGGGTACTGATCCACAACCGCAACTGTCTCATTACAAGGATGAAGAAGTCATTGCCTACATAACGAGCCCGGCCTGGAAAAATGAATTTCATAAATTTTTGAAGGGATTTTTACAGGCGGATAAAAATACTGACTTTGTTATTCATACCGTACGAAAAGGTTCTATCGCGGGACATAATGCGATTAAAACGGTGGTGACACGAAAAACAAAAGGCAACAGAGCTTATACATCTCATATATGGTTAACCTATTCAAAAGGGAGACTGTACGGTTTTGGTGTCTTATATTTCCCCGGACAATTTACCGGCAATTCGGTGACGCGCTTCAATCAAATGTTCGCGTCATTTAAAACACTGTAATTTTATCCTCCTTAATAAAGGGTTTCTTTCAACAAACAGAAACCCTGATATTTATAGCGACACTGCAACGCATAATACAGACCCTGATACGTGTCACATATCGGGTTAATTACCTTGCCTCATTCCCCAATCTGAACACCGATACCGTGCGTTCCAGATTCACCGCTTGTTCGTCAAGCGATGCCGCAGCACTGGCTGACTGCTGCACCAGCGCCGAGTTCTGCTGTGTCACGGTATCCATTTCCGCTACGGCCTGCGCAATCTGGCTAATCCCGCGGCTTTGTTCGTCCGATGCCGATGCGATTTCATGAATGATCTGGGTGACATGGCGCACGGAACCAACGATGTCTTCCATGGTGTCTCCGGCTTTGGCCACCAGCTGTGAGCCGTTGTTCACATTGACCACTGATTTCTGGATCAGCCCTTCAATCTCTTTCGCCGCCTGCCCGCTGCGCTGTGCCAGGCTGCGCACTTCGCTGGCAACAACGGCAAATCCGCGCCCCTGCTCACCCGCTCTGGCGGCTTCGACGGCCGCATTCAGCGCCAGAATGTTGGTCTGAAACGCGATACCGTTGATCACGGTTGTGATTTCAGAAATCTGCTTCGAACTCACCGCAATTTCTTTCATCACACCCACCACGTCGCTGACCAGTTTGCCTCCGCGTGCGGCGGTGTTTGCGGCATCGGATGCCAGCTGGCTGGCCTGCGTGGCATTGTCCGCATTTTGTTTAACCGTAGAAGTCAGCTGTTCCATGCTGGCAGCGGTCTGGCCTAGCGCAGCCGCTTGTTCTTCGGTACGCGCAGAGAGATCAATATTCCCCGCCGCAATCTCGCTGGAGGCACGCGTCACCTGCGTCACCCCTTCGCGAATATTACCAATGATGCCGTGCAGATTTTTATTCATGCCTTCAATGGCGCGGCTTAACTGGCCAACCTCATCAAAACTGTGGCTGGTGACGTGCATCGATAAATCACCAGCGGCAATGCGTTCTGCCGTCGCTAACGTCCGGCGCAGCGGCAGGGTCAGCTGACGAGTCATGCGCCATGAAATCAAAGCACCGGCAATAATGGTCGCGATAACGATGCCTACCATTTCCCTGATGGTCTGACTGACTTCACGATGAGTGTTGGCGATTTCGTGATCAAGCATGGTGTTGGAGGCGGAGGTCAGCGCCAGCCCGGCAGCGGCGAGTTGGGCAGCAATCTCTTTCTGGTCGCTTCCGGCCGGAGGATTCAAGGTTTGCTGCCAGCTCTCGCGATAACGGCGGATGTTTTCCGGCATCGCTTCTTCCAGTGGAAGATCACGGGCATCCCACGAATAGGCGGCGACATCCGTCAGCCTCGCTTCCAGCTTATCCAGCGCCTGTGCATTCTCTTCCACAAATTTAGGGTCTTTGGTCGCCATATAGGACAGGCGGGAAAATTTCGCGCTGCTCAGCAGATCGTTAACGGTTTTAAGCAGCGTCACTTTTTCTGCCCGCTCATTGATGTTGGTCAGATGGTAAATGCCGGATACGGCAACGAGTGAACCCAGCAGCAGAACCAGCGCAAAACCGGCACCGAGTTTATTAGCGATAGTGGCGTGGCGAACCTGGCCAGCGATCCCTGAAAGTACGTTCATTTTCTTCTCCCTGATTTCCAAAATGGACTGACTCTGACAGTGGCGAAGCCACTTAAGAATGAGTGAATAACGGGAGAGTTATCGACCGGATAGGCACAATATTTAGAGGGGAATGAAAATAAGTCTTAACAATGGCACGGGATGCTCAGGAAACAAAAAAGCCCCTAATACAGGGGCTTGATCATTATTACGGGGTGGGATTATTCATTAATATCAAACCAATCATTAAGTTCGTTAATTAATGATTCTGTTATCCACGAATTTCCAGAATGCTCACCCACATCGGACCTTTACCTACGTTGTAGGTGTTAAGCGTCGTCAGTTGACCGTTTTCAGGATTAATTTTCGCGACTTCAATAGCGTCAGACTTCTGACCGGCGGTAATAACAAACTTGCCGGTGTGATCGATATTGAACCCGCGCGGCTGCGTTTGCGTGGCGTGATGTCCCACCAGTTCAAGCACACTGCCATCCTCGGACACGGTCAGCACGGAGATCAGGCTGGCGGTACGATCAGACGCATACAGGAATTTGCCGTCAGGCGTGATGTGCAGATCGGCTGCCCAACAGGTGCCAGTAAAATCGGCAGGCATAATGCCCAGCGTTTGCACCTGACGGTATTCGCCGCTGGTGACGTCTTTCTGATACACGTCCACGCTGCTGTTCAGCTCATTTACGCAGTAAGCGAAATGATGATTTGGGTGGAAGGCCATGTGGCGCGGACCGGCACCTTCGACCGTGCGCAGTTCAGCAGAATCATGCGGCGTGGCTTCACCGTTGACGCTGAAATCGAACTGACGAATACGGTCTTCTTTCAGCGCGGGGATCATCAGCAACTGGTTGGTCGGATCGATATTGGCAGAGTGCGGTGCCTGTATATTTTCCAGAACCTGGGTATGAGCAAGTGCGTGGCCCTGCTCGTCCAGCGGATGAATGCTGACGTTATTGAAGCTGTAGGAAGCCGAGAAAACAAAGCGCCCCTGAAGATCGATCCCCAGATGCGTCGGACTGCCCGGCAGCGGAGCCATCGACGCTTCTTCGAGTTTACCTTCGTTATCGATTCGGTAAGTGAGAACGCCGAACGCAGGACGCACACCCACATACAGACGGTGGCCGTCAGGATGGATAACCATCGGCTGAACTTGTCCCGGCACTTCCACGGTTTGCAGCAGGCTCAGTTCACCATTGTCCGCCAGACGAAATGCGTGGATTTGCTGGCTATCAGGGCTGGCAACGTAGACAACTTGCTTCATCACAACTCCTTATTAAATCTCATTAGATTTGAAAGCGTAGTTCAGGATAACCCAACAACCCCAAACCCTCCACGCCCTAAATAAACCGGGGAGCCGACAAGGCATTCACTGCACCACGTCTGGCGGGTTTGAAGGTTTAATTAGCAGGCTTAACACGGTAACATGGTGATAATTTCTTCGATCCTCTCACTTTATGATGGACTGACCATGACTTATCGCATTATCGCACTCGATCTCGACGGTACGCTGCTCGACCGTCAAAAACGTATCCTGCCTGAATCCCTGTCCGCGCTGGCCGATGCCCGTGCTCAGGGTATCAAAGTGGTCATCGTCACCGGGCGTCATCACGTGGCGATCCATCCGTTTTATCAGGCCTTACAGCTCGATACACCGGCTATCTGTTGTAACGGAACGTATCTTTATGATTATCAGGCACGTAAGGTACTGACGTCCGATCCCATGGATAAAGTGAAGGCCAAAAAAGTGGTCGATTTGCTCGAGTATCACGGCATTCATGGCCTGCTGTATGTCGATGACGCGATGCTTTATCAGCAACCGAGCGGCCATGTCAGCCGTTCAATCGCCTGGGGCGAAACGTTGCCGGAAGGCCAGCGCCCGAACATCGTGCAGGTCAACAGCCTGCGTGACGCGGCCGACGATGCGCACTCCGTGTGGAAATTTGCCACGTCGCATCAGGATCTCAATGCGCTGCATACTTTTGCCGCGCAGGTGGAAAACGAACTGGGTCTGGCCTGCGAATGGTCATGGCACGATCAGGTTGACGTCGCCAAGGGTGGCAACAGCAAAGGCCGTCGTTTACAGGAGTGGGTCGAATCTCAGGGTATGAGTATGCAGGACGTGATCGCCTTTGGGGATAATTTCAACGATCTGAGCATGCTGGAAAACGTCGGGTTAGGCGTGGCAATGGGCAATGCGGTAGATGCCATTAAAGAGCGCGCCGCGCTGGTGATTGGCGATCATGAAACGCCGGGCATCGCGGACGTTATCCGCAGTAAAGTGCTGAGCTGATGAGGTCATAAAAGAAAACGCCCTCTTCTGTCATTGAGGAAGGCGTTTTGTAGGACAATCCAGAGGTATCGTCATTCCGCCTTTTTCTTTTCCGCCCTGACGCATCGCGGAATTGAACGGTGATTTTCGTCGAAATAACGGCTTGGCCAGATCGCTGAAGGCGGCATACCCAACGCCTGGGCGATAATCTTCTCACCCTTTGCCCACGGGCGGGCCAGTGCGTTGGATAGCGTTGACGATCCTAAACCGGCTTCACGTGAGACTGCAGCCAGCGTGGTTTTCCTTTTGCGCAACCCGGCAATGATGTCCGCCGGATGCCAGTCATTTTCCATTTTCATCGTTCTTCCTTTTGTTGTCGGTACTGCCTTTGAAATGAGGTCTACTCTTTCCAGTAACATCGTTCAGTAACTCTAAACAACAATATGTTAAGTGATGCTTAACATGACGTCAATACAGTTTATATGGTTATTGAAGATGATCCCGCACAGACTGAAATCAGCACGAAAAAAAGCCGACCTCACGCAGGAAAAACTCGGTGTGTTGGGTGGCATTGATGAGAGCACGGCGCGCTCAAGGGTTTCGCAATATGAGAGCGGCACGTACAGCCCGAACTTCGACACGATGTGTCATTTTGCCCGCGTGCTGAACGTACCGGAATGCTATTTCTATATTCTGGACGACGACTTTGCCGAACAGGTGTTGGCGTTGTATGAAACCTTTAACGCGCCAAAAGCTTAACGGTTTAACGACACGCTTTTGATCTGCGCATACAGCCACTGGCCTGCGCGGATCATCAGCTCATCGCGCGCCCAGGGTGTAATGCGTGCCCAGATAATATGGCCGGCCATCGCGAGTTTCACTTCAATCTGGTGGCCCACGTCAAGACATTCCAGCACCTGCGCAGGCAGGACGTTTCGGATGCTGCTGTTATTGGCCGTCGGCTGCAACACCAGTGAAACGTCGGTGGCATTAACCCGCACCCGCATAGGCGTCCCTGGTTCTTCGTCAACTTTACTGATCCACAGCCGCTGATCGCCAATGGCCAGCGCGGTCATTTCGTAACGCGGATGATGTTCCAGTACGCTGACGTTCAGCACACTGCTCTGTTCTTCTTTTGGCAGCCACGGGCGCATCACGTTGCTCGCCCAGACGTCCTCCAGATTGCCCATCGCCAGCACTTTTCCACCGTCAAGCACCAGCACTTTTTCCGCCAGGCGCAAAATTTCATCCAGACTGTGCGTGACGTACAGAATCGGAATATTGACTTCCTGCGCCAGCCGCTCGAGATAAGGCATCAGCTCGCGTTTACGCGGGAGATCCAGCGCTGCCAGCGGCTCATCCATCAGCAGAATTTCCGGTGCCGTCAGTAGCGCACGTCCGATCGCCACGCGCTGTTTTTCACCGCCGGAGAGCGTTAACGGAAAGCGATCGAGCAAAGATTCAATGCCGAGCAGCCGCACTATGCTGTCGAACTGGCCGCGCATCGACGCCGCCATGCCATATTGCAAGTTGCCTTTCACGCGATAATGCGGGAACAGACGGGCGTCCTGAAATACATATCCCACACGGCGCTTTTCAGGCGGCAGGAAAATTTTGTTATCGGCATCAGATAACACCCGGCCATTGAGCGAAATATGTCCGCTGTCGGGTTTCGTCAGACCGCCGATGGCGTTGATCAGTGACGTTTTCCCCGCGCCGGACAAACCGAAAATCGCGGTGATGCCCTGTGCCGGTAAGGTTTGTGTGACCTGCAAATTCAGCTCACCCAGTTGCTGACTGAAATCCAGTTCCAGCATATCAACCTCCCAGCCGCGTTCGGCTGCGTTTCGCCAGCCAGTCAGAAATCAGTAAGGCCGCCAGAGACAACAGGATCGCCAGCACGCACAGACGTGCGGCTGCGCTTTCTGCGCCGGGAGTTTCAATCAGGGTGTACATGGCCAGCGGAATGGTGCGGGTTTCGCCGGGAATGTTCGAGACGAAGGTAATGGTCGCGCCAAATTCGCCCAGCGAACGCGCGAACGCCAGCACCACGCCGACTATCACACCGGGAACTGAAAGCGGCAAGGTGATGGTGAAAAACACCCGCCACGGCGACGCTCCGAGCGTGCGGGCGGCGAGCTCCAGTTTCGGATCCACGGCTTCCAGAGACTGGCGGATAGCGCGCACCATCAGCGGAAACGCCACGACGGCAGAAGCCAGCACCGCGCCGTGCCAGCTGAAACTGAAGCTAAACCCAAACCAGTCATATAACCACTGGCCCACCACGCCCCGCCGCCCCATCACCACCAGCAGCAAATAGCCAATCACCACTGGCGGTAACACCAGCGGTAAATGGATAATACTGTCGAGCAGGGATTTGCCGGGAAAGCGGCAGCGGACCAGGATCCACGCCATCAGAATACCAAGTGGCAGACTGCAAACTACGGACAGGCTCGATACTTTCAGACTGAGAAATACCGCCTGCCACTCATATTCACTCAACATCATTAGCGTGGCGTAAATCCATAATGTTTGAAGATCTCTGCGGCAGCGGGTGTTTTCAGATAATCATAAAACGCGCTGACCGTCGGATTTTCGTGGCCTTTAACAATAGCCATCGGGTATTCCACCGGCTTATGGCTTGCAGCCGGGAAGATGCCGACAACCTTCACTTTTTTGCTGGCAATGGCATCAGAACCGTAGACGATACCCAGCGGAGCTTCTTCACGCTCGACCAGCGCCAGAGCGCCACGAACGTCGCTGGCACGCGCCAGTTTAGGTTCCAGCGTGGTCCAGGCGCCCAGTTTTTGCAGCGCTTCTTTGGCATAAATGCCCGCCGGGACGTGGTCCGGATCTCCGACGGCTAAGCGGCTGTCACCAATCAGTTTAAGCCACTGCGTTTTTTCAGAGATATCGACTTTGTCGATTTTGCTGGTTTTTGCAGAAACCAGCACCAGCTCATTGCCGAGCAGAGTATAACGGGTGTTATCGACAATTTGCTGTTTGCCGATGGCGTAATCCATCCACTGCTGATCGGCAGAAATGAACAGATCCGCTGGTGCGCCTTGCTCAATCTGGCGCGCCAGCGTAGAAGACGAGGCGAAGGAAGATACCACCTGCACGCCTTTCTCTTTCTGATACTGCGTCGCGATGTCCTGCAACGCGTTGGTCAGCGACGCCGCGGCAAAGACCGTAATTTTGTCTGCGGCCTGCGCCTGCACGTTCAGCCCTGCCACCAGCACAGTCGCCGTAAATAATGTTGTCCAGGAAGCTTTCATCGTTTTCCTCGCCTGTTATCCGTTATTCATACATCAGGTGATGCGTTATGTAGGCAACAATATAGCGCAGGAAAATGGGTTGTCATCTGATTTATCGGCGGAAACTGGCAGAACTTGAAGTTTGTTGATCTGGCTGCGGTGAATATTTTTTCAGGAGCTTTGTGCTGCTCGCAGAAAAAAGAAAACCCGGCACAATGGCCGGGTTCTTCGGATTCAGACTGCATCACGACAACTTAGTAATGAGGCTTACTGCGGGACTCTTTAGAGTGGCCGATAACGGAAATAACGTTGAAGACGGTACCCAGCCCCCAGATCAGACCCAGGATCACCGCGATGAAGACCGGCACCATGATGGCAGCAAATACCAAACTTTCGATTAATTCTAACATGATAGCCTCACTTGACTGGCTGGATCGCACAACGACGGCGATGTTCATAAACTGTATGACAGACTGTCACAGATAATAGCAGTACGGGGCCGGAATTACTTTAGCATTTCGCCAACTTGCCTGCGGACAGGTTAAACGGCGACAATACATCTTCGTCTATTAAGGAAGCTGACATGCAAGCTGAAATTCTGTTAACCCTCAGGCTACAAGAGCGGCTATTCGCCGACCCGCGCCGTATCGAATTACTGCGACAGGTGCGCCATACCGGCTCGATCAGCCAGGGCGCAAAGCTGGCAGGGATCAGCTATAAAAGCGCGTGGGACGCCATCAACGAGATGAATCAGCTGGCGGATGAAACGCTGGTAGAGCGCAGCACCGGCGGCAAAGGCGGCGGTGGCGCAATCCTCACGCCTTACGGCGAACGTCTGATTCAGCTGTACGAGCTGCTGGCGCAGATCCAGCAAAAAGCGTTTGATGTACTCAAAGAAGATTCCCTTCCCCTCGACAGTTTGCTGGCCGCCATTTCCCGTTTCTCGTTACAGACCAGTGCGCGCAATCAGTTCTTCGGCAAAGTAGTGGAACGCAGCCATGAGAGCGTCCAGCAACATATCAATGTGATGCTGGCCGACGGGAAAACACAAATACGCGCCGCCATTACCGAGCAAAGCGCCGATCGCCTGGCGCTGACGCCCGGCAAGGAAGTGCTGGTGCTCATCAAAGCGCCGTGGATTACTCTGGGTTTCAATGCCGAAAATCCACACAACGCGTTGGCGGGCGATATCACCCATATTCAGCGCGGCGACGTGAACAGCGAAGTGCTGCTGAAACTCCCCGGCGGCGAGACGCTGTGCGCCACGGTGCCGAACGAGGAAATCGATACGCTGAAGCTCGAAACCGGTCAGAGGGCATTTGCTCAGTTTGATGACGACAAAGTGATTATCGCCACGCTGTGTTGAAAAAACACTGATAATCAGTATCTTGCAGAATCAGCGCTGACACTTTGCAGAATTGTCAATTGACTCAGAGAACCTGAGCGCTTATCCCTTAATTCATCATTATTTCGAATTAAGGGATAACAATGTCGTTACATATTTCGCAAGGCATTTTCCGCCTGAGCGATACCCGAACCCTCGCACTTCCCGATCTCACTGTTCAGCAGGCCGATACCTGGGCGTTCGTTGGCTCCAACGGCAGCGGAAAATCCGCACTGGCCCGCGCCCTGGCAGGCGACCTCACATTGCTCAAAGGCAGCCGCGAAAACGGCTTTGGCCACATCGTCCGGCTTTCCTTCGAGCAACTGCAAAAACTGGTGGCCGATGAATGGCAGCGTAACAACACCGATTTGCTGAGTGAAGGTGAAGATGACACCGGCCGCACAACCGCCGAAATCATTCAGGAAGAGGTGCAGGATCCGGCGCGCTGTGCCGCCCTCGCCGCCCAGTTTGGCATTGAGAAATTGCTCGACCGCCGTTTCAAATATCTTTCCACCGGTGAAACGCGCAAAACGCTGCTGTGCCAGGTGCTGATGCAACAGCCTGACTTGCTGGTGCTTGACGAGCCTTTCGACGGCCTCGACGTCAATGCGCGCGCCCAGCTGGCAGCGTTGCTGGCCACGCTGGCCGGACAGGGCCAGACCATGGTGCTGGTCCTAAACCGCTTTGATGATATTCCTGAATTTGTGCAGAACGTCGGCGTGCTGGCGGATTGCACGCTGGCCTCCGTCGGCCCGCGCGAACAGGTGATGGCCGATGCGCTGGTAGCGCAGCTGGCCCACAGCGAAAGCCTGAGCGGCATGGCGGTGCCCGAAGCGGAGGATCCGACTGCCCGCGTCAGTCCGCCGGCAGACAGCCCGCTGATTGTGCTGCGCAACGGCGTGGTGCAGTACGACGATAAACCGATCCTGCACAATCTGAGCTGGCAGGTCGATCACGGACAACACTGGCAGATCACCGGGCAAAACGGTGCAGGGAAATCGACCCTGCTGAGTCTGATCACCGGCGATCACGCGCAGGGTTACAGCAACGATCTGACACTGTTTGGCCGCCGTCGCGGCAGCGGCGAAACTATTTGGGATATCAAGCGCCACATCGGTTATGTCAGCAGCAGCCTGCATCTCGATTACCGCGTCAGCACCAGCGTGCGTAACGTGATTACCTCCGGCTTCTTCGATTCCATCGGCATTTATCAGGCGGTTTCTGACCGGCAACGTTTACTCACCAGCCAGTGGCTGGCCCTGCTCGGCCTCGGTGGCGCAGCCGGTGAGATGCCGTTCCACAGCCTGTCATGGGGGCAACAGCGTCTGGCGCTGATCGCCCGCGCGCTGGTCAAACACCCTGCGCTGCTGATTCTCGACGAACCTTTGCAGGGGCTGGATCCGATTAACCGCCAGCTGGTGCGCCGTTTTGTCGATATCCTGATCGGCGAAGGGGAAACCCAGCTGTTGTTCGTATCTCACCATGCAGAAGATGCGCCGGAGTGCATAACGCATCGTCTGAGCTTTATTCCGGACGGCGATATCTACCGGTATCAGATCGAGCAACGTTAAAAGCACAGCGGCCTTCCCGGTGCGGAAGGCCTGTTTTCCTCATTTTCCCCGCACTTTCCTCCCCTGCCAGACGCTTTACCACCGAAAAACCGTTTTCAGATAATGCGAAACTTTAAGTGTAAGCGATTACACCAAGCGCCATTTCTGGTCTGTAGCGTTATTCTTCTGGCTTTCCTTACCGCTGGTATCAGCTGTTTAGCATGGTAGAAAGGTGCTAAACTGTTTGTGTAAGCGATTCCATTTTATTGGGGATGGATCACCTTTTTCAGCCCTGCAGCGTGATATCGTTGCAGCATTGATAATCATCGGGGAGCGATTATGTACGTCTTAGTCACAGGTGGTAGCGGTTACATCGGCAGTCATACTTGCGTGCAATTGATTGATGCGGGTTATACGCCAATTATTCTGGATAACCTTCACAACAGTAAAGTCAGCGTGCTGGAGCGTATTAATACGCTAACTGGCAAAACGCCGCTGTTCTACGAAGGCGATATTCGTGACCGTGCGATCCTCGATAAAATTTTCAGCGAACACAAAATTCACTCAGTGATCCACTTTGCAGGCTGGAAAGCCGTGGGTGAATCCGTCGCGAAACCGCTGGCGTATTACGACAACAACGTCACCGGCACGCTGGTACTGGTAGAAGCGATGCGCGAAGCAGGCGTCAAAAACCTGATTTTCAGCTCATCGGCCACCGTGTATGGCGATCAGCCTAAAACGCCTTATGTCGAAGACTTCCCGACCGGCAACCCTTCCAGCCCGTATGGCCGCAGCAAACTGATGGTCGAGCATATCCTGGAGGATGTACAGCGTGCGGAACCAGACTGGAGCATTACGCTGTTGCGCTATTTCAACCCGGTCGGCGCACATCCGTCGGGTCTGATGGGCGAAGATCCGCAGGGCGTACCTAACAACCTGATGCCGTTCATCGCACAGGTTGCCGTTGGCCGTCGTGAATCTGTCGCGGTGTTTGGCAATGATTATCCAACCAAAGACGGCACTGGCGTGCGCGATTATATCCACGTTGTCGATCTGGCCGACGGCCATCTGGCCGCCATGAAAACCCTGCACAACAAACCAGGCGTCCACATTTACAACCTCGGCGCAGGCTTTGGCCAGAGCGTACTGGAAGTCATCAATGCCTTCAGCAAAGCCTGTGGCAAGCCGGTGAAATACACCTTTGCGCCACGCCGTGACGGTGACCTGCCGGCTTACTGGGCGGATCCGACCAAAGCGGAAAAAGAGCTGAACTGGAAAGTGACCCGCACGCTGGAAGATATGGCCAATGACACCTGGCTCTGGCAGTCGAAAAACCCGCAGGGTTACCCAAACTAAGGCGGATAAGGAATCTTTATGACCACGTTTGACCCGATTGAACATCCGCATCGCCGCTACAATCCGCTGACCGATCAGTGGATTTTAGTCAGCCCGCACCGCGCCAAGCGCCCGTGGCAGGGACAGCAGGAAGCCGTTTCCGATGAAGTGCTGCCCGCGCACGATCCGGACTGCTTCCTGTGCCCGGGAAATACCCGCGTCACCGGCGATGTGAATCCGCAATATAGCGGCACGCACGTCTTCACCAATGACTTTGCCGCGCTGATGCCTGATACACCGTTTGCCCAGAAAAGTACCGATCCGCTGATGCGTCTGGAAAGCGCGCGCGGCACCAGCCGTGTCATTTGTTTCTCGCCCGATCACAGCAAAACGTTGCCGCAACTGTCGGTAGAAGCACTGACCGAAATCGTCAAAACCTGGCAGGAACAGACTGCGGATTTAGGTAAAACCTATCCGTGGGTGCAGGTTTTCGAGAACAAAGGCGCGGCGATGGGGTGCTCCAATCCGCATCCGCACGGCCAGATTTGGGCCAACAGCTTCCTGCCGAATGAAGCGGAACGCGAAGACCGTCTGCAACGCACATATCTTGAACAGCAGGGTTCGCCGATGCTGGTGGACTACGTGCAACGCGAGCTGGCCGACGGCAGCCGTACCGTGGTGGAAACCGAACACTGGCTGGCGGTGGTGCCTTACTGGGCGGCATGGCCGTTCGAAACGTTGCTGCTGCCGAAAGCACACGTCAAACGCATCACCGATTTGTCCGAAGCACAGCGCAGTGATTTAGCGCTGGCGCTTAAACAGCTGACCAGCCGCTACGACAATCTGTTCCAGTGCTCTTTCCCATATTCGATGGGCTGGCACGGCGCGCCATTTACCGAGGGCGACCACGAACACTGGCAGCTGCATGCCCATTTCTATCCGCCGTTGCTGCGTTCAGCCACGGTGCGTAAATTCATGGTCGGCTATGAATTGCTGGCCGAAACCCAACGCGACCTGACGGCTGAACAAGCCGCTGAGCGTCTGCGCGCGGTGAGTGATGTCCATTATCGTGAGGCCGGAGAAAAATAATGAATCTGAAAACTAAAGTCCTTGAAATATTTGCTGATAAATTCGGCTACCCTGCGACCATCACCATCAAAGCGCCGGGCCGTGTGAACCTGATCGGTGAACATACCGACTACAACGACGGTTTCGTGCTGCCCTGCGCCATCGACTATGAAACAGTGATCGCCTGCGCCCAGCGTAACGATCGCCAGATCCGCGTCATCGCCGCCGATTACGACAACGAAGAAGACAGCTTCTCACTTGACGAACCCATCCTGCACAGCGACGCACATCCGTGGGCCAACTATGTACGCGGCGTGGTGAAACACCTGATGTTGCGTAACAAAGATTTCTCCGGCGCGGACATGGTGATAAGCGGCAACGTGCCGCAGGGCGCGGGTCTGAGCTCCTCGGCGTCGCTGGAAGTGGCTGTCGGTCAGGCGCTGAAATCTCTGTATGATTTACCGCTGGATGGCGTTGCCCTGGCGCTGAACGGTCAGGAAGCGGAGAACCAGTTTGTCGGCTGTAACTGCGGCATTATGGATCAGCTGATTTCTGCGCTCGGCAAAGAAAACCATTCCCTGCTGATCGACTGCCGCTCACTGGAAACCCGCGCGGTCTCCATGCCGAAAAACGCCGCGGTAGTTATCATCAACTCCAACGTCAAACGCGGTCTGGTTGACAGTGAATACAACGCGCGTCGCGAACAGTGTGAAGTCGCTGCCCGTTTCTTCGGCGTGAAAGCACTGCGCGACGTAGATCCTGCCCTGTTCTTCTCTATTGAAGATGAACTGGATCCGGTGGTATCACGCCGTGCTCGTCACGTCATCACCGAAAACGACCGTACACTGGCTGCGGCTGACGCCCTGGCCAGCGGCGACCTGAAACGCATGGGCGAGCTGATGGCAGAATCTCACGCCTCCATGCGCGATGATTTTGAAATCACCGTACCGCAAATCGACAAGCTGGTTGAAATCGTCAAAGAAGTGATTGGCGACAAAGGCGGCGTGCGCATGACCGGCGGTGGTTTCGGCGGCTGCATCGTGGCACTGGTTCCGCAAGACATGGTGGAAAAAGTGCGTCACGCAGTGGAAGAACAATATCAGGCGCACAGCGGCCTGAAAGAAACCTTCTACGTTTGCACCGCATCTCAGGGAGCTGGCGTATGTTAAAACCTGAAAATACGCAGCTGGCGCCCGATGGCCAGCCGTTTGAACAGGTGACGCTACAGAATGCGGCGGGCGCTACCGCCACGTTCATGGACTGGGGCGCGACCTGGCTGTCCTTCACGTTGCCGCTGGCCGATGGCACCACGCGCGAACTGCTGCTTGGCTGCCAGTCACCGCACGATTATATGAATCAGAGCGCCTATCTCGGTGCGACCGTCGGGCGCTATGCCAACCGCATTGCCCGTGCGCAGTTTGAGATCGAGGGTAAACCGCATCTGGTGGTCGCCAATCAGGGCGTACACCAGTTGCACGGCGGGCCGGAAGGTTTCCATGCGCGCCGCTGGAAGATCCTGTCTCAAAGTACGCAGAAAGTCAGTTTCCAGCTGTTCTCCGCCGACGGCGATCAGGGTTTTCCTGGCAATATGACCGCCACGGTGCATTACCAGCTGACAGACGATAATCGTCTGGAAATCCGTTACGACGCGACGGTCGATAAGCTGTGCCCGGTCAATCTGACCAATCACGCTTATTTCAACCTCGATGGCGAAGGCACCGATGCGCGTCAGCACAAGCTGCAACTGTTCGCCGACCGCTTCCTGCCGGTCGACAGCGACGGTATTCCGTGCGCCGATCCGACCACGGTAGAAAACACCGGCATGAACTTCAACGCGCCGAAAACGCTGGCGAAGGATTTCCTCAGCGATCGCGATCAGCAGCGTGTGAAGGGCTATGACCATGCTTATCTGCTCAACCGCACCTGCAATTCCGGGGAATTCCCGGCGGCGCATTTGTGGTCTGCCGACGGTAAAGTGCAGATGACTGTTTTCACCTCTGCGCCAGCGTTGCAGCTTTACAGCGGCAATTTCCTCGGTGGTACGCCGAACCGCACCGGCGGCGAATATGCCAGCTACAGCGGCGTGGCACTGGAAAGTGAATTCCTGCCCGACAGCCCGAATCACGCCACCTGGCCGCAGCCCAGCTGCTGGATAAAACCGGGTCAGACCTATAAATCTGCCACGACCTACCAGTTCTTCCCGCTGTGATCCTGATGGACAGGATCGCCAGATCCTGTCCTGTTTTGTGACTTACCCCGCATCTGCGCCAGCACATTTTCAGCTAAAGAGTTCAGCCACATCTACGCTTAGTGAGTGTCCTGCGAAAAGGACGTTTAATAAGGAGTTCGTTATGCGTTTACCCGTTGTATTAACCCTGCTGGCCACCTTGTGTGCGGCGGGTTCTGCGCTGGCCGCTGATACGGTCAAAGCACCTTCTGCGGCACAGACTGCGCAACGACAGAAAATGACCGATTGTAATTCGCAGGCCACCACGCAATCCCTCAAAGGCGAGGACCGCAAAAAATTCATGAGTAATTGCCTGAAAGCGGAAAGTAACGCCACTGAAAAACTGAGCCCGCAACAGGAGAAAATGAAAACCTGTAATGCCGATGCGGCGAAGAAAGAGCTGAAAGGCGATGCACGTAAAACTTTCATGAGCACCTGCCTGAAAAAAGCCAGCTAATTACGCTGCACTTTTATACAAAACGCGTGGTTCGGGCGACCGTCTGCGCGTTTTGTTTTACATCCCCGCAGCAAATTCGTTATGTTTAACCTCAAACGGTGTGACACAACGGCGATCAGGGTACATACCGATTGCCGATGAGGATGCCAAGACCCTATAATGATAATTGTTATCATTGAAAATTCAGTTAACTGAGGAGTTTAGCTATGGCTGTAACCAAACTGGTGCTGGTACGACACGGTGAAAGTGAGTGGAACAAAGAAAACCGTTTTACCGGCTGGCATGATGTTGAACTGTCCGAAAAGGGCCGTACCGAAGCAAAAGCGGCCGGTCAGCTGCTGAAAGACGAAGGCTTCCACTTTGACTTCGCCTACACCTCCGTGCTGAAACGTGCCATCCATACTCTGTGGAGCGTTCTGGACGAACTGGATCAGCCTTGGCTGCCGGTAGAAAAATCCTGGAAACTGAACGAACGTCATTACGGCGCGTTGCAGGGTCTGGATAAAGCTGAAACCGCAAAAAAATACGGTGACGAGCAAGTGAAACAATGGCGTCGTGGCTTTGCCGTGACTCCGCCAGAGCTGGACCGTTCAGACGAGCGTTTCCCTGGCCACGATCCGCGTTACGCAAAACTGTCTCAGGAAGAACTGCCAACGACGGAAAGCCTGGCGCTGACCATCGAACGCGTTATCCCTTACTGGACTGAAGTTATCAAACCTCGCATCGAAAGCGGCGAGCGCGTGATCATCGCTGCACACGGCAACTCCCTGCGTGCGCTGGTCAAATACCTGGATAACCTGGGCGAAGACGAAATTCTGGAACTGAACATCCCTACCGGTGTTCCACTGGTTTACGAATTCGACGAAAACTTCAAACCTGTAAAACATTACTATCTGGGCAATGCCGACGAAATCGCAGCGAAAGCCGCGGCCGTGGCAAACCAGGGTAAAGCGAAGTAATTAATATTTACTGACCTGTTCAGTAAAGGATGAAAGGCATGCGCAAGCGTGCCTTTTTTGTTTTTAAGGCAGGATGACTTACGTTTTTTCGCGCCAGTACATATTCATATTTTCGAATATGTTATTGACTCTCCCGTTCTGGCGGGTAATATTCCCCGACCACATCAGGAGTGTCTATGCCCGAGCTTACCCCGCTTCAGCTCTTTAAATGCCTTTCGGATGAAACCCGTTTGGGGATCACGCTGCTGCTGCATGAAATGGGTGAACTGTGCGTATGCGATATCACCGTCGCCATCGAAGAGTCGCAACCTAAGACCTCGCGTCATCTGGCGATGCTGCGCGAAACCGGCCTGTTATTAGACCGACGCGAAGGGAAATGGATCCACTATCGCCTTTCACCGCACATTCCTGCGTGGGCAGCCGAAATCATCAGGCAGACCGCCCAATGCCAGTTTGTACAAATCACTCAGCTCACCAAACGGCTGCAACAAGGCAGCGTCGCTTGCCAATAATGCGTTAAAAATTTACTCAATCATATATGAAATAACATATATAAATCGGAGAACACTATGTGGCTCGCAGGTCTGATTTTTATCTTTACCCTGGTACTGATTATCTGGCAGCCCGGTGGATTAGGCATTGGCTGGAGCGCGAGCCTGGGCGCGGTGCTGGCCCTGGCGACCGGCGTTGTACATCCCGGTGATATTCCGGTGGTATGGGAAATTGTCTGGAACGCCACGGCGACATTCATCGCCGTGATTATCATCAGCCTGTTACTGGATAAATCAGGATTCTTCGAGTGGGCCGCGCTGCACGTCGCGCGCTGGGGAAACGGCAAAGGCCGCTGGTTGTTCACCTACATTATTTTACTCGGAGCAAGCGTCGCTGCGCTGTTCGCTAATGACGGCGCGGCGTTAATCCTGACCCCCATTGTCATCGCCATGCTTCTGGCGCTTGGTTTCAGCCGGGGCGCGACGCTGGCCTTTGTCATGGCAGCCGGGTTTATTGCTGATACTGCCAGCCTGCCGCTGATCGTCTCCAATCTGGTCAATATTGTCTCTGCCGACTTTTTCAAGCTTGGCTTCAATGATTACGCCTCGGTCATGGTGCCCGTCGATATCGCCGCTATCGTGGCGACGCTCATCATGCTGCACCTGTTCTTTCGCAAGGATATTCCGAAAACCTACGATGTCGCCAGGCTCAGGCGCCCGCGTGATGCGATTAGCGATATGCGCACATTTAAAACCGGCTGGCTGGTCCTGATTCTGCTGCTGGTGGGTTTCTTTGCCCTTGAGCCGCTGGGCATACCCGTCAGTGCGGTGGCTGCTTTCGCAGCGTTTATTCTCTGGCTGGTCGCCCGTCGCGGTCACATTATCGATACCGGTAAAGTGCTGAAAGAAGCGCCGTGGCAAATCGTCATTTTCTCACTGGGGATGTATCTGGTGGTGTATGGCCTGCGCAACGCTGGCCTGACGGAGTGGTTGTCCGGCGTGCTGAATACTTTCGCCGTCCACGGATTGTGGGTCGCCACGCTGGGCACCGGGTTCCTGAGCGCCTTGCTCTCCTCACTGATGAACAATATGCCAACGGTGCTGATTGGCGCGCTTTCCATTGAGGGCAGCACTGCAACCGGCGTCATCAAAGAGGCCATGATTTACGCCAATATTATCGGCAGCGATCTCGGACCGAAAATTACGCCGATTGGCAGCCTGGCGACGTTATTGTGGCTTCACGTTCTGGCACAAAAAAATATCACCATCACCTGGGGTTATTACTTTTACGTCGGCATCGTCATGACCCTGCCGGTACTGTTCGTTACGCTGGCAGCCCTGGCTGTCCGCTTATCATTTCATGTGGCCTGAACCACATACCTGACAGAGAACTCGCAATGACCGATATCACGATTTATCACAATCCGTCCTGCGGCACGTCGCGCAACACGCTGGCGCTTATCCGCAACAGCGGCGTTGAACCCGCTATCATTTTGTATCTGGAAAACCCGCCATCACGTGATGAACTGATCACAATGATTGCCGGTATGGGCATCTGCGTACGCGCACTTGTGCGTAAAAACGTTGAGCCTTATGAAAAGCTCGGACTGAGCGACGATAAATTTTCTGACGACGCGCTGCTGGATGCCATGTTGGCATACCCGATTTTAATCAACCGGCCGATCGTCGTGACACCAAAAGGAACCCGGCTTTGCCGCCCTTCCGAAATCGTACTGGATATTTTGCCGGATGCGCAAAAAGGCGCTTTCACCAAGGAAGACGGTGAGAAAGTGATTGATGAAACCGGACAGTTAATTATTAAGGGGGGCAGCTTATGAATGATCAGGCGCTGGACTCATATGTTCATTTATACAATCCGTCGTGCATCGCCAAAGAGGTGATGCACGGCTGACAGGCCCGGAACCGTCGATTTGGGGTGGATATCGCTACGAGAAATATCCATTCCAAAAAACACAGAAATACCGGTTATGAACATTACCATTCGTTGTAATTAAGAATAAATAGCATTAAATATATTTATGGTTACCCCCTCATCTGAATAATCATTTAACTTTTCAAAATCTGTTTTTTTCTAAAATTAAGATAATCCGACAAAACACCTAAAGATAAAAGAAATCCACCCGATAATACTGAAAGGGGAAATTACATCCCTGATAGTATGAATCGCCCTTTAACTGATTACTTACCCTTATTAAAATCCGTTATCAGACGACCTTGAAGCATGTGCCACCGGGGTTAAATATCATGAGCTTTCTAAAAAACATTAAAATAAGAACGGCACTCGTACTCATTCTCATCATTTTCTCATTGCTCTGGGCAGGAGCATCCGGATTTGCGTTATATTCCCTTAAAGAGTTAAAACTCGAACTGGGTGTGACTACTATTCAGCAAAATAATGGCGATATCATCAATGGCGCGAACGCGCAGTACTATCGCGCTGTCACTTCGCTTGAACGTGCCATGGGAGGCATAGACAAAAACGATAACGCCATTTTTGATCTCGAAATGAAGGCGACGGCGATAGAATTAGAGAGTCTGCAAAAAGGGTTGATGCAATTTAAAGCGATTAATCATGGCAATCTTGATGCACCAACAATAGATGATATTTATAACAGTTCATTTAATCTTTACAATGACGCTGTGTTGCCCCTGTTTGGATCTGCTAAAGATAAAAGAATCGGCGACTTCGAGAAAATTAAAAATGATAAGTATCTTCCTCTTAGGCGTAACTTCAGTGCGGCAATTGATAAATACAACAATAAAATAATCTCTTTAAACGCTGAGGCAAATGAAAGGATTACGCGTTGGGTGACGTGGTGCCAGTATATTCTCATTAGCGCACTGATGATAAGCGTACTCATCATGATGGCGAGCGATCGTTATTTAGTTAATTTTCTCGTTAAACCCCTAAATATCATAAAAGCCCATCTGGAATCTCTGGCCACTGGTGTACTGGACAAAAAAATTGTCGAACAGGGAAGAAACTGTATCGGTCAGTTAGTCCCTTACATCGATAAAATGCAGGGCAACTGGGCGCAGACCGTACGCGATATTCGTAACAGCGCAGATTCCATTTATAAAGGTTCCAGCGAAATCTCCATCGGCAATACCGACCTGTCTTCACGGACTGAAGAACAAGCTTCCGCACTGGAAGAGACAGCCGCCAGCATGGAGCAGTTGGGGTCAACCGTCAGACAAAATGCGGATAACGCCGGAGAGGCAAGCACACTGGCGAGCCATGCGACTCAGGAAGCACACACCGGCGGCGATATCGTCAGCGGTGTCATCAGCACCATGACCAAAATTACCGGCAGCTCACATAAGATTGTCGACATCATCAGCGTCATCAACAGTATTGCCTTCCAGACCAATATTCTTGCCCTGAACGCGGCGGTGGAAGCTGCCCGTGCGGGAGAGCAGGGGCGTGGCTTTGCCGTCGTCGCCAGTGAAGTGCGTAATCTGGCTCAACGCAGCGCGCAGGCCGCTAAAGAAATTGGCGTCCTTATCAATGACTCGGTTGAAAACATTAAGTCCGGGTCAGATCAGGTGACGCGCGCGGGTGAAGCGATGGAGAAAATCGTCAGCTCTGTCAGCCACGTCAGTGAAATCATGAGCGAAATTGCTGCGGCTTCTACAGAGCAAAGTAAAGGGATCAGCCAGATTGGTACAGCAGTGGTACAGATGGACAGCGTCACTCAGCAAAATGCCGCTTTGGTGCAGGAGTCGGCAGCGGCAGCGGCCTCTCTGGAAGAGCAGGCCAGGCACCTGACTGAGATCGTCTCCATCTTTAAAATTGGGGGCTCTGAGAAACGCGCCGACATCCCGATGCTTAAAAGGCCGGATATGCGTGCCAAAAGTCCACCATTAGGGACCGATCAGGGCGGCTGGACCCAGTTTTAATCTCAGGGATAACTGTGACGTCAGGCGTTCGAGATAAAACATAGACATGGCAATCCTAATATCGGAGCATGGCTTAACGCAGCCCGAAAAAGGAGAAACCCATGCCCGTCAGACTCGCCTCACCGGATGAAGCAGAAAAACTCTGGGAGATCAGGAATCAGGCCATCCGCCATGGATGCAAAAATACCTATGATGAACAGGTTATCCTTGCCTGGACGCCTGACCTGATGCCGCCGGGATACCGCACAGCGGTGGCCAGTAATCCTTTTTTCGTTGTCGATTCGCCTGAGGGGAAAACCCCGGTGGCGACCGGTTATCTTGATCTGCAAAATCACAGCGTGGAAGCCATTTTCACGCTGCCTGATTTCACCGGGAAAGGCTATGCCCGCCGGATCCTTGACGCCATCAAAGCTGAAGCGAAACAGCGAGGACTGGTTGCACTGACCTTATCCTCCACGCCTAACGCCTTTACCTTTTATCAAAAGAACGGGTTTAGTCTGGTCAGGGAAAGTCTGCATCGCTCCGGGATGGCAAAAGCTGATCTGCGCTGTATGGATATGCGCTGTGAATTATAATGTTGATTCAAAAATGAAAAAGCCCCGATAATTCGGGGCTTTATATCAGATAAATAGAGGGATGAGATTATCCGCGGCGCGCTTTTACTGCGTTCGCCAGGCTGCGCAGCAGCACTTCAGTATCTTCCCAGCCGATGCAGGCATCGGTCACGCTCTGGCCGTAAACCAGCGGCTCACCGCTGTCGAGGCTCTGGTTACCTTCCACCAGATGACTTTCTACCATCACGCCCATCACCGCCTGTTCACCGCCCGCTACCTGCGCGCAAACGTCTTCACAAACTTCCATCTGTTTCTTGAATTGTTTGCTGCTGTTGGCATGGCTGAAGTCGATCATGATACGTGCAGGCAGACCGCCTTTTTTCAGGCCTTCTTTCACTTCCTGCACATCTTGCGCGCTGTAGTTTGGCTTTTTCCCGCCGCGCAGGATGATGTGGCAATCGTTGTTACCGCTGGTATTCACGATAGCGGAATGACCCCATTTGGTGACCGACAGGAAGCAGTGTGGCGCTCCGGCTGCGTTGATCGCATCGATCGCCACTTTGATGGTGCCGTCGGTACCATTCTTAAATCCGACCGGGCAGGATAAACCGGAGGAAAGCTCACGGTGAACCTGAGATTCTGTCGTACGTGCGCCAATCGCGCCCCAGCTCATTAAATCCGCCAGATATTGTGGCGTGATCATATCCAGGAATTCGCCCGCCGCAGGCAGACCAGTATCATTAATATCCAGTAACAATTTGCGCGCGATGCGTAAACCGTCGTTAATCTGGTAACTGTTATTCATATGCGGGTCGTTAATTAACCCCTTCCAGCCCACCGTGGTACGCGGTTTTTCAAAGTAAACGCGCATCACCACTTCCAGCTCGCCCTGCAGTTCTTCACGCATTTTCATCAGGCGCGCCGCGTATTCTTTTGCGGCTTTCGGATCATTGATAGAGCAAGGGCCGATCACTACCAGAAGACGATCATCGTTTCCTTTCAGAATCTTATGAATGGCATTGCGTGCCTGAGAGACTGTTTTCGCCGCTTTGTCGGTCGCAGGAAATTTTTCCAGCAGCGCGACAGGTGGCAAAAGCTCCTTAATTTCTTTGATACGTAAATCGTCGTTTTGATAATTCATAACTGTTCCATTCGGGTATTCATAAGAGACAAAGCGAAACGCTGACCGCGTTCAATCTAGCCGTATTGGGTGTCGGTGTAAATCTACTTTTACACTTACGAATAGTCTCATTTTGATTCAGGACATGAATTCATTAGCTAACCTTTAACTGTCCATACGAAAACGACGACGGATCCTTCTGTAACAATGGAGATGACAATATGAATAAGTTCGCAATCGCATTCTTTACCGCAGCTCTGGCCCTGACTTCAGGTGCCGCGCTTGCAGCAGGCACCGATGCTGGTTCTAACAACGGCGCAGCTAATCAGTCCGACAGCCCTGGCTCTATTCAGAAAATCGCGCCTAACGGCGTCGATAACAACAAAATCAATGAAACCGACAAACCCGTTAATGAAGTCCATAAAAAGACTCACAAAACGACGGATAAAGCTCATCACGATATGAGTAAGAAAACTGTCGATCATAAAAAGGCAATGTGTAAGGACGGTCGCTGCCCGGATCAGGTTCCAGGCACTAACCAGTCTAAAGCGACGGGCAATTAAACCCCGCCTTCACAGCAAAGAATCATGAGGAACTTCGGTTCCTCTTTTTTTCGCCCTGCCCCCTTCTTGCAACACTTCATGATTACGTTATTGTAATTGCCTCTATTCATCATTTTTGTGAATACAATTATGTCTGCATCATCATTTTTACCTCAGGACAAAAACAGTCGCCGACTGCTGCTCGCGTTCCTGATTACCGTCACTTTTATGGTCGCCGAAGTGATCGGTGGTCTGATTTCCGGCTCGCTGGCCCTGCTGGCCGATGCCGGGCATATGCTTACCGATGCCGCTGCGCTGCTTGTCGCACTGATGGCGGTGCGTTTCGCAAAACGTAAGCCCAACTCACGCCATACCTTTGGCTATCTGCGCCTGACCACCATGGCGGCCTTCGTGAACGCGGCGGCATTGCTGGTGATCGTCGTGCTGATTGTGTGGGAGGCTATCGCCCGCTTCTTCAACCCGCAACCGGTCATGGGCACCACGATGCTGGTGATCGCCATCGCCGGCCTGTTCGCCAATATTCTGGCGTTCTGGCTGCTGCATCAGGGAGAAGAGAAAGCCAATATCAACGTGCGGGCCGCAGCGCTTCACGTCCTCGGGGATTTGCTTGGTTCGATTGGTGCGGTCGCCGCAGCGCTGATCATTATGTATACCGGCTGGACGCCAATCGACCCCATTTTGTCGGTGCTGGTATCGTGTTTAGTTCTGAATAATGCGTGGCGGTTGCTGCGTGAGAGCTTCCACGAATTACTCGAGGGCACGCCGGAGGAGATCGATATCGATGAGCTGCGTAAGGATTTGTCGCGCAGTATTCCCGAAGTGCGGAACGTGCATCATGTTCACGTCTGGCAGATAGGTGAACAGCGACTGATGACGTTGCATGTTCAGGTGGTACCCCCGCATGACCACGACGCGCTCCTCGGGCGCATTCAGCATCATTTGCTCGAGAAATTCCGCATCGGTCATGCGACGATTCAGATGGAATACGGCCATTGTGAAACGCCGGATTGTGAGATTAATGAAGTGCCTGTCGCCAGCGGCGGTCACGATCATCACGGCCATAGCCATGCGCATCATCACTGATTGATTAACATGTTTCATAATGCAAAACGCCTCCGGTTGGAGGCGTTTTGCGTTGGCAGGTCATCAGGCGGCGTGCAGCGGTAGCGAACCGTTTTGCTTCGCGCTTTTGATCCACAGCCAGGAGCCGTTCAGCGCGATAACCGTCAGCAATACATATTCCAGCGCCATCGCGTACACGCCCTGATACGCAAAAATTGCCACGCTGATGACGTCAATCACCACCCACAGCAGCCAGTTCTCGACGTATTTGCGTGTCATCAGCAGCATCGCCACAATCGACAGCACCATCATTGATGAATCCCAGAACGGGAACGCATCGGGCTGCAGCTCCGGCATCTGTACATTTAGCCCAAGCGCCTGCATCAAATTAACGGCCAGCAGCGTGAGCGCGGCAAACACACGGTCAATATTGAAGGACATCAGCAGAATGCCAGCGACACAAATCGCGCCCCAAAGCAGCGCTTTTCCGCGCGGTAACCAGCGAATTTGCAGCTCAGCCTGTTGATCTGCCGTCTGGCGGCTCCATGCGTACCAGCCGTAAATATTGGCACCAAAGAAGAATATTTGCAGCAGCAAGCTGGCATAAAGTTGAATCTGAAAGAAAATGATCGCAAACAGCGTAACGTTGATCAGGCCAAACGGATAGTTGATCAGCTTTTCTTTGCTGGCGAACCAGATACACAACAGGCCAAAAATGGTTCCTATGGCTTCGATCCACGACAGGTCATAGCCGCCTTTCCCCAGCGGAATATGCACCAGGATATTGCTGGTACTGAAAAAATCCATCATCTCATCCTTTCCTTTCGTCAGTTACAAAGCGCAGGCTTACAGCGTTTTAGACTGAGTACGCAGTTTGAGCTCAGCTGCGAACGCCAGCATACGGTTAAGCGGGATCAACGATTTCACGCGCAGCGCTTCATCCACTTCAATAGCATGTTTCGCGCCGCCATGCTCAAGCCCTTCCGCAATGGCTTTCAGGCCGTTCATCGCCATCCACGGACAATGTGCGCATGTACGACAGCTGGCCCCTTCACCCGCCGTCGGCGCTTCGAATAATTCTTTATCCGGACACACCTGCTGCATTTTGTAGAAAATGCCCCGGTCAGTCGCCACGATCAGCTGTTTATTGGGCAATGTTTTCGCCGCCTGAATCAGCTGGCTGGTCGACCCTACCGCATCCGCCATGTCGACGATCGCCTGTGGGGACTCCGGATGCACCAGCACAGCGGCGTTTGGGTACAAACCTTTCATTCGGGTCAGGGCCTGAGTTTTAAACTCGTCATGGACGATACAGGCGCCCTGCCAGCACAGCACATCTGCACCCGTCTGTTTACGGACGTAATTGCCCAGATGACGGTCCGGTGCCCAAATGATTTTTTCGCCCAGACTATCCAGATGCTCGATCAATTCGACGGCGATGCTGGAAGTCACTACCCAGTCTGCCCGCGCTTTAACCGCTGCCGAGGTATTAGCGTAGACCACCACGGTACGATCGGGGTGACTGTCGCAGAAATCCGAAAATGCCTGCTCAGGACAACCGAGATCCAGAGAGCACTCCGCATGGAGTGTCGGCATCAGCACGGTTTTCTCCGGGCTGAGGATCTTAGAGGTCTCTCCCATAAAGCGCACACCGGCCACCAGCAAAGTCGACGCAGGATGCTGACTGCCGAAACGAGCCATCTCCAATGAGTCTGCCACGATACCGCCGGTTTCTTCTGCCAGCGCCTGAATTTCAGGATCGGTATAGTAATGCGCGACCATCACGGCATTACGCTCCTTCAGCAGTTTCTTAATCTTCTCTTTGTAGAAAATCTTTTCATCTGCATTCAGAACAGCGGGCTTAGGCGGGAAAGGGTATACCGTCGCATTCAGATCCAATGTTTCGCTCATACTCATCATCTCATTCAGTCAGGCGTCATGCCTGAAGGCTGGAAGCCACCCCTGGATTCAATCAGAAACAGAGTGGTTTTGTATGCTAAACAAAATAACGCAAAAAAGGAGAAAAGTCGTCGGTATTTTAGCCGTTAAGCTCAAAATGTTTACTGGACTTAAAAGTGATGGATTTTAATTCCGCACCGAGGTAAATCGCGGGTGGGATAAATGAAGTTTCGAGGTTCAGATGCGAAAAAAGCGCCAAAAGGCGCTTTTTCCTGAATTCTTAGATTTAGATGTATTCCACTTGAAAGTGGTGGGCCGTGCTGGATTCGAACCAGCGACCAATTGATTAAAAGTCAACTGCTCTACCAACTGAGCTAACGGCCCATCTAAATACTATGTACTACTCTATCTTTGGCTTTCAAAATCTTCAGAAGGTTCCACCTAAAAAGTGGTGGGCCGTGCTGGATTCGAACCAGCGACCAATTGATTAAAAGTCAACTGCTCTACCAACTGAGCTAACGGCCCTTCCTGAATACTTCTGACTACCTTGCGAATTGCAGTTGGTGTGCAATCCACTTGCGTGCTGTTTAGATTGGTGGGCCGTGCTGGATTCGAACCAGCGACCAATTGATTAAAAGTCAACTGCTCTACCAACTGAGCTAACGGCCCATCTAAACCTGCTGCAAATTGCCTGATTCTCTAACAGCTTGAGCCGTTTGGAGTTGTCTGGGCAACGGCGGCATATATTACTTATTTAACTTTTCAGTGCAACTTTAATTTTCATAAAGATGCCTGACTGCTGGTTCTTCACACACTCAAGCCCAGAAAATGCACGATATGTACATTTTCCGGACCTGAATAAGGTTTTACTTTGCAGATAAACGTTTTTGAGCTTGTTTTGCCGCATCGGTATTTGGGTACTGTTTTACGACCTGCGTAAAGACGGCTTTGGCTTTATCAGCCTGACCTTTCTCCTGCATGATCACCCCAACCTTGTACATCGCGTCAGAACTTTTTGGAGACTTAGGGTAGTTTTTGACCACGACTGCAAAATAATACGCAGCGTCATCTTTCTTACCCTTGTTGTAATACAACTGACCTAGCCAATAATTCGCGTTCGGCAGGTAAGTTGAATCAGGATATTTTTTGACGAAACTCTGAAAAGCCGCAATGGCCTCATCATACTGTTTCTTTTCCAGCGCCAGTGAAACAGCCGCGTTGTAGTCGCTGTTCACATCACCCGTGCTTGCAGGTGCCTGAGCGGCACCAGCATCAGGCGTTGCTGCGGCGTCGGCAGAACCAGACGCATCACCCGTGGCGGCGGCAGCGCCCGTACTGGCGGCTCCGGCAGTACCCTGGCTGAGGCTGTCCATCTGATTAAATATTTGTTTCTGACGATCGGCAAGCTGACTCAGCTGATATTGGTTCTCCTGGATTTGACCACGGAGAGTATCCATATCACGTTGAGAATCAGAGAGCTGTTGCTGGAGTTGAGTTAATAGCTGGCTATGAGCGTTAGAAATACGCTCCAGAGAGGTGACCCGATCTTCAATCGAGCCTGAGCCGACATTACTGATTGGCGCTTGGGCAGTAGCGGCCCATGGGACCGCTACGCCAACCAGTAACGACAGACTCAACAAGTGAGTTCTGAAGTTACTGCTCATGCGACTCTCTTAGTATACCAGTACGGCACGACGGTTTTTAGCGTAAGCCGCTTCGTCATGGCCCAGTACAGCTGGTTTTTCTTTACCGTAAGAAACGATAGAGATTTGGTCAGCAGAAACGCCTTTGCCTTGCAGGTACATTTTAACAGCAGTAGCACGACGTTCGCCCAGGGCGATGTTGTACTCTGGAGTACCACGTTCGTCAGCATGGCCTTCTACGGTCACTTTGTAAGACGGGTTGCTGCGCAGGAAAGCTGCGTGTGCATCCAGCATCTGAGCGAATTCAGAAGACACATCGTATTTGTCTAAGCCGAAGTAAACGATGTTGTTTTTCTGCAATTCTTGCATCTGCAGACGAGCTTGCTCTTCTGAAGACATGTTTGCGTTTTCAGTGCCAGCGCCAGTGTTCAGACCCATACCTGATTGGTCGTTGTCTGCGTTCTTGTGTGAACTACAAGCAGCGACTGCCAGTACAGGCAATGCCAGCATCAGCCCTTTCAGAACTTTGTTCAGTTGCATCTATTCGATCCTTTTATAATTTTTTGCCATACATAGTTGTATATGCATCACAGATACGGCGACCAGGCAGGAAATTTGACCTGTCCATCAGTTGCCGGAAGACGCGCTTTGAAACGTCCATCAGTCGATACCAACTGCAACACGGAACCCAGACCCTGTGAAGAGCTGTAAATAACCATGGTGCCATTAGGAGCGAGGCTAGGCGTTTCATCCAGGAACGTGTCCGTCAATGTTTGAACGGCTCCCGTTGCCAGATCTTGTTTAGCGATGTGCTGTGTACCGCTGGCGCTGCTCACCATTACCAGGAATTTGCCATCTGCACTTACGTCAGAGTCCTGATTTTGAGAGCCTTCCCAGGTCAGACGCTGAGGCGCACCGCCATTAATATTCACTTTATAAACTTGTGGACGCCCACCCTGATCCGACGTGAAGGCCAGGTTCTGGCTGTCCGGGAACCAGGTAGGTTCAGTATTATTGCTGCGACCGTTAGTCACCTGGCTGATTTGGCCAGAGCCAAGGTTCATCACATACAGGTTCAGGCTACCGTCTTTAGACAGTGCGAAAGCCAGTTTGCTGCCATCAGGTGAGAATGCAGGTGCACCATTGTGGCGTGGGAAAGAAGCAATCTGTCGAACGCTGCTGTTTGCCAACGTCTGTACAACCAGCGCAGAACGGCCACTTTCAAAGGTCACGTACGCCAGTTTGCTACCGTCTGGAGACCAGGCCGGAGACATCAGCGGCTCTGGTGAGCGGTGAACGACAAACTGATTGTAACCATCGTAGTCAGCTACGCGCAGTTCATACGGGAACTTGCCGCCGTTGGTCTGCACGATATAAGCGATACGGGTACGGAATGCGCCTTTCACACCGGTGAGTTTTTCGAACACTTCATCACTGGCGGTATGGGCGGAATAACGCAGCCATTGCTTGGTCACTTTATACTGGTTTTGTGCCAGTACGGTGCCCGGCGCGCCAGAGGTATCAACCAGTTGGTAAGATACCACGTAGCTGCCATCGGCTGCAGGCTGAACCTGACCGATAACAACAGCATCAATACCCAGAGCGGTCCAGGTGGCAGGAGTGACTTCTGCTGCGGTGGCCGGCTGCTGAGGCATACGGGATGCGTCAATAGGATTGAACTTGCCGCTGTTACGTAAGTCAGCAGCAACGATACCACCCACATCTTCAGGTGGAGTACCAGGACCTGCCCATTTGAATGGCACAACGCCAATCGGACGGGCGGTATCTACCCCTTGGGTAATTTCAATACGAACTTCTGCATGTGCTACAGATGCCCACATCATTAAAAGGCCGAACGCTACTCGAAATGCCTGCTTCATTGTATCTCCCTTATCTGGACGTATCTGCCCGCGATAATTTAGCAGAATTTTAACAAACCAACGCATACAAAACTAGAATTACACACTGCAATCTATCGTAAAAATCTGAAAAGTTATTATTTTCATCTTTCTACGGTTTGAAATCTAACGGAGCATTTTTAAATACTTCATAGACTGCCTCTGAAGGTGGTTTAGGGAATTTAGCCTGTCGTGCCGCGGCAAGCGCTGCCTGACAAAGTGCCGGATCCCCACCCTCAGCTGTCACACTATTGAGTGAGCCATCGGGTGCCATTTTAACGCGCAACGTACAGGTTTTGCCTGCATAGGATGCAGCATCATAGAATCTGCTTTCAATGGCAGCCTTAATCTGGCTGCCATAGTTAGCAATATCCGCCCCGGACGCGCCCGCTTTCTTCTGCGTGCCCTTCCCTGCCGGTGCCGATGCACCTCCGCCGCCCGTTGAACCTTTAGGCGCGTTCTTCGAATCAGCAAGACCATCGAATAAATTATCGGCATCCGCAGCGGCTTTTGCCGCCGCAGCTGCGGCCGCTTTCTTATCAGCAGCAGCCTTCTTCGCGGCGGCGGCTGCCTCAGCTTTCTTCTCTGCTGCCGCAGCCGCTTTAGCATCCGCAGCGGCTTTGGCATCGGCATCAGCCTGAGCTTTAGCATCTGCAGCGGCCTGTGCTTTCGCTTCGGCAGCAGCGGCTTTTTTCGCTTCGGCAGCGGCTTCTTTCTTCGCATCTGCTTCTGCCTGTTTCTTGGCAGCTGCAGCGGCAGCCGTCGCTTCTGCTTCAGCCTGTTTCTTCGCTTCGGCAGCAGCGGCTTTTTTCTGTGCATCAGCCTGGGCTTTGGCGGCTTCTTTCGCCGCATCGGCTTTAGCCTGAACGGCAGCTTCTTTCGCTGCTTCCGCTTTGGCTTGCGCCGCAGCCGCTTCTGCTTGTTTCTGTTGTTCTTTGGCCTGCTCAGCGGCTTGTTCAGCCTGTTTCTGCTGCTGGGCCTGTTCCTGAGCCTGCTGCTTCGCATCCTGCTGCGCTTGCAGACGCTCTTTCTCTAACTCTTTCAGGCGCTGTTGTTCTGCCGCCTGCTTCTGCTGTAATTCTTCAGCCTGTTGCTCTGATTTTTTCTGACGTGCTGCTGCAGCACGTTGGGAATCAGCCTGTTGCTGCTGTTGACGGTTGTACTGATCGACCACTGCACTGGGATCGACCATTACCGCGGAGATATCACTACCGCCACCGCCGCCACTCATGCTGGTATCTTCGTCCAGCGATCCCAAAATCAGCAGGCCTATAATGATGATATGCAGAACGACCGAAACAATAACGGCGCGTTTGAGCTTATCGTTTTGTTCAGTTGCAGTTGCCTTTACCAAAATAGATTTCCCAAGACAGGATTACCAAAAACCCGGATCCCTTCAGTGCCTGTCGTTCTCTTTTAACAAGGCAGGGAAAGCCGGGTTTCAAATAAGTGTTACAAATTACCTATCCTCAGATAGGTTGTGTCATCAATCCGACAGATTTCACACCGGCCTGATGCAACATATTCAGCGCCTTGATGATTTCATCATAAGGCACATCTTTTGCACCGCCGATCAGAAAGACCGTCTTCGGATTGGCCTGAATACGGCTGGTCGCTTCTGCGATAACCTGCTGTTCAGGCAACTGTTCCATACGCTGATGATCCACCACAATGGTGTACTGACCGACGCCTGAGACTTCAACAATCACTGGCGGGTTATCATCGCTGGATACCGCTTTGGAATCCGTCGCGTCAGGTAGATCCACTTCCACGCTCTGAGTAATAATCGGTGCTGTTGCCATAAAAATCAGTAACAGAACCAGCAGTACGTCCAGCAGCGGAACAATGTTGATCTCCGACTTACCTTCGCGACGGTTACGACGACCTCGTGAACGAGCCATACTCTCCCCCTTTAGTTACTGCTGGTTTCGCGAGAGAAAGCCTGACGGTGCAGGATGGCCGTAAATTCTTCCATGAAGTTATCGTAGTTTTGCTCAAGCTTGTTCACACGCTGGTTGAGGCGGTTATACGCCATAACCGCAGGGATAGCAGCAAACAAACCGATCGCAGTAGCAATCAGTGCTTCTGCAATACCCGGTGCAACCATTTGCAGGGTAGCCTGTTTCACAGAACCTAAGCCGATAAAGGCGTGCATGATGCCCCAGACCGTACCAAACAGACCGATGTACGGGCTGATGGAACCGACAGTGCCGAGGAATGGAATGTGCATTTCAAGGGATTCGAGTTCACGGTTAAAAGAAATACGCATTGCACGCGAAGAACCTTCAATCACAGATTCGGGTGCATGGCTGTTGGCACGATGAAGACGTGCGAACTCTTTAAAACCGGAATGGAAGATTTGCTCTGCCCCGCTCAGGGTTTCGCGACGGCCCTGGCTTTCCTGATACAAACGGGAAAGCTCAATACCGGACCAGAATTTATCTTCAAACGCTTCTGCCTCACGGGTGGCGGCATTCAGCACTTTCGTACGTTGAATGATGATTGCCCAAGACGCGACAGAGAAGCACACCAGGATAAGCATAATCAGCTTAACCAGGATGCTGGCCTTTAAAAATAAATCAAGCATGTTCATGTCAGTCACTGCTTAAACTCCGCGACAATAGACTTAGGAAGCGCTCGTGGCTTCATTTGGTGTGGATCAATGCACGCAATTAACACTTCCGCAGAACTCAGAAGGTTTCCTTGCGAATCAAGAATTCGTTGTGCAAAAGTAAGAGAAGCTCCGCGAATGGACGTAATCTCACTCTGGACATCCAGCATGTCATCTAGACGAGCTGGTGCAAAGTATTCGACCGTCATGCGGCGGACAGCAAAAGCGACGTGTTCGCCCAGCAACTGTTGCTGGTGAAAATTGCGTTGGCGCAACATCTCTGTGCGAGCCCTTTCATAAAAGGCGACGTATCGAGCGTGGTAGACCACACCTCCCGCGTCTGTGTCTTCATAGTAGACACGAACCGGCCATCGGAACAACGAATTACTCACTGTACATCCCGTAATGCAATTTGACGGCACTACTATACTCAAGAGGGCTGGGGTTGGGAATGGGTTGCATTGATGTATTGAAAATAATTATGGGCCAGAACGGCCCATAAGATTTTGAATGTAAATCTGTGTATTTATTCAGCTAAAAAAGTATAGAAGACCAGCAGCTAAGGCAATCATAGCGAGCAACGGGCAAAAGAATGCTTTCCAAATCGACTTATGCGGGCGGAATCCCAGACCGTGGATCACGCCGGCACACACCGCCCAAATCAGAATGATCCCATGCCACACTTCCAGCTGACTGGTCGACGAGGCAAACATACCCGGTTTCCAGAACACACAGCCGGCAAGAACCAGCGACATCACCAGTGAAAGGGCCCGCAAGGGGCCCTTATCGGTGAGGGCGTAAATCTTATCCGCGATCACACTCATTACTTCTCTTCTTTGGCAGCTTTATTGGCTTCGCTGTGCTCAAACGCCAGCGCGGTAATGATACCAAACGAGCAAGCCAGTAAGGTGCCGAGGATCCAGGCAAAATACCACATGGTGTTCTCCTTAATACAACGAATGCTTGTTGTTCTCGATGTAGTTTTTATCGAGGCGACCGAACATCTTGTAATACGCCCATGAGGTGTAAATCAGGATGAGTGGCACAAAGATACAGGCTACAACGGTCATCACTCTCAGCGTCAGCAGCGTGGATGTCGCATCCCACATGGTCAGGCTGGCATTCGGCTCAGTAATGGATGGCATCACGAACGGGAACATGGTGATACCGGCAGTCAGGATCACACAGGCGATAGTCAGTGAGTTACTGATAAACGCCAGTGCGCCCTTGTTGATGCGTGAGAACAGAATGGTCAGCAGCGGCAGAATAACGCCGAGCGCAGGGATAGCCCACAGGCCCGGTGTTTTATTGAAGTTAGCCAGCCAGGCGCCCGCTTCGTGAGATACCGTTTTGCGCAGAGGATTCGACGGGCCCGCGTGATCCATCACTGAAGTCACGGTGAAGCCATCAATCCCTTTGACTAACCAGATACCGGCAAGCAGGAAGCACACCATCATCACCAGCGCGGAAATTTGGGATGCCGCACGGGTACGCAGATGCAGTTCACCCACGGTACGCATTTGCAGATAGGTTGCGCCCTGCGTGATAAGCATGGTCAGGCTGACCAGACCGGCGAGAATGCCGTACGGGTTCAGCAGCTGCAACAGGTTGCCGGTGTAGAAGAGACGCAGATCGTTATCAATGTGGAACGGAACGCCCAACAACAGGTTACCGAATGCCACGCCGAACACTAATGCCGGCACGAAGCTCCCGATGAAGATGCCCCAGTCCCACATGCCACGCCAGCGTGCGCTATCGACTTTTGAACGATAGTCAAAACCGAGCGGACGGAAGAATAAGGCGCACAGCACCAGCACCATCGCGGCGTAGAAACCGGAGAATGCCGCGGCGTAGACCATCGGCCATGCAGCGAACAGCGCGCCGCCGGCGGTGATGAGCCAGACCTGGTTACCGTCCCAGTGCGGGGCGATGGCGTTGATCATTACCCGGCGGTCGGTATCGGTTTTACCGATAATACGCACCAGAATGCCTACGCCCATATCGAATCCATCGGTGACTGCGAAGCCGATAAACAGCACGCCAATCAGCACCCACCAGATGAACCTTAGCGATTCATAATCAAACATATTTGGACTCCCTTTTACCGAGTTTGCTCAAGTGGCGCTGGAGTTTGTTCAAAGTGATAGCGACCTGTTTTCAGGCTGCTTGGGCCCAGGCGTGCATATTTGAACATCAGGAACATCTCAGCGATCAGGAACAGGGTGTACAGGCCGCAGATCAGAATCATCGACGTCAGTACATCACCTACCGTCAGTGAAGAGTGCGCAACCGCAGTCGGTAGCACTTCACCAATCGCCCAAGGCTGACGACCGTATTCCGCCACAAACCAGCCCGCTTCCACAGCAATCCACGGTAATGGCAGGCCGAGGAACACCGCGCGGTGCAGCCAGCGTTTCTGACCAATCTTGCCACGGATCACCGCGAAGAAGGACAGACCGATCAGCACTAACATCAGGATGCCGCAAGCAACCATGATACGGAATGCGAAATACAACGGCAGAACGCGAGGAATAGAATCTTTGGTGGCTTTCTGGATTTGTGCATCACTCGCATCAGCCGGGTTATCGGTATAGCGTTTGAGCAACATACCGTAGCCCAGATCCTGCTTGGCGCTTTCGAAATCGCTGCGTACTTTCGGGTCAGTGTTACCTGAACGCAGTTCTTCCAGCAGGGTGTACGCTTTCATCCCGTTGCGGATACGCACTTCGTGTTGCGCCATCAGGTCTTTCAGACCGGTGACCGGCGTATCAACCGAACGCGTTGCGATGAGCCCCAGCAGGTATGGAATCTGAATAGAATATTCGTTTTCCATTTTGTCCTGATTCGGCATGCCGAACAGCGTAAAGCTGGCTGGTGCGGGTTGGGTATCCCACTCGGCTTCAATGGCAGCCAGTTTCGTTTTCTGTACGTCGCCCATTTCGTAACCGGACTCATCACCCAGCACGATAACGGAAAGCACAGCCGCCAGACCGAAACTTGCGGCGATAGCGAATGAACGCTTCGCGAAACCGATGTCACGGCCTTTAAGCAGGTAATAAGAGCTGATGGCCAGAATGAACATCGCGCCAGTCACATAACCGGATGCCACGGTGTGAACGAATTTAACCTGCGCAACCGGGTTCAGAACCAGCTCAGAGAAGCTGACCATTTCCATGCGCATGGTTTCGTAGTTGAAGGTTGATGCAATCGGGTTCTGCATCCAGCCGTTCGCCACCAGGATCCACAATGCTGATAAGTTCGACCCGAGGGCAACGAACCAGGTCACCGTCATATGCTGAACTTTAGACAGACGATCCCAACCAAAGAAGAACAGGCCGACTAATGTGGATTCAAGGAAGAACGCCATTAAACCTTCAATCGCCAGAGGCGCACCGAAGATATCACCGACGTAATGTGAGAAATATGACCAGTTGGTCCCGAACTGGAATTCCATGGTTAAACCGGTGGCGACACCAAGTGCAAAGTTAATTGCAAAAAGTTTGCCCCAGAATTTGGTCATATCTTTATAGATTTGTTTGCCCGAAAGCACATAAACCGTTTCCATAATTGCCAGTAAAAACGCCATACCCAGCGTTAATGGGACAAATAGGAAATGGTACATGGCTGTTAAAGCAAACTGTAAACGCGACAGTTCAACGATATCAAACATCTTGACCCCTTGCTCCTCGGAGGAAGACCCCAACTTGCGATCTCTGACGAATCGGTCACCCGGAACGCCTCATGACTACCAGAATTCAAATCAAATGTGTGCAGAACAGAAATGTCTGCGATATGACGGAGTAAGACCGGCTCGCAGGCACTCTGATACCCGACAAAAAACCGACCTTTCAGCCTCGAACAGGGCTTTGCGGACAGGAAAAATTTCGGGGAAAGTAAACATACAAAATACTGATGTTACAGGGCTGATATGTTACGCCACTAATTCCACACAATAAATAGGTTTTTTAGTGACCCAAAGCGGATTTACGCATACAGGTCAATTAGCGCTCAGATCTGCCTCATCGGGTGAAATTGATCTGACGCAATTTAAGCCCATCTCATTGTTTATTTCTATATAAGATACCGCAAATTCCAAAAAAATATTTCCGGATGTTACTGATGGGTTTCAATACACTTTAATGATGACTTTATTGTTAATTAATTGTGTTTATATGGTTGGCAATAATACCCATCCAGCTACTTTAAAATCCCTATTTATTAACTTTCCATTCCCAGTGAACCTATCGTGCGTTGTTAATAAATATGACTTAAATCGGTTATTGTTAAACATTATAGCAGCAATAAAAAAGGTCACCCGAAGGTGACCAACATGTCGAATCTTTGTCGCTTTCAACCCGCCAGAATTTTTCTGGCAGGCGATGTCGTACTTACTGTGGCAGCAGTGATTTTACTGCTTCACCGATATCAGCCAGGCTGCGAACGGTTTTTACACCGGCCGCTTCCAGCGCAGCAAATTTATCATCTGCAGTGCCTTTACCACCGGCAATGATGGCGCCAGCGTGGCCCATACGTTTGCCTTTCGGCGCAGTCACACCAGCGATATAACCTACAACCGGTTTGGTCACGTGTGCTTTGATATAAGCTGCCGCTTCTTCTTCCGCATTACCACCAATCTCACCGATCATCACGATCACTTCAGTCTGCGGATCTTCCTGGAACAGCTTCAGAATATCGATGAAGTTAGAACCCGGGATCGGGTCACCGCCGATACCGACGCAGGTGGACTGGCCGTAACCGTAATCAGTCGTCTGCTTAACGGCTTCATAAGTCAATGTACCGGAGCGGGAAACGATGCCCACTTTGCCCGGCAGGTGAATGTGGCCCGGCATGATGCCGATTTTGCATTCGCCCGGTGTGATCACGCCCGGGCAGTTTGGCCCGATCATGACCGCATCGCTTTGGTCGAGCTTCATCTTCACAACCAGCATATCCAGCGTCGGGATGCCTTCGGTGATACAGATGATAAGCTTGATACCCGCATCCAGCGCTTCCAGAATGGAATCTTTGCAGAACGGTGCCGGAACATAAATCACAGACGCCGTGGCGCCGGTGGTTTCTACCGCTTCACGCACGGTGTTAAATACTGGCAGACCCAGATGTTCGGTGCCGCCTTTACCCGGCGTCACGCCGCCGACCATTTTTGTGCCATAAGCGATGGCTTGTTCGGAGTGGAAAGTCCCCTGGCTACCGGTGAAACCCTGGCAGATAACTTTGGTGTTCTTGTTGATTAAAATCGACATTATTTCCCCTCCACTGCCGCGACAACTTGTTGAGCCGCATTCGTCAGGCTGGTCGCTGCAATGATGTTCAAACCGCTGTCCGCCAGTTTTTTGGCACCCAGCTCGGCATTGTTACCTTCAAGACGCACCACAACCGGCACGCTGACGCCCACTTCTTCCACCGCACCGATGATACCGTCGGCGATCAGGTCGCAACGAACGATACCGCCGAAGATGTTAACGAAGACGGCTTTCACTTTTTCATCCGACAGAATGATTTTGAAAGCTTCGGTCACGCGTTCTTTAGTCGCACCGCCGCCCACGTCGAGGAAGTTAGCAGGTTCGCCACCGTGCAGTTTCACGATGTCCATAGTGCCCATTGCCAGACCGGCACCGTTCACCATGCAACCGATGTTGCCGTCGAGCGCCACGTAGTTCAATTCCCACTGTGCAGCCTGAGCTTCGCGAGCATCTTCCTGACTGTGGTCACGCATTTCGCGCAGTTCTGGCTGACGGAACAAGGCATTACCGTCCGCGCCCAGTTTGCCATCGAGGCAAATCAGGTCACCGGCGGTGGTCACCACCAGCGGGTTGATTTCGATCAGCGCCAGATCGCGCTCAAGGAAGATGTTCGCCAGACCCATGAAGATCTTAGTGAACTGCTGAACCTGCTTACCGGTCAGACCCAGTTTGAAGGCCAGTTCGCGGCCCTGATACGGCTGCGGACCAGCCAGCGGATCCAGTGCCACTTTGTGGATCAGGTCCGGGGTTTCTTCCGCCACTTTTTCAATTTCCACGCCGCCTTCAGTAGACGCCATGAACACCACGCGACGGGAGCTGCGATCGACTACCGCGCCGAGGTACAATTCTTTATCAATGTCAGTCGCCGCTTCAACCAGGATCTGGTTAACCGGCTGGCCCTGTGCGTCTGTCTGGTAAGTCACCAGACGTTTACCCAGCCAGTGTTCAGCGAATGCACGAATTTCTTCTTTGCTTTTCACCACTTTCACGCCGCCCGCTTTACCGCGACCACCGGCATGAACCTGACATTTCACCACCCACGGACCGGCACCGATTTTCGATGCAGCCTCTTCCGCTTCACGCGGGGTGGAACAGGCGAAGCCTGATGGTGCTGGCAGGCCGTAGCGCAGGAAAAGCTGTTTCGCCTGATACTCATGTAAATTCATGATGTTCTATCCATTCTTATTCAGTAGGAGGGCTTTATCAGTGGCACAGCGAACCGTGCCACTGAGGGTCGAGATCTCTTTTACTTACGGCAACCGGGGACTAAACGTCCAGCAGCAGACGAGCCGGATCTTCCAGCATCTCTTTAATGGTCACCAGGAAGCCGACCGATTCGCGGCCATCAACCAGACGGTGGTCGTAGGACAGTGCCAGATACATCATTGGCAAGATCACGACCTGACCATTCACTGCCATCGGACGATCTTTAATGGCGTGCATGCCGAGGATCGCGCTCTGCGGTGGGTTGATAATCGGAGTAGACATAAGTGAGCCAAAGACGCCGCCGTTGGTCACAGTAAAGTTACCGCCGGTCAGTTCTTCAACTTTCAATTTGCCGTCACGGCCTTTGATCGCCAGCTCTTTGATTTTCTTCTCGATATCCGCCATGCCCAGCGTATCCACATCACGCAGAACCGGGGTCACCAGGCCACGTGGCGTTGAAACGGCAATGCTGACGTCGAAGTAGTTGTGGTAAACCACATCTTCGCCATCAATGGAGGCGTTCACTTCCGGATAGCGTTTCAGCGCTTCAACCACGGCTTTCAGATAGAAAGACATGAAGCCCAGACGCACACCGTGACGTTTTTCGAAACCATCACCGTACTGCTTACGCAGATCCATGATTGGCTTCATATTGATTTCGTTAAAGGTGGTCAGCATCGCAGTGCTGTTCTTGGCTTCCAGCAGACGCTCGGCAACGCGTTTACGCAGACGGGTCATCGGTACGCGTTTTTCGCTGCGTGAACCCAGAGCCGGTGCCGGTGTTTCGCTGGCAGCAGGCGCTGAAGCAGGTGCGGTTGCAGGTTTCGCATCTTTGGCTTTCGCCAGGTGTTGCTCAACGTCTTCACGGGTCAGACGACCGCCCACACCGCTGCCTTTAATGGCGTTGGCATCAAGAGAATGTTCTGCAATCAGGCGGCGGATCGCCGGGCTGAGGGCGTCGCTGCTCTCTTCTTCCAGCGCAGCAGTGTGGCGTGCCGCAGGAGTCGCTTCTTTATCGGAGCTTTTCTCAGTGCTTGGCTTACCAGAGCTGTTACCCGGACGAATGCGCGCCAGAATCTGACGGGAAATCACCGTTGCGCCTTCGTCTTCGATGATGCTGTCCAGAATACCGGCTTCGCTCGCCGGCACTTCCAGAACCACTTTATCGGTTTCGATTTCTACCAGTACATCGTCACGCTCAACACTGTCGCCCGGCTTTTTGTGCCAGGTGGCAACCGTCGCATCCGCAACGGATTCAGGAAGGTCAGGGACCAGAATATCTACGCTACTCATTATCAATCCTTCTTATGTTCCATATGGTTAACTGACACCAACGCGGTTATTTAACGTTCAGCGCATCGTTAACCAGATCTTGCTGTTGCTTCTGGTGAACGGACATGTAGCCGACTGCCGGAGAGGCAGAGGCCGGGCGTCCTGCGTAACGTAAAGAAGCCCCGAAAGGAATCACTTCACGGAAATTGTGTTGGCTGCAGTACCATGCGCCCTGATTCAGCGGCTCTTCCTGACACCAGACGAAATCATGAACGTGCGCGTATTGTTCCAGCACTTCCTGAATGGCCTTGTGCGGGAACGGATACAGCTGTTCGATACGGACGATAGCGACGTCAGTTTTTTCGTTCTTACGACGCTGTTCCAGCAGATCATAGTAGACCTTACCTGAACACATCACGACGCGCTTAACCTGTTTCGGATCCAGTTCGTCCACTTCACCAATGGCCGGCAGGAAGCTACCATTGGCCAGTTCGTCCAGCGTGGAAACCGCCAGCGGATGACGCAACAGAGACTTCGGTGACATCACGATCAGCGGACGACGCATACCGCGCAGCGCCTGACGACGGATCATGTGATAAACCTGCGCCGGGGTAGACGGGATACATACCTGCATGTTTTGCTCAGCGCAAAGTTGCAGATAGCGTTCCAGACGCGCGGAGGAGTGCTCCGGCCCTTGCCCTTCGTAGCCGTGCGGCAGCAGCATCACCAGACCACACATGCGGCCCCATTTTTGCTCGCCGGAGCTGATGAACTGGTCGATGACCACCTGAGCACCGTTGGCGAAATCGCCGAACTGCGCTTCCCAGATAGTCAGCGTACGCGGTTCAGCCGTGGCATAACCGTATTCAAACGCCAGCACCGCTTCTTCGGAAAGCACGGAGTCCCAGACGTTGAATTCGCCCTGGCTGTTGTGAATATTCGACAGCGGCACATACACAGAACCGTTTTTCTGGTTGTGGATCACCGCGTGACGGTGGAAGAAGGTTCCGCGGCCGGTATCTTCACCGGACAGACGGATAGGAATACCTTCGTCGACCAGCGTGGCGTAAGCCAGATTCTCGGCACCGCCCCAGTCAAACTTCTTGTTGCCTTCAGCCATCTCGTTACGGTCGCCGTAAATCTTGGCCACGCGGGACTGCATTTCGATAGCGTCCGGTACATGGCTGACGCGACGCGCCAGTTCCTGCAGACGTTTGAACTCCACCTTATTCGGGTAAGCTTCGTCCCACTCGTGGTTCAGATACGGTGACCAGGTGAACGTGTGCATGTCATTTTGACGCCACTCTTCCACCACACACTCACCGGCATCCAGCGCATCGCGGTACAGGTTGACCATTTCGGTCGCATCTTCCAGGCTGGCAACGTTCTGCTCAGTCAGAATGTCTGCATAGATTTTGCGCGGTGTCGGGTGTTTCTTGATCTTGTTGTACATCAGTGGCTGCGTTGCGCTTGGCTCATCGGCTTCGTTGTGGCCGTGGCGACGGTAGCAAACCAGATCAATCATGACATCGCGTTTAAAGGTATTGCGGAAATCCAGCGCCAGACGGGTCACGAAAGCGACAGCTTCCGGGTCATCCGCATTGACGTGGAAAATCGGCGCCTGCACCATTTTCGCGATATCGGTACAATAATCGGTAGAACGCGCATCTTTCGGGTTCGAGGTGGTGAAGCCCACCTGGTTATTAATGACGATACGCACAGTACCGCCCACTTCATAACCGCGCGCCAGCGACATGTTCAGTGTTTCCTGAACCACGCCCTGACCGGTAATCGCCGCGTCACCGTGAATGGTGATTGGCAGAACCATGTTGCTGCGCGCTTCGTCCAGACGGTCGCGACGTGCACGGACAGAACCGATGACGACCGGGCTGACGATTTCCAAATGCGACGGGTTAAACGCCAGCGCCAGGTGAACCATACCGCCTTCGGTTTCCACATCAGACGAATAGCCCATGTGGTATTTCACGTCACCGGTGCCCAGGTGTTCTTTATGTTTGCCGGAGAATTCGTCAAACAGATCCTGAGGTTTTTTACCCAGCACGTTGATCAACACATTCAGACGACCACGGTGCGCCATACCCAGCACCACTTCACGCGTTCCATTTTTGCCCGCGTGACGGATCATGTCTTTCAGCATCGGAACCAGCGCATCGCCACCTTCCAGGGAGAAGCGTTTAGCTCCCGGGAATTTCGCGCCCAGATAACGTTCCAGACCTTCTGCTGCGGTCAGCTCTTTCAGGAACGTTTTCTTTTCTTCATTGGTGAAGTTTGCACGACCGACCACGGATTCGACACGCTGCTGGATCCAGCGTTTCTCTTCGGTGTTGGTGATGTGCATGTATTCCACACCGATGGAGCCGCAATAGGTTTGCTTCAGGGCTTTATACAGCTCGCCGAGCTGCATGGTTTCTTTGCCGATGGCAAAAGAACCGACGTTGAAGGTTTCCTGGAAATCAGCTTCGGTCAGATGGTGGAACGCAGGGTCAAGATCGGGCACATCGTCCAGTTTCCACAGGCCGAGGGGATCAAGGTTCGCGTTCTGATGGCCACGGAAGCGGAAGGCGTTGATTAACTGCAACACCTTAACTTGCTTGGCATCCGTTTCAGGATCGCTGATGGAGGAGTTATAACGTGACGCGTCTTTCGCCAGACGGCGGAAGTAGTCCCGTGTTTGAGAATGGAGTTGCTCTGGTTTCACACCCACTGTTGGTAGCTGTTTAAAAATCGAACGCCAGCTATCGTCAACGGAACCAGGATCGGTTAAGTAGTCTTCATAGAGTTGTTCTATGTAAGACTGGTTCGCACCCGCCAGATAGGAGGAATCCAGCCAGGCCTTCATTGCGCCGTTCTGCATCGTGATCCCTTAAGCTTTGAAGCTTTAGTTTTCGCCGTGGTTAATAATAATGACCGTGATACACCGCGGTAAAACGGTTTTCCTTACTAAAACAGTTCGTTGGTTGAGCGTTTGGCTCTTCAAGGAACCTTCAAAAATCCGCCATGCGCGTGACTGACTTTTGAAGTTGCCCTGCTTATCTTTCTCCCCCTGGCGACACCTTGTATGCCACTTATCTGTAAAAACAGCTGAAACTGATGTCCCTGATTTTTACCCAACTATCTTACTCCAGTCAGGCGCAACTTTGTTGCACTTGTTGCTACTTTGTTATTAAAAATTTACTTATTTGCTATCGGCGCCTCAGTTAGCACATTTGTAACTATTGTAAGTAGCGCTTATGAGTAAATAACAGCGGGAACCTGAGTTCCCGCTGTGGCATGGCTTATCTTGTCAGGCACCGCGTTGTAGCAGCATCGATTTGATATGGCCGATAGCTTTGGTCGGATTTAGCCCTTTCGGACACACACTCACACAGTTCATGATGCTATGGCAGCGGAATACGCTGAAAGCATCATTCAGATCGTCGAGACGCGGTTGTGTTTCGGTATCGCGGCTGTCGATCAGGAAACGGTAAGCGGCCAGAAGACCTGCCGGACCGACAAACTTGTCCGGGTTCCACCAGAAGGACGGGCACGACGTCGAGCAACAGGCGCAGAGAATACATTCGTACAATCCGTCGAGTTTTTCGCGTTCTTCCGGCATCTGCAAATGCTCACGCGCCGGAGGATTTTTCCCATCATTCAACAAGTAAGGCTTAATCTTCTCATACTGCTTATAGAATTGCCCCATGTCCACTACAAGGTCGCGCACAACCGGTAACCCAGGTAACGGACGGATAACAATCTTCTTGCTGCCATGACGTAACGTCGAGACCGGCGTGATACAGGCCAGACCGTTTTTCCCGTTCATGTTCAGACCGTCTGAACCACAAACGCCTTCACGGCAAGAGCGGCGGAAGGCCAGCGTCGGATCCTGCTCTTTCAGCAAAATCAGCGCATCAAGCAACATCATGTCGCGCCCTTCCTGGGCTTCCAGCACATAGTCTTTCATGTACGGGACGTCATCGACGTCCGGGTTATAGCGATAAATCGAAAATTCGAGTTTCATATTCTGTCTCCGCTACGCCCTAGTAAGTACGCGCTTTCGGCGGGAACGCCGCGCGAAGCTTAGGCTGCATGTTCACCTCACGGCGGGTCATGCTTTCGGTTTCCGGCTGATACAGCGTGTGGCACAACCAGTTCGCATCATCACGATCCGGGAAGTCAAAGCGGCTGTGAGCGCCACGGCTTTCGGTGCGGTAGTTTGCGGAGACAGCCGTCGAGAACGCGGTTTCCATCAGGTTATCCAGCTCCAGACATTCCACGCGCTGAGTGTTGAACTCCGTCGAGGTATCGTCCAGACGGGCCGTTTTCAGACGTTCGCGGATCACTTTCAGCTGTTCCAGACCTTCAGCCATCGCATCGCCTTCGCGGAATACCGAGAAGTTGTTCTGCATACAGGCTTGCAAGTCTTTGCGGATAGCCACCGGATCTTCACCGGAACGGGTATTGTTCCAGCGATTGAGACGCTCAAGAGACACATCAATGTCGTCCTGAGAGGCTTCACGGCTGTCGCCCTGCTCATTGATAGATTCCTGCAAGTGCATACCGGCAGCGCGACCAAACACCACCAGATCCAGCAGCGAGTTGCCACCGAGGCGGTTGGCACCGTGAACGGAAACACAGGCAATTTCGCCGACCGCGAACAGCCCTGGGATCACCACGTCTTCGCCCTTCTCGTTCACACGCAGTGCCTGACCGGTCACTTTGGTCGGAATACCGCCCATCATGTAATGGCAGGTTGGCAGAACAGGGATCGGCTCTTTGATGGGATCCACGTGGGCAAAGGTGCGGGAGAGTTCGAGAATGCCCGGCAGGCGGGATTCCAGCACTTCACGACCCAGATGATCGAGTTTCAGTTTTACGTGCGGGCCCCACGGACCTTCGCAGCCACGGCCTTCACGGATTTCGATCATGATGGAACGAGCCACCACGTCACGACCCGCAAGGTCTTTGGCATTCGGCGCATAACGTTCCATGAAACGTTCGCCGTCTTTATTGAGCAAATAACCGCCTTCACCACGGCAGCCTTCTGTGACCAGAACGCCCGCACCGGCGATACCGGTCGGGTGGAATTGCCACATTTCCATATCCTGCACTGGCACGCCAGCGCGCAGCGCCATACCCACACCGTCGCCGGTATTGATGTGTGCGTTAGTGGTGGACTGGTAAATACGGCCTGCACCGCCGGTTGCCAGCACGGTCGCTTTGGCTTTGAAGTAGACCACTTCACCGGTTTCGATGCAGATAGCCGTACAGCCGACGATCGCGCCGTCCTGATTCTTCACTAAATCCAGTGAATACCATTCGGAGAAAATCGTGGTGCCGTTTTTCAGGTTTTGCTGATACAGCGTGTGCAGCAATGCGTGGCCGGTACGGTCAGCGGCTGCTGCTGTGCGGGCCGCCTGCTCGCCGCCGAAGTTCTTCGACTGGCCACCAAACGGACGCTGATAAATACGGCCATCTTCAAGACGGGAGAAAGGCAGACCCATGTGTTCGAGTTCCAGAATCGCTTCCGGCCCGGTTTTACACATATATTCAATGGCGTCCTGATCACCGATATAGTCGGAACCTTTTACGGTGTCGTACATATGCCATTCCCAGTCATCCTCATGGGTGTTGCCCAGCGCGACGGTAATACCGCCCTGCGCTGACACCGTATGGGAGCGGGTCGGGAAGACTTTGGAAATCAGGGCACAGGTCTGGCCCGTTTGTGAAATCTGTAATGCTGCACGCATACCGGCGCCACCTGCACCGATCACTACAGCATCAAACTCTCTGACTGGCAGATTCATTTACTACGCTCCCCAAACAACAATTGTTCCGTAAAGTAGGTAAACCACTAACGTGACGACGATGGCCAGTTGCAGCACCAGTCGAACAGCTACCGGTTTGACATAGTCCGTTAACACCTGCCACATGCCGATCCACGCATGAATCAAAATCGACAGCAGCGCCAGCAGTGTGAATACTTTGGTGATGGAGGAAGCGAAGAAGCCATGCCAGACATCAAACGTCAGTTCCTGGGCCAGAACCACGAAGCCCAGAATATAAAGGATGTACAGGGTGAGAATAATTGCGGAAGCACGAAGTAACAGCCAGTCGTGCACACCATTGCGCCCTAATGCAGAAACATTGCTTACCATACGAGGACTCCAGCCAGAATTGACAGCACGACGGTCAGACCGATTGCCACCTGGGCAGAACGGGTACCGGCAGCCAAACTCTCTTCGATATAGCCAAAATCCATCAGCAAGTGGCGGATGCCACCGCAGACGTGATAGGCCAGCGCAGTGAGTATTCCCCAGAAGATGAATTTGACGAAGAAGCTATTCATGATGGCAGCCGCTTGCGCAAACCCTTCAGGAGAAGAGAGTGACAGGCCTAGCAGCCAGAGGAGGATACCGACGGCGACGAAGGTTATTACGCCAGAGACTCGGTGTAAGATGGACGCTATCGCAGTAACGGGAAACCGGATCGTTTGCAGATCCAGATTGACAGGTCTTTGTTTTTTCACGGTTTTGCCCACACAGCTCTTATTATTTTACTTCCTCCGGTCTGGAGCAGTGTCAGACAGCATTAAGACTGTAAGCCTTCATCCCTCGCGCTCAAACAACGACATCCAATGTGCTTAAACGGCGCGTGATGCATTTTCTCAGTTTTTACGTTTGGGAAACGCGAAATGCTCAGAAAATAACGCTGGGTGCTCCTACTTCAGGGTTTGCCCGGAGACCTCGTCGAAGTATAGGTTGATCACATTCTTATTACAATTGCCCTACAAATGCTTTATTCACATTTCTGCGAAACAGTGAGTTAGCTCCCAAATTCAATAAATCGCACAAAATAAATTATCGAGTTTGACATTTGATCAACATTTCCATTACATATGAATCATCCCTATAGGACTGTGATACTGAGCACATACCGGCTTTACCCTCACGCACCAAAAAGGGGAAAGTATTAAGAGAATCAGTGGATCACACAATCGTAAGACGGGGTCTTCCCTGTCGGGCCAAGTTATGCAAAAGTGGTGATTGTGTAAATCCTCAACCTCTTCATTGGTACTGAGCGACAGAACAGTAATGATTTACCGAATCTTTAACAACGATGAAACGCCGCTTGTTTGTCACAGAGCAGTCTGAGACTGCAATTCGACTCAGCTCTACGTTCCCTTCCGATACGATCGCAGAGTTAAGGCTGATAATAATAATGACCTTACAAGGCGTCGCTTCCAGGCATTTCTGTTGTTATCGATTTTTAAAAATAAGGCGCTAAGGAGACTGTAAATGGCTGATAAGAAAGCGACACTTACCCTACAAGGTCACGACCCGATTGAACTGGATGTGCTGTCCGGCACGCTGGGCCAGGATGAAATTGATATCCGCACCCTCGGTTCAAAAGGCCTTTTTACCTATGATCCCGGTTTCACGTCTACTGCATCCTGCGAATCCAAAATCACCTACATTGATGGTGAAGAAGGCATTCTGCTGCACCGCGGTTTCCCGATTGATCAGCTGGCGCAAGAGTCTAACTTCCTGGAAGTGAGCTACCTGCTGCTGAACGGCGAAACCCCGACACCGAAGCAATTCGAAGAATTCAAAACCAATGTGACCCGTCACACTATGGTGCACGAGCAGATCACCCGTCTGTTCCACGGTTTCCGTCGTGACTCTCACCCGATGGCCGTCCTGTGCGGCGTGACCGGCGCGCTGGCCGCGTTCTATCACGACTCCATTGACGTCGAAAACGAACGTCACCGCGAAATCGCCGCTTACCGTCTGCTGTCCAAAATGCCGACCGTTGCCGCGATGTGCTACAAATATTCTATCGGCCAGCCGTTCGTGTATCCGCGCAACGACCTGTCCTATGCTGGCAACTTCCTGCACATGATGTTCTCCACCCCGTGTGAAGAATACAAAGTGAACCCGATTCTGGAACGTGCGATGGACCGAATTTTGATCCTGCACGCCGACCACGAACAAAACGCCTCAACGTCAACAGTGCGTACCGCTGGCTCAAGTGGCGCTAACCCGTTCGCCTGTATAGCTGCAGGTATCGCCTCTCTGTGGGGACCGGCTCACGGCGGCGCCAACGAAGCCGCGTTGAAAATGCTGGAAGAAATCAGCAGCGTGGATCACATCCCTGAGTTCGTTAAACGCGCAAAAGATAAAAATGATTCGTTCCGCCTGATGGGCTTTGGTCACCGTGTTTATAAAAACTATGACCCGCGCGCCACCGTAATGCGTGAAACCTGTCATGAAGTGCTTAAAGAGCTGGATCTGAAAGATAACCTGCTGGAAGTGGCGATGGAGCTCGAGAACATCGCGCTGAATGATCCGTACTTCATCGAGAAGAAACTGTATCCGAACGTCGATTTCTACTCCGGCATCATCCTGAAAGCGATGGGCATTCCGTCTTCCATGTTTACCGTTATCTTTGCGATGGCGCGTACCGTGGGCTGGATTGCACACTGGAGCGAAATGCACCAGGACGGCATTAAAATCGCCCGCCCTCGTCAGCTCTACACCGGCTACGACAAACGTGATTTCCATTCTCAGCTGAAAAAATAATCTCTTCTTTTTTCACTATAATCCAAAGCGCCAGCATTTATGCTGGCGCTTTTATTTACGACTGTTTCAGCAATTATTGGTATTGTTGTTCCTGTGCACCGTAGATCGTCAATTGTGAAGGGTAATGTTCATTTTCCCTGGCACTGAACGTATATATATCCCCTTTTTTCTTCGAGTCACCACTGAGGCAAAATGCGATTTCCGTTTGCCCTTGCTGCTGCGCCTGTTTCACTATACTGGTCACATCAATATCACGATACCTCTGTGCTTCATCAAGATATAACCCTGCATAGGATTTATAGTTACACACCGGCCTGGTATTCCATGTCACACTCTTTTCGTCCCAGTCAGTTGTCGTCGGATAAATATAAATCATCTGCGCGCCGGTTGATGTACTTCTTCCGCCAAAAAGATGCACGTTATATTTAAATAAGGCTAACTGTGAGTCCGGATAGTTAGTAGGTAGTGCGGGGATTTTAAATTTCAACAATGTGATTTTTTCATCATTACCCGCTTCCGCAGAATTTGAGGTATCACCCTGAACTAACAACTGCTGACTGTCACCAAAGTTTTTATCACTCTCCTCTTTATTACTGACATAAGTATCAGCGCTGGTATCAAGATAGGTATATGGCATATAGCTTGTACAATCATAGTTATTATTCATGCAGCGTTCTGTCATGAATTTTGCAGCATCAGGTGCCCAGCCATTAATAAAATCACCATGTGCGGTATAGAGTGTCCCCCATTGATCAATACGCTTTTCCCCTTCCATGATCGGATCCAGAGATAACTGAACCGTTCTCAAATCCAGAGAGGTAGCGCCTGGAAACTGATAGGCAATATTCATGTTAACGGTAGGAATATGTTTGGGGTAGTCAGCCGGGCAGACGCCGTTATCATCTGAATACACGGCATTCGGTTTGCGGGGGGAGCCTGACGGTTTTGCCGCGATATTCTTACCATCCCAGCAGTTGGGAAATTGAATGCCGATATTAAATTGCAGAGTGCTGCCGTCTGCAGGCTGTTTACATGTACGCTGGTCACTTTGGCTGTAACCCGTACCGTCATTACATAAAAAACTAATACGTGGGTTTTGCGTAGTGCCTTTATGGTCACCGGCTAAAAGCTGTAAACCCGCCGGGAACGGTATTAACGGATTTGCTTCACTGCCCGCAGTTTGATAATACGTCTTCTGATAGAGCGGTCGCACTTCTGTGCCATCAGGTAATCTTAATGAGGGTGCCCAATAAGCTGAGGAATCGGCTAAATCGGTACAGGTTGTGGCAGGTTTATTTTGCAATGTTTCGTATGTTGTGGATGCGTCCGTAGACGTATTACCAAAAAAATCATGCCACATCGCGTGATTAGGCATACCAAACATTAAAATAGCGTCATCACCTAAAGTGTGGTGATAAGCGCACTGAACGCTGGTCTGATAATCATCAGCCTGCGCCATAAAGGGTACGATACCTGTACAACAAAGAGAGACAAATAAGCCTGCTTTGTATTTATTCATGGGAAACCTCGCCAGTAAAATCAATTATTACACCTATTGCAAACTTACCTGCAATTTAAAAAGCATATAATAAGCACTGGCGTTGATGCGCCTGAAATATGCACACAAATATCATTTCTTATAATTTTTATTAATCATAAAAATAACTCACTTACACCTGACACACCGGGCACCAGAAAAATGGCCGCGATGACACGCTGCTTTTGACGATGGGGTCGCCGCAACGCTCGCAGGGTTTGCCCGTGCGGCCAAAAACCTTAAACCGGAACAACGCGCCGTGATGCACATTTTCATCCATCGTGCCGCGCGTGGCGTAGGATAATCGCGCCACAGACAAACAGGCATCGGCCAGCGCATCCAGCTCTGTTTCGTTCAACTCTTTCGGCTTGTGTTCCGGCAGCAGTTTCGCCAGCCAGAGAATCTCTGCCCGCAGATAGTTTCCAAGACCAGCAAGAAACGCCTGATCGAGCAACATACCGCCCAGTTGCCGGTTACGGAATTTAGGCGAGATTAACCGCTCACGTACCTGCGCGACCGTCAGCGTTTCGTCCAGCACATCCGGGCCGATACGTTGCAGGAACGGATGATTTTCTATTTCCGCCGTATCATAAATCCCGATTTCAGACGCGCTGTACAACAGGATCGCCGCATCGGTGGTCTGCAACTGCACCCGCAGCGAACGTTTGGTTTCTTTCGGTGTTTCACCGCCCTTCACTACCCGCCAGACGCCATAAAGTTGATTGTGGCTGTAAAGCGTCAGGCCGTTGGAGAAGTGGGTCAGCAGTGCTTTACCGCGCGTTTCAATCGCCGTGATTTTCGTACCACGCAGAGCCGACTGGTAAGGTTTCAATGAGGGGAAAGCAAACCAGACATCCGTGAGCGGTTTATTGACGACCGCGCGCACCAGTAAATCAGCCGCGCGGCGAATTTCAGGACCTTCAGGCATCAGTGAGTCGCACCCTCGGCAATTCGCAGATCCTGCTCAGTATGCAGGGCAATGGCGATAGTCAGTTCAAGGGCATTGAGCACAGTGTGTACTGACATACTTGGCTCGCCGGGATGTTTCGCGGCTTGTTCAGGCAGATAAGGAATATGGATAAAGCCGCCTTTCACCACGCTGCACGAAGGATGTGCCAGCCGGTGCATCAGCCCGTACATCACGTGATTGCACACATAAGTGCCCGCCGTTTGCGATACTGACGCCGGAATACCCGATTCGCGCAAGCCGTTCACGATGGTTTTGATCGGCAGCGAAGAAAAATAGGCCGCCGGGCCGTCGGCAACAATAGGTGCATCCACCGGCTCATTGCCCTCGTTATCTGGGATCCGCGCATCATCAATATTGATTGCCACACGCTCAACGCTGAAATCACTGCGCCCGCCAGCCTGACCGACGCACAGCACCATTTCCGGATGCACTTCATCAATCGCCGCATTCAGCGCGTCAATCGCTTTACCAAACACGCAAGGCAGCTGCCGCACCACAATCTGCGCGCCCGACAGTTCCAGATCACCCAGTAATTTCACCACTTCCCACGACGGATTGACACGCTCGCCGCCAAACGGGTCGAAACCGGTCACTAAGACTTTACGCATGATAGATCCTTGTTGTAGGGCAAGACTGATATCTCATCTGTTAGCTATGAGGTAATTATGATCGGATTTCAATCCCCTGCTCACCAAATGCCTCGCGCAGTTTTTTGGCAAATGTCAGGGCGTGCTCACCGTCACCATGCAGGCAGACGGTATCGGCCTGAACCGGAACCCAGACGCCTTCGCGACTGAGCACTTTTTGTTGTTGCACCATCGCCAGTGTCTGTTCCAGCGCCTGTTCATCGGTGTCGATCATTGCATCGGGCTGACTGCGCGGTACCAGCGAACCGTTGCTCAAATAGCGGCGGTCAGCAAACACTTCCTGCCGCGTTGCCAGCCCGTACCGCTCACCGGCGCGGATAAGCTCGCTGCCCGCCAGACCCACCAGACGCAGCGTCGGGTCGACGTCGCAGACTGCGCGGGCAATGGCGTCAGCCAATTGCGTATCGGTCGCCGCCTGGTTATACAACATCCCGTGCGGCTTGACGTGCACCATCTTTGCGCCTTCGGCACGGGTGATGGCCGCCAGTGCGCCGAGCTGATAGACCACCTGCGCATAAACGGTTTCCGGCGGCAACTGCATGGCGGTACGACCGAAGTTTTCGCGATCGGGAAAACTCGGGTGCGCGCCAATCGCCACGTCATACTTCAGCGCCCAGCGCACTGATTGCTGCATCGTCTGCGCGTCTCCGGCGTGAAAGCCGCAGGCGATATTGGCGGAACTGACCAGTTGCAACAGCGCCTCGTCATTGGCACAGCCTTCACCGAGATCGGCGTTGAGATCAACGCTCATACAGCCCCCGCTTGATCTGTTCAATAAACAGTGACTGCTCCCGCAAAGCTTTCTGCGCCTCCTCCAGCGTACATTTCACGAAATGCACCGGTTCCCCCAGGCGGATTTGCGCCAGATTGTAGAGATCGGCTTCGATCACGCAGGCAATACGCGGATAACCGCCGGTGGTCTGGGCATCGGCCATCAATACAATCGGCTGACCTCCGTGCGGCACCTGCACCACGCCCGGTAACAGGCCATGAGAAAGCATCTCGCGGTCGGTTTCCCGTTTCAGCGCGTGGCCGTGCAGGCGATAACCCATGCGGTTACTTTGCGGGCTCAGTTGCCACGAGGCACGCCAGAAGGCATCACGCGCTTCGGCGCTGAACTCCTGATACTCCGGCCCCGGTATGGCGCGGATACGATTACCAAACAGCAGTTGTTTGATGCCGCCTGCGCTTTTAGGCATATGGAAACTGTCACCGGTCGGCAACACATCGCCGTCCTGAAGCGGACGCCCGTTGTAACCGCCGAATTTTGCTTTCAGATCGGTGCTGCGCGAGCCCATCACTTCCGGCACGTCGATCCCGCCAGAGATCGCCAGATAACTGCGCATTCCACGCGTCGGTGTTTTCATGGTAAGCACCTGACCCGGCTTCACGGCGTAGCGCCATCCGGTCCAGACATCTTTGCCGTCGAGTTGCGCGTGGCATCCTGCGCCGGTCAGCGCCATCCAGCCTTCGCGATGAAACTCGGCGCTGAACTGCCCGAGCGTAATCTCCAGCCCGGCGGCGTTCTCATCATTGCCGGCCAGCAGATTGGCGATGCGCAAAGCTGGCGCATCCAGCGCGCCGGAATGGCTGACCCCCTGCTGGCGGTAACCGTTGCGGCCTAAATCCTGCACCGTCGTAAACATCCCTGCGCGTAAAACCTTCAGCATACGCCCTCCTTCTGTGGCACAAAGCGCACGTGGTCACCGGGTAATAATAAGGTCGGGGATGAACGCGTGGGATCAAACATCGCCAGCGGCGTCTGCCCAATAAGCTGCCAGCCGCCGGGTGTGGCCAGCGGATAGATACCGGTCTGGCTGCCGCCGATGCCAACGGAACCCGCGGGTACGGAAAGCCGCGGTTCACCGTGGCGTGGCATAGCAAGTTGCTCCGGCATTCCGCCGAGGTACGGGAAGCCGGGCTGGAAACCGAGGAAATAGACGGTGTAATCGATACCCGAATGGCATCCGACCACCTCACGTGGCGTCATACCGGTATGGCGGGCGACGCTCTCCAGATCCGGCCCCTGCTCACCGCCGTAGATAACCGGGATTTCAATCAGTCGGGAAACCGGTTCAATGGCTTCGCTCTCTTCCCACCAGGTTTGCAGGCGCTCAATCGCGTCCAGCGCGGAGCTTTGCGCATCGGTGAGTAAGACCGTCAGATTATTCATACCGGGAATGACTTCGCGAACGCCGGGATAGGCCGCGCGATCCTGTAAACGTTGGGTCAGACCCCAGATCCGCTGCTGGCTGGCCAGCGTCACAGGCGGTTCCAGTTCCAGCACTACCGCGCGTTCACCCAGCAGGTAACATCGTGCTCGTTGCACTCAGACACTCCTCAAAGAAGGGTTGTGGATCATTGAGTTATTCATGAACTCAATGTCCCGATAAGGGTATGTAGATTAAGGGTAGTTATGCGGGAAAGCGACAGAGGATGTCAACTTGTCAAAGACGACCAAAGGGCGGCGAAGGTTTCGCCCATCGCCCGCACCTGCTACTCTCAGAGGTGTTGCAGTTTTTTAGCGTTTGGATAACGCAGTATTTACAAAATGAAAGGGACAGCCCGTGAGAAAACCTTTAGCACTCTTTTTTCCGCTTTATACCACCACATTACTGATGCTGCTCGGTTCCGGCCTGCTCACCACTTACATTTCCCTGCGACTGTCGGCGATACACGTCAGCGGCGCGATGATCGGGGCGATTATCGCCGCCAACTACATCGGGCTGGTGATCGGCGGTAAAGTCGGCCACATCCTGATCGCCCGCGTCGGCCACATTCGCGCCTACGTCTCGTGCTCCGGCATCATTACCGCCGCCGTTCTGGGGCACGGTCTGACTGACATTATTCCCGTCTGGGTGGTGCTCCGGCTGATCATCGGTCTGTGCATGATGGTGCAATACATGGTGCTGGAAAGCTGGCTGAACGATCAGGCCGAGGCCAATCAGCGCGGCGTAGTCTTCGGATTTTACATGGTGGCGTCATACCTCGGGATGTCGCTCGGTCAGGTCGTTTTGATGCTCGACAGCGGCCTTGGCGTCAGTACGCTCATCATGATCGCGCTGTGTTTCGCGCTCTGCCTGGTCCCCATCGCGCTGACGACGCGTACCAACGTTGGCCATATGTCCCCGGCGCCGATGGAGCTTAAATTCTTTATCGGTGCGATCCCTAAGGTGCTGGCGATAACGCTCGTCATCGGCATGGTGGTCGGTTCTTTTTACGGGATGGCGCCGATTTACACCAGCCAGCAATCGCTGACCACTCAGCAAACCGGTCTGTTTATGGCGCTGGCGATCTTCGCCGGGCTGCTGGCGCAGTTTCCGCTGAGCTGGCTGTCAGATCGCTATAACCGAAATATGCTGATGCGCATCAACGCGTTCCTGCTGGCGGTCGCCGCCCTGCCGCTGGCGTTGCTCACGCATATTTCGCTCCCCGTGCTGCTCGGCATCGGTTTTGTCGTCAGCCTGATGCAGTTCACGCTGTATCCGCTGGTGGTCGCACTCGCCAATGACATGATTGAACCGGAGCGCCGCGTCTCGCTTTCCGCCTGTCTGCTGATGGCGTTTGGCGTCGGTGCCTGTATCGGTCCGCTGGCGGTGGGTGCGCTGATGGAACCGCTCGGTGGCAATATTCTGTATGCCTTTTTTGCCCTGTGCGGAGCGGCAATCGTTGCGCTCAGCCGGACCTCGGCGAAAGAAGAAGAAACGGTGATGGCAGTCGATGCGCCTTTGCCGCACATCGCTATGCCGGACAGTCTGAGCAGTTCACCGCTGTCGCCTGCACTGAACCCGGCCTTTGACGAGCAAATGATTCAGGAAACGATGCCTGCGCCAGAAAACGTCACAGAACCGGCAGTAGAAGAAAGCGAAGTGACAGAAGAAGAGGAAGAAAGCCCGTATCCGCCGCAGGGTGCAGACCCCGAAGTGGATACCGGCTTGCAGCGGGCATTTACATTGCTCGAAGACAGCGTGCCGGAAGAAACCTCAGATAAGACGTTACAAAAGTGAGGGGCGTCATCGTTGCAGCCCGCGTGGATTCGGACAGCGCGCAGGGACAGGAGCATACTTGATCTACGCGACTGTCACGAGCACTGCCCGGATTCAACAGGGTAAATAAGATAGCCCTAAGCCGGGTTATCGATGTCGATGAACATCACATCTAACCCATGCTCTGACTCAAGCCATTCGCCTAAAGCTTTCACGCCATAACGTTCCGTGGCGTGATGGCCAGCGGCATAGAAATGCAGCCCCATTTCGCGGGCGATGTGGATGGTTTGCTCTGAGACTTCGCCGCTGATGAATGCATCCACGCCAAACTCTGCCGCCTGCTGAATGAAGCCCTGACCGCCGCCGGAGCACCAGGCGATGCGACGAATTTCTTCCGGCCCGCCTTGCGCGCTGTGCAGCACTTTGCGATCTAAAATCACTTCAATTCGCTGACGTAATTCTTCGCCGGATAACGGCTTTTCGAGCTCGCCGTAAGGCACCAGCGGCATGACTTCCCCCTGTACAGCAATGCCAAATAACTCGGCAAGCTGCGCGTTGTTACCGAGAACAGGGTGCGCATCGAGCGGTAAATGGTAGCCATACAAATTGATATCATTCACCAGCAGGGCTTTTAGCCGGTTGCGCTTCATGCCACGAACAACCGCCGGTTCGTTCTTCCAGAAGTAACCGTGATGCACCAAAATTGCGTCGGCTTCGACGGCAATCGCGGCATCCAGCAGATCCTGACAGGCGGTCACCCCGGTAACCACGCGCTGCACATTACGACGCCCCTCGACCTGCAGGCCGTTAGGCGCGTAATCATGGAAATTACTGACATCCAGTTTCTGGTTTATCAGGGCTTCAAGCTGGAGATTATTCATGGTTATTCCCGGTAGAATGGCTTATCAAAACGTTAATTTATCACCCTGCTGCATCCGCACAAACTTCACGCCCAAATTATTGCCTTTCTCCAGCTGCTGCATGATCTCTTTTTCGGGGGCCGCACCGGCTTTCAGGCTGGGTTTCACGTGGCTGATGATCACCGTCAGATCTTTCAGCGCCCCTTCACCACCGGCGTATTGTTGCAAATTGCCAAGCTCTTTCAGCAGCCAGTGCGGCGTGAGATGGCCGAACAGTTTGCTGTCGGGTACGTCATCGGGATAAGAGGTTTCGATGATAAGCCCCTTCAGGCGTTTTGCTTTGATTTCATCGCCGAGCACGCGCCAGACGGCGTCGAGATTTTTTGATTTCTCGACCTCATCCGGGCCGGTATCGCCAAAGAAGGCGAAGGACTGATTATTGCGGCTGACCAGAATCATGCTCGAAGGCGTACCGCCGTGGCTGAGCGGGTAAATGCGGCCATCGAGACCGGTCAGGCCAAGGGAGAATCGCTGATCCGGACGCTGTAAGTTCAGGCGATAAGTGCCGATACGCAGGCCGCTGCCGGAATCGGTAAAGTTCGGCCAGACGCGGCCATTGAAGTAATGCTGACGCAGCGTGCCGATGGTGTCGGCGGTGCCATAAATCGGTTTTTTGGTGTCTTCGGGCGAGCTGATGATCAGCCCCGCCAGATGGTCGAGATGACCGTGGCTGATAAAGTAGCCGCCGATCAGGTTGCGAAATACCGCGCCCTGCGGAGTGTAGGGGGCGGCATTTTCAGTCGTCACTTCGGGGAAACTGCCTTTCTCCAGCCCTTTACGGATGCCCGGCAATACGGAACCGGCGTCCAGCCCGAGATACAGTTTTTGATCGTCACTGCGCACCAGATATGACGTCAGATTTCCTTCCTCAACGCCACCGTTGACACCCAGTGCGACCACATCAAAGGCCGCCACGGCCTGGCTCGCCCAGCACGCCAGCATCAGCGCCAGCAGGTGTTTTTTCATCACATCGCTCCTTGTCGTGGTGATTAGCAAAAAGGTCAGTCTGACCGGTTTTTTGCCGCCTCAAACGCCGCAAGCGTGTCTTTGCGTGCCCTTGCGTGATCAATGATCGGCAACGGGTAGTCTAGCACGCGATGCTGTTTTTCCGCCCAGCGATGCGGGGTGTGTATGTCTTTTTCCGGCACGTCCGACAGTTCAGGGATCCAGGCCTTGATAAATCGTCCCGCTTTGTCAAAGCGTTCGCCCTGCGTTGTCGGATTGAAAATGCGGAAATACGGTGCGGCGTCGGTCCCTGTCGACGCGCCCCACTGCCAGCCGCCGTTGTTGGCGGCCAGATCGCCGTCGAGCAACTGCGACATAAAATAGCGTTCGCCTTCGCGCCAGTTGATCAGCAAATCCTTCACCAGAAAACTGGCGACGATCATGCGCAGACGGTTGTGCATCCAGCCGGTGGCGTTGAGCTGGCGCATCGCCGCATCGACTATCGGATAGCCTGTTTTCCCCTCTTTCCACGCCTGTAACTCTTCCGGCGCGTGCCGCCAGTGCACGCCGTCGGTCCAGCCGACAAACGGCTGATGTTTGCAGAGTTTCGGCCATGCGACGATCAGGTGCCGGTAAAACTCGCGCCAGAACAGCTCGTTCAGCCAGCCAAACGCGCCGCCGTCAGTTCTGTCGAGCACGTCAGGGCATTCGGTGCGCAGCCGGTTGAAACACTGACGTGGCGAAAGCACGCCAATCGCCAGATAGGGCGAGAGCGAACTGGTGCCATCAACGGCGGGTAAATCGCGCTGCTGAAGATAATCCTGCACCTGCTCACGGCAAAAACTGCGCAACTGATTGCGCGCCGCGTCTTCGCCGACAGCAAAATTCTCGTCGATGTTTTCCAGCGGATAATCGAACGGCATCAGCTTATGCATCACCGTTTTCTGCCCATGCTCTCGCGCTTTTGGTGCGGGCAGGGAGCGGCTGTCGGATTCCGTCAGGCGGGATAAAAAGGCACGACGAAACGGCGTGTAGACTTTGTACATCTCGTTATTGCCGGTGGTAACCGATCCCGGTGGCAGCAGCAGGCTGTCGTCAAATGCGTGGCATAAAACGTCCGCGCCGACGGCTTTTTCCAGCGCGTCATCGCGCAGACGCTCATTGATTTCATACTGTTTATTGTAAAACAGCGCATCCACCGTTTCCGTTTCGCAGAAACCTTTCATCCAGTTCACACTTGCCGCGAAGTCATCACACTGATGGTAATGCAGCGGGATCCCGCGTTCCGCCAGAGAATGTTGTAGCGACTGAAGATGCTGATAAATAAACGCCGCCTGACGCGGTGCCATTTCATGCTGTTTCCACTGTTCAGGCGTGGCGATAAAGAGAGCGATCACCCGCGCCTGCGGATCCTCACAGGCGGCGTGCAGCGCGCGGTTGTCGGTAATACGTAAGTCATTGCGAAACCAGACTAAATGCGTGGTCATAACATTCCCTTTAGTGTCCGTAACGCAAGCGCAGAGCTTCCGGGTAGGGCTCGAAATATCGCTGATCGGCCAGATACGCATCCGGGTATTCGGACATGTAATGTTTGAGCAACGTGATTGGGGCCAGAAGCGGCTGCATTCCCTGACGATAGCGGTCGATAAGCCCCGCCAGTTCCTGACGCTGTGCAGAAGTGAGCTGTTTACGGAAATAGCCCTGCACATGCATCAGCACATTGGTGTGATTACGTCGGGTGGCTTTGTGATTAAGCAGAGTCATCAGCCGCTGGCGATATTCGACGAAATAATCTTCCAGCGATGTCCATTCGGCCATCGCGGCGACAAAACGCCCCAGTTCCCGATATGCCGGCTGCGAATGCGCCAGTAAAGAGAGTTTGTAACGGCTGTGGAACGCCATCAGTTTGCCGCGTGTCAGGCCGCTTTCACGCAGCTGATTCAGCTCGAAAAGGGTAAATACGCGCTCGACAAAATTCTCGCGAATGACCGGATCGTTCAGCCGCCCGTCTTCTTCCACGGGCAGCCACGGATGCTGTTTCATCAGCTCGGCGGTATAGATACCCACGCCACTCTTCTTGGCATCTTTGCCGTTGGCGCTGTAAACCCGCACGCGTTCCATGCCGCAGCTCGGAGATTTGGCGCAGACGATATAACCACAAAGCTGCGTTAACGGCGCGACGCGCTTTTCAGCGTAGCTCTGCATTTTTTCAGTGATATCGATGGTTTCATCATTGCTGAAGCGCATCGCGACGCCTTCGTCCATTCTGACCAGCCGCAATGCCGGGCGCGGTGTTGGCAGTCCGATAGCCATTTCCGGGCAGATCGGTTCGAAGCGAACATAAGGCGCCAGCTGCTCTACGGCAAAGGCGTACCGCTTGTGGCCGCCATCGAAGCGGACTTTGTCGCCCAGCAGGCATGCGCTGATGCCGATAGGGATTGTTTTTGTCATTGTCAGCTCCCGACGTTGAAGTGAAAAAAGGGAGTGTCAGTGATTCATCACTCTCATGTATTACTCAGTATAAGTTATACATAAAAATAATGTTGTACAGGTTTTCCGAAAGGGCAATAAAAAACCCCGTCTGGAGGACGGGGTTTAAAAAGGCTGTGTGTTAAATCGATTCAGTTCACAAATCAGTAGAAATCTTGTGTTGCCATTTCAGCATGTGCCAGCCAGACCGGTTTATCGCTGGTCTTCATCCAGACGCGGTGTAAATAGCTGTAAAAACGGGCGCGATCGGCGCGGAACAGCATGACCGGTAAGGCGAGAAGACCGGCGGCCAGCACAAAAGCGCGGCGGGCCAAAATACGGGTCATGGTGTAAGGCGTGTAATCAGACGTAGCTTTCATCGCGTTGCTCCTGTGAAATTTGGAAAGTTTATGGAAACTGGAAGTTGTGAAAAATTTTACGGCAATTGCTGAAATTTTACCACTCATCTGACCACTTTAAAGTGTAAATTTTCGCCATTTTCCACCTGACGGTGTAATTGAGTTACAAAATGGTTAACTAAATACGGTGATAAGGTTTCTTTTTAGTTTTTTATTTGCGCATTTTTATACTTTCTTTACACCGAAGCCCCCTTTCTTTTCAGGATCTTTGCCCGCGTTTTCTTATTCTCCTCCCAACATAAAAACACACCTGTGGAGGTGGATTGTGACTGTTGGCGTAATCTGCGGCGCATTGCTGGTTCTTCTGCTGCTCGGCTATCTGGTTTATGCCTTGCTGAATGCGGAGGATTTTTAAATGGCCGCAACCGGATTCTTACTGATTGCCAGTTTTATGCTGGTGCTTTTGCTGCTGGCAAAACCACTGGGTAACTTTATTGCTCAACTTATTGAAGGACAGCCTGGCGCATTTTTGCAGCGCGTAGAAAACGGGGTATTACGCACATCTGGCAGCAGCGATGCTGAAATGAACTGGTGGCAGTACGCGCTGGCGATCATGGTGTTCAACATTCTGGGGATTATCGTGCTGATGGCCATGCTGATGGCTCAGGGCGCGTTGCCGATGAACCCGCAGCATTTTGGCGGATTGTCGTGGGATCTGGCGTTTAACACCGCTGTCAGTTTCGTCACCAATACCAATTGGCAGGCCTACAGCGGCGAAAGCACGCTGAGCTATCTGAGCCAGATGGTCGGTTTGACCGTCCAAAACTTCCTGTCGGCTGCGACCGGTATCGCCGTGGCGTTTGCCCTGATCCGCGCCTTTGCGCGCCCTTCTGCGCAAACCATCGGTAACGCCTGGACGGATTTATGGCGCATCACGGTGTATTTGCTGCTGCCGGTGGCCTTCCTGCTGGCACTGTTCTTCGTCAGTCAGGGCGTGATTCAGAATTTCGAAGCTTATCAGCACATCACCACGCTGGAAGGCCTGCAACAAACGTTGCCTATGGGGCCGGTGGCGTCGCAGGAAGCGATCAAAATGCTGGGCACCAACGGCGGTGGCTTCTTCGGCGCTAACTCGGCGCATCCGTTTGAAAACCCGACAGCGCTGACCAACATGGTGCAGATGCTGGCGATCTTCATCATCCCTTGCGCTCTGTGCTTTGCGTTCGGTCGCGTGGTTGGTGACAACCGTCAGGGCAACGCACTGGTGTGGGCGATGTCGGTGATTTTTGTGGTGTCGGTGGTGGTGGTGATGTACGCCGAATTGCAGGGTAACCCGCACTTCACGGCGCTCGGGGCCAGCAGCAACATCAATATGGAAGGCAAGGAGAGTCGCTTCGGCATTCTCGCCTCGAGCCTGTATGCGGTGGTGACGACGGCAGCCTCCTGTGGCGCGGTCAACGCGATGCACGACTCCTTCACCGCGCTCGGCGGAATGGTGCCGATGTGGCTGATGCAGATTGGTGAAGTGGTATTCGGCGGCGTGGGTTCAGGCCTGTACGGCATGTTGCTGTTCGTTCTGCTGACGGTGTTTATTGCCGGGCTGATGATTGGCCGCACCCCGGAATATCTCGGCAAGAAAATCGACGTTTATGACATGAAGATGACTGCGCTGGCGATCCTGGTCACCCCTACGCTGGTACTGCTCGGCACCGCGCTGGCGCTGGTCACCGATGCAGGTCGCGCGGGTATTCTTAACCCCGGCGCGCACGGTTTTAGCGAAGTGTTGTATGCGGTCTCTTCTGCCGCCAACAACAACGGCAGCGCGTTCGCCGGGCTCAGCGTCAACACGCCGTTCTACAACCTGTTGCTGGCGTTCTGCATGTTCTTCGGCCGCTTTGGCGTGATCCTGCCGGTGCTGGCGATTGCCGGTTCGCTGGTGGCGAAAAAACGTCAGCAGGCAGGCAACGGCACGCTGCCGACCTCCGGTCCGCTGTTTATCGGCCTGCTGGTCGGGACCGTACTGTTAGTCGGTGCGCTGACCTTTATTCCGGCGCTGGCGCTGGGGCCGGTCGCGGAACATCTGCAGGTCTGGTCAGCACAATAATGCTGCGTAATTCGTTGAATTAATGAATATAGAGATTAATAAAATGACTCGTAAACAACGTGCGCTGTTTGAACCACGCCTGATCCGCACTGCCCTGTGGGATGCGGCGAAAAAGCTGGATCCACGCGTTCAGTGGCGCAATCCGGTAATGTTCGTGGTGTATCTGGGCAGTATTCTGACCACGGTTATCTGGCTGGCGATCCTGATGCATCGCACCGACGGCAGCGCCGCCTTTACCGGCAGCGTGTCGCTGTGGCTGTGGTTCACCGTGCTGTTTGCCAACTTTGCCGAAGCGCTGGCGGAAGGCCGCAGTAAGGCGCAGGCGCAGAGCCTGAAAGGCGTGCAGAAAACCAGCTGGGCGAAGAAAATTTATGAACCGCGCCCGGATTCGCCGGTGATTAAAGTCGCGGCGGACGAGCTGCGTAAAGGCGATATGGTGCTGATCGAAGCCGGGGATACCGTGCCGTGCGACGGTGAAGTGCTGGTCGGCGGCGCGTCGGTGGATGAAAGTGCGATCACCGGCGAATCTGCGCCGGTTATCCGCGAATCCGGCGGCGACTTCTCCTCGGTGACCGGCGGGACGCGCGTGCTCTCCGACTGGCTGGTGGTGCAATGTTCCGCCAACCCCGGCGACACTTTCCTCGACCGCATGATTGCCATGGTTGAAGGCGCAAAACGTCGCAAAACACCCAATGAAGTGGCGCTGACTATTTTGCTGGTCGCCCTGACGCTGGTCTTCGTGCTGGCAACCGCCACGCTTTATCCGTTCTCGCTGTTTAGTGTGGACGCCAGTCATGCCGGTATTCCTGTCACCGTGACCGTGCTGGTCGCGCTGCTGGTATGCCTGATCCCGACCACCATTGGCGGTTTACTGTCGGCTATCGGCGTGGCGGGAATGAGCCGCATGCTGGAAGCCAACGTGATTGCCACCAGCGGCCGTGCGGTGGAAGCCGCCGGTGACGTGGATGTGTTGTTGCTGGATAAAACCGGCACCATCACGCTGGGTAACCGCCAGGCATCGCAGTTCCTGCCCGCCCCTCAGGTGACGGAACAGGAACTGGCCGATGCCGCGCAGTTATCTTCGCTGGCCGATGAAACGCCGGAAGGCCGCAGTATCGTGGTGCTGGCAAAACAGCGCTTTAATCTGCGCGAACGCGACATTCATTCGCTCAATGCCACCTTCGTCCCTTTCTCGGCACAAACCCGTATGAGCGGCGTGAACGTCGGCGACCGCAATATCCGTAAAGGCGCGGTAGACGCTATCCGTCGTCATGTGGAATCCAACGGCGGCACGTTCCCGAAAGCCGTCGACGGGCTGGTGGAAACCGTCGCGCGTAAAGGCGGTACGCCGCTGGTGGTGGCCGAAGGCGCGAAAGTGCTGGGTGTGGTCGAACTGAAAGACATTGTTAAAGGCGGCATCAAGGAACGTTTCGCCGAGCTGCGCAAGATGGGCATCAAAACGGTAATGATCACCGGCGATAACCGTCTGACCGCAGCAGCCATTGCCGCCGAAGCGGGCGTCGATGATTTTCTGGCCGAAGCGACGCCGGAAGCCAAACTGGCGCTGATCCGCCAGTACCAGTCGGAAGGCCGTCTGGTGGCCATGACTGGCGACGGCACCAACGACGCCCCGGCGCTGGCGCAGGCTGACGTGGCGGTGGCGATGAACTCCGGTACTCAGGCTGCGAAAGAAGCCGGGAACATGGTGGATCTGGATTCCAACCCGACCAAGCTGATTGAAGTGGTGCACATCGGTAAACAGATGCTGATGACCCGCGGCTCGCTGACCACGTTCAGTATCGCCAACGACGTCGCCAAGTATTTTGCCATCATTCCGGCGGCGTTCGCGGCAACTTATCCGCAGCTGAATGCCCTGAACGTGATGCACCTGACCTCACCGTCTTCGGCCATCATGTCGGCAGTTATTTTCAACGCCCTGGTGATTGTGTTCCTGATCCCGCTGGCGCTGAAAGGCGTGAGCTATAAAGCCATGAGCGCCGCATCGCTGTTGCGCCGTAACCTGTGGATTTATGGCGTGGGCGGTCTGCTGGTGCCGTTTGTTGGTATCAAGCTTATCGACATGATCCTGACCGTTTTACACCTGAGCTGATTGATTAAAAGGAAGACCATTATGTCTGTTACACGTATTGCGTATGTTCGCCCGGCTCTGGTGATGACCGTTCTGCTGACGCTGGCCACCGGCGTGGCCTATCCCCTGCTGACCACCGGCGTTTCCGAACTGGTGTTCAGCTCGCAGGCACGGGGTTCACTCATCAATGGCAGCAGCGACAAAGTGATCGGATCGGAGCTTATCGGGCAGAATTTTACCCGCAACGAGTACTTCTGGGGCCGTCCGTCAGTCACGTCCGATTCGCCGTATAACCCGATGGCGTCAGCGGGCAGCAATCTGGCGGCCAGTAATCCGGCGCTGGATCAGGCGGTGAAAGACCGTATCGCGGCGCTGCGTAAAGCCAACCCGCAAAGCTCCGCCACGGTACCTGTCGATTTGGTCACTGCAAGCGGCAGCGGGCTGGATCCGCAGATATCCGTGGAAGCGGCGCAATGGCAGGGGCAGCGCATCGCCACCGCCCGCGGGTTGCCACTGGCGCAAGTGAATAAATTGATTGATGATAATACATCATCACCGCTGATAGGTTACCTCGGCCCGACGGTGGTCAACGTGCTGAAACTCAATCAGGCGCTGGATAAACTGAAAGCCAACTAATGTAGCCAAAATAATTCGGGTCGCAGGAAAGCGGCCCGAAGTATGAAGGATAATATGACAGAAGATAACCGCCCCGACCCTGACAGCTTACTGGCGCTCGCCAATGAGAAGCCGCGCGGGCAACTGAAGGTCTTTTTCGGCGCCTGCGCAGGCGTCGGGAAAACATACGCCATGTTGCAGGAAGCGCAGAGGTTGCGCGCCACCGGTCTCGATGTGCTGGTCGGCGTGGTGGAAACCCACGGGCGGCAGGAAACGCAGGCTCTGTTGCCGGGGCTGACACTGTTGCCACCCAAACGCATTCACCATCGCGGACGTCAGGTGCAGGAGTTTGACCTCGACGCCGCGCTGGCCCGCCGCCCTGCCCTGATCCTGATGGACGAACTGGCGCACAGCAACGCCGCCGGTTCGCGCCATCCTAAGCGCTGGCAGGATATTGAAGAATTACTCAATGCCGGTATCGACGTTTTTACCACCGTAAACGTTCAGCATCTGGAAAGCCTGAACGACGTGGTCAGCGGCGTGACCGGCATTATCATTCGTGAAACCGTTCCCGATCGTCTGTTTGATGATGCCAGCGAAGTGGTGCTGGTGGATTTACCCCCCGACTCCCTGCGTCAGCGCCTGAAAGAAGGCAAAGTCTATATTCCCGGTCAGGCCGAACGCGCCATCGAGCACTTTTTCCGCAAAGGCAATCTGATTGCCCTGCGCGAACTTTCCCTGCGCCGCACCGCCGATCGCGTTGACGATCAGATGCGGGAATACCGCGACGATCAGGGCGTCAACCGCGTCTGGCACACCCGTGATGCGCTGTTGTTATGCATCGGGCATGGCGGCGGCAACGAAAAACTGGTGCGCGTCGCATCGCGTCTGGCGGCGCGCCTCGGCTGTGTCTGGCACGCTGTTTATGTCGAAACACCGCGTCTGCACCGGTTACCGGAAGGCCAGCGCCGCGCGATTTTACATTCACTGAAACTGGCGCAGGAATTGGGCGCTGAAACTGCCACGCTTTCCGAGCCGCACGAAGAACAGGCGATTTTGCGCTATGCCCGCGAACATCGCCTGGGCAAAATCATGATGGGCCGCCGGCGTGAAAAACGCTGGAAACCCGGCGGCAGCTTTGCCGACAAGCTGGCGGATATCGGCCCGGATCTCGATCTGATTATCGTCGGGCTGGAAGATTCCCCTGCCACGCCGGTACGTAAAGAGCAGGATTCACGCACGTTTGCCGACCGGTTCAGCCGCCAGCTGTGGGGCTGTTCGCTGGCCGTCGCGCTGTGTGCGCTGATCACCGTGCTGTCACAGTGGCTTATCCCGGCCTTCGATCAGGCCAACCTGGTGATGGTGTATCTGCTTGGCGTGGTGATCGTCGCACTGTTTTATGGCCGCTGGCCGTCCGTACTGGCGGCGGTGATTAACGTCGTCAGTTTTGACTTATTCTTTGTGCAGCCGCGCGGCTCGCTCGCCGTCACCGACGCGCAGTATCTGGTGACTTTCGGCGTGATGCTGCTGGTCGGTATTCTGATCGGGAATCTCACCGCCGGTGTACGTTATCAGGCGCGTATCGCCCGCCACCGCGAAAAACGCGCACAACATCTGTATGAGATGTCGAAAAGCCTCAGTCAGGCGCTGACGCCGGAAGCCATCGCGCAAACCAGCCGCCACTTTATCTCCTCCAGCCTGCACGCTAAAACCGCCATTCTGCTGCCGCAGGAAAACGGCGAACTGGCGCAGCCTGCCGGAGAAGTCACGTCGATTGTCGTAGACGACGCCATCGCGCGCTGGAGTTTTGATAAGAAACTGCCCGCTGGTGCGGGCACTGATACCCTGCCCGGCGTGCCGTATCAGTTGCTGCCGCTGGTGGCGTCCGGTGGATCCTGCGGGCTGCTGGCGGTGGAGCCCACCAATATTCGCCAGCTCTTGGTGCCGGAACAGCAGCGTTTGTTGCAGACCTTTACCGTGCTTATCGCCAATGCCCTCGACCGCCTGCATCTGGCTGCACGTGCGGAATCTGCACGGCTGGAAACCGAGCGCGAGCAGCTGCGCAACTCACTGCTTTCGGCCCTCTCTCACGATTTACGCACGCCGCTCACCGTTCTGTTCGGACAGGCGGAAATCCTGACGCTGGATCTGGCATCGGAAGGCTCGAAGCACGCACCGCAGGCCAGCCAGATCCGCCAGCAGGTGCTGAGCACTACACGGCTGGTGAACAATTTACTGGATATGGCGCGTATTCAGTCGGGCGGGTTTAATCTGCGCAAAGAGTGGCAGTCGGTTGAAGAGATCACCGGCAGCGCGTTACGGATGCTGGAACCGGTGCTGGCGAACGACAATATCAAAATCGATTTACCGCCAGAAATGGTGCTGGTGAACTGCGATGCCAGCCTGATCGAGCGGGTGCTGATCAATCTGCTGGAGAACGCCCATAAATACGCCGGGATCGGCGCAACCATCGGTATCAAAGCCACGCCGCTGGAGGAATGGCTGGAGATCGAAGTCTGGGATAACGGCCCCGGCATTGCGGCGGGAACCGAGCAAAAAATCTTTGAGAAATTCGCACGCGGGAATAAAGAATCGGCCATTCCGGGCGTGGGGTTGGGATTAGCCATTTGTCGTGCCATTATTGAGGTGCACGACGGACGGATCTGGGCAGAAAACGGCCCGAACGGCGGTGCGCGTTTCCGTTTCAGGCTGCCGCTGGAAGCTTTGCCTGATATGGAGAATGACATGGAAAAAGACATCGGCGAGGCCCCGTGACCGCATCCCACATCAATATTTTGATTGTTGAAGACGAAAAAGAAATCCGCCGCTTTGTGCGCACAGCGCTGGAAGCGGAAGGCTTACGGGTGTTTGAGAGTGAAACATTGCAGCGCGGGCTGATTGAGGCCGGCACGCGAAAACCGGATCTGATTATTCTCGATCTCGGTTTACCGGACGGTGACGGCCTGACCTATATTCGCGATTTGCGCCACTGGAGCGCCATCCCGATCATTGTGTTGTCCGCACGCACCCGCGAAGAAGACAAGATTGCCGCGCTGGATGCCGGTGCCGATGATTTTCTCACCAAGCCGTTTGGCGTCGGTGAACTGCTGGCGCGTGTTCGCGTGGCGCTGCGCCGTCAGGCAAACAGCTCGCAGGAAAGCCCGCTGGTGACGTTTTCCGATGTGACTGTCGATCTGATCAACCGCCGCGTTCAGCGTAACGGTGAAGATTGTCATCTGACGCCGATCGAGTTTCGCCTGCTGGCCGAGTTGCTGGCAAACAGCGGCAAAGTCATTACTCAGCGTCAGTTATTGAGCCACGTTTGGGGCCCGAATTACGTCGAACACAGCCATTATCTGCGCATCTACATGGGGCATTTACGCCAGAAACTGGAGGCCGACGCCACCCGTCCGCGTCATCTACTGACGGAAACCGGCGTGGGCTATCGCTTTATGCCGTAGGGGCTTCGGGTGCGTCATTGTCGGTTTTAACGGGCGCAAATTCCGCTTCAATACTTTCTGCCGCCTGCTGCAAAATCGCGCTCACGCGCAGTACCTGCTCCGGTGTTAAATCATCACGCATCATGTTGCCGCGCAGTGCATGTTTCAGGCGATGCATGGTCTCATGAATGCCTTCCGCCAGATTGTTTTCCTTCGGTCGGGTTGCACCGGCCAGACGAGCAAAAATCACGTCCACCGCATCCTGATGCTGCGCCAGTTCGGTTTTACCGGCTTCGGTTAACTGATAGCTTTTGCGACCATTTCCGGTGGCCACGGCTTCCAGAAAATCTTGTTCTTCCAGCAGGGTCAGCGTCGGATAAATCACCCCTGGACTTGGCACATACAGGCCAGAAGAAGCTTCTTCGATGGCTTTGATCAGCTCATACCCGTGACTCGGTTTCTTGGCCACCAGCGCCAGCAGAACGCGGCGTAAATCACCATGTTCGAACAGACGATGCACACCGCGTTCGCCGCGAGGACCGCCCCGGCGACCTTCGCCACGACCACCGCGACGCGCACGCCCTTCTTCTCCATGCTCTTCACCGCGATGACGTCCGTCACGGCGCAATGCATGACGTTCGCTGTGACCGCTCATGTCTGATTCATGACGGCAATGGCCGCGGTGCCCTTCTTCCCTGCTTGTGTGACCGCGATGACGGCCTTCAAACATTTTGCTAAACATATTTTATGTCCTATTTAGATATATCGAATTATTTCGATATATCTAAACTAGATCGAATTTTAAGATGTGGCAAGCGGGAAGACGCATTTAGATATATCTTTTTTGTTTCCTAAATCGCAGACAAAAAAAAGCGCTGAGTAATCAGCGCTTTTGATGAGATGAAGAAACCGGCTTATTTTGCGTCGGCGAGCACTTTGCTGACGATTTCTACAGCTTCTTTCTCGATTTGCTCACGATGTTCTGCACCAAGGAAGCTTTCACAATAGATTTTGTAGGCTTCTTCTGTACCGGACGGACGTGCCGCGAACCAGCCGTTTTTGGTCATCACTTTCAGACCGCCGATCGATGCGCCGTTACCCGGTGCATTGGTCAGACGGGCGGTGATCGGGTCACCGGCCAGCGTGTCGGCTTTCACCTGCTCAGGGGAAAGTTTAGACAGCGCGGCTTTCTGAGCGTGAGTCGCAGGCGCCTGGATGCGGTTGTAGCTTGGCGCACCAAAGCGGGCGGCCAGCTCATTGTAATGTTCCTGCGGATTCTTGCCGGTCACTGCGGTAATTTCCGCGGCCAGCAGACACATGATGATACCGTCTTTGTCGGTCGACCACGGTGTACCGTCGAAACGCAGGAAAGAAGCCCCTGCACTTTCTTCGCCACCAAAACCGAAACTGCCGTCAAACAGACCATCAACGAACCATTTGAAACCGACCGGTACTTCAACCAGTTTACGCCCCAAATCTTCGACAACGCGGTCAATCATTGCGCTTGAAACCAGCGTTTTACCGACGGCGACGTCTTTGCCCCACTGCGGACGATGCTGGAACAGATACTGAATCGCCACGGCCAGATAATGGTTAGGGTTCATCAGACCAGCAGGCGTCACGATACCGTGGCGGTCGTAGTCAGGGTCATTGGCAAAGGCCAGATCGAATTTATCACGCAGCGCCAGCAAACCGGCCATTGCGGATTCAGACGAGCAGTCCATGCGGATCACGCCGTCGTGGTCGAGATGCATGAAACGGAAAGTCTGATCGACGTGATCGTTCACCAGCGTCAGATCCAGTTTGTAATGCTCAGCGATACGCTTCCAGTATTCGATACCGGAGCCACCGAGCGGATCCACACCCAGCTTCAGACCGGCTTTCTGAATCGCGGCCATGTCGACGATTTCGGTCAGGCCTTCGATAAACGGCTGAACCAAATCCTGTTCGACCAGATGACCGCTTTTCCACGCCTGATCCAGAGACTGACGCTTCACGCCGGAAAGCTTCGCGGCCAGCAGAGCGTTGGCACGTTTCTCGATAACCGACGTCAGATTGGTATCTGCCGGGCCGCCGTTGGTCGGGTTATATTTGATGCCGCCATCTTCCGGTGGGTTGTGCGACGGGGTAATGACGATGCCATCAGCCAGTGCGCCACCCTTGCGGTTGTGAGTCAGGATAGCGTGAGACACCGCCGGAGTTGGGGTGAAACCGTTGTTTTCCTGCACGATGACGTCAACGCCGTTGGCCGTCAGCACTTCCAGCACAGAGATAAATGCCGGTTCGGACAATGCATGGGTATCTTTCCCCACGTAGCACGGACCGGCAGTACCCTGCTCTTTGCGCACTTCGGCAATCGCCTGAGCAATCGCCAGAATGTGCGCTTCATTAAAGCTGTGACGCAACGAACTACCGCGATGGCCGGAGGTCCCGAATTTCACCGCATGCGCGGTATTTTGTGGGTCCGGTTGCAGAACGTAATATTGTGACGTTAACTGCGCCACATTGATCAAATCGCTTTGCTGAGCAGGTTGCCCTGCACGGGGGTGATTAGCCACTGGCGCTTCTCCCTGACGCTGAAATTAGAGGGTGCCGCACACTTTGTCAGTCAGTTCCGCCGGGAACTGCATGAGCTGCATGATGTGTTCGATCATGCTGCGTTTGCGACCTGTGTTGGTATTCGTGATAACCCAATACGGCGTTCCTGGAACGTGTTTAGGCTTGGTATGGATGCCGTTTTGCAGCAGTGTTTGCTGGTCACCGGCAAAATAAGTGCGCGTGCGGCCGGTCAAAGAGTCGGTCGCAGCAGCAAATTCTTTCGCGTTCAGGCTGTACAAGGTCGACAGAATCAGCATAAAGCGATTCACCGCTTTGGTCTGCTCGGCGTATTCATCGGAAAGCAGCAGTTCGCGAACGGCGCGGACTTTATCACGCGACGTCGGTGCCGCAACGGCAGCCGGTTTTTCCTGAACGACTGTGCCCGGAATGTTAGCCGCTGGCGCGGCAGGAGCGGTCTGACCGGCAGTAAACTTCAACATACGGCGCAAAATATCAGACGCACTTTCACCGATAGCTTGTGTGTGGCTGGCAATGTAGCGGTAGAGTTCTTCGTCAACCTCAATAGTTTTCATCTTTATCCAGTACTGTTTTTCTACTTAATTTGTTCAAAAGGATTATACAAATTTCTACGCGTTTACAAACAGGGAATCGTGCCGCGAAGCAAAAAGCAGAATTATTACCTTTCGCTGCATGCTGGCCCCGGCCTGTTCTTCTCCACGTAGTAAAATCCCGCTCAGGCATCTGGCAGAAAACTTTCTGTTTTAAAAATTATCCGCCACTCATGATAACCTAATGAGATTGTTTATCTGTATGAACTTCGCCATGAAATTACATTATCGCCTGCAAGAACCTGAAGTCTCTGGCAGCACAGCCCTGCCGGTTTTGTTAATCCACGGTTTGTTCGGAACCCTCGATAATCTGGGGGTTCTGGCCCGCGACCTGAAACAACAGCATAGAGTGTTGCAGGTAGATTTGCGTAATCACGGCCAGTCCGGGCGCTCGCAAGAGATGTCCTACGCCGCGATGGCGCAGGATTTGGTGGAAACGTTAGAAGAAGTCGGTTTCCAAAAAATCATCGTTATCGGCCACTCCATGGGCGGAAAAGCCGCGATGGCGCTGACGGCGCTTATCCCGGATCGCATCGAAAAGCTGATCGCCATTGATATCGCCCCTGTGGATTATCACACCCGCCGCCACGACGAAATTTTTGCTGCGATCAATGCCGTGACCGCCGCCGGTGCGCGCGATCGCACGTCCGCCACCGCCTCCATGCAAGAGCATATAAAGGAAGACGGCGTGATCCAGTTTCTGCTGAAATCATTCCAGCAGGGAGAATGGCGTTTCAACGTGCCGGTTTTGATGAGTGAATACGAAACGATTATCGGCTGGGAGAACGTGCCCGCGTGGGATCACCCGGCGTTATTCATTCGCGGCGGCCTGTCGCCGTATGTGCAGGACGCCTACCGTGAAGATATCGCCCGACAGTTCCCGCAGGCAAAAGCCTATGTGGTCGCCGGAACCGGTCACTGGGTTCACGCGGAAAAACCTGACGCCGTACTGCGCGCTGTGCATCGATTCATCGATTCGCCTGAGGTTTAACATCCTGGGGATAAATTGTGCAAAAAGTCTGCACAACTTCAGAAGTTATCATGAAATCAGGGCAATCAGGCGTTGTGAACTCCTGGCGCGCTAGGGTATGATTGCGCGCTATAATTTTGCCGCCCCGTTTCGCTCAGGTTGAGTGGCGGGGGGTGAATTGGGTCAGGGTTTCTTAGCCCGTAATGTGTGAAACGCTCGTCAGGAATCGGCTTGCCGTTTTCCGATGTAAAAACTTCCCTGGTTGTACCGCTACCTATGGCAAAAGAACAACTGGATCGCACGACGATTGATCTGTTCGCAGATGACCGCCGTCCGGGGCGTCCAAAAACTAATCCGCTATCCCGTGATGAACAGCTCAGGATCAACAAGCGCAACCAGTTACGCCGCGATAAAGCGAGCGGTCTGCGTCGCGTCGAGCTGAAAATGAACGCCGATGCTGTTGATACACTCAATAAGCTGGCAGAAGAACGCAATATCAGTCGTAGCGAATTGATTGAAGAGATGCTGCTGGCGCATCTTAACGGTCATGAAGGCTGATTGAAAACGGGTAACCTTCTCAGGCTACCCGTTTGTTTTTTCTCTTTATACTGCTCAATATTTTACTTCACTGCATCACTCAGAACGTTTCCCAGTTTTCCGAACTTTTTGCAGAAATCATTCCCGTATCAGGCCGTAATAATGGCGCAGAAATCATCCCCGCAGGTTTTGACCCGACGCGCGTAACGTTGTCTCGCAGTTTGAACGTCGCAACGGCGTTATTGAGCAACGCGGCCTGCTCTTCCAGAGAAACGGCGGCCTGAGATGCCTGTTCCACCAGCGAGGCGTTTTGCTGTGTGACGCTGTCCATCTGCGTGACGGCTACGGCTACCTGACTGATACCTTTGCTTTGCTCATCAGACGCAGACGCGATTTCCGCCATGATATCGGTGACATGCGTAATCGAACGCACCACTTCGTCCATAGTCTGCCCCGCGTTTTCCACCAGTTTGGATCCGCTGTCAACGCGGGAAACCGATTCACTGATAAGCTGCTCAATTTCTTTCGCTGCCTGCGCACTGCGCTGTGCCAGATTGCGCACTTCGCTGGCGACGACGGCAAATCCGCGCCCCTGTTCGCCTGCGCGTGCGGCTTCTACCGCGGCATTCAGCGCCAGAATGTTAGTCTGGAAAGCGATGCTGTTGATGACGGACGTTATCTCAGCAATCTTTTTCGAACTGCCGGAAATATCTTTCATGGTGCTGACAACGTCGGCCACAATGTTACCGCCTTTGCGGGCGGTGCCGGACGCTTCAATCACCAGCTGGCTGGCGTGATGGGCGTTGTCGGCGTTGTGTTTCACCGTTGCGGTCAGTTCTTCCATGCTGGCCGCCGTTTCTTCCAGCGCCGAGGCCTGCTCTTCCGTACGCGAAGAGAGATCGTTATTACCGGCAGAAATCTCAGAAGCCCCCTGATAGATGTTGTTGGTACAGTTGCGGATGGTTTGCACCGTATTTACCAGACTGGCCTGCATGATGTTGAGTAACGGAATCAGCTTACCGGCACAGTTTTTACCAAACTCTTCCATGTGATTTGTCAGGTCACCGCTGGCAATCAGTGCAAACTGATCGCGGATCTTATCCAGCGGTTTCACCAGCGCCATCACCAGATAACGATCGGTCAGCAGTAAAATTATCAGGCCGATAATAAATGCGGTGATCTGAATCACTTTGCTGACGTAGGTCAGATGGTTAGATTCCGTTTGTGCCGTGCTGAAATCCACCGCAATCTGGTTGCTGACTTTTTGCATTGCCGCGCCAAAATCACGGCTCAGTGGCGGAACGGTGGCGTTCGCTAACTGATTGTACACATCGATATTTTTGCTGCTGGCAGCCTCAAACAACGGGGTGACACCCTGGGCAACAAGACTCTCCCAGCTGGCAAGCAACTCCTGAACTGCAGATTCTTCCAGGCCCGGATGTGCCGCGGCTTTAAATCCCGCCAGAGCCTGAGTCAGGCCATCGAGAGACTGTTTTGCGGTATCAAAAATTTCCGGCCCTTTGGTCGGATCGGCCTGAAGCTGCGAGACGGCTCGGCTCAAGCGGGTGACGGTGCGAAAATACTGATCATTTCCTTTGCTGATCAGCGCCATATTGTTGACGAGTTCGGAACTGTTCCTGGTGTTTTGGGTCAGTGTGTTAAGCGAGTTGACGGTGTAAAGCGATACACCGGCCCACATGACGCAAAAAACGCCAAGAATGATTAATAAAGCGGTCCTGATGGTAATGTTTTTCAAAAACTGCACGATATGCCTCTCTCGAAACATGACTGTTTCTGGTCTGAGGATTGAGGGGGATGCGGAGAATCAAGACACGTAACCAGCGGACGGGTGCCTCTGGACATGTTTGAACACCTCTCCGGGCATCGATTTCTTTATTATGTTGAGATTGCTCTCGCATCATCTATCGGCTGGACGTGCTTAAACTTAAGGAGTGTGTCGGATTATTTCTTCACTTTGCTGTTAACCTCAATAACTTTGAGGTTAAAGACAGACTTTCAAAAGACACGAAGGCGATAACACTTAAAAAGTTTGGCCGATAAACTTATTCGTCAGTTAAGAAGGCGAGCGGAAGCATATTCTCCGCCCCGCGAGTTTGCTATTATCAGCGTTATTATTGCCTGCAATGCAGGGCTTATCATTGAGAACAAGAGGTTAGACATCTTATGGCCGTAGTAGGAATCTTCTTTGGATCCGATACAGGTAACACCGAAAACATCGCAAAAATGATCCAGAAACAACTGGGTAAAGATGTTGCTGAGGTGCATGACATTGCGAAGAGCAGCAAAGAGGATCTGGAAAAATTCGATATCTTGCTGATCGGTATTCCAACCTGGTATTACGGTGAAGCCCAGTGTGACTGGGATGACTTCTTCCCAAGCCTGGAAGAGATCGACTTCGAAGGTAAGCTGGTTGCGCTGTTTGGCTGTGGCGATCAGGAAGACTATGCAGAATATTTCTGTGATGCACTGGGCACCGTGCGCGACATCATCGAGCCACGCGGCGCGGTGATTGTGGGTCACTGGCCAACAGAAGGCTATCATTTCGAAGCCTCTAAAGGTCTGGCCGATGATAAACACTTCATCGGACTGGCGATTGACGAAGACCGTCAGCCTGAATTAACCAATGAGCGCGTTGATGCGTGGGTTAAGCAAATTACAGAAGAATTAAGCCTTTCAGAAATTATTGGCTAAAAACCCTGTTGGCCCTGAGGATTTATTCTACAATTGAAGGGCCAAACTATTACTGAAATTAACAATTTAGCCACAACAAAATTGTTACTTTCAGTAGTATCAAGGTACACTGAGTTCATCTGTTTTTTCTATCGATCAAGTCGTTGCATTCTCTGATGTGACCGGCATTTAGTGATCTTTATTAACAGGCAATCGTTTAGGGGATCGGCACACTTCCGTTAAACGAAGGATCCTAAACGAACAATTTTGTGCCGCTGATGCCACAGGCTCCATGCCTCAACTTGATTAGCACATAGTAACAGGACTGAATCCGCATGACTGACAACAACACCGCACTGAAGAAAGCCGGCTTAAAAGTCACGCTTCCGCGCCTTAAAATCCTGGAAGTGCTGCAAGCGCCGGAAGGTCATCACGTGAGTGCGGAAGATCTGTATAAACAACTGATTGATATGGGTGAAGAGATTGGTCTGGCGACGGTTTACCGTGTTCTGAACCAGTTTGATGACGCCGGTATCGTAACGCGTCATAACTTCGAAGGCGGCAAATCCGTATTCGAACTGACCCAACAACATCACCATGACCACCTGATCTGCTTAGATTGTGGCCGCGTGATTGAATTCCGCGACGAATATATCGAAGGTCGTCAGCGTGAAATCGCTAAGAAACATGGCATCAAGCTGACCAACCACAGCCTGTACTTGTACGGCCACTGTGAAGCAGGCGATTGCCGCGAAGATGATTCTTTGCACAATGATAAACCCGCGCAGTAATCTGCCCGGTTCGGCGAAGTTGCCGTCAACGTAAAGCCTTAACTAACCGCTGAAAAGCGGTTTTTTTTTGGCCTGAGCGCTGAACATCCGATATAAAAAAACCCCGGAGAACCGGGGTTTTGTTTTTTTAGCCTCAGGCGGTTTCGCTTAAAGCTTATCGGTCACCGGCTCTGCACGGCGAAAGCCTGTACCCCCGGCAGAGGCTGGGCGTATCCAGACATCACCGGTAATTTGCGGTTTTGGCGTATCATCATAATGATGCCAGTGCCTTGAGCCTGAATTTTTTCCATCTCCAACCTCATCCTTAATTCGTGGGTTTAGGAGAATTATTCGCTCTGATTTCCTGCCAGATTTTGCCGCAGTCGTCGGCGTAAGCCTGGCCGTCCCCGGTTTTACGCGCGGTAAGGCAGCGCTGGTAATCCACCACGCGCACTGTTTCCTGTTCGGCAAATTGCTTGTGCGCTTTTTCCTGTTTCAGGACGTCAAGAACCGTCTGGCACGAGGCTATTTTGTCTGGCGATCCTTCCGCCTTGTTGATACAGACGCTGTAGGCCTCACGCAATTTGGTGTCTTCTTTTTGCGCCGTTGTCGGAGCACAGCCTGCCAGGAAAACGCAAGTAACAACGATCATCAGTAATTTATTCATCGACATGGCGACCTCAGAAAATAGTGAATGGAGCGATAACGATGAATTTGACGTCTTTTTCATCCTGGAAGATGTTGCCGTAACCACCGCCCCAGCTCGGGATATCCGAATGGTTGTCGTACTGGGTGTAATGCAGTTTGAACAGCGTGCCTTTGGCGCGGCCTTCCTGAATGGTGTACAGCGCGTCCAGACTCCAGGCGCTCTCTTTCAGGCGCTGGCTCTGGTCATAAGCCGCATTGGTGCTAGGCTTGGCGTCCCATGCATAAACGTAAGAACCGCCCACCGCGAAGCCCGGCAGATCCCATTTCGCCAGATCGTATAACACCCCGGCATAGACCGCTTTTTCACCGTTGGCGTTGAAGTCAGAACGGTTATCCCACCACACGTCAAGACGACCGTTAGATGAGGAATAAGTCGGTGTCATACGCTGCAGGAAATATCCCTGATTCCCTTCTGCCTTGACCATCGTCCCTTCAAGACGCCAGTTGAACTGGCCTGTGGTGTAGCCGAATGTCAGCGCCTGCAACCAGGCGAGACCGTCATACAAACTGTTCGGATCGTTCTTGTCGCTGATGCGGTCTTCCGCACCATAGAACTGGTAGCTGGTGGTCAGCGGATTGCCCAGCAGATCGACCTTATAGGACGCTTTGGCAAAGTACTGATCGACGTAGCTTTCCGCTTCGCCATAGGCCGCTTCGAGGACGAAATCATTTTTAAAATCATATTTCGCGCCGAGGGAATGAATGTAGGAGACACCGGTTTTCTTGTCATTCTGGCGGAAATCATCCATTTCCAGATGCCACGGCGATTTGTATTCGTCCGCCCACATGTAAGAGAAACTCAGCTCGCCCGGTTCGCCGAAATCATGTTTATAACCGGCTTCCGCGCCGCGATAGGTGCCCGGCATGAAGCTCCAGTGCGGAGCGATCAGCGTCTGCCCGGTAGGCTGGATGTAACCCGCATGTCCCCAGAAACCGCCATATTTAAATTTACCCGCGGCTTTGTACAGGCTGACCCCGCCCTTATCGCCGGAGTAATCTTCGTCGTAGGCGTGGTTTTTGGAAGAGAACGCGATTTCGTTCGGGTGGCCGCTATCGCTGGCTTCAGCCAGCTCAATCGCAGTAAAAGCTGCGACGTCGATACCGAACATATCCCACGCATAACCGGAGGAGAAATCCAGATTCAGGTTGGCGGTGGAGTGAGAAAGGTTAGTGGCATATTTATCGTAATCAGGGTTGTTGACCGTAACTTTCGAGCCGTCAGGTCGGGTTTCTTCTTTAGTCTTGTTCAGATCTTTGCGATCACGCTCGCGCTGCCAGTAATAAACTCCGCCAGTCAGCGTGGAATCATCAATAAAGCCTTCCGCTCTGACTTCCTGAGAAAAAGTCATTCCGCCACCCAGTAAGGTGCCAGCCAGAGTGTACATCACAGGTTTCAGATAAGCCGATCCCCTGCCCCGGTTAAGGTGCTTGTGCATAGAAATTCCTCATTTTGACTAAAAAAGATGGTGCAAAACCCAAACGGGTATTAAAAGCGGCCGCCAAAGGCGTAACCGTAAAAAGCAGGTTAAGAGTATTTTTCGCGACGCGAATTATCAATGAGTAATTAATCATTATTCTCTGAAGTATGACAAAGTGCACATAAAGATGAAAAAGTGTAACAGAAACGACTCAGGAGGGATTAAACAGCCAAAAAACACTAAATAACCATAATTTCAGAGATTTAAAATAAATAACCACATACTTTACACGTTTCAGCATTCATAAAGTGGTTAAATCAGGGAGCTAAAAAGTGACCATCAAAAACACATTAATTCGCGATGAAAATCAAACGCACCATTTTCCAGACATAAAAAAACGCAGCCGAAGCTGCGTTGAGTCAGATGTGATATTTCAGTCAGGCGACGGGTTTGCTTTCCCAGGTGTCGCGAAGGCCGACGGTGCGGTTGAACACCAGATGCTCAGCACTTGAATAGCGGCTGTCGGCACAGAAGTAACCTTCACGTTCGAACTGCACACTGACTTCTGCCTGAGCAGCGGCCAGAGACGGCTCAACGAAGCCCTGAGCAATCACCAGAGATTCCGGGTTGATGGTGGTCAGGAAATCTTCAGCCTGGCCAGGGTTCGCAACGCTGAACAGACGGTCATACAGGCGAAATTCTGCCGGTTTACCTTCAGAAGCAGAAACCCAGTGAATCACGCCTTTCACCTTACGGCCATCAGCGGGATCTTTGCTCAGCGTATCGATATCGTAAGAACAGAAGATGGTGGTGATATTCCCTTCCGCGTCTTTCTCGATGTGTTCCGCTTTGATCACATACGCATTGCGCAGGCGAACTTCTTTGCCCAGCACCAGACGTTTGTACTGTTTGTTCGCTTCTTCGCGGAAATCAGCCTGATCGATGTAAATCTCACGGGTGAACGGCACTTCGCGGGTGCCCATTTCCGGTTTGCTCGGATGATTCGGCATTTTCACCATTTGCACGTCATCACCGGTGAAGTTCTCAATGACAACTTTAACCGGGTTAATAACGGCCATGGCGCGCGGTGCGTTTTCGTTCAGATCGTCACGAATACAGGATTCCAGCGCCATCATTTCAACGTTGTTGTCCTGCTTGGTCACGCCGATACGACGGCAGAATTCGCGGATAGACGCGGCGGTATAACCACGGCGACGCAGACCGGAAACCGTCGGCATACGCGGGTCGTCCCAACCTTCTACAATCTTATCCGTCACCAGCAGGTTCAGCTTACGCTTGGACATGATGGAGTATTCAAGATTCAGACGGGAGAACTCATACTGACGCGGATGGCATGGAATAGTGATGTTATCCAGTACCCAGTCGTACAGACGGCGGTTGTCCTGGAATTCCAGCGTACACAGTGAATGGGTGATCCCTTCCAGCGCATCGGAAATGCAGTGAGTGAAATCGTACATCGGGTAGATGCACCATTTTGTGCCAGTCTGATGATGTTCGGCAAACTTAATACGGTAGATGACCGGATCGCGCATCACGAAGAATGGCGACGCCATATCGATTTTGGCACGCAGGCAAGCGGCACCTTCGGCGAATTCACCGTTACGCATTTTTTCGAACAGCGCGATATTTTCTTCCACGCTGCGATCGCGATACGGGCTGTTTTTGCCCGGTGCGGTCAGCGAACCACGGTATTCGCGAATTTGATCGGGAGACAGTTCGTCAACGTACGCCAGACCTTTGTTGATTAGCTCCAGCGCGTATGCGTGCAGTTGATCGAAATAGTCTGAGGAGTAGTGAATATCACCGCTCCAGTCGAAGCCCAGCCACTGGACGTCGTGTTTGATCGACTCAACGAATTCGATGTCTTCTTTTGCCGGGTTAGTATCGTCAAAACGCAGATTGCACTGACCCTGGTAGTCTTGCGCAATGCCGAAATTCAGGCAGATAGACTTCGCATGGCCGATATGCAAATAGCCATTAGGCTCAGGCGGGAAACGGGTGTGAACGGTATTGTGTTTCCCGGTCGCCAGATCTTCATCAATAATCTGACGGATAAAATTTGTTGGGCGGGCTTCAGCCTCACTCATTGTGCAATTCCTCTACGCAACATTGACTCTACGGATAACCGCTTATGTTCCAACAAGCCACGTCGGGAAACAACCGTTAGTTGCATAAAATCGTGGTTATCCCTTTACGGGCTGTCCGAAAACAATAAAAAACGGGAAGAGATCGCTCTCTTCCCGTTCTGACTGTCTTTACTAAACAGTGTTTACTTAAACCTTATCACTCAGACAAAAAGATTATTTGCCCTGGATATCGAACAGTTTAGTCTGTCCGGCCACCACGGAACCGCTCGCCAGAGAAACAACACCGGTGTAATCATCGATATTGCTGACCACAACCGGGCTTATCATTGAGCGCGCGTTGGCGTTCAGATAATCCAGATCCAGTTCCAGAACAGGCTGACCGGCAGTCACTGTCGCGCCCTCTTCGACCAGGCGGGTAAAGCCCTTACCATTAAGCGTGACGGTATCAATCCCCATGTGAACCACCACTTCAGCACCAGAAACGGTTTCCAGGCAGAAAGCATGATTGGTATTGAAGATTTTAACGATAGTACCCGCAGCAGGCGAGACTACGGTTTTACCGGTCGGGCGGATCGCAACGCCGTCACCGACAGCTTTGCTGGCGAAGGCTTCATCAGGTACTTGATCCAGCGCCACAACATCACCCGTTACCGGAGACACCAGCGTTTCCACCACGGTTTTCAACGTGTTTGGCACAGCCTGTGGAGCAGCTTTAGTGGTCACTACCGGCGCAGCCGTTGCCACACCTGCGGCAACCGGGCCACGTGCAATCACTTTCTTCATAGCATCTGCCAGAGATTCGGCTTTTGCACCAACGATAACCTGAATGCTTTGTTTATTCAGACGAACGATACCGGATGCGCCAAGACGTTTACACGCTGCGTCATCCACGGTGCCGGCATCTTTCACGTTCAGACGCAGACGGGTAATACAGGCATCAATGCCTTTGAAGTTGTCAGACCCACCCAGTGCACCAATGTAGCTCAGCGCCAGCTGGTTCAGGCCTTCTTCTGTATTGCTGTTCGCTTCCGGCGCGCCCATGTTTTCAATGTCGTCTTCACGACCCGGCGTTTTGAGGTTGAACATGCGGATAATCACGCTGAACAGAACGAAGTAGATGACGAAGAACACAACGCCCATCACCAGTAACATCCAGACGTTTTTACTTGCCGCTGGCAGGTTGTACATCAACGCGTAGTCGATGGCACCCGCAGAGAAGGAGAAGCCTGCGTGAATACCCAGAGCCGTTGCGACGTACAGGCTGATCCCGGTCAGGATGGCGTGCACTAAATAGAGCAGCGGAGCGAGGAACATGAACAGGAATTCTAATGGCTCGGTCACACCAGTCAGGAACGCGGTCACTGCCACAGAAACCAACATACCTCCGACCAATGGACGACGTTCTTTAGGCGCTGCGAAATACATGGCAAATGCCGCACCAGGCAGACCGAACATCATGATTGGGAAGAAGCCGGACATGAACATCCCCGCCGTGCCGTCACCCGCGTAGAAGCGGTTGATGTCACCGTGGAACACGGTACCGGCAGCATTGGTGAAATCACCAATCTGGAACCATGCGATGGTGTTCAGAACCTGATGCAGACCGGTTGGGATCAACAGACGGTTTACGAAACCGAAGATGCCCGCACCGAATGCGCCAGCGCCCACGATCCACTCACCACCGGCGCGGATTGCATCCTGCACCGGAGGCCAGATGTAACCAAAGATAGCGGCAAGAACCAGACAGAAGAAGCCGGTTGCGATAGGAACGAAACGTTTCCCACCGAAGAAGCTCAGGAAGTCAGGCAGTTTAATATCAGACCAGCGGTTGTAGACCATACCGCCGACCAGACCGGTGATGATACCCGCCAGAACACCCATATTAACGGCCGGGTTGATGGTGATCATCGCTTTGGTCAGGATGAAGTAACCGATACCGCCGGCTAAAGCAGCCGCACCCGCGTTGTCTTTAGACCAGCTCGACGCCACACCGATAGCGAAGATTAATGCGAGGTTATCGAAAATCCCGCCACCGGCTTGCGCGATGAAAGGCATGTTAAGAAGATCAGGCTGTCCGAAGCGCAGCAATAACGCAGCGACCGGTAGTACGGCTATAGGCAGCTGTAGCGCTCTGCCTAAACGCTGAAAGAATCCAAGAATATTCACATTTCCCCCTATCCGCCGTCAGGCGAATCACCTAAGTAGTTTAATTAGTATGGTTACTACCTTTACTCTTTACTGTTCCGATTTAACCGACTGCACTGCGAGTGTAAAAAGATTATTTCGTATCGCAAATTAAAACCTCTCTTTTTGTGATAATTGTCACCAAAAAGAGGTGATAACATGCCATCAGACTGGTCAACACACAAAACTTATTTTATTATTAAAAAAATCTAGACGGTATTGTGCCAGCCATAAACTTTCACGGTGGTTTACGCTTAACAAGACCGCCTTTGAACCGAAGAACTTTGCTTTAGCTTTGTCTACGTATATCCGAAGTCATCCGTTGCGACTAAGGGTATAAACAGTATATTCAATATTCTGAAACTAGAGGTACGTGATGAGACTGATTCCTTTAAACACCACCACTGAAGTTGGCAAATGGGCTGCACGACATATCGTTGAACGCATCAATGCCTTCAAACCGACTGCCGAACGTCCTTTCATTCTGGGCCTTCCTACCGGTGGCACCCCGCTTGAAGCTTACAAACACCTTATCGCTATGCATAAAGCAGGCCAGGTTAGCTTCAAAAACGTCGTGACCTTTAACATGGATGAATATGTTGGCCTGCCACAGGAACACCCTGAGAGCTATCATACCTTCATGTACAAAAACTTCTTTGATCACGTTGATATCCCAAGCGAAAACATCAACCTGCTGAATGGTAATGCGCCAGATATCGACGAAGAATGTCGCCAGTACGAAGCAAAAATTAAATCCTACGGCAAAATTAACCTGTTTATGGGTGGCGTGGGTAACGACGGTCACATTGCTTTCAATGAACCCGCTTCTTCGCTGGCTTCCCGTACGCGTATCAAAACGCTGACGCACGAAACCCGTATCGCGAACTCCCGTTTCTTCGACAACGATGTGTCTCAGGTGCCAAAATACGCCCTGACCGTTGGCGTGGGTACGCTGCTGGATGCAGAAGAAGTGATGATTCTGGTTACCGGTCACGCGAAAGCGCAGGCTCTGGAAGCGGCAGTTGAAGGCAACATTAACCACATGTGGACCATCAGCTGTCTGCAACTGCACGCTAAAGCCGTGATGGTGTGTGACGAACCGTCCACCATGGAACTGAAAGTCAAAACTGTGAAATATTTCCGCGAGTTAGAAGCGGAAAACATGAAGAATCTTTAATTTACAATTATGCCCAAAGCCAGTCACGCTACGGCAAGTCGGCACGAAGCAAATCTCCGGGAGCTTACGCAATTCAGTGACCGGAGTGAGGCAGCCAACGCAGCAGCAGCGTGACTGGAGAAGGGCGAACGTACTAGGGGGCATGATGTACGCATTAATTAATGGTCGGATTTATACCGGTCACGACGTTCTGGATAACCACGCGGTGGTGATTGCCGATGGCAAAATCGAACGTGTTTGTCCGGTCAGCGAACTGCCGGCAAATGTGGAAACCCGCAGTCTGGACGGTGCCATTCTTGCCCCCGGATTTATCGATCTGCAACTGAACGGTTGCGGTGGCGTGCAGTTTAACGATTCTCTGGAAGCTATTTCCGTAGAAACGTTAGAAATCATGCAGAAAGCCAATGAAAAATCCGGCTGTACCAGTTTCCTGCCGACGCTGATCACCTGTAGCGATGACTACATGAAACACGGTATCAGCGTCATGCGCACCTATCTGGAAAAATACCCTAATCAGGCGCTGGGTCTGCACCTCGAAGGGCCGTACCTGAGCCCGGTGAAAAAAGGCACCCACAATCCGGCCTTTATCCGCCTGCCGGACAGCGCGATGATTGATTTCCTGTGTGCCAACGCCGAGGTGATTACCCAACTCACCCTCGCACCCGAGCAGGTCGATGCAAAATACATTCGCCAGCTGCGTGATGCAGGCATTGTGGTGTCAGCGGGTCATTCCAACTCAACCTATGAGCAGGCGCGCGCAGGTTTTGCCGCCGGGATCTCGTTTGCTACGCACCTTTATAATGCAATGCCTGCCATTACCGGCCGCCAGCCTGGCCTGATTGGTGCAATTTTCGATACACCAGAAGTCTATACCGGCGTTATCGCCGACGGGCTGCACGTGGATTGGGCAAATATCCGCAACGCGAAAAAACTGAAAGGCGACAAGCTGGTGCTGGTCACTGACGCCACAGCGCCTGCCGGGGCAAATATTGATGAGTTCATTTTTGCCGGTAAAACAATATACTACCGTGATGGACTCTGTGTGGACGAAAACGGAACACTGAGCGGCTCAGCGCTGACCATGATCGAAGCGGTACAAAACAGTGTCGAACATGTCGGAATCGCTCTGGATGAAACGCTGCGTATGGCATCGCTTTATCCGGCACGCGCGATTGGTTTCGATGACCGCTTAGGCAGCATCGAAGCAGGTAAAGTCGCCAACCTCACCGCGTTCACTCATGATTTTAAAATCACAAAAACTATCGTTAACGGTGACGAAGTTTAATTGAGCGGATAAAAGTATTGATGACAACTGGCGGACAGCAGGCACAAATCGGCAACGTTGATCTGGTTAAGCAGTTAAACGGCGCGGCGGTTTACCGCCTGATTGATCAACAGGGGCCCATTTCGCGCATTCAGATTGCCGACGTGAGCCAGCTCGCGCCCGCCAGTGTTACCAAAATTACCCGACAGTTACTTGAGCGCGGCCTGATTAAAGAGGTGGAGCAACAGGCGTCCACCGGGGGCCGTCGCGCAATTTCAATCATCACCGAAGCCCGCCCCTTTCATACCATTGCTGTGCGCCTGGGTCGCCATGATGCGACCATCACGCTCTATGATCTGAGCGCCAAATCACTGGCCGAACAACATTACGCCCTGCCGGAACGCACTCAGGAAACGCTGGAGAACGCGCTGTTTGAGTCGATCGCGCAATTTATCGAGCTGAACCAACGCAAAATTCGCGAGCTGATTGCCATTTCCGTCATCCTTCCTGGCTTAGTTGATCCGAATAAAGGCATCGTTCGCTACATGCCGCACATCAGCGTGGGGGCGTGGAAATTAGTAGATGCCCTCGAAGGCCGGTTCAAAGTGACCAGTTTTGTCGGCCACGATATCCGCAGTCTGGCTCTCGCCGAGCACTACTTCGGTGCAACCCGCGACTGTCAGGACTCTATTTTGGTTCGTTTACATCGCGGAACCGGTGCCGGGATTATCGTTAACGGACAGATATTCCTCGGCAGTAACGGCAACGTCGGTGAGATCGGACACATTCAGATAGACCCGTTGGGCGAGCGCTGCCATTGCGGGAATTTCGGTTGTCTGGAAACCGTTGCCGCTAATGCCGCCATTGAAAACCGCGTGCGTCATCTGCTGACCCAGGGCTATGCCAGCAAGCTCAGCCTCAATGACTGTTCGATTACCGCCATTTGCAAAGCGGCGAACCGCCATGATGCGCTGGCCACGGAAGTCATCGATCATGTCGGGCGTCAGTTAGGCAAAGCGGTATCTATAGCCATCAACCTGTTTAATCCGCAGAAAGTGGTGATCGCCGGTGAAATTACCGAGGCCGATAAAGTGCTGCTGCCTGCCATCCAGAACTGTATCAATGCTCAGGTGCTAAAAGATTTTCGCCGTAATTTGCCGGTGGTGACCTCGGAACTGAACCATCAGTCGGCGATTGGCGCCTTTGCGCTGGTTAAACGCGCGATGCTCAATGGCGTTCTTTTACAGCGTCTGCTGGAAAATTAAGACGTGCTATAGTCTTTGGCTGCCAGAAATGGAGCTGGAAAAGTGGGTTTAGAAATCATGACGATTAAGAATATAATCTGTGACATTGATGGCGTGCTGTTGCACGACAACACCGCGGTACCCGGCGCAGACAAGTTTCTCGCCCGTATTCAGGAACAGGGAATGCCTTTGGTCATTCTCACCAACTACCCTTCCCAGACCGCGCAAGATTTGGCAAACCGCTTCAGCGCGGCGGGTCTGGATGTGCCGGAAAGTGCGTTCTTTACCTCGGCAATGGCCACCGCTGATTTCCTGAAACGTCAGGAAGGCAAGAAAGCCTACGTCGTTGGCGAAGGTGCGCTGATCCACGAATTATATAAAGCCGGTTTCACCATTACCGACATCAATCCTGACTTTGTGATTGTTGGCGAAACCCGCTCTTATAACTGGGACATGATCCATAAAGCGGCGTTCTTCGTTGCCAACGGTGCACGCTTTATCGCGACGAATCCGGATAACCACGGCCACGGATTTACCCCGGCCTGTGGTGCGCTGTGTGCCCCTATCGAAAAAATCACTGGCCGCAAACCGTTTTATGTCGGTAAACCGAGCCCGTGGATCATCCGCTCAGCCCTCAATAAAATGCAGGCGCATTCCGATGGCACGGTAATTGTCGGCGACAATTTGCGTACTGATATTTTGGCCGGTTTTCAGGCGGGTTTAGAAACTATCCTGGTGCTGTCCGGCGTTTCCACGCTGAACGATATCGAGGGGATGCCTTTCCGCCCGACGTGGATTTATCCGTCGGTTGCCGATATCGACATCATTTAACGTCGTCTGTTAAGTCTTTGAAAACGAGCCAGGACGTCTGTTCTGGCTCGTTTTTTTTTCGTCTTATTGATTGTTTTATATCCACTTTCCTGATTTTTTGCCGCCCTCTCAATTTTTCGCGAAATAAATGACGATTCATCAATAATCTGGCCATTAAACTGAGAATTCGCTAAAGATCTGCACCTCTCAACATACTATTTCTCAGAATAGTGTTAAACCGCTTGCACAGCATGGGGGTTTTGACGCATTTTCATAGTCAGCAACGCAACATCGCCAGACTAAAACAGAAAGAACGGCAACGTTGACCCTCATAAAAATGACAGCCAGAGAAAGTTAGGGAGAAAGACTTATGTGTTCAATTTTCGGTGTGCTCGATATTAAAACTGACTCCGTCGAGCTGCGCAAAAAAGCGCTGGAACTTTCGCGCCTGATGCGCCACCGCGGACCAGACTGGTCCGGCGTATTTGCCAGCGATAAAGCGATTTTGTCGCACGAACGTCTGTCGATTGTCGACGTCAACAACGGCGCACAGCCGCTGTACAACGCAGCACACACCCACGTTCTGGCCGTTAACGGCGAAATCTACAACCACCAGGCACTGCGCGCTGAATTGGGCGACAAGTACGAGTTCCAGACCGCGTCTGACTGCGAAGTCATCCTGGCGCTGTATCAGGAAAAAGGTCACGACTTCCTCGATGAACTGCAAGGCATGTTCGCCTTCATTCTGTATGACACGGAAAAAGATGCATACCTGATTGGCCGTGACCACCTGGGCATCATCCCGCTTTACATGGGTTACGACGAACACGGCAACATGTATGTGGCTTCTGAAATGAAAGCGCTGGTGCCGGTTTGCCGCACCATCAAAGAATTCCCGGCAGGCAGCTATCTGTGGAGTCAGGACGGCGAAATCCGCGAATATTACCATCGCGACTGGTTCGATTATGACAACGTCAAAGACAATGTCACGGATGCCAAAGCGCTGAAAGACGCGCTGGAAGAGTCCGTAAAAAGCCACCTGATGTCCGACGTGCCTTACGGTGTACTGCTCTCCGGTGGTTTGGATTCCTCGGTGATTTCTGCGATCACCAAGAAATTTGCCGGTCGCCGCATTGAAGATAAAGATCAAAGCGAAGCCTGGTGGCCGCAGCTGCACTCCTTTGCCGTCGGTCTGGAAGGTTCTCCGGATTTGCGCGCTGCACAGGAAGTCGCCACGCATTTGGGCACCGTGCACCATGAAATTCATTTCACCGTGCAGGAAGGTCTGGATGCTATCCGCGATGTTATCTATCACATCGAAACGTATGACGTGACCACTATTCGTGCCTCAACGCCGATGTATCTGATGTCACGTAAAATTAAAGCAATGGGCATCAAAATGGTGTTGTCCGGCGAAGGTGCCGATGAAGTGCTGGGCGGTTACCTGTACTTCCATAAAGCGCCAAACGCCAAAGAATTCCATGAAGAAACCGTGCGTAAACTGCTGGCTCTGCATATGTATGACTGCGCGCGCGCTAACAAAGCGATGTCTGCATGGGGTGTGGAAGCACGCGTACCGTTCCTGGATAAAAAATTCCTCGACGTGGCTATGCGCCTGAACCCGAAAGACAAAATGTGTGGCAACGGCAAGATGGAAAAACATATCCTGCGTGAATGTTTCGAGTCTTATTTACCGCACAGCGTCGCATGGCGTCAGAAAGAACAATTCTCCGACGGCGTGGGCTACAGCTGGATTGATACGTTAAAAGAAGTGGCCTCTCAGCAGATCACCGATCAACAGCTTGAAACGGCGCATTTCCGTTTCCCGTACAACACGCCAACGTCCAAAGAAGGCTACTTGTACCGTACGATCTTCGAAGAACTGTTCCCGGTACCCAGCGCCGCAGAATGCGTCCCTGGCGGTCCTTCAGTGGCCTGTTCTTCGGCGAAAGCGATTGAGTGGGATGAAGCGTTCAAAAACATGGACGACCCTTCTGGCCGTGCAGTCGGCGTTCATCAGTCCGCCTATAAATAACCGATTGTCGGGTTAATATCCTCCTTATAAATGGGCCTCTTGTGGCCCATTTTTTTATGGGTAAAGGCAGTAAAAATAATGTCTTTTGCCCAATTAATCACCAGAGTGGTCATAACCCAGACAAATGGACGCTATCAGGGCTTTTTCTCCAAAAAAGGTGTTGACGCAAAACGGTCATATACGCATAATGCGCCCCGCAACGCCGATGAAGGTAGCGCGAAAAAAGATGGCTACGTAGCTCAGTTGGTTAGAGCACATCACTCATAATGATGGGGTCACAGGTTCGAATCCCGTCGTAGCCACCATCTTTTTGCGGGAGTGGCGAAATTGGTAGACGCACTAGATTTAGGTTCTAGCGCCGCAAGGTGTGCGAGTTCAAGTCTCGCCTCCCGCACCATTTCCAGACATCGGCAGCACAGTTGGGGTATCGCCAAGCGGTAAGGCACTGGTTTTTGATACCAGCATTCCCAGGTTCGAATCCTGGTACCCCAGCCATTTCTTTCCTCGTCATATCTTTGATATGTCAGTGAAGAAAACCCAGTTTGAAGAAGTTGTACTGTTGGGGTATCGCCAAGCGGTAAGGCACTGGTTTTTGATACCAGCATTCCCTGGTTCGAATCCAGGTACCCCAGCCATACTTCTCTTTTTTAATTGGTAAGCACTTGAAATTTATTATTAAATTAGTGCTTGAAGTTTTGAAGTAAATCAGTAAAATTTGGCTACGTAGCTCAGCTGGTTAGAGCACATCACTCATAATGATGGGGTCACAGGTTCAAATCCCGTCGTAGCCACCATTTTACAACTACGCGTTTTAAGCAGGTTGTAGAAAGAAGTAAGAAACACCATTGGGGTGTCGCCAAGCGGTAAGGCTCTGGTTTCTGATACCAGCATACCCAGGTTCGAATCCTGGCACCCCAGCCACATTAGAAAGGCCCGAATTTATTCGGGCCTTTTGCTTTTCTGCGATTTAAAGACAGATTCAAAAAGGCTGATCGTTTTTCAACGTCAGCCTTTTTTCATTAAATCCCCAGTGCGTATTTCAATGCTCTGGTTTTCAAACCTCCAGCGCGCTCAGCAGTCATCAGTGCCAGATTACGCAGCACTTTAACCGGTGCTAAATCATTGCTGAAAGCGGTATAAAACAAGTCCATCCCGCTTTGCATCATCAAATTATCCAGACGGCGCTGGCGCTGATAGCGCAGCAACACGCGCTCGCTGCTCCACGTTTCACCGCTTTCACGCGCTTTTTCCAGCACCGACAGCAACGCTTCGACATCGCGATAACCGAGATTTACGCCCTGTCCGGCCAGCGGATTAATGGTGTGTGCTGCATCCCCCACCAGCGCCAGTCCCGGTAAAACATAACGCTGCGCATGACGGCGAACCAGTGGGAAAGCGCCCGAGGACAATGCCGTGACCTTCCCAAGTCGTGCCGGGAATGCCTGCATGACTTCGGTGGTCAGCTGTTTCATGTTCAGCGTTTGCAGATAACGGATACGCTGCGGACTGTCGTACCAGACCAGCGATGCCTGATGGCCAAACAGCGGCAGAAATGCACGCGGGCCTGAAGGGAAAAATTGCTGCCAGGTGACATCCTGATCCGGCGTTTCGGTTTCAACGTTAATCAGCATACAGTTCTGGCGGTATTGCCAGCCATCCACGCCGATCCCTGCCAGCTGACGCACCAGCGAATTCGCACCATCGGCGGCAACCACCAGCTGCGTGTGCAGCAGTTCACCCGTCGTTAGCTGAAGCGACCAGGTTTTGTCGTCATGCTGTAAAAGATGGCGCAGTTTGGCCGGACAAAAGCGGGTCAGATTTGAGAAGCCATCAAATTGTTGCCACAGCGCACGCTGAAGAACACGGTTCTCGACCATGAATCCCAATTCAGGCAGCCCGAGTGATTGCGCATCAAACTTTACTTCGGAGCCATCGACCTCCCAGGTTTCAAGCCGGCGGTATGGCACAGAGCGCATTTGCTCGACTGACGGCCATGCACCCAGTTTCATGAGGAAACGCACCGACGCGCAGCCAATAGCAGAAATTCTTAAATCAGCGGGCGCTGACGGGTCAAAGACGGCAGGCTCTTCATTTTCGATTAATGCCACCTGAAACCCCTGCTGCGCAAGGCCCAGAGCCGCAGCGGCGCCCACCATGCCACCGCCGACGATCACTGCATCAAATAACTTCTCAGAATTATTCATTTTATTCCGGCTTTTTATTCAGTTCATTAAACAAAGTGTACCGGATTTTTGAGTCAGCATCAGGACCTAAGCTGCTTTCCTGCGCTGGTCACCACCGGAGTGAGGGTTTACAATAGTGCTTCTGAATTGCGCTCTGCGCTGCGGCATTGCCAAACACCCGTATTTTCCTTCGTTTTGAGTACTGACACGCTGATGACTAAAAAACTGCACATAAAAACCTGGGGCTGCCAGATGAATGAATATGATTCATCTAAAATGGCTGACCTTCTCGAAAGCACCCATGGTTACCAGCTCACAGATAATGCCGAAGAGGCTGATATCCTTCTGCTGAATACCTGTTCAATCAGGGAGAAAGCACAAGAGAAAGTGTTCAGCCTGCTGGGACACTGGAAGTTACTCAAAAAGAAAAACCCGGACGTGATTATTGGCGTAGGCGGCTGCGTGGCATCGCAGGAAGGCGAATTACTGCGCAAACGCGCGCCGTGCGTAGATATCGTCTTTGGTCCGCAAACCTTGCACCGCCTGCCGGAAATGGTGAACCACGTGCGCGGCACGCATAGCCCGGTGGTAGACATCAGCTTTCCGGAAATTGAAAAATTCGACCGTCTGCCGGAACCTCGCGCCGATGGTCCGACAGCGTTCGTCTCGATCATGGAAGGCTGCAATAAGTATTGCAGCTTCTGCGTAGTGCCCTACACCCGTGGCGAAGAAGTCAGCCGCCCGTGTGATGACGTTCTGTTTGAAGTCGCTCAGCTGGCGGCACAGGGCGTGCGTGAGGTAAACCTGCTCGGCCAGAATGTGAACGCCTATCGCGGCGAAGCCTTTGAAGGGGGCATTTGCACATTTGCTGAGTTGCTGCGTCTGGTGGCCACGATTGACGGCATTGACCGCATCCGCTTCACCACCAGCCACCCGGTTGAATTTACTGACGATATTATCGAAGTCTATAAAGACACACCTGAAGTGGTCAGCTTCCTGCACCTGCCTATTCAAAGCGGTTCGGATCGTATTTTAACGATGATGAAGCGTCCGCATACGGTGCTGGAATACAAATCGACTATTCGCAAATTACGCGCCGCTCGTCCGAATATCCATTTCAGCTCTGACTTCATCATCGGTTTCCCCGGCGAAACCAACGACGATTTCGAACGCACGATGGACTTGATTGCACAGGTGAATTACGACGTCAGTTTCAGTTTCATCTATTCCCCACGTCCGGGCACACCGGCGGCGGATATGGTGGATGATGTCGGAATGGATGAGAAGAAACAGCGTCTGGCGCTGTTACAGGAGCGGATCACGCAACAGGTGATGCGTTTTAGCCGCGCCACGCTGGGCACCGTTCAGCGCATTCTTGTCGAAGGCACCTCGCGAAAAGATATTATGGAACTGACCGGCCGCACCGAGTGTAACCGCGTGGTCAATTTCGAAGGCACGCCGGACATGATTGGCAAATTTGTCGATGTGGAAATCGTCGATGTCTATACCAACTCATTGCGTGGCGTGGTGGTGCGTACCGAAGAGCAAATGGCGCTGCGCCTGCATGAGTCTCCGCAGTCAGTCATCGCCCGCACCCGTAAAGAGAACGAATTAGGCGTTGGAATGTATCAACCCTGAGCCATCACGACGATGTATGGCAGCACATTCACAGGGCGCTTCGGCGTCCTGTTTCTATTGAGAATTTGTGCAGTGCTAAGTCCTTCAGGGTTTAATTTTCCGAGAAAGGCCGCATATCCGGATGAAGGTGCCTGCAACTGTCACCGCAGCGCAGCATATTTTGCCAAGGGCATGTATTATTAACTCAGGTATGGTGAACGGCTGAAAGCAGTGTGCAGCCGGGTAACATCGCAACAGGTCCAGAGTGGCCCAGAGGAATAGTTTGAACGTTGTAACACAAGAGATTTTACTAGAGCCCGAAGACAATCAGCGCCTGCTGAGCCTGTGCGGGCCGTTTGATGACAACATCAAACAACTGGAACGCCGGTTGGGCGTTGAAATCAACCGTCGTGATAACGCATTTAAACTGGTCGGCAAAAGTCTGGCCGTCGCCGCTGCCGCCGACATCCTGCGTGACTTATACGTAGACACTGCGCCGGTGCGCGGTGAGACGCAGGACATCAATCCCGAAAAAATCCATCTGGCGATTAAAGAAAGCCGGGTGCTGGAACAAACTGCTGAAAGCGTACCGGATTACGGTAAATCGGTCATCATCAAGACCAAACGTGGCATGGTTAAGCCGCGCACACCAAATCAGGCGCAGTACATCGCCAATATTTTCGATCATGACATCACTTTCGGCATTGGGCCTGCGGGTACGGGTAAAACCTATCTGGCGGTAGCCGCTGCCGTAGATGCACTGGAACGTCAGGAAGTACGTCGTATTCTGCTGACCCGCCCTGCGGTGGAAGCCGGTGAAAAACTCGGCTTCCTGCCGGGCGATCTCAGCCAGAAAGTAGACCCGTATCTCCGCCCGCTCTATGACGCCCTGTTCGAAATGCTTGGCTTCGAGAAGGTAGAAAAGCTGATTGAGCGCAACGTAATTGAAGTCGCACCGCTGGCCTACATGCGCGGGCGAACGCTCAATGACGCTTTTATCATTCTTGATGAAAGCCAGAACACCTCTATCGAACAGATGAAGATGTTCCTGACCCGTATTGGTTTTAACTCCAAAGCGGTGATTACCGGTGACGTTACCCAGATCGATTTGCCGCGCCATCAGAAATCCGGCCTGCGCCATGCAATTGAAGTATTGTCGTCGGTTGAAGAGTTGAGCTTTAACTTTTTCCATAGCGAAGACGTGGTTCGCCACCCTGTCGTGGCGCGCATTGTTGTCGCCTATGAAGCCTGGGAAGAAGAAGATCAGAAACGCCGTGATGCGATTGCCGCAGAGCGAAAACACGAACACAATTCCTCCCAACAGGTCGGTCAATGAATACGGTAATCCTCGATTTACAAATTGCCTGCGAAGATGCAGCAGGTTTACCGTCAGAAAACGACTTTCAGACCTGGCTGGAGGCGGTGCTTCCGCAGTTTCAGGAAGAATCAGAGGTAACCATCCGTGTGGTGGATATCCCTGAAAGCCATGAACTTAATATGACGTATCGTGGCATGGATAAACCGACCAACGTGTTATCCTTCCCGTTCGAAGCGCCTCCGGGTATGGAGATGCCGCTGCTGGGTGATTTGATTATTTGTCGTCAGGTCGTCGAGAAAGAGGCCAAAGAGCAGGAAAAAGCGTTATCGGCTCACTGGGCACATATGGTGATCCACGGCAGTTTGCATTTGCTGGGGTACGACCATATCGTTGACGAAGAAGCCGAAGAGATGGAATCGATTGAAACTGAAATCATGCAGGGACTGGGTTATCCGGACCCGTATATTTCAGAGAAAGAAGATAACTGAGATTAGCGCAGTCAATAGCAACACGGCGCAAGGGAACTTCACCCTTGCGCCGCGTTTACTAAGCTGGCTAAATATTTTTTCACTACTACGAGTAAAACAAACCAAACGCCATGAGCGATGACCATTCACAAAATAGTGACAGCCCCAGTCCCAAGAAGGGCTTCTTTTCCCTTATCCTTAGCCAGCTTTTCCACGGTGAACCTAAAAACCGTGGCGATCTGGTTGAGCTTATCCGTGACTCAGAACAGAACGATCTGATCGACCCCGATACCCGTGACATGCTGGAAGGCGTGATGGATATCGCCGAGCAGCGCGTCCGGGACATCATGATCCCGCGTTCACAGATGATCACGCTTAAACGCAATCAACCGCTGGAAGAGTGCCTCGATGTCATCATCGAATCTGCCCACTCACGCTTCCCGGTGATCAGCGAAGATAAGGATCACATTGAAGGCATCCTGATGGCCAAAGACTTGCTGCCGTTTATGCGCACAACGTCTGAGCCATTCAGCATCGATAAAGTGCTGAGAACCGCCGTGGTGGTTCCTGAAAGCAAACGTGTCGACCGCATGCTGAAAGAGTTTCGTTCCCAGCGTTACCATATGGCGATTGTTGTCGATGAGTTCGGCGGCGTTTCCGGTCTGGTGACCATCGAAGATATTCTTGAACTGATTGTTGGTGAAATCGATGACGAGTATGACGAAGCTGAAGATCTGGATATCCGCCAGCTCAGCCGCCATACCTACACCGTCCGCGCGCTGGCACCGATCGAAGACTTCAATGAAGTGTTCCAGACCAATTACAGCGATGACGAAGTCGATACCATTGGTGGTCTGGTGATGCAGTCATTCGGCCATTTACCGGCCCGTGGCGAAAGCATTGAAATTGACGGTTACCTGTTCAAGGTTGCGATGGCCGACAGCCGCCGTATTATTCAAGTTCATGTAAAAATACCGGACGACGCGCCGCAACCGATACTGGAAGAATAATTACTCCATGGCAATTGCCTCTTTATACCAACGCCAGCGGGCTCGCGTCCTGCTGGCGCTTTTATTCGGTGCCTGTGGCACGTTCTCCTTTTCCCCTTATGACTTCTGGCCTGCGGCGATTGTTTCGCTTTGCGGCCTGCTGGCATTAACGTTAGACCGCCGTCCTGCGCAGTCCGCATGGATAGGTTTCTTCTGGGGGATGGGTTTATTTGGCTCCGGCGTAAACTGGGTCTACGTCAGTATCGCGACGTTTGGCGGCATGCCAGAAGCCATCAACCTGTTTCTGGTGGTTCTGCTGGCGGCGTACCTATCGCTTTACATCATGTTATTCGCGGGCGTGTTCAGCAAATTATGGCCAAAAACGACGTGGTGGAAACTGGCTCTCGCCGCGCCTGCGTTATGGCAAATCACCGACTTCCTGCGTGGCTGGGTACTGACCGGTTTTCCGTGGCTGCAATTTGGCTACAGCCAGATCGACGGCCCGCTGAAAGGTCTGGCTCCTATCGCCGGGGTGAACGGTATCACGTTGCTGATGACCTCCCTGAGTGGCCTGCTGGTCTATGCCATCCATCAGCGTCGCATGACAGCGGGCGTGATTGCACTAGCAATGCTGCTTCTGCCGTGGCCGTTGCGTTATGTTCACTGGTATCAGGAACAGCCGGACAAAGCCGTGGATGTCGCGCTGGTTCAGGGCAACATTCCTCAGTCGATGAAATGGGATCCGAAAGCGCTGGAAAGCGCCTTGCAGACCTATCTGGATCTCAGCCGCCCTTACCTTGGCAAATCCAGTATGATCATCTGGCCGGAATCAGCGATATCCGATATCGAATCCGATCAGCAAGCTTTCCTGAGCATGGTGGACAATATTTACCGTTCTCACGGCACGCAGCTGGTGACCGGTATTATTGATGCCCGCCGTAACGAACAAGGCATGAAAGTCTACAACAGCGCGATAGTGCTGGGCGGTAAACAGACTTATCGTTATCCCGATGACAACCGTTTTAATAAACATCATCTGGTGCCGTTCGGTGAATTTGTTCCGCTGGAAACGATTCTGCGCCCGCTTGCGCCGTTCTTTGATTTACCAATGTCAGGCCTCACCAGTGGTGATTATGTGCAGAAACCGCTGATTGTCAGCGGCCTCAATCTCACAACGGCAATTTGTTACGAAGTGGTGTTTGGTGAACAGGTGCGCGATAACCTGCAGCCTGATACCAACTTCCTGCTGACGATTTCCAACGACGCCTGGTTCGGCCATTCGATTGGTCCGTGGCAGCATTTCCAAATGGCGCGTATGCGTTCTCTGGAACTGGGGCGGCCACTGCTGCGCAGCACCAACAACGGCGTCACTGCCGTGGTGAATGCTCAGGGCGATGTGACCGCTGAAATCCCGCAGTTCACCCGTGAAGTGCTGAACGTGAAAGTCACGCCGACAACCGGTATGACGCCTTATGCCCGCGTGGGCTGGTGGCCAGTCTGGTTTGCGACCCTCGTGATGGCAGCGGCTGCGCTCTGGCTTGGGCGTCGCAAAGGCTGAGGTTTTAACAGCGCAGTGAGTCCCTTCTTTCAGGAAGGCGGCTCAGGAGGTGAAAGCAGGCAGAAGAGTACAGCGTCCACCCCATCAGGGATGAATTTACGGCGTCTTAATGCTCTGCCTGTTTTCACCGGTACGTAAAATGAGTCTTGAGTTTCAGGCGTCTACGGTCGCCTGTTCTTTTTTGTTGCATCCCCTTCCCTGTTTCCGAAATCTCTCCCGTTAACCTGCTGCCGATTGTCCGAACGGCGGTATTAAGCGCTGACTTTTTCTTTGCCTTCGAGGTTAAATCAGGTCATCTGGCATGAGTCTTGCTACATCTAATTGAAAGATATCTGATTAGTGATTTTTTTTGACGCTGTGCATCATTTTGATACAAAAAGGCTATTCCTCATGCACCCTCGCAGTGCATAGCCGGTTAATTGCTTTGATTTGGTGCGTGTCCCGTCTCAAAAAAGAAACAATTTAGTTTCATAAATTTCACATTCAGCTATTTTCTAGCTTCATATGACGAGGCATTAGCACTTTCTGATCCCTGAGTTTGGATCCCTAATGACAGCAAGGAGTTGGACATGCAATTGCGCAAATTAGCGTTATCAGTACTGTTGGCAAGCGTTGCCGCAAGCAGCTTTGCCCACGCGGAAGAACTGACCGGCACTCTGAAGAAGATTAAAGACAATGGTGTTATCGTCGTGGGTCACCGCGAATCCTCAGTGCCATTCTCTTACTACAACAACGAACAGAAAGTCGTAGGTTATTCACAGGACTATTCCAACGCTATCGTTGACGCCGTCAAGAAGAAGCTGGACCTGCCGAACCTGCAAGTAAAAATGATGCCAATCACCTCACAGAACCGTATCCCGCTGCTGCAAAACGGCACGTTTGATTTTGAGTGTGGTTCTACGACCAACAACCTGGAACGCCAGCAACAAGCGGCCTTCTCAGACACCATCTTCGTGATCGGCACCCGTCTGTTAGTCAAAAAAGGGTCAGACATTAAAGATTTTGCTGACCTGAAAGGCAAAACCGTGGTGGTAACTTCCGGGACGACCTCTGAAGTGCTGCTGAACAAACTGAACGAAGAGAAGAAACTGGATCTGCGCATCATCAGCGCCAAAGACCACGGCGACTCTTTCCGTACGCTGGAAACCGGCCGTGCTGTTGCGTTCATGATGGATGATGCCCTGCTGGCTGGCGAACGTGCGAAAGCCAAAAAACCGGATAACTGGGATATCGTCGGCACACCGCAGTCAAAAGAAGCCTACGGCTGCATGATGCGTAAAGACGATGCGGAATTCAAAAAACTGGTTGATGACACCATTGTGAAGGCACAGACCTCCGGTGAAGCCACCAAGTGGTTTGAAACCTGGTTCAAAAAACCTATTCCTCCGAAAAACCTGAACATGAACTTTGAACTGTCCGATGACATGAAAGCACTGTTCAAAGCACCAAACGATAAAGCACTGTAATAAGTAGCAGACGGGTAGTAGTACCGGGTATTAAAAAATAAAGGCTGGCCAACCAGCTTGTGATGATGGTCCGAAAGGACAGGAAGACCGGATGCGGGGTGGTCGTTCCCCACCCCGCATTTTTTCCGTCACTCACCCACGTTTTTGGTAACGTCATCACTCAAAGGGGTAGTTTATTACCCGCGTCATGGAGTTTTTATGTCAATAGATTGGAACTGGGGCATCTTTCTGCAACAAGCCCCCTTCGGTAATACCACCTATCTGGGCTGGATTTGGAATGGATTTCAGGTCACGGTCGCGCTGTCGATTTGCGCCTGGATCATCGCCTTCTTCGTCGGCTCTCTGTTCGGTATCCTGCGTACCGTTCCCAACCGTTTTCTCTCTGGCATCGGCACCTGTTACGTTGAACTTTTCCGTAATGTGCCGCTGATTGTGCAATTCTTCATCTGGTATTTGGTGGTGCCTGAGCTGCTGCCCGAAAATATCGGTATGTGGTTTAAATCAGAACTCGCGCCAAACGTGCAGTTCTTCACCTCTTCCGTAATTTGTCTCGGCCTGTTTACCGCTGCCCGCGTGTGCGAGCAAGTTCGTGCCGCCATCCAGTCACTCCCAAGCGGCCAGCGTAACGCCGGTCTGGCGATGGGGCTGACGCTGCCTCAGACCTACCGTTATGTGCTGCTGCCTAATGCCTATCGCGTAATTGTGCCGCCGATGACCTCAGAAATGGTCAACCTGGTGAAAAACTCCGCGATCGCCTCGACCATCGGTCTGGTCGATATGGCTGCGCAGGCGGGTAAATTGCTGGATTACTCTGCGCATGCGTACGAATCATTTACTGCCATTACCGTTGCCTACGTGCTTATCAACGCGGTGATTATGCTGCTGATGCACTTTGTAGAACGTAAAGTCCGCCTGCCGGGCAACATGGGAGGTAAATAAACATGCATGAATTTGACTGGAGTTCTATAGGTCCCGGCCTGCCCTACCTGTGGCAAGGCATGGTCATCACCCTGAAGATAACCTCACTGGCGATTGTTGTCGGTATTCTCTGGGGCACACTGCTCGCCGTGATGCGTCTGTCGACGTTTGCCCCGGTCAGATGGTTTGCAACGGCCTACGTGAACCTGTTCCGCGCCGTACCGTTGGTTATGGTGCTGTTGTGGTTCTACCTGATCGTGCCGGGCTTCCTGCAAAAAGTGCTCGGCCTGTCGCCGAAAACCGATATCCGTCTGATTTCCGCAATGGTGGCGTTTGCCCTGTTTGAAGCTGCGTATTACTCAGAAATTATTCGTGCCGGGATTATCAGTATCGCGCGCGGACAATCTTCCGCCGCGCTGGCGCTGGGCATGACTCAGTGGCAGTCGATGAAGCTGGTTATCTTACCGCAGGCTTTCCGCGCAATGGTGCCGCTGCTGCTCACCCAGGCAATCGTCCTGTTCCAGGATACTTCACTGGTTTACGTACTGGGCCTCGCAGACTTCTTCCGCAGCGCCTCTAACATCGGCGACCGTGACGGTACGCTGGTGGAGATGGTGCTGTTTGCAGGACTTATTTATTTTGTTATCAGCCTTTGTGCTTCCTTGCTGGTGCGTTATTTGAAGAAAAGGACCGTTTCATGATTTCACTGAAGAATGTTTCTAAATGGTACGGGCACTTTCAGGTGCTCACCGATTGCAGCACCGAAGTTAAAAAAGGTGAAGTTGTGGTGGTCTGCGGCCCTTCCGGCTCAGGTAAATCGACGCTAATCAAAACCGTCAACGGCCTTGAGCCGGTGCAGAAAGGTGAAATTCTGGTTAACGGTACGCCGGTTAACGATAAGAAAACCAATCTGGCGCAACTGCGCGCGAAAGTGGGCATGGTTTTCCAGCATTTCGAACTGTTCCCGCATCTGTCGATCATCGACAATCTGACGCTGGCACAAGTGAAAGTACTGAAACGCGATAAAGCGGAGGCCAAAGATAAAGGATTGAAACTGCTGGATCGCGTGGGATTATCCGCGCACGCCAATAAGTTCCCAGGCCAGCTATCCGGAGGTCAGCAGCAGCGTGTGGCTATCGCCCGTGCGTTATGTATGGATCCGATTGCCATGCTGTTTGATGAACCCACGTCGGCGCTCGATCCTGAGATGATCAACGAAGTACTGGACGTGATGGTGGAACTTGCGAACGAAGGCATGACGATGATGGTGGTCACCCACGAAATGGGCTTCGCCCGGAAAGTGGCAAACCGCGTGATTTTCATGGATGAAGGGAAGATTGTGGAAGACCGTAACAAAGACGACTTCTTCAATAACCCGCAATCGGATCGTGCCCGTGATTTCCTGGCGAAAATCCTGCACTGATAAAAGAAGTCTACGCCTGCCCCCGGCGGTTGCAGGGGGCAGGCAGTTTGCAGCTTAAGGCTCGAACGCGTGACGGGAAAATTCAGTATGACCGCATTTCGGGCATTTACTGAGGATTTCCGGCGTATACACCGCAAGACTGAACTGGCAGTTTTCACACACCAGATTGCCGAGTCCTACGACCTCCCCGCTGTGGTAAACCCCGTGATGATTGACGTCCTTAAAAACCTCTTTCCATTCCAGCTGGGTTTTGTCCGTCATGTCCGCCAGCTCTTTCCACAGGCTCTCTTTGATAACCCGCATAAAGACGCTGTCCGTGCCGTCATCCTTCTCCGCTTGCTGATTCTCCGTGTAATTGCGCGCAAACTCATGCAAATCACGCCGCACCGCAGAGGTGAGCTGTTCAATCTGAATTTCAGACAGTTGCCCTTCGTCCTGCAGGCGGACGCGCGCATCTTGCACCAGCGCACTGATATCACGTTCCCCATTTTTCAATCGCTCTGTCAGCGACGTCACTAACTGACGGTAATTTTGAGTAATATTGCTCATTATTTCCTCTCCTTGAACTGACATGACCGTTCGCCCGGCAGATGTTTACTTGTCTTTATTTTAGTCGTAAATCCCTGATCCGTTGTGAAGATTATCCCGGGCTGCTTCGCAGTTTGCGAATAATGGGGCATAAGGAGGCAGAAATCCCCCTTAGCCCGTCGCTGGGTGTTGTTGCTGCCTCTGCTTATCAGCTATGCTATGCGGATCTTTTGATTAAAACTTTTTGAGCTACAGGCGTAGCTGTTTTCACTCACAGGACCACCGGCCGCCATGCAAGAGCAATACCGTCCAGAAGACATCGAGTCACACGTTCAGCTTCACTGGCAAGAGAAGCAAACCTTCAAAGTTACCGAACAGCCTGGCAAGGAGAAATATTACTGTCTCTCCATGTTGCCTTACCCGTCAGGTCGCCTCCATATGGGGCACGTGCGCAACTACACCATCGGTGACGTGATTTCCCGTTATCAGCGCATGCTCGGTAAAAACGTTTTGCAGCCAATCGGCTGGGATGCTTTCGGCCTGCCGGCAGAAGGTGCTGCGGTGAAAAACAATACCGCCCCTGCGCCGTGGACTTACGAAAACATCGAATACATGAAGAACCAGCTTAAACTGCTGGGCTTCGGCTATGACTGGGATCGCGAAATCGCGACCTGCAAACCAGATTACTATCGCTGGGAACAGTGGTTCTTCACCAAGCTGTACGAAAAAGGCCTGGTTTATAAGAAGACTTCCGCAGTGAACTGGTGCCCGCATGACCTGACCGTTCTTGCGAACGAACAGGTGATTGACGGCTGCTGCTGGCGTTGTGATACCAAGGTAGAGCGCAAAGAAATCCCGCAGTGGTTTATCAAAATCACTGCTTACGCCGATCAGCTGCTGAACGATCTGGACACGCTGGAAAGCTGGCCAGAGCAGGTCAAAACCATGCAACGTAACTGGATTGGCCGCTCCGAAGGTGTCGAAATCACTTTTGACGTGGCTGACAGCGACGAGAAAGTCACGGTTTACACCACACGTCCCGACACCTTCATGGGCGCGACTTACGTTGCCGTTGCCGCCGGGCACCCTTTGGCGCAACAAGGCGCGGAGAACAACCCTGCACTGGCTGAATTCATCGACGAATGCCGCAATACCAAAGTTGCCGAAGCAGAAATGGCGACGATGGAGAAAAAAGGCATGGCCACTGGCTTGTATGCCATTCACCCGTTGTCCGGTGAAAAGCTGCCAGTCTGGGTCGCTAACTTTGTTCTGATGGAGTACGGCACAGGTGCTGTAATGGCCGTTCCGGGTCATGACCAGCGCGACTGGGAATTCGCCACCAAATACAATCTGCAAATCAAACCGGTCATCCTGACCCTCGATGGCAGCCAGCCGGACGTCACGGCAGAAGCCATGACCGACAAAGGTACGCTGTTTAATTCAGGCGAGTTTGACGGCCTGAGCCATGAAGATGGCTTCAATGCTATTGCCGACAAACTGGTCGCGCAAGGCGTGGGTCAGCGCAAAGTAAACTATCGTCTGCGTGACTGGGGGGTTTCCCGTCAGCGTTACTGGGGCGCGCCAATCCCGATGATCACCTTGGAAGACGGTACCGTTATTCCAACGCCAGAAGATCAACTGCCGGTGATCTTGCCGGAAGATGTAGTCATGGACGGCATCACCAGCCCAATCAAAGCCGATCCTGAGTGGGCAAAAACGACCGTTAACGGCATGCCGGGCCTGCGAGAAACCGACACCTTCGACACCTTCATGGAGTCTTCCTGGTACTACGCGCGTTACACCTGCCCGCAATATGATGAAGGCATGCTGGATCCGGCTGCGGCCAACTACTGGCTGCCGGTTGATCAGTATGTCGGTGGTATTGAACACGCCATCATGCACCTGATGTATTTCCGCTTCTTCCACAAACTGATGCGTGATGCTGGCCTGGTCGATTCTGACGAACCTGCAAAACGCCTGCTGTGTCAGGGTATGGTTCTGGCTGATGCCTTCTATTACACCGGCAACAGCGGCGAACGCGTCTGGGTTTCTCCGGTCGATGCGACCGTTGAGCGTGACGAAAAAGGCCGTATCACCAAAGCCACCGATCCAGAGGGTCGCGAGCTGGTGTACGCTGGCATGAGCAAGATGTCCAAGTCTAAAAACAACGGCATCGACCCTCAGGTCATGGTGGAGAAATACGGCGCAGATACCGTACGTCTGTTTATGATGTTTGCTTCTCCGGCAGAAATGACTCTGGAATGGCAGGAATCAGGCGTGGAAGGTGCAAACCGTTTCCTTAAACGTGTCTGGAAACTGGCCTTTGAGCATTCCGAAAAAGGCGCGACCGTTGCCCTCGACGTGGCAGCACTCAACGAAGCACAAAAAGATCTGCGTCGCGACGTGCATAAAACCATCGCCAAAGTGACCGATGATATCGGTCGTCGTCAGACCTTTAACACCGCCATCGCGGCAGTGATGGAGCTGATGAACAAGCTGGGCCGTGCGCCGCAGGAAAGCGAACAAGATCGCGCTCTGCTGCAGGAAGCCCTGCTGGCGGTAGTTCGCATGCTTTATCCATTCACCCCGCACGTGTGCTTCAGCCTCTGGCAGGCACTGAAAGGTGAAGGCGATGTGGATACTGCACCGTGGCCGCAGGCTGACGAACAGGCAATGGTCGAAGATTCAAAACTGGTCGTTGTGCAGGTGAACGGTAAAGTGCGTGCTAAAATCACCGTAGCCGCTGATGCTACAGAGCAACAAGTGCGCGAGCGTGCGGCAGAAGAACATTTGGTCGCTAAATATCTGGATGGGGTTACGGTTCGCAAGGTAATCTACGTCCCAGGCAAACTGCTTAACCTGGTAGTAGGTTGAGTCAAGGAGGAGCTGTGCGACATCGTATAGTGACACTGCTGCTAACAGCATCAGTCATGGTTACCGCAGGCTGTGGATTCCACTTACGTGGAAAAACCAATGTGCCTGACGAACTGCAAACTATCGTTCTGGACAGCGGGGATCCTTACGGTCCGTTAACGCGTGATATTCGTACTCAGTTACGTCTGAGTAACGTGACCATTGTTGATGACCCAACCGGTAAGCATAAGGATATTCCTTCGCTGCGAATCGGGCCTGAAACAAGCGGTCAAAGCACGGCGTCGGTATTCCAGGACGGTAAAACGGCTGAATATCAGATGCAAATGAGTGTCAGCGCGACGGTTCTGATGCCGGGTAAAGATATTTATCCGATCAATGCCACCGTGTTCCGTTCATTCTTTGACAACCCGTTAACGGCGCTGGCGAAGGATAACGAACAGGAGATCATTCGCGAAGAGATGCGCCAGCAGATTGCACAACAATTGATCCGTAAACTGTTGTCGGTTCATGCGTCTGAGTTGCGTAAAGCTGATCAGGTGGATGGCAAGGTAGAAGTGATTACTACCGGCTCTTCCGCCAGCAAATCTTCTGATGCAATGACGCCGTCGTCGTCTGTTACCAAACCGGTATCAACGGCACCGGCCAGCACTTCTGTACAATGATCCGAGTTTATCCGGAACAACTTGCCGCGCAGCTCCGTGAGGGGCTGCGCGCTTGTTATATATTATGTGGTAACGACCCTCTGCTTTTGCAGGAAAGTCAGGACAGCATCCGCAAAGCGGCACAGCTGGCTGATTTTCAGGAGCATTACACCTTTATTCTCGATGCCCATACTGAATGGGATTCGATTTTCAGCACCTGTCAGGCATTGAGCTTGTTCGCCAGCCGTCAGACACTGATGTTGAGCCTGCCAGAAAATGGCCCAACTGCGCCGATGGCAGAACCTCTGCTCAAGCTGACCACGCTGTTGCACGATGACATTTTGCTGGTAATTCGCGGCACCAAACTGACCAAAGGCCAGGAAAACAGTGCATGGTTTAAAGCGTTGAGTGATAAAAGCGTCTTTGTCAGCTGTCAGACACCTGAGCAGGCACAACTTCCGCGCTGGGTAACTCGTCGCGCGAAAGAACTCTCACTTGAACTTGATGAACCGGCTAATCAGCTGCTGTGCTATTGCTATGAAGGTAATTTGCTGGCCTTAGCGCAATCTCTTGAACGCCTGTCCCTACTATATCCTGATGGCAAACTTACGCTGCCCCGCGTAGAAGATGCGGTGAATGATGCGGCGCATTTCACGCCTTATCACTGGCTGGACGCCCTGCTGGCGGGAAAAAGCAAACGCGCCTGGCATATTTTACGCCAGCTGCAACAGGAAGACAGCGAGCCGGTGATTTTGCTGCGCACCGTCCAGCGCGAACTCCTGATGTTGCTGAATCTGAAACGTAAAATGGACAGCACACCGCTGCGCACTTTGTTCGACCAACAAAAAGTCTGGCAGAACAGACGTACGCTGGTAACCCAGGCCTTACAGCGTTTATCCCTCGCGGATCTTAATCAGGCAGTACGTTTGCTGACGCAAATGGAAATCACCCTTAAGCAAGATTACGGCCAGTCCGTGTGGCCGGAGCTGGAAAGCCTCTCCATGCTTTTGTGTGGCAAACCTTTACCTGTCAGCTTCGTCGGACAAGGTTCGTACTGACGCAGGATATTTCCATGCCGACAATTCCCTCTCGTTCCACAGGTGAAACTGCTTCGTTGCTGGCTTTTTTTGGCGGGACGTTTGACCCTATCCATTTCGGCCATCTCAAACCGGTCACGCAACTGGCGCAGAACACCGGCCTGGACCACGTGATATTACTTCCCAACAATGTTCCGCCGCACCGCCCGCAGCCCGGCGCCAGCCCGCAACAGCGCCTGCATATGGTGGAACTGGCGGTCGAAGGCAATCCGCTGTTTTCTGTGGATCCGCGTGAACTTGCCGTTGATACGCCGTCGTACACCATTGAGACTCTTGCAACGTTACGTAAAGAACATGGCGAGAGTTGCCCGCTGGCGTTTATTATCGGTCAGGACTCTCTGCTGACGTTGCACAAATGGCATCGCTGGGGATCTCTCCTGGATTTTTGCCATCTGATTGTTATGGCACGACCGGGTTATCACGAGCAGCTTGATACGCCTGAGTTACAGCGTTGGTATGATGCGCATCGTGTCACCGATGCAGAGAACCTCAGGCATCAGCCTGCCGGATTCATTTATCAGGCCAATACGCCATTGCTGAATATCTCAGCGACGGAAATCCGTCAGCGCCGTAAGGCGGGTCTCGATTGTTCAGATCTTCTGCCCGACGCCGTTGAGCGCTATATAGAATCACAGGGCTTGTACCGCGCGTAGCCAACGCGTGGTATACTGCGCCGCTAAATTTCGGCTCTCGATTACGTCGCGTACATCATCAATATAATTTATTGATTATTAAACGCTTTGAGGCGTTTTCTGATTGCCGCTATGCCACTCCTTCATGAGACCGTTCATCGCTCAGGTGTCACACCGGCGGATGTCTTATGGAGTCAACGTGTTTCAAACATCCCCAGGGGGAACCTTTGCAAGGTAAAGCGCTCCAAGATTTTGTTATCGATAAAGTCGATGACCTGAAAGCACAAGACATCATTGCCATTGATGTTGTGGGTAAATCCAGTATTACTGACTGCATGATTATTTGTACCGGCACGTCCAGCCGTCACGTTGTTTCTATCGCCGGTCACCTGGTGGAAGAAGTTAAAGCCGTCGGCATTGACGCGATGGGCGTTAAAGGTATTAACGAAGCCGACTGGGTTGTGGTTGATCTGGGTGAAGTGATTGTTCACGTCATGCAAGAAGAAAGCCGTCAGCTGTACGAGCTCGAGAAACTCTGGGGCTAAGCCGTGAAACTGCAACTTGTCGCCGTCGGCACCAAAATGCCAGACTGGGTACAAACCGGTTTTAACGATTATCTGCACCGTTTTCCCAAAGATATGCCGTTTGAACTGACTGAAGTTCCGGCCGGGAAGCGCGGGAAAAATGCAGACATCAAACGCATTCTTGAAAAGGAAGGCGAACAGATGCTGGCTGCTGTCGGAAAGGGGAACCGCATTGTCACACTGGATATTCCAGGGACACCGTGGGAAACCCCGCAACTGGCGCAACAACTGGAACGCTGGAAACAGGACGGACGCAACGTCAGCCTGTTAATTGGCGGTCCGGAAGGGCTGGCACCGGCCTGTAAAGCCGCAGCGGAACAGAGCTGGTCGCTCTCTCCGTTAACGCTCCCTCACCCGCTGGTGCGGGTCCTGGTGGCGGAGAGTCTTTACCGCGCCTGGAGTATTACCACCAATCATCCATACCACCGCGAATAACGGGTGGTGAATTGAATGTCAGCAACATGAATTAAGTAGTGGGATGAAAATAGATCGTAACCCTTTTCGCGACTATACGGCTGAATCAGCCCTCTTCGTGCGCCGTGCACTGGTGGCGTTTATCGGCATTCTGCTACTTAGCGGTGTCCTGGCCTTCAATCTGTATAACCTGCAAATTGTTCGTTTCCAGGATTACCAGACCCGTTCCAATGATAACCGCATTAAGCTGGTGCCCATCGCGCCCAGCCGCGGCATTATCTACGACCGCAACGGTACGCCACTGGCGCTTAACCGCACCATTTATCAGCTCGAGCTTGTCCCGGAAAAAGTGGATGATTTGCAGGCCACGCTGGAGGCCCTCAAGCCCATCGTCGATTTAACACCTGACGATATCGAAAACTTCAAGAAAGAACGCCAGCGATCCCGACGCTTCACGTCTATTGCAGTGAAAACCGCATTGACCGAAGTACAGGTCGCCCGTTTCTCCGTGAACCAGTTCCATTTCCCCGGCGTGGAAGTGAAAGGCTATCAGCGTCGCTATTACCCGTACGGTTCCGCGCTGACGCACGTCATCGGCTATGTGTCGAAAATTAACGATCGTGATGTGGAGCGTCTGGATAAAGACGGAATTCTGGCCAACTACGCCGCCACGCACGACATCGGTAAACTCGGTATCGAACGGTATTACGAAGACACGCTTCACGGCAAAACGGGCTATGAAGAAGTGGAAGTTAATAACCGTGGCCGGGTGATCCGCCAGTTGCACGAAGAGCCGCCGCAGGCGGGTAAAGATATTTACCTGACTATCGACTTGCCGTTGCAGCAATATATCGAAGAACTCCTGACTACCAGCCGCGCGGCCGTGGTGGTGAGCGATCCGCGTGATGGTGCAATTCGCGCGCTGGTCTCGAACCCAAGCTATGACCCGAATCTGTTCGTCGAAGGGATCTCCAGTAAGGATTACAGCCGGCTGTTAAATGATGCCGATAAACCGCTGATTAACCGCACCACGCAGGGGGTGTATCCGCCTGCCTCAACGGTAAAACCTTATATTTCCGTCTCTGCGCTGACATCCGGCGTGATAACTAAAAATACCTCATTATTTGACCCCGGCTGGTGGCAGTTACCGGGCTCGGACAAGCGCTATCGTGACTGGAAACACTGGGGCCATGGCCGACTGAACGTCACCAAAGCCCTTGAGGAATCCGCCGATACCTTCTTCTATCAGGTCGCGTACGATATGGGTATCGATCGCCTTTCAGAGTGGATGGGCAAATTCGGTTACGGTCATTACACCGGCATCGACCTTTCGGAAGAGCGCAGCGGTAACATGCCAAACCGTGACTGGAAGTTTAAGCGCTTTAAGAAACCCTGGTATCAGGGCGACACCATTCCGGTGGGCATCGGTCAGGGTTACTGGACTGCCACGCCGATACAGATCATGAAAGCAATGACCACGCTGATTAATGACGGTGACGTCAAAACGCCGCATCTGTTGCTGAGTACCAAAATTGATGGCAAGCAGGTGCCATACCGTCAGGAAGACACCACGCAGATTGGTGACATCCATTCCGGCTATTGGGAAATCGCCAAAGACGGGATGTATGGCGTCGCCAATCGCCCGAACGGCACTGCGAGAAAGTTTTTTGCTGATGCTCCCTATAAAGCCGCTGCCAAATCCGGTACAGCACAAGTTTACGGTTTGAAAGCCAATGAAATCTATAATGCGCATAAGATTGCAGAGCATCTGCGTGACCATAAACTGATGACCTCTTTTGCGCCGTATGACAAGCCTACCGTGGCCGTGGCCGTGGTGCTGGAAAACGGCGGTGCAGGTCCGGCAGTCGGGACGATTTCGCGGCAGATACTCGACCATATTTTATTGGGCGATAACACGACACAATTACCGGCTGATGCGCCTGCGCCGCCGGGAACCGAAGGTGATTAACCGGCAATGACTGAGAACCAACAAAAAAGATCATTGTGGTCGAAAATGCACATCGACCTGACCATGTTGCTGATCATACTTGCGCTGCTGACTTACAGTGCGTTTGTGATGTGGAGCGCGAGTGGTCAGGATCTTGGCATGATGGAACGTAAAGTCGGCCAGATTCTGATGGGTCTGGTAATCATGCTGGTCATGGCGCAAATTCCACCGCGTGTTTACGAAAGCTGGGCGCCCTATCTGTATATCTTCTGCGTCTTTCTGCTGGTGCTGGTGGATGCGTTTGGCAGCATCAGTAAAGGTGCGCAGCGCTGGCTGGATTTAGGCATCATCAAATTCCAGCCCTCGGAACTGGCGAAAATCGCCGTCCCGCTCATGGTGGCGCGCTTTATTAACCGCGACGTGTGTCCGCCTTCACTGAAAAATACCGCCATCGCGCTGGCGCTGATTTTCATCCCTACCCTGCTGGTGGCTGCACAGCCCGATCTGGGGACGTCGATTCTGATCGCCGCATCCGGCCTGTTCGTGCTGTTCCTGTCCGGTATGAGCTGGAAACTGATCGCCGTCGCCGCCATTTTGGTCGCCGCCTTTATCCCGATCCTGTGGTTCTTCCTGATGCACGATTACCAGCGCGACCGCGTGATGATGTTGTTGGATCCCGAGAGCGATCCGCTCGGCGCGGGCTATCATATTATTCAGTCGAAAATCGCCATCGGCTCAGGCGGTTTCTCCGGCAAAGGCTGGCTGCACGGCACTCAGTCACAGCTGGAATTTCTGCCAGAACGCCATACAGACTTTATCTTTGCAGTACTTGCTGAAGAGCTGGGTCTGATAGGCGTGCTGGTGCTGCTCGGCCTGTATTTATGCCTCATAATGCGCGGTCTGATGATTGCCGCCCATGCTCAGACAACCTTCGGACGCGTCATGTCCGGTGGACTGATGCTGATTCTGTTTGTTTATGTCTTTGTTAACATCGGCATGGTCAGTGGTATTGTCCCGGTGGTTGGGGTACCTTTGCCTCTGGTCAGCTATGGCGGGTCAGCACTCATCGTGCTAATGGCAGGGTTTGGTATCGTCATGTCGATACATACTCATCGAAAAATGTTGTCGAAAAATTTATAGAGGTGAGCAATGCGTAAGGAGTGGCTTGGAGCTGTCATTATCGGTTTGCTGTTAAGTGGCTGCGCCACTGACGAAACTCAGCAACAACAACCGGTGCCACAACAGGCGTATAACGGTCCGGTGGTGGAAATCGGCGGCGCTGATCCGCGTTACGAGCCTTATAATCAGGGTACGATGCAGGATTATACCGTTAACGGTAAAACCTATAAAATCGTCAAAGATCCGTCCAACTTCTCGCAGGTAGGACAGGCCGCCTGGTACGGGCAAGAAAACGGCGGCAACACCACTGCGATTGGCGAAGAATTTGATCCGACTGCCATGACCGCCGCCCATCCTACGCTGCCGATCCCAAGCTATGTACGCGTTACCAATATGGCCACTGGCCGTATGCTGGTAGTTCGCGTCAACGACCGTGGTCCTTACGTGCCGGGCAAAATCATCGACCTGTCGCAGGCCGCTGCAGATCGTCTGAACCTGACCAACAGCACCAAAGTGCGCATCGATTTCATTAATGTTGCTCAGGACGGCACCATGACCGGCCCCGGCACCATCGGCACTACCGTCGCCAAACAGTCTTATGCCCTGCCCGCTCGCCCAAGCTTAGGCGCGAGCGACATGGGAACGCCTACGATGCAGGCTGAGCCGGTGAGCACTTCCGATGTGCGTCCCATTGATAACAGCACGCTGAGTAACCCGAACGCTGCGCCGCTGACCAATGATGAAGCAGCAGGCGGCAATGCTCCTGTGACGACAATGTCAGGCAACAGCGGCAATGGTGGTTTCCTCAGCGCACCCACACCGTTACGTAATGGTGTTCTGGAAAGCAGTGAACCGGTCTCCGCGCCGGTAATGGCCACCGCAGCGCCAGTTGCCGCTACCGCAGCCGTGGCGGCACCTGCTCACACTACGGCTATCTCAGGCTCAGGCTATATGGTTCAGGTCGGCGCCCTGAGTAATCCGCAGAATGCACAGTTGTGGCAGAAAAGCCTCAGCCAGCGTTTCTCGGTGCCGGGAAAAGTGCAGGCGAACGGCAGCACTTACCGCGTGCAACTTGGCCCCTTCAGCACCCGCCAGCAGGCCGTCCAGTTACAGCAGCGACTGGCCAGCGAAGCGCAGCAGCAGTCATTCGTGACGGCCAGCAATTAATTATCAGAGACAGGGCGTGAGCCCTGTTTCATAAGTAAAAATCAGTAAGCGCCGGTAATCGCAGATGTCTGATACAGGACTCTTCTGCTATAGTGACGCACGTTTATCACCTACTCCTACGGATGTTGTTGTCCCGATCATGAAACTTGTAAACACTTCACGTTTAGTCAAAAGCCTCGCATTTGGCACCGTTATCTCCTTCAGTGCAGCGTCCGCTTATGCCGACGATGTTAATTTAAAAACAATGATCCCTGGCGTTCCGCAAATTGATGCTGAAGCCTATGTCCTGATCGACTACAACTCCGGCAAAGTTCTGGCAGAAATGAATGCCGATGCCCGCCGTGACCCGGCCAGCCTGACAAAAATGATGACCAGCTACGTGATTGGTCAGTCCATCAAGGCAGGCAAAATCAGCCCGACGGACATCGTTACCGTCGGTCAGGATGCCTGGGCAACCGGCAATCCGGTGTTCAAAGGTTCTTCCCTGATGTTCCTCAAACCAGGCGATCGCGTGCCGGTGTCCGAACTCAACCGTGGCATTATTCTGCAATCAGGTAACGATGCCTGCGTCGCGATGGCTGACCATGTCGCCGGAAGTCAGGACGCTTTCGTTGCCATGATGAATAACTACGTAAACGCTCTTGGCCTGAAAAATACCCATTTCGGTACGGTTCATGGTCTGGATGCGGAAGGTCAGTACAGCTCAGCGCGTGATATGGCGTTGATCGGCCAGGCGCTGATCCGCGATGTGCCGGAAGAGTACGCGACCTACAAAGAGAAAGAGTTCACCTTCAACAATATCCGTCAGATGAACCGCAACGGTTTGCTGTGGGATCAAAGCCTGAGCGTGGATGGCATCAAAACCGGCCATACGGAATCGGCAGGTTACAATCTGGTGGCCTCTGCGACTGAAGGCCAGATGCGTCTGATCTCCGCCGTGATGGGCGGTCATACTTACAAAGGCCGTGAAGTTGAAAGCAAAAAGCTGCTGACCTGGGGCTTCCGCTTCTTCGAAACCGTGTCTCCGCTGAAAGCAGGCAAAGAGTTTGCGTCTGAGCCAGTATGGTTTGGTGATACCGATCGCGTCGCACTGGGCGTGGAAAAAGATGCGTATCTGACCATCCCGCGCGGCCGCATGAAAGATTTGAAAGCCAGCTACGTACTGAATACGCCAGAACTGCACGCACCGTTGCAGAAAAATCAGGTTGTCGGTTCGATCAACTTCCAGCTGGATGGCAAAACGATTGATGAGCGTCCGCTGGTAGTGATGAACGAAGTGAAAGAAGGCGGTTTCTTCGGTCGCATCGTGGATTACATCAAACTGATGTTCCATCATTGGTTTGGTTAAGTGCCCGCTTGAAATAGTTTGCAACAGTCCCCATATAATGGGTATAGATATTAGCTCCCGCTCCGGCGGGAGTTATACTTTCAGAGACAATACTTAATACGCGGTACAACACGCTGGAGTGCACATGAAAACCAAACTGAACGAACTGCTCGAATTCCCTTGTTCCTTTACCTACAAAGTAATGGGCCTGGCACAACCCGAGCTGGTGGACCAGGTTGTGGAAGTCGTGCAACGCCATGCGCCTGGCGACTACAATCCTCAGGTAAAACCGAGCAGTAAAGGGAATTTCCACTCCGTTTCTATTACGATCACTGCCACGCATATCGATCAGGTCGAAACCCTGTACGATGAGCTGGGCAATATCGAAATTGTCCGCATGGTGCTGTAAGCCCTTTCTGATTAATCCGCGCGGGAGTCAGTCTGTCGCGCGGCGTCTTCCCTTCTACTGACGGTAACCGCCGTGCAATCACAAAATCCTCAAGAACGTATCGTACTGCGTCAGCTTGGTCTTCAGCCTTATGAGCCAGTTTCGCTGGCCATGCATCATTTCACTGAACACCGCAAAGCAGATACGCTGGATGAAATCTGGCTAGTTGAGCATCATCGCGTGTTTACACAGGGTCAGGCCGGGAAAGCGGAGCATGTGCTGATGCCGGGCGATATTCCCGTTATCCAGAGTGACCGCGGCGGTCAGGTGACGTATCACGGTCCCGGTCAGCAGGTGATGTATGTGATGGTAGATTTGAAACGCAAAAAACTCGGCGTGCGTCAGTTAGTCACTGCAATCGAGCAAACCGTGGTCGATACGCTGGCCCATTTTTCTATTGATGCTTATCCTCGCGCCGATGCGCCGGGGGTGTACGTTGATGGCAAAAAAATCTGCTCGCTCGGGTTGCGCATCCGTAAAGGCTGCTCCTTACACGGCCTGGCGCTGAATATTGATATGGATTTGGAACCGTTCCACCGCATCAATCCCTGTGGATATGCCGGTCTGGAAATGACCCAGGCCAGCCGCGAAAAGCCGGGGCTGACTGTCGATCAGGTCATGCCAGTGTTGGTAAAAGCTTTCAATCATCATCTTAATTATCAGCAAGTTGATTATATGCCCTGGCAGATTGAGCAGTATGGCGTCGCCGCGCTCTGATTTGTGAGTTGTCTCGGGAAATGTCATGAGAAATCACAGGTTGATGCCGTAATTTGGTTTACTATCATCACGCTAAGTCTCTATCAGCATTTTATCGCTTAAGGATAAGCGCACTCCCCGGCCAGCAGCACGCCGGGACAGTCTTCTACACTGACAGGAATGTTATATGGATGATAAAGATATTAGTGCCAGCCTGAGCAAGCTCCGTAATCTGGATCTCAACCTGCTGACCGTTTTTGAAGCGGTGTATCTGCATAAAGGCATTGTTCATGCCGCCAAAGCACTGAACCTGACGCCCTCGTCGGTCAGCCAGTCTATTCAGAAATTGCGTAATACGTTTCCCGATCCGTTGTTTATCCGTACCGGTCAGGGCATCAGCCCGACGGCATACGCGACCAACCTGCATAAACATATCAGCCTGGGTCTCAGCTCCATTCTGACCGGGCTGGACTTCACGCACGATAATGATAAATCCCGCGTGCTGACCGTCAGTTGCTTTCCTTATATTGCGCTCATCACCTTTCCGCTGATCCTTAAAGAACTTGAGAAAATTAACTGCAACTACACGCTCAAGCATCTGCCTTTGCTTGATCCGGAAGATACGCTGATCCAGCACCGTGCCGATTTAGTGATAGACACCAGCCCGTTATTTAATAAGTCATTGAAAGCCATCACGCTGATGTCAGACAGCACCGTGTTTGTTTGCAGGAAAAACCATCCTACCGTTAACGAAACCCTGAGCGCCGAACAGGCCGTGTCGCTGCCGCAAACCACCCTCATCACCAACGCCAGTGACCTGAAGCGTATGCAATTTGAACTCAGCGAATCCCTGCCCGACCGGCCGATTGTGTTTACCAGTTACAACGCCATCAATATTCTGTCGATGGTCGCCAGCACTGACTTACTGGGCATCCTGCCGGAAAAACTGGTGGATATGTTTGCCAATACGTTCGAAGTGCAGAAACTCGCCTGCGAAATACCGACACTGTCGTACACCGTGATGATGTATTACAAGAAAGCCGCCAATAGCGACAAAACGCTGAGCATGATTATTGACGCCATCGGTGATGCTTTCGTTCAGCAAGAAAAATCCGCACGGGGGCAAAAAAATTCACACCCTATTAACACCAATCAACCGCCCCCCGCCCTCTGAGTAAATTCAGAGAAAATTCAGTAGATTGCGCTCAAAAAACGCCCTCACCCGCGCACAAATGATGTGACCCAGGTTAAAAAAATGCAGCATTTAGCACTTCAGGCCATGACGAAGGGCTGAACGTAACGATGCTTCAATGATATAATTTCCGCATTATTTCTACTTTTTTTGATGAATCAGCCAGTTCATTGAATGTCCTGAAAAATCTCGAGTTACGAGAGACAAACCTGGAAGCTGCAAGACTATGAGTAAACCGATTCAGATGGAACGCGGCGTTAAATACCGCGATGCAGATAAGATGGCGTTAATCCCGGTGAAAACCGTGGTCAGCGACCGGCAGGAAATGTTACGTAAGCCGGCATGGATGAAAATCAAATTGCCTGCCGACTCAACTAAAATTCAGGGCATCAAAGCGGCGCTGCGCAAGAACGGTTTGCACTCCGTGTGTGAGGAAGCCGCCTGCCCGAATCTTTCTGAATGCTTTAACCACGGCACCGCGACCTTCATGATCCTCGGCGCGATTTGTACCCGCCGTTGCCCGTTCTGCGATGTGGCACATGGCCGTCCTACCGCGCCTGATGTGAATGAGCCAGAAAAACTGGCACAGACCATTGCGGATATGGGCCTGCGTTATGTGGTGATCACCTCGGTTGACCGCGATGACTTGCGCGACGGTGGTGCTCAGCACTTTGCCGACTGTATCGCCGCCATCCGTGCCAAGAACCCGACGATTAAAATCGAAACACTGGTGCCTGATTTCCGTGGCCGTATGGATCGTGCGCTGGATATTCTCAACGAGACGCCGCCGGACGTGTTCAACCACAACCTGGAAAACGTACCGCGCGTTTACCGTCAGGTTCGCCCTGGGGCAAACTACGAGTGGTCACTGACTCTGCTGCAACGTTTCAAAGAAGCGCATCCGGAAGTGCCTACCAAATCTGGCCTGATGGTTGGTTTGGGTGAGACTAACGAAGAGATCATCGAAGTGATGCGCGATCTGCGCCGCCACGGTGTGACCATGCTGACGCTCGGCCAGTATTTACAACCAAGCCGTCACCACCTGCCGGTGCAGCGTTACGTCAGCCCGGAAGAGTTTGACCAGATGAAAGAAGCAGCGATGGAAATGGGCTTCACCCACGCAGCCTGCGGTCCGTTCGTGCGTTCTTCTTATCACGCGGATCTGCAAGCCAAAGGGATGGAAGTAAAATAATTTGCGGCGCTGAAATCAGTTCAGCGCTTAAATATTTTGTTACTTCTTAATTGCAGAATGCAAAAAAGGTTGTTCGCGAGAACAACCTTTTTTATTTTCTGCAGTAACGCCAGCGAGCTTATATCAGTCTTTATGCTCTACGCGTTTTTCTTCTGCAGCCGTTTTTTCAGCAGGTGCTGCCGGAGCCGGATCATCGTTCATGGCTTTCTTGAAGCCACGCAGCGCGGCACCAAGGTCCCCGCCCAAAGAGCGCAGCTTGCTGGTACCGAACAACAGAACGATCAGCACGCCGACCACCAACAATTTAGTAATACTTAGACCTTCCATACATACCTTCTTTACACTGAGTGCCAGAAAACAGCGGTAACAACCTGTCATTATTAACGGCCATTCGCGACGCTAATACAACCCGAAAATGTAACAGAACGGATCCAAACCTGTGCGCATTATGACCAGCGACGGCTATTATGAGCAAGAATCGCCCCCCCATAAAGCAATTCCGCCCTTCGCTGCCCAAAATACGCCGCAAGTTTGATTTCAACCCGCGTTTCGCTGCACCGCTGTCAGTCAGATAAACCGGCTCAGGAAAGCCTGCGTACGAGGATGTTGCGGATTGACTAAGACTTCATCCGCCGCGCCCTGCTCGACCACATACCCGCGATCCATAAACACCACCCGGTCGGCCGCTTCTTTTGCAAATCCGATCTCATGGGTGACAACAATCATTGTCAGCCCCTGCTGCGCCAGATCCCGCATTGTTGCCAGCACTTCACCGACCAGTTCCGGATCGAGCGCCGACGTTGGCTCATCGAACAGCATCAGTTTAGGTTTCACCGCCAGCGCACGGGCAATCGCTACGCGCTGTTGCTGTCCGCCGGAAAGATGGCGCGGATAGGCATCGGCTTTATCGCTCAGCCCGACCTTTTCCAGCAGCTCGCGGGCATATTTTTCCGCTTCCTGACGCGATTCTTTATGCACACCCACCGGCGCTTCAATAATGTTTTGCAGCACAGTCATGTGCGGATACAGATTGAATTGCTGGAACACCATGCCGATATCCCGGCGCTGGCGCGCAATCGCCCGCTCGGACAATTTGTGCAGCCGGTCGCCGCGCAGTTCATAACCAATCTGCTCACCGCCCACCATGATTGAACCGCGATCGATATCTTCCAGATGATTAATGCAGCGCAGAAACGTCGATTTACCCGAGCCCGAAGGCCCGAGGATCACCACCACTTCGCTTGGCTTTACATCCAGATCAATACCCTTGAGCACTTCGTTGTCGCCGTAACTTTTATGCACATTACGGGCAACCACCAGTGACGCCGTGTCGGATGACTGTACGTCGGATGGCATATGACTCATAAGTCCTCCTTGCGGGCCATGCCCGGTGAATTCATGATCGGCGCGGCTTTTTCTTCCGCCGCGTTCTGACGGCGCTTCACACTGGGTAACGTACGGCGCGTACCACGGGAGTAGTAACGCTCGACGGCAGACTGCCCGAGGTTCAGCAGCGAGGTGATAAACAGATACCAGATAACGGCGACCATCAGCATCGGCACCACTTCAAAGGTACGGTTGTAAATGGTTTGCACGGAATACAGCAGATCGCCCATCGCGATGACGCTGACCAGCGATGTCGCTTTGATCATACTGATCAACTGGTTACCTGTTGGTGGAATGATGGAACGCATCGCCTGCGGAATAATAATCCGGCGCAGCGCGCGCCCGCGGCTCATACCGAACGCCTGTGCGGTTTCGGCCTGACCGTTATCCACCGAGAGCAAACCGGCGCGAATGATTTCCGCCATGTACGCGGCTTCGTTCAGCGCCAAACCGGCAATCGCGGCGGTCAGCGGGGTGATCAGATCATTGGTGTTCCAGCTCATGTATTCCGGGCCAAACGGAACGCCCAGTACGACGCGCGGGAATAACGTCGACATGTTGTACCAGAACAGCAGCTGCACCAGCAGCGGCGTTCCGCGAAAGAACCAGATGTACAAGCCCGCCAGCTGCCGCAGCAACAGGCTGTCAGACAAACGGGCAATGGCCAGCATCAGACCAATGAACACACCGAGCAACATGGAAACGACGGTCAGGCCCAGCGTCACGCCCAGACCTTTGATCACCGAACCTTCCAAGAACCATTGCGCGACAACGTGCCATTCAAAGTTCTTGTTCTGCGATACGCCCCAGAGCACATCTGCGGCGATCAGCAGTACCACAATCCAGGCAACCCAGCGGCCAAAGCTGCGGGGTGCATGGGAGAACTCAACGTTACGGCGTGGATCCTGCGTATAGTCGTCCTTGACTGCCGGCTTTGAACTATACGTTTTGTCGGTCATTTAGGTTGCGCCTTTGCCAGGTTGATGCCCGGTGCCTGGATCATATTGCCTTCCAGACCCCATTTTTTCATGATGATGGCGTAGGTGCCGTTATCAAACAGCTTCTGATAACCGGCCAGAATTGCATCGCGTACGGCGGAATCTTTCGGTACCACGGTGCCCTGGTAAATGTCGCCGAAGCCGTTAGATTTTCCAGTGCCGGTCAGTTCCAGCTGGCCGTTGGCTTTTTCAACGAAGTACGTCAGCGGTGCCTGAGAGGAGAAGAAGGCGTCAGAGCGGTTAGAACGCACCGCCAGAATGGACGTCGGCTGGTCGCTGAATGACTGCACGGTCACGGCAGGTTTGCCGTCTTTCACACACACTTCAGACTGCTTGCGGATCACCTGTTCAGCCGAACCGCCCGCCATTACGGCAATACGCTTGCCGCAGGTATCGTCGAGCGCGTTAATTTTTTCGGGATTGCCTTTACGCACGCCGAAGACCACAAACTCTTTCACGAAATCGACAAAATCATTCTTCGCCTGGCGATCGGGATAATCACCGATCGGGCCGATACCCATCTGGTAACGTCCTGCGGCCATGCCGCTCAAAATGCCGGACAAACCGGTGACCGACGCGTGTTCAATTTTTACGCCCAGCACTTCTCCCAGCGCGTGGGACAGATCGGCACTGGCACCGTCAAGACCGTTGCTGCCAGTCACGATTTCATAGGGAGGAAAAGAGCCATTGTTCACAGAGGTCATCACACCTGACTTCTGAATGTCCGCAGGTAATTTGGCGTGGATCGCCGGATCCATTGTCTGAGTCGGAATCGCAACACTTTCAGCAGCAAAGGCATTCAGGGAAGACACGGAAAGTAATGCAGCAGTCAGAACCGCGGCCTGACGTAATTGTTTTGCCATCATCTCTTAATCCTCTGTGTAAAAAATCAGTCTGTGAGTTTATGAATGTTGTGTATTTATAGTTAATGCCTTCCGTGGCGGACTTCTTTGGATAATGCTTTCTGTTTATAGGTCTTTATTTACAACGAGTTCCCTGGTGAGGCGCTCGCGTTACTGCTTTTAGGCGCTGAATATCAACCGGTGAGGACCAGTCGGATTCAGGCCTCGTCGTTGTTCAGCTGCGGCAACCCAAAACGGCGGTTAGCCAGCACCGGCAACACTTTACGGGCATGTGCCAGACGATCTTTGTCCAGCTCGGCAAACACTAACGCAGGCGCTTCGGCGGCGCGGGCAATGGCCACGCCGAGCGGATCGACCACCATACTGTTACCGATATTGCGCTCGCCACATTCGCCCACCGCCACCATATAGGTGGTATTTTCCAGTGCGCGGGCGGTGACCAGCACTTCCCAATGCATTTCTTTCAGCGGCCCTTTCACCCAGGCGGCAGGCAGTACCAGCGCGTCTGCGCCATCGAGCACCAGACGGCGCGCGAGTTCAGGGAAACGCACGTCATAACAGGTCATCAGGCCGACGTTAAAACCGGCAACGTTGACCAGCGGCGGCACGTCGTCGCCGGCGGTGACGTTTTTCGATTCTTGCGAGGAGAACGCATCATACAAATGCAGCTTGCGGTATTCGGAAATGATTTCGCCATTACGAATAGAAATCAGCACATTATACGCGCGGCCATCCGGTGCAGGCGTATGCACGCTCATCATGGTGGTCATCTGATTACCACGGCTGGCGGCCAGCAGTTGGCTGACGAACGGGCCGTCCAGCGGCTGTGCGGCTTTTAGCACCAAATCCGGGTCGGTGATATCACGCGCTAAAATACCTTCCGGCAGCACCAGTAAATCGGTTCCGGCTTCCAGTGATTTCGCCATCAGCGATAGGCAGGTTTCGACGTTGGCTTCCCATTCGCGGGCAACAGCAAACTGACCTAATGCAACTTTCATCATTACTTCTCCGGCCATTAACGGGTGGCAAACTGCGGGAACAAATCTGCCGGCGTCAGGCGCTGAGCAGTCAGCCCCTGTGCGTGTAATTCATGAGCAAAATCGTCGATCATTTTCTCGTTCGCCGCGAAACCGTTTGCATTCCAGTTCGCCGGTAAATCCACTACCGTGCGACGTAAATCATCCAGCAGCCACGGCGTGGTATCGGCGTATTTCGCGCGCTTATCCATCCAGATTTCATACGAACGGTCGATGATGTCGCTTAATGCCTGCGGCAGCCACGGATGCGCCTCGGCCAGTGCCGGTTTGATGGCCAGCAAATGAATGCCGGGGATGTAACCGACGCGGTTGAAATACGCCAGCTCGGCGGCACGGAAATCGGGCTGGAACTGGCGGAAACCGGAATCCGGTTTGAAAAAACCGTCGGGCATAAATGGCGTGAAAATCGCGTCCAGCCAGCCTTCCTGCAACAGTTCCATCATCGGACGTTCACCCGGCACCGTTTCGATGCGTCCTTCGCGGCCAAAACCGGCCAGACGATCGACAATCGGGTGCGCTTCGGTCAGGCGTCCCACGTACCAGTTTGCATCTTCAATCCCCACGCCTTCCAGCGCCAGCAGCGTGCGGGTCCAGGTGTTGCCTGAATCCTGCCAGCCGGTCAGGCCGATACGTTTCCCCGCCAGCTGCGACAACTCGGTCAGCGGGCTGTCATCCCGGGTGATGATGCAACGCTGACGAAAACCGCGCATCAGGAAATGCGGGATAGCCAGCAGATCGGATTCGCCACGGGCGCGCCCCTGTGCATAACGGCTGAACGAAACTTCGCCTGCATCGTACTTCTCGCTGGTCGCCAGGTTATCAACCAGCGTCCCCACACGATCAATCTCGAGATTAAATCCTTCAGGTTTAAGATCGCCCAACGCCAGCGGCGTAAAATAATCCCAGTCACGTACTGCCAGCCTGATGGTAATCGTCACATCTATCCCCTTAAGTGTCAGCATCTGAAATGCAGAAAGATAACTGTGCGTTCATCAGTTGGTCACAAACCGATCCAAAAACGCACCAAATTCTTTTACGAAGGAGATCATGTTCACTGCAACGTGATTATTTTATCGCCTCCATTGGCTAAGTTTGATACTAATGGCATAAATTAATATGTACAATAGAATCTTTGTTACTGAACAAAAGGCAAAAAAATGGCTGAAAATTCCCCTGAAAAAACGCTGGATGCGCAATGGTTAGCAACACAATTGCAGGATCGTTCGATGCGCGGTATTGCAATTGAAACCGCAGCGCTGATCCGTTCGGGTGTGATCGAGATAGGTACGCACCTGCCCGCCGTTCGCGAACTGGCGCAGGCGTTAGGGGTGAGTCCGGCGACGGTATCCGCCGCCTGGGGGCAGCTGCGCCGCCAGAAAGTCATTGCGGGACGCGGCAGAAATGGCGTCTGGGTCTGCGGCGATATGCTGTCACCGCGCCCTGCCCGTTTTGAGAAGATCGGTAATTTCGGCGAGCATATCATCGCCGATCTGGCGCTCTCCTCGCCCGATCCGGCCTTATTACCGGAATTACATGAAGCCATGCAGCACGGCGTCAGTGCCGACAATCTCAATAGCTATCAGCGTGAAGCCATCGCGCCCGCCTTACTCGATGCCGTGAAACCTGACTGGCCTTACAACGCACCGTCGTTTATGGCCGCCGACGGTGGCTTCGACGCCATGAATCTCACGCTGCAAACATTGCTGATGCAGGGCTCCGTGGTGGCGATTGAAGACCCGACCGCGACGCGTTTGCTCGATATGCTGGACAATCTCGGCGCACAGGTTGTGCCGGTGAAATGTGATGAATTTGGCCCGATCCCGGAATCGCTAAGCCTGGCGCTGAACAAAAACCCTTCGGCATTTATCTATCAGCCGCGTACCCATTCCCACTGCGGTCATGCGCTGAATGACGCGCGTTATGCGGCACTGGCGGAAATCCTCCGCGAGAGCAATACGCTGATTATCGAAGACGACGGCATCGGGCAACTGTCGGCCTATCCGCCGGTCAGTATGGGCAGCGTCTTGCCGGATCGCACCGTGCATGTCCGCTCTTATTCCAAAGCCTACGGCCCTGATTTACGGCTGGCGGTACTGTCCGGTTCCGAGGATTTGGTGAAGCAAATCAAATCATTCCGTAATTTCGGCGCGGGGTGGTCGAGCCGTATCCTGCAACAGGCGCTGGCGTGGCTGATTAACGACGCAAAAACGCAGGCCGGTATTACGCACGCCAAAGCAGTGTACGCAGAGCGGCGCAAAGCGATGTCCGATGCCCTGCGCATTCGCGGCGTGAATATCCCGGAACGTGACGGGCTGGCGATATGGATCCCGGTGCCCTCCGAGCAGTTTGCACTGGTGACGCTGGCCGCACGCGGGATCGCCGTGCTGCCGGGCGAACGTTGCCGCATCGGACCGGGGCAGTTTATCCGCATCAGCACCAGTCAGATCATGGCGGATAAAGTCGATCTGATTGCCGATGCCATAGTGCTGGCGATGGGCTGACGTTTCACGCTAAAATCAGCGCCTGCTGTATGGAGATGACATTCCTCCCAAACCGCCTTTACCGGCTGATGATGTCTACGCAATCTCGCGAGAGGTTCGTAGCGTCGTGCCCGGACCTTTCTGAATTCAACTTACTTAGAAGGGATTATATGTTTAGCACCTTACTTGCAGTCTTTATTGGCGGCGGCATTGGCAGCGTTGTCCGGTGGTATGTCAGCCTGAAAATGAATGGAATGAGCCCGGTGCTGCCGGTCGGCACGCTGACGGTCAACCTGGTCGGCGCGTTTATCATCGGGCTGTGTATTGCCATTTTTAGCAAGATGACGCACCTGGATCCGGTCTGGAAAATGCTGATCACCACCGGTTTCTGCGGCGGCCTGACCACCTTTTCTACGTTCTCGCTGGAAGTTGTTTACATGTTGCAGGATGGCCGTTTCGGTGCGGCAGCACTCAACATGGCGCTTAATCTGGCTGGTTCCCTTGCCATGACTTTACTGGCGTTCGCGCTGGTCAGCTGGTACACCGCGCACTGATCCTCTCCGGCAGCGGGGCTTTTTTGCGTAAACGCCCCGCTGTTGTTTTCAAACCGTGATGCAGATTCACAACTCTCCTCTTTGTCTTAATGTTTCCTTCATGTTTGTCGCAGATAATAGGCCACATCAAGTCTGGTTCGTTATTTGCACACATTGAGGTTTGCCATGTTTTCTGCTCCAAAAACGTCATCTGAATATCTGGTTGTGGCCCTTTGTGTCCTGACCCTGGCGGCTTTCTTACAGGCGTATTTCGCATAATCCTGCCTGTTCATGCCATACCTTAATTCCCTCTCTTCATAAAAACGGTGCAATCTTCTGGAATGCGCCGTTTTTGCTACATTCCTGATACAAATATTGTCCTGATGGCCCTTATTGCCTATAATTGAGAATGATCGTTCACAATCAATGACAGCGACACGCCAGGACTTCCATGCTTGCCCCCCAACAATGCAGTAAAGACGCGCGCATAAGCGCCCGCCGCGACCAGATCATCGCCGCCGCCCGATTGTGTTTTCGTAAGCACGGTTTTCACGGTGCCGGCATGGCAGAGATAGCCAAAACGTCGCAGCTCAGCGTGGGGCAGATTTATCGTTATTTCGCCAACAAAGACGCCATTATCGAAGAAATCGTGCGTCGTATGGTGATGAAAAAAATCCAGCTGATCACCGGTAACGCCCATAATTTACAGCAGATCGCCCACAATCTGGCGCACCGGCGAATTGGTAATCTCAGTTCACCGTTTAAGGAAGATGTCTGTTCGGAACAAAAAGAGCAGGCCGAAATTGACCACGCGCTGATGCTGGAGGTGGCCGCCGAAGCCACCCGCAATCCGGCGGTGGAAAAGATCTGGCGGGATTCAGAAAAGCAGCTGTTTAACGAAGCCAAATCATTCCTTAGTAAAAGTTTCCCACAGTTTTCAGATGAGGAAATGACAGCAAAAGTCGAAAGCCTCGCCGTCATCTGCGAAGGCACCGCCTTCCGCCGTCTGACCACCGTTCACGCCGATGCAGAGGTTCTGGAAGCGTTATACCATCGCTACTTTCAGGATCTCTTCAACACGGATTTCACCCCCAGTAAACCGGAATAACTCCCCACCATGAGCGCTCACCTGCAAGAAAAACGCCTCGGCTATGCCCTGGTTCTCGGCTCACTCGCCGCTCTCGGTCCGTTATGTACCGATTTGTATTTACCGGCGCTGCCAGAACTGGCCGGTGAACTGAATACTTCCACCGCCAGCGCGCAACTGAGCCTCACCGCAGGGTTGCTCGGTCTGGGCTTCGGCCAGCTGATTTTTGGTCCGCTAAGCGATCGCTTTGGCCGCATTCGCCCCTTGTTATGGTCGCTGGCCTTGCTGCTGGCCGCTTCGGTGTGGTGCGCCGTAGCACCGGATATTCATCAGCTGATTGTTGCCCGTTTACTTCAGGGCATCGCCGGTGCAGGTGGCGCAGTACTTTCCCGCGCTGTCGCCAGAGATTTGTACAACGGTCACGAGCTGACACGCTTCTTTGCCTTGTTGATGCTGGTCAACGGGCTGGCGCCGATCATTGCACCGGTGCTGGGTGGCGCGATGCTGAGCTGGATGAACTGGCGGGGGATTTTCGGCGTGCTGGCGGTCATCTCCATCATGCTGTTTGCCTCCTCGGCGCTGAAGTTGCACGAGACGCTGCCGCCGGAGCGCCGTTCGCAGGGCGGGATTTTCAGCATGCTCGGCTCGGTCTTTTCATTACTGAAACACCGTCCGTTTATGGGATTGTGCCTGACGCAGGGCTTCGTGATGGCGGGAATGTTCGCCTATATCGGCGCATCGCCTTTCGTCTTGCAGCAGATTTATCACCTTAGCCCGCAAATGTTCAGCCTGTGCTTTGCGGTCAACGGCATCGGTCTGGTCATTTCCGCGCAGGTATCCACCCGCTTTAGCCGTCGCTATGGCGAAATGGCGCTGGTGAAAACCGGTCTGTGCATTGCCGCCGTGGCGTCTGTCGCGCTGGTGATCGCCGCAAGTCTTGGTGCGCCGCTGATTATGCTGCTGGTGCCGCTGTTCTTCTCGGTGATGGTGATCGGGATTGTCAGCCCGAATGCCGGATCGCTGGCGATGCAAAGTCAGGGGGAAAATGCGGGCAGCGCGTCGGCGCTGTTGGGTGTGTGTATGTTTGCGCTGGGTGCGCTTGCCGTGCCGGTAACCGGTTTCGGCAGTATGCCTGCGCTCTCGATGGCGCTGACCATGCTCGGCTGCTACGCGATAGCCATCCTGCTGTTCGTGACGCTGGTGCGCAAACCGGCTTAACGTTACTTCATGACAGACAGGCAAAAAAAAACCCGCTTCGGCGGGTTTTTTAAGAATTCGGCTAAAGTCAGATAGCGATAACGTTAGCAGCCGACGGGCCTTTGGCACCATTGGTGATTTCGAACTCTACGCGCTGGCCTTCAGCGAGGGTCTTGAAGCCCTGGCTGGAAATAGCAGAGAAATGAACGAAAACATCTTTGCTGCCATCTTCAGGGGTAATGAAACCAAAACCTTTAGATTCATTGAACCACTTAACGCTACCTTTAATCTTAGACATCAAACTTACCTTTACGTGAATGTTGGACACAAAATGTGTGTCATTTACAGTACAGCAACAGATCTTCATTTTGTCCAGAATTCTGATAGCAATAAGCGATAAAGCTCTCATTCCTGACTTTTCGTTGCCGCTTTCTTCTGCAAAATCAGCCCTTCACGCCCTGATATCGCGCATCCTCAGAAAAATGAATCATCGTCATTATTGAAGTCATCAGAGTCGAAATTATCTGACCCGAAGCCCAGATCTGAATTGTTATCGCGCAGCGACGCATCCTCCCAGGAAGGCTGATTAGTGTCGAAGCCCTGGTTGTTGTCATCCAGAAAACTGCTGTCGGCGGGATTAAGATTCTGCACCGGCGGCTCTTCGATGATATTGACGATTTCCTGCGGCTGGCTGTGATGGAACATGCCGGTCAGCATATCCGCCAGAACCACGCCACCGGCGACACCCGCCGCCGTGCGCAGCGCGCTGCCCAAAAAGCCCGGAGCCTGCGGTGCGGCTTGTGCCGGTGCCTGCTGTGGCTGCCCGGCGTATTGTGAAGGCTGCGGCTGAGCCCCCCACCCTTGCGTGCCGGGGATCGGCTGACTGCCCTGCGATACAGGACGCTGCGGCTCAGGCGCAGAAGCTCCGCCACCAAATAGCCCGGCCAGAAAACCGCTGCTCTGCGGTTTGGCAGTTTGCTGTTGCAACTGATCGATTTGCTGCTGTAAGGCCTGCACCTGACCGTTCAGTTTGGTCAGCGCGGCTTCCTGAATAATCATCGCCTGCGCCATATAATACGGCGCCGACGGCTGCTGACGGATATGGGCCTGAATCACACGCTCAGCGTCCGCATCACGCGGCGCCGTATTGGACTCAGCCTGTTGCAAGCGACTAAAAAGTCCGTCAATTAAACGCTGTTCTTCAGATTGCATAAATTCACCTTGTTGATGTCGTACGCTTCGCTGGCGATCGCCATGGCGACCGATAGCGGGATTCTATGAATCACACTAATACAATTGAATTGAGGTATGAATGAACGGAGTGTCAACGAATGTGACGAATGTAAATGGCGGTCATAACCGGCACTGCGGAGGATGAAACCCGCCTGCCGGAAAGCAGACGGGATAACGCTGAATTTATTTCTTCGCTGACCAGCCGAGGATGAAATCCTGATCTGGCAGATTGGTGTAGTTACGCACGATGTCGCGGTAGGTCTTCGCCGGATCCAGCGTTTTAAACTCTTGCGGGTAGATGAATTTCGCCAGATATTCCATCCCGACAATGTTGTACGGATGGTTGTAGAACTGGTGATACACCGCGTAGACATTACCGTTTATGACAGCCGGGATCTGTGCCACGCCGGTACGACTGGTCAGCACCTTGGCCGCTTTGTCCAGACTCGCCTGATCCGCACCGTAACCGAACGGCAGAATGTGGGTGACTGAACCGCCTTTCGGACGTGCGGAACCGGTCATGATGTAAACGTCCGGCTTCATGCTGATCACCTGCTCCAGCGAAACGGTGCCCGATGCGCCCGGCAACAGTTGGGAGCCGATGTTATTGGCGTCTACCGCCTGAATCAAACGCCCCCAGCCTGCATTACCGTGGGTGAAGCAGCAGGAATCATCGCGACCGGCAATCGGTTCGATGAAGACGTTTGGCTTGGTTTTGATGGCGGAAACGGCTTTCTGTATGTTCTGGAAATGCGCATTGTAGAATGTGGTATAGGCGCGGGCGTTGTCTTCCTGATTCATCACTTTGCCAAGCAGCTCGATGCTTGGCGCGGTGTTTTTGGCCGGATCGAGTTCGTAATCTAAGAACACCACCGGAATGTGCAGTGCGGCCAGTTTATCCAGCACGCCCGCCTGTGCGAGAGAATCTTTAGCACGCAGCTGCGCAACCATCAGATCCGGCTTCCTGGCAATCACGGTTTCGAGATCAACCTGCCCTTTATCGCTGAACCCCATATCGAGAATGTTGGCAGATTCCGGCCATTTGCTTTTCAGCATATCCCAGGTGCCGCTGTCGGTTTTCTTCAGCAGGTTATTCCATGCCACCACGTGCTCAAAAGGATTGGCTTTGTCCAGCACCGCCAGCGCCAGTAAATCGCGACCATCCTGTAAAATCACGCGCTGCGGCGCTTTCTCGATAGTGACTTTCTGTCCGGAAATGTCGGTTACCGTCAGCGGATAAGTGGTGGCAAAAACAGAGAAGGATGCGGCCATCAGACCGGCTACAGACAGCACGCGAGCGGTGTTCTTGTACATGCAAAGCCCCGAAAATGAGAATGAATGAAAAATGATTTTGATAATTGTTATCAAACAAGCGGAAATAATAAACAAGGAACGATTGATGAGGCAACGCTTTTACGGGGAATAATGCGGATAAAACATGTCGAAATATGAACGGGATACCAGACCGGCATCCCGTTTGAGTTAAGTCAGAGAATCCATAAAACGGCTGAGGCTACGATTGGCGTCCGATGAACTTCAGCAGGAACTCACTGACCATTACGCGTTTAAAGGCGGACTGCGCTTTGTCTGCCGCTGCACTGTGGCCGCCTTCGGTATTCTCGTAGAAATACACATCAGCAATACCCAGCGCCTGCATTTTGGCCGCCATTTTACGCGCATGGTCTGGCCCGACGCGGTCATCGCTGGTCGCCGTCGAAAACAGGACCGGCGGGTATTTTTTCGTCGGATCGATGTTGTGATACGGCGAGAATTCGCGGATAAATTCCCACTCTTGCGGGATCTGCGGATCGCCGTATTCAGCAATCCACGAAGCTCCGGCTGAGATTTGCGTGTAGCGTTGCATGTCCAGCAACGCCACTTCGCAGACGATCGCGCCGAACAGCTCCGGATATCGCGTCAGCATATTGCCGACCAGCAGCCCGCCATTGCTGCCGCCCTGCGCCGCCAGATGTGCCGGTGAGGTGATATTGCTGGCAATCAGCGCTTTGGCGACCGAGGCGAAATCTTCATACGCGCGCAGACGTTTTCCCTTCAGCGCGGCCTTATGCCATTCAGGCCCGTACTCACCACCGCCGCGGATATTGGCCACCACAAAGACGCCGCCGCGATCCAGCCATGCCACCCCGCTCACGCCGAGATAATAGGGATCGAGCGACACTTCAAAACCGCCGTAGCCGTACAGCAGCGTCGGATTTTTGCCGTCGTACACCACGTCTTTGCGGCAGACCAGGAAATACGGCACGCGGGTGCCATCGTCGGACTGCGCAAAATGTTGGCTGACCTGATAACGGGATGCATCGAAATGCGACGGATCCTGTTTAAGCAATTCTGCCTCTTGTTCCGCGCCGTTATCCAGACTGCCAAGCGACAAACTCGCCGGTTGCAGGAAACCGCTGACGGTCATGAAATAGTCGTTCGAATCGTCCGAGACGCCCCATGCGTTGATTTTACTGAGTTCCGGCACATGCCCGAACGGTTCGCGCTGCCATTCTCCGTCTTTAGGGGTCAGCACTTCGAGGCGGTTCACCACGTCACGCGTGATACTCAAAATAATGTGATCGCGGGTGCAGGAATAGCCGTTAAGCTGATCACGCGTGGCGGTAACGCCGCTCAGCGCGCTGTGATCGCCCGGCACAAAAAGCGGCACCAGCGCACGTTCGCCAGCCATAAAAGCGTCAAAATTCATGGTCAGCAGCGAGCCGGACGGCCAGCTTTGCCCGTTGACCTGCCATTCGCTGGAAGGCTGGATCAGGATCCATTCGCGCCACGAACTGAATTTGGCATCGTCAGGCAAATCGATTTTGATCAGTTCTTTTTCTGCGTTCAGCAGGAACACTTCGCGGTGATAGAAATCGATCACCCGCACGACATAATCGTGCTCGAAGCCGGTGAAACTGTCGTGATAGCCAACGGCCATCATGTCTTTTTTAGCCGCGCTGTAGACCGTCGTGGCTTCGCTGAGCGGCGTACCGCGCGACCAGATTTTCACGATGCGCGGGTAACCGGAGTCGGTCAGCGAGTCTTCGCCAAAATCAGTGGCGACAAACAGATGGTCGCGGTCAATCCAGCCGGTGCGGCTTTTCGCGACCGGCAGGAAGAAGCCATCGGTGACAAATTCCAGCGTCTGCAAATCAAACTCGCGCACTTCTGAGGCGTCGCCACCGTCCGGGGAAAGGAAAACCAGCGCCCGCTTGTATTCAGGTTTCAGCGGAAAGATGCCGTGATACACCCAGTCTTTCCCTTCGGCTTTGCCCAGCGCATCAATGTCCAGCACCGTTTCCCACTGCGGTTCAGATTTACGGTATTCATCCAGCGTGGTGCGGCGCAGCAGGCCGCGCGGATTTTCCGCATCCTGCCAGAAGTTGTACCACTTTTCGCCAAACCGCCCGATGCCGGGGATCTGATCCGGCGAATTCAGCCCTTTGAGCACTTTCTCGCGAAGCGGGTCAAACTCTTTGCCCTGGGTAAAGGCGGCCAGCGTGATTGGATTTTGCTCGTGCGCCCAGGCCAGCGCCTGTTCGTTGCGGATCCCTTCCAGCCAAATGAATTCATCGTGCTGCGGATTCGTTGAGTCAGTTGTCATGCGGTTCTGCTCCTTCAGTCATGCGTTAAGCGGGCGTTATTGCACCAGAATGCCCTGAATCAGGCTGGCTTTCACCACGGTCACCTGTGGAATGTTCAGCGCCTGCATAAACCCTTCGACCAGCAACAAATTGCTGACGTCGGTCGCTCGATATTCCCCGGCCAGTTCGCTGTCGCCTTTCCACACCTGATTTTTCGACACGCGCTGCACATCTTCTAAGGTGTAGGTATTGTTTGAGCCATCAGTTTTATTGGCGGAACGCAGCTGGTCTTTGACCGAATAGCCGTGAACGCCGCCGATACCGATCACCCGACGGGTTCTGGCATCCTCTTTGATCTGCGGGCTGACGTGCGTCCGCGCGTAGAAATTCACATATCGCAGTACGGTATTACGCAGCGAACCAATCGGGTTCGGCGAGGCCGCTTTGTCGAGCTCCTGATTTTTCAGCACGCTGATGATGAATTCTTTTAGCGTCACCGAGGCCAGACGCCCCTGATAAATATCGGTTACCGTTTTACCCTTTTGCTGGCGAAAGGCGGTCATCTGCATCGAACCGCCGCCGATGTCCCATACCAGCAAATCTTCATTTTTAATATGGTTGTCATGCAGCGCGGCTTTCGCCGAAATAAACCCCAGTTCAGCTTCCTGCTCCTGCGTAATGATGCGCAGCTGGATCTGTGCCTGCTGGTTAAACTGGTCGATCACCTGCTGGCCATTGGCTGCCGAGCGGAACACCGCTGTCGCCACGCCGGTAATACGCTGAGGATGGAACGTGCGCGCCTTATCGACCATCTGTTTGAGCGCGGTAACGCCCTGCTGCTGCATCGCGGCGCTTAACTGATTATTACCAGATTTGCCTAAATCATCGTTAAAACCCAGCGCGCGCTGGTCTTCATACAGCACTTTACCCAGCTGGTGGCGGCAAATATCCACCTGCGCAACCTGAATTTTCGTGGTGCCGGATCCCATATCGATGCCCGCACGAGTTTCAATACAATGATTAGCCCATGCCGAAAACGTGCTTAATGCTAAGGCGATACCCAGAAGATTTTTACGTGTGCAATTCATCTCATCCTGCCCTGAAAAATATAACAAAAATCATAAAGCATTCAGAAATACCCGTTTTATCCCGTTGAGTTCAAGCTTTTTTGCTTCCTGTTTACGCGACAGCTTTCTGTAAAAGTGCGAATACGCTGTTCTAAAAAAGCGAAAATCACTTCACTTTGTCCTAAATAATTCATTCTGAGATCCCGCGATGATTTGGCTATTCCTTTTTGTGAGTCAGCTCATGCATTGAACCTATTGGAACGCCTATAAAGAAATCATTACCTTGTGATGACAAAAAATGACGTGGTTGTGAGGTAAAAATGAGGCACGAAAAACAGGTAGTTTCATAAAGGAGTGAAGGTATGGAATGGAAAATTATAGATATCCTGAATACCCCGCACACAGGACTCAAATACATCTGCATTCAGGCGTTTAAAAACCTGAAGCTGATTTTATCGGTTGATGACAACTTCTCGCTGAAGACCGGTGATACGCTGGAAATCACGCCGGAAGGTTACTCACTTAACCGCCATGAAGCGCAGACGCTGAAGATTCACCGCATGATGCCCTATTGTCAGCAGCGCTGGCAGTCGCTTTCAATCCAATGAAGACTTTGTAGAAATGATGATCTTTGAAAAAAACGCGGTACAAACCCCGTAAAAAAGCCGGTTATTACACCGGCTTTTTATTGCCTCTTTTTTGATCCGACAGCCCGTCATGTTCCCCAAATTCCTGCGGCGGCACATCCTGCCAGCGGTCTTTACGGGTGGCTTCATATTCCTGATTCTTCGGATAATAAATACGGTTCTCCGCTTTGTTCGCCTCACCTATCGTCAGCAAATGCACTTCTTCATCGGTGTTGTTGATGAAGGTATGGCAGATGCCGGTTCCCTGCGGAAAAGCCACCGAATCGCCCGGCTTCAGCGGATGCAAATCGCCGTTGATCCACGCATCCGGATGCCCCTCGAGCACATACACAAACTCATCTTCAGCACTTTCTGCATGCGGATAACTGGTGCGACGCCCCGGCGGCAGGCGTTCATGATGGATACCAATACGCGTCAGCCCGAGTGATTTTCCAAGCGGTGCGCCGATTGACATTAGCTCGTCATCGCCGGGATAACTGCCGTCGTCCGGGCCTTCGAGCTCAGTCCAGTGACGGATAAAATCAGGTCTTTCCTTGCTCATAACGCCTCAGCAGTGTGGGCTTAAGCCCAAAACGTAAGATTAATAATGCGTTGGCAATCCTGGCTGCGCAGAATAATTGCTTTGCGCCAGCGTCTTCGGCAAACAGGCAAACCTGATGTGTACCTTTTCGCCATCATTACTTTCGCCAAGCGTCTGGTATCTGCCGCTACAAAAATCGTAAATCTTTTTGTAGGTATCCACCCGACGTTGACGTTCCAGAATTGAAAACACGGAAGACGTATAACTCGCCTGCCCCTGAGCAAAAGATTCATCAAATTTTGCCGGACGGTAGGTTTGCTCCCCTACAGGTTCGTCGATACTTGAGCATCCTGCCAGAAAACCGGCGGCCATAACCGCTGCAATCATCACTATTTTCATATTTTTCATCATTATTCATCCCGGAAAAATGTATTCCAAATCAGTGTAGACCAGGAAAAGCTTAAGCTCTGCCTGCGCTGCCAATACTGTTTTTGCCATTTTGCTTTATGGTCGCCACGGCGCGCTCGGCTGCGGCCAGCCACTGGTGGTAATCTTCCCGCCCCCGCGAAGTGGCGATACCTGCGCTCAGTGAGCACTGGAAACCAGCGTCCTGCGACAGCCGGATTTCAGACGCTTTGAGCAGTAACCGGTATCCCACCGCGTAGGCTTCCTCTTCGGAAATTCCCGGCAGGATCACCACAAACTCATCGTCACCCAGCAATGCCGGAAAATCATGCTCGCCGGTTTCCTGACGCAAAATCGTCGCCACCGAACGCAGCACATAATCTCCGGCCTCACGACCAAACAGATCATTCACCATTTTTAAATCATCGACGTCGAGCACCATCAGGCAAGAGAGATCTTGTCTGGAGCGTTCAAACTCCAGCATCAGTCGCCTGTCGAGCAACCGCCGGTTTGGCAGGCCGAGGAAGGGATCCATCAGCGCGGTTTTCTCCAGTTCATGCTGTTTATCACGCAACTTTCTGGAGATGGAATAATTGGCGGCGCTGAGGGCGATGATATAGAGAGTTGACAGGGGCAGCGTCAGCCACAGGGTACGTACGGTCACCTCGGTATAAAACGTCATGCCCGAAAACGGCCAGCAGACAATAAATCCGATGCAATAAAAAGCCATCGCGCGGCGTAACAGACGCCAGCCACCGGCGGAAAAGCGATCCGCGATAAGGATAGACGTAATCACCGCTGACGGCAGAGGACAAACGCCCATCAGCGCGACCCAGGCGCCACCGGCAATGGCATCAAACGCCAGATTCCTGAATTCGGCCTGATTGGGCTTTTTGGAACGCCGCGAAATCATCATCGCGACGTGTGGCCAGACAAAACCATTGAACACCAGCAGACTGATTGGCAGCCAGGATGCACCCCGCTCTTCAAGCACAGAAGCAATGGGCAGAAAGCAGAGGAAAGTGCCCAACATGCGCATCAGATACATTCGTCGTAAAAAACGATCCGAACGTTCACGCACGTGGCTTTCATCCGGGAAGAAATATGGCATACCTGACAAAGCTCGCTGAATATAATTCTTTTTATAGTAGTCGAGTTAGTGATGGCGCATCTAGTTAAAGCGTCGGTTTCAATAGAGGGAATAAGGCGTGTTTTTGACTTATTTAGAGAGAGCTAAGGGTTTAGCGGGGAAATTTGAGATAGAGGGCACGGGGAATAAAAAAACGGCCCCATCAGGCAGTGTTCCCGATGGGGCCGGCAGGCGGTGCGTAAAGCGGATGTATTACGCCGTCAGCGTCGCCATATCAATCACGAAGCGATATTTCACGTCGCTTTTCAGCATACGTTCGTAGGCGTCGTTGATGTCCGGCATGTTGATCATTTCGATGTCAGAACCGATGTTATGTTTGGCGCAGAAATCGAGCATTTCCTGCGTTTCTGCAATACCACCGATGCACGAACCGGCGACGGAGCGGCGGCCGAGAATCAGCGACAGCGTATTGAGCATCGGGCTGATATCACCGAGGAAACCAACGAACACCAGCGTGCCGTCGATGTTCAGGGTTGGCATGTACGGGTTGATGTCGTGAACGTAAGGCACGGTATCAATGATCAGATCGAACTCGCCGTGGGTTGCGGCCATCTGCGCCTCATCCGTGGAGACCACGATGTGATGCGCCCCCAGACGACGTGCATCTTCCGCTTTACCAGCGGAACGGGTGAACAGCGTGACTTCCGCACCCAGCGCGTTAGCCAGTTTCAACGCCATGTGCCCCAGGCCACCGAGCCCGACCACACCGACTTTGCTGCCCTTGGTGATGTTCCAGTGGCGCAGCGGCGACCAGGTGGTGATACCGGCGCAAAGCAGCGGTGCGGCGGCTTTGAGGTCAATGCCTTCCGGCATTCTCAGTACGAAGCTTTCACTCGCCACGATGGATTTGGAGTAACCGCCGTAGGTCGGCATATGGTCATGGCGATCCACGCTGTTATAGGTCTGGGTGTTGCCTTCTAAACAATACTGCTCAAGCCCTTTCTCACACGGGCTGCACGTACGACAGGAATCGACCATACAGCCGATCCCGGCATAATCACCGACTTTGAATTTGGTGACGTTCTTACCGACTTTCGCCACGCGGCCCACCACTTCGTGGCCGGGCACCAGCGGATAGGTGCTGAATCCCCAGTCGTTGCGGGCCTGATGTAAATCTGAGTGACAAACGCCGCAGTACATTACGTCGATCACTACGTCGTCGGCGCGGGCTTCGCGTTGTTCAAATTCAAAGGGCGCTAATGGCACTTTCGCTGACTGGGCAGCGTATCCGAGCACTTTCAGGGTCATGATATTTTTCCTGTACAGGTAGAAAGTAAGAAATCCCGTCCGGATAAACCGGACGGGATGTTGCCAAAACGGAAAACCTGTTCTTTATTTCTGATACTGCGCGTCGGTCACTTTTTCCATCCACTCTACCGGGCTGCCGTTGAGGGATTCAGCAATCGCGATATGCGTCATAGCGTTTTCCGGCGTCGCGCCGTGCCAGTGTTTCACCCCTTCAGGGATCCACACGATATCGCCCACGTTCATTTCGCGAATGTCGCGGCCCTCTTCCTGTAACCAGCCGCGACCGTGGGTGACGATCAGCGTCTGGCCCAGAGGATGGGTGTGCCACGCGGTGCGCGCGCCGGGTTCGAAGGTCACGGTCGCGCCGCCAATGCGTGCAGATTCTGTGCCGCTGAACGGCGCATCAATGCGCACTTTACCGGTGAAGTAACTTTCCGGGCCGCTCTGAGAAGGGGTGGAACCGCTTTTGGTGATTCTGATTGTGTCGTTCATTTTATTCTCCGCTTCGGCAAATGCTGCCGGGGCCATGCAGGACATCATCATTGATAGTGAAAGCGTAGTTGCTTTGAAGGCGTTCATTGCACTTTCTCCTGCCACGTTATGCTCAAGCCATTACAGACTTATGATTAATTGAACTACGTTACCGTGCTTCGCGTGGGCGGACTAGGTGGCAAAATGCGAAAGCACCTATGAGTAAAATTCATCAATCTATGTCGGCCGCTGAGAATATTGACGGAGACTTACTGCGTCGTCGGGGTATAAATAATCCTGAGCGTGCCGCGATAACGCCCCGCCGTTTTCGACGATAACGTGAAAGACGGCGTAATTAACTCCATCGGTGCGGGAACGCACAGCACGGAATTTCGCTGACCCGGTAAAACCACGCGTCGTAATACGCCTTTATTGGTACCGCTCCAGATGACCTCGATGCCGTTTTGTACTGCCTGCCGCGCCTTGGTGAGCGGATTAATCACCTCTATCGAATAATCCAGACGATCTTGTGCCAGATTTTTATTCCCGCCAATGAGATATAACGAAAACAACCCGGTGGCTCTGGAGGGCGCGGCAGAACCTTCGTCCTGAAAGATCAGGCTTACGCGGTTGCTGTCCGAATTATTGCCATCATAAAGACACATATCCAGGGAACGGCTACCGCTTACGGTGGTGGTGGCGCGGGCGCCGGGGAAAATTTTCAACCCGAGATCCACATTCGCCGCCGCATTGCCAAACTCGGGCAGATAGATCTGCTGATTACCGTAATCCGTCACCTTAAACGTCATGCTGGCGATCCAGTCAGCCAGCTTGATCACGTTGGTACAGCCCACGTTCACGTTCTGCGAATTCCCGGTACAGGTTACGGGCCATTGCATCAGCGACATTTTGAGCGTTCCGCTCCAGGTTCCGGCGGCGGGAAATTTACTCAGCTCCGACGAAGGTACATACGCCGAATAATCCGTACCGTCGCCCCTCGGCGTAACCGCGCCACCAAAGGCATTCAGCGGAACCAGATTGGTTGCCACCACCACATTATTTAGCGATCTGCGTTTGGTCATATAGACATTGAGCACCAGCGTCTGTTTAGTGGTGCTTTCGGTAAACAAGACAGGCACGGGATACGGCGCCGGGGACGCTTCCAGCCAGACCGGAAACGTCAGGCAGGCACCGTACTGATTGCTGGTTCGTGACTGACAAACCAGCGTGTTCCGCCCCCATTTTGGTGCGTCGTTGGTGTCATAACCGCCGTTTTCGTTGGTCCAGATAGGCAACTGCGCCGGTACGGACATCCGGTCGAAGGACACGGCGACGCTGGTATTGCGTCCTGACGGCGTGAGCGAAGCCGCCTGCGCGCCAGCCATCAGGCATATCAGCGCCAGACAGGCGAGAAATCTACTTTTCATACAAAATCCCTATTGTTGTTCCTGCGAGGAAAACGCTGCCCGCGCAAGAGGACCTTCATCCGTACGGCGGGTAGCGATCAGCATTTTTGCCTGCTGCTGAACGTCCTGCGGCACCGACGCAAGTTCGACCGTTTTACAATCGCTGTCGCCGACATAACGCACGACGTCATGCGTGCTTTTCACCTTCAGTTCGCAGCGGTACATCTGCATCCCACGCGCCATATATAAATTCTTCATGCGGTGATCGGTTTCCGCCGTGAATCCGCCCTGCCCTAATCCCGACCAGCTGGCGACATTTAGCGGCGTCGCGCCTTCCAGCGGCGTTTGCTGATTAATCATCAGTCTGCCGAGATAGGTGTAGCGCGAGACGATATTCACCTTGCTGACCAGCATCCGTCCCGGCGCGATAAACAGCGTCCGGCGTCCGGCACCCTGCGTGATTTCACTGCGCATACCGGCGGTAGATTCGATGGAATCATTGATGCTGATATTACTTTGCGTATACGCCGGCACGCTGAACAACGTACGGCCTGTACCGTGCAGACTGGCGCTGCCTGCGCCGTCAACGGAGACATCCACGCGGGTATCCCGGCTGTCATCGGTGCTCGCGACGTTCAGCCCGACGGCAGCACCGGGCAGGCCGTTGCCCCATTTCCCCCAGTACAGACCGGATTTCGCCACCGCCATTGAGGAGTTATAGCTGCCGCTGCTGCTTAAACGCTGGCCCGACGCCCCCGAAGAGGCTGAACTGAACGCCAGACTGCCGCTGCCGTACTCGCCGCTGGTTTTCCCGTAGACCGAAGCATTCAGCGTATTGTCCTGATTGCCGTTGAGATTCACGCCGATTTCCTGCTGATTCTGCGCATCGAAATACCAGTTTTGCGCGACGTTATAGCCAATCTGATCTTTACTGCTGCGGTCAGTCTGATAAGTCATGCCCACCGAGCTGTAGTTCGAGCGCGCATTAATCGTCGGCGTGCTGACGCGCGAGAGCGAAACGGAGAGAAATCCGCCGTTATCGCGCTTCATGCCGGTGCTGTTGGTACGCGTAAAAAGGTTGGCGCTGGTGTTGATGTTGATGCCGCCGACGCTGAAACCGCGTCCCAGCCCGGCCTGCCAGGTGGTCGTCTGCGTTTTGTTATAACTGCTGCGGCGTGTCCATACCGGCACCACGTCGTTATCATCGAGCTGCGCCGGGATCACGTTGCGGCCTTCATTTTTGCTGGCGCTGTAACCGGCGTTTACGTACCAGCTTTTCACCGGCACGCTGAACATCAGGCTGCTGCTCTGATAGCAGCCGCTGAAACCGTATTGGCCGCCGTTGTTGCTGTAACAATCCTGCGCATACAGTGCGCTGCGGTAAAAACTGAGAGAAAAACCGTCGTTATAGGTGACCTGCTGAATGTTGCCGCGCGAGCCTTCGCTGCCCTTCAGGTAACTGAAGCGGGTGGTGAGAATGCCGTCGAGCAGCGGGTTATCAAATCCGTGACTCCAGTCGAGTGCGCTTTCGATAAAATGGTTGCGGTTGGTCGCGGCCAGACCGCCGGTGAGCGCGGCTTCACGGGTGAGCGGCACTTTGATCCCCGCCTGCATCACGCGGCGATCGGCACCGTTTTTTGATTCTGCGCCGTTGCCCTGAACCTCGCGTTCAGGAATGGCACCGCCCTGCACAAACCATTCGATGTTCTGGCTGGTGGCATTGCCCGTGCGGCTAAAAGGCACCTGCTCGGTGCGCGACAGCTGATTATCTTCGTAAACGCGCAACGTCACGGTGTAGCTGCCGTTAGGGAACGCGGTGGTATCGAGGTTCTGTGTCCCCGCATTCAGGTAAAAGGTGCCGAGCAACTGCTGTTCGCGATAGGCATCAATGCGCGACGGGCGGGTAATAAATACCGTTACGGGCGTACCCTGCGCGGCCTGTGAATTGTTCATCCAGGCAAGCGTGGAACCGACGCGCGCACCTTCGATGGTGCTGAGCGGCAACTGGCTGAGGGTGATATTTCCGCCTGCGTTGCTGAAAATATCCCGCGAGTCCATGCGCCCCGCCTGAACGTAATAGCGTTTGCCGACATCACGGCGCAGGAAGACGTTGTTAAAACGCACATCCTGATGATTTTGCTGGCGATATTTCTGCGCCAGATAGTCCCAGTCAATACCGGCATAACTATTTTCCGTCAGCCCGAGCGCGCCCGCGCCCTGTACGGATATCGTCTGGTCATCGTTATTAGTAACGAAGTTAATATTCTGCTGATGGATAAACGCCGCTTCCGTTTCTGCCGTCTGTTCGTAGTACGGCGAGCTCTTGTCTGCGGCAAGCGGCACAAACTCAGGGCCGAGGAACAGCGCGACTTTGGCATTATTTTCATCATAGATAAGTGCAACCGAATCCGTTTCCAGATAGTCACACCCTGCCACGCCGCCGTTACTGCTGCACGCCAGATTTCCGTTACGTGCCATAGGCTTGCCGATCAGACGGTCCAGTACCGCTTGCTGCTGAGAACTCTTTTGATAATGCGTCATCACCGCCTGCGCCACGTCTTCCGGTTTGAGGAAAGTGACGGTATCGAGGTTAACGGAGGCTTCAAAAAGTCCGAGCGATTGCCCGTAGACAGAAAGATTGACCCACAGCGTCTGGCCGGTGACCAGCGATTCAAAACCAGGCGGAACCTGGGTGGCAGCACGGGCTGAAAGAAAGGGGGTCAGGGTAATGAAAGAGGCGATTATAACGATGCGGAAATTGACCTTCATTACAGCGTCCTGCTGAAAAAGAATAACAAGGGGGCGAACTGCCCCCCGAAATAATCGATCAGTCAACTCCGGCAAATCAGCTCGACGTCGTTGCCTGTGTGATTAACAGGCTGACCACGCCGGAATAGGTGCCGGTCGTCAGAGGCGCTACGGTTGCCGGGGAGATTTTCAATGGCAGAACGGAAGAACCGTTCTCAGTGCCCGCCGGAAACAGGGATGCGTAAGTCAGGGAGGTCGCCGTGGTGGTGATCGGTTTCAGATCTGCACCCAGCGTGACTTTCAACGGAACGGCGGTACCGGTTACGGTTTCGTTTAACTGGGCAGTACTCACCAGCGCCACGTTGATATTGGCGGTAGAAGAATTCGACCAGATTTTGGTATCCAGCGAATAAGTCGATAAACCACGGCCAGGAATATATTGCATATTAATGGTACCCGGCAGCGCAGTACCGTCTGCCTGAGTCATATCAACCGTCGAATCAACGTTGGCATTGACAGTAATATCTTTCTGCACAGCCTGTGCATTAAATGCAGCCGTTAACGCAGCAGCGATGAAAAGTGGTTTGATTAATTTTTGCATTTGTAGCTCCATGAAAATCTATGTAATGGTCACAACGCTACATAATTCGAGCTGCAGGAAAGTGGCTGAATACAGCCAACGCACCTGCGGCTTGAAGAATGACGCGCATCCATGACCGTTTTATTGATAATGAACTGCTTCATAACAAACAAGTTGTTATTCTCTTAGAATAAGTTGATTATTTTCCGAGAACGTATTCGTTCATATTTCTCGTTTTTTGATCAACATATTTAATTCTTATTTCCTGTGCAGCATTTATTTCAGCTGGCGTCCAGGCTTTGAACCGCAATGTCTCATCCGGATATACCGTGGCGTGTTCCTGTTTCCACTGGCAACTGCCGCTGCTATTTTTTTGCAAGCAGAGAGCGACTTCGCGGATCACCATGCGCAGGGTGCCATTGTTTTTAACGTCGCCTGACGATAATGGAATGAGGGATAACACAGCGTGTTTCGGCGGAATATGAACCAGCACGCCCCAGACTAAATTGATGCCCACCTGGTTGCTGATTTTATTCTCCTGACCGGTGTTATCTTTCAATTCCTCCGGCGCACCGACGGCCTCGAAGTAAACACGCCAGGCGGTCTCTTTCTCCGGGGGTTGTAACGAAATAAGACGAATAATGCGTTGCGAACCCGATGCCAGCGCGAATTTATCCGGGGTAGCAATCAGCGAACGCGAAACCGCATCTTCTATCAATATTTCTTTTTCAAATTGCGTGGCAGGGCGATCTATACGCTTAATGCTGACTTTAATAAACTGCGCCTCACCGCTTTGCGACAAAGTCTGTACCTGCGCTGCGCCCTGGCTATTAAGCGTCACCTCCATGGGATAAACGCTCATATTTGCCAATGCAGCAGGCATGGATAAAAAAGTCATTAATATCAGTGAGAAACAAAGTAACCTGGCGAACTTATTTTTACAAAACAACGCAAAAGAATTGCCGTAACGCAGGGTCTGATGACGTGACTCTTCCATGATAAATCCTTATAAAATCCATTAAACAACGTGCCGGTAATTCCCCCTCCTGAGAGAACCCCTGTTAACCCGGACATCTGAACTCACGGGTATAACCTGGCGATAAGAAAATTCTCACACAGGCTTTGTTATGTCACTGTCCATTTTTGTGGTTAATTTTTTTAAGAGAAAGGGCAAAAAACTCCATACTGTAATAAAAACCGCCTAACTCAATGAAATAGCTAATTAAAATAACCATATAAAAAATAAGTCATTGACTTTTGAAACTATTTTAACCGGTCAAAATAAAATCACTGTTTATGCTAAATAGCCATTTTAGTGCTAGGATTATCCTGAGAAGGGCAATAAAGACCCTTACTGCTTTTAACAACAATCGCTAAACACCCACTATCGCCATATAGCACAATGAACCGTTCCTCAACGGACTTTAAATTAACACTAAAGAACAATGGCGATATTTTTTTATTTGTATTATGGAACCAGGCAAAGTAAGCAGCAATATGAAGAGCAAACAACAACTCACAGAATTAATTTTTCACCGTGCAGAAGAAATTAAGTCCCACAAAGATATTGAGGCAGTCATGCAGAAGCACTATAAACTTCTGTTCAGACTTTACCTGACTAAACCTCTCTATTTTAAGGTTATTTTTAAAGCAAACCGTTTTATTATCGGTTCGGCCATCATGGCGTATTTTTTCACGACAGAAAAACCGACACTTCGCCACGTCAAAGATTTTTGTAAGAAAACAGGGTTAATCAGTGACAATACGATCGATTCCTTTCTGCTCTTCATCCGGGTAGGCGGTCGTATGGACGTTAAAAAAGATCCGCAGGATAAACGAAAGTTAAACTATCAGGTGACGTCAAAGGCGCTTGATGAAACCCGTGCGTTAATTAATACCATGATGATCCCCTATGGGATGCTTTATCCGGATTTCGATGTCTCAGGATGTTTGAAAATGGAAAATTTCACCGCTGATTATTTCCAAAAATATGCCGAAATCATCCTCAATCAGGTGTATCTCTTCGATATGGTGCCGGATTGTAAGGCGTTCGTTTTCAGAGATGCCGGGCACATGCTGCTGATGGATCTCTATATCGAGAGCATCAAACAGCAGACGGCGGTGATCGAGTACAACTACCTAAAAGCCTCGCTCAAATGTGGTGTGTCACGCTCGCACATTAAACGGTGTCTGAAAGCCGCTGAGGTTGACGGATTACTGACGCTCGATACACCGAATAACACCATTATTCTGCACCTGACCTTCATGCAGATGGTGCTGAACTACTTTGCGGTTTACATGGCGATGGTTGAGCATGGATTGCGTGGTTTGCCCGGTGCCCCCCCGCTGCCGGCGCACTGAACCACAAAATTTTGCGGTTCAGATCACACTTCAATTATGTTAACGTTAACACTTGTGATTAACATCATAATTCCGCATCGTACCGTCTGGGAAAAGCAGTAAGTTAACGTTAACAATGTGGTCTGTCTCTTCGAAACACGCACGGATATGCCCATGAAAAACAGCCACCGAAGTCACTACACATTGTTGAGCGGATTGCTTTTTTGCTTTTTCTACACCTGGTCCTCCGCCTTTTCGCTTATTTCCCTATGGCTCAGTCAAAAGGTCGGGCTGAAAGGTACGGAAACAGGAATGTTCTTTTCCGCCATCGCCCTGACGGCGCTGTGCGCACAGCCGCTTTACGGTTTTATTCAGGACAAACTGGGACTGCGCAAAAACCTGCTGTGGGCCATCGGCTGTCTGTTACTGGCCAGCGGCCCGTTCTTCATCTTCATCTTTGCCCCGCTGTTACAGGTCAATATTCTGCTGGGTGCCGCAGCCGGGGGCTTGTACGTCGGCGCGACGTTTTTTGCCGGGATCGGCGCACTGGAATCTTACACCGAGCGGGTGAGCCGCATTTTAGGGTTTGAGTTCGGCAAGGCCAGAATGTGGGGATCGCTCGGCTGGGCGGCGGCCACTTTCTTCGCCGGGATGCTGTTTAACATCAACCCGAACCTGAACTTCTGGATGGCGTCATCTTCGGCGGTGATATTCCTGCTGCTGCTGTGGCAGCTGCGCGAGGTGAAAACCGATGCGCTGAACCAACTCGAGTACGGCAAGCCCGGCAACCTCCAGCTGGCCGATGCAGTTGCACTGTTTCGCCTGCCGCGTTTCTGGGCGCTGATCGTGTTTGTGACCGGCGTCAGCGTCTACAACGTTTACGACCAGCAATTTCCGGTGTACTTCTCTTCGCTGTTCTCGGACGTTAAAAACGGCAACGAGATGTACGGTTTCCTCAACTCCTTTCAAGTGTTTTTAGAAGCCGGCGGGATGTTCCTCGCCCCGTTTGTCGTTAACAAAATCGGGGCCAAAAACGGATTATTACTTAGCGGCCTGATCATGGCGCTGCGCGTCTTTGGCTCGGGGCTGGCGGCGGATGCCGTCACGATTTCCTGCATGAAGCTGCTGCACGCCGTCGAGCTGCCGATCCTGCTGATTGCCATGTTTAAGTACATCACCACCCGCTTCGATCCGCGTCTTTCGGCCACGCTGTATCTGGTCGGTTTTCAATTCATCACGCAAGTCTGCGCCAGTGTGTTATCACCGCTGGCCGGGCACGGCTACGATCTGATCGGCTTTGCCGACACTTACATGATCATGGGGATGTTGGTGCTTGTCCTGACCCTCATCTCCGGCTTCCTGCTCATCGGTGAAAAGAGCCGGACGCCTCCATCTGTGTTATTCAAAAAGAGTGAGATTTTATGAAACAGCGACTGGAACGCGCAGAACAGGCGTTGCGCGACGGGAAAGCCACGCGCGGCGATACTTTCTACCCACATTTTCATCTCGCACCACCGGCGGGCTGGATGAACGATCCGAACGGGCTGATTTATCATCAGGGGCGGTATCACGCGTTTTATCAGCACCATCCGTTCAGCGAGAACTGGGGGCCGATGCACTGGGGGCACGCCACCAGTCAGGACATGGTCAACTGGCAGCATCAGCCGGTGGCGCTGGCACCGGGCGATGAGTATGACCGCGACGGCTGTTTCTCAGGCAGCGCCGTGGACGACAACGGTGTACTCAGCCTGATTTATACCGGCCACGTCTGGCTGAGCGGCGAAGGCAATGACAGCGCTATCCGGGAAGTGCAATGTCTCGCGACCAGCGAGGACGGCATTCACTTCACCAAACAGGGCGTGGTGCTCACGCCGCCGGACAACATCATGCATTTTCGTGACCCGAAAGTGTGGCGCGAATTGGGTTACTGGTGGATGGTAATCGGCGCGCGGGATGAGCACGATTGCGGGCAGGTGTTGCTTTACAAAGGGGACAGCCTGCGCGAGTGGACGCTCGACCGCATCCTCGCCAAAGCCGATGACAACACGGGTTACATGTGGGAATGCCCGGATTTCTTCCCGCTGGGCGAGGAGCGCATTCTGATGTGTTCACCGCAGGGCATCAAAGCGCAAGGCTATGATTATCGCAACCTGTTCCAGAGCGGCTGCCTGCGCGGCACATGGCAGCCGGGTCAGGATTTTGAGGTGCTGGAAGGTTTCACCGAACTCGACCACGGCCATGATTTCTACGCGCCGCAGTCGTTTACCGCTGCCGACGGGCGTCGCGTGGTCATCGCGTGGATGGACATGTGGGAATCGGTGATGCCATCAAAGGCGCAAGGCTGGGCGGGCTGCATGACGCTACCGCGTGAACTAACGCTGCGCGACGGCAACGTTTGCATGGTGCCGGTGGACGAAGTGCGGACACTGCGCCGTGATCATCACCCTCTCCTGCCGCATGTCATCAGAAACAGCGTTGAGCAGATAACGGATAACGCGCAGGCGATCGAAATCATCGCGCAGTGGGATCTCAACGCGTCTGATGCGCAGAGCTTCGGCATAAAACTCGGCGACGGCGTCTGCGTCTTCGCAGACGCTCAGGCGCAAAGGCTCTGTCTTCGCCGTGATTTCCCGGAGTATGGGATCAACGATCACCGCAGCGTCGCGCTGGCGGCTGACAAACCGCTGGAAATGCGCATCTTTATCGACCGCTCTTCGGTGGAAGTTTTCATCAATCAGGGGGACGCAACGCTCAGCAGCCGGATCTACCCGCAGCCCGATCAGCGCGCCCTTTCGTTCTTTGCAGAAAAGGGGGAAGCAGTGTTAGTGCAGAGTGAATACTGGACGTTAAGCGCAGGTTAATTTGCTCAGGATGCTATAAAGACGCCCGCTCAAGCACCGGTGAGGCGATTTTTATCAGGCCGTGATTGGGGCGCTGCTCGATAAGATGCAGCACCGCTTCACGGCCTATTTCGCGGTGCGGCAATTGCACTGTGGTCAGCGGCGGCAGGAACAGATCGCCAATGCCGACCATATTGTCATACCCGAGCACGGCGACCTGCTGCGGTATCGCAATCCCTTTCGCCAGCAGCACCTGATACGCCAAAAATGCGATGCGGTCATTGCCGCAGACCAGCACATCAAAATCCGGCTTACCGTCGATAATGAACTTTTCAAGCATCCCGACAACGTCGCGGTAATGTTCATCCCCCAGTTCCATATGAAACTGCCGAAGGTGTTCTTCCGCCAGTCCGGCTTCGCGCCACGCCTGCTCGGCACCTGCGCGACGGCGGACGCCCGCGGGAATGGATTGTGGCAAATAAACGCACAGCGGATGCCGGTAACCTTTACGGATCAGCATATTCATCGCCTGATACTGCCCGTCAAAATCATCGGGAATATAGCCCGGCAGCGCGAGTTCACGGCTGAGACAGTTCGCCAGCACCAGATTTTTATCCATCAGCCGCGCCGGGATCTCAACTTCGCGCAACCCCATGGTGGTAAAAATGATGCCATCGGGTCGTTGGGAAAGCAGCTGGCTGACGGCGCGCTCGCTGTCTTCCTGGGACGTAATGCTGACCAGAAAACTGCTCCAGCCAAATTCGCGGGCGGTGAGTTCTATCGACAGAAGGATTTCAACGGAGAACGGCGTTGTCGCGGTATCAAGCGCCAGTACACCAAGCGTGGAAACTTTACTGCTTTTACCGCGCATTTTCCGTGCGGAGAAATCAGGCACATAATTTAATGCATCAATGGCCTGCTGCACGCGCGCCAGGGTTTCCGGCTTCAGCCTTTGTGGCTCATTAATGGCGCGGGACACGGTCATCAACGAGACCGATGCCAACTGTGCTACTTCTTTCAGCGAAGCCATAACTCTCCCGTTCAGCGAATTTTACCCCCCTGATCCTACACAATAAAACGCCCGCAGCGTAAGCCTAAATCCTTGCAGATGAGAGGCCACAAGCGCTTTGCTCTGAAAGCCGCCACGTGACCCCGGGAAAAATAATCAAAACCGTGAACCACTTAACATCTTATGTGAATGTGTTATGTTAATGACTTAAAAAACAGGAGCAGGAATCTGATGGAATATTATCTTTTAGTCTTGGCAAAATTCGTTATTGGTTTTCTGATTGTTATTTCCCATCTGAACTTTTCGGGCAAGACGCAGCTTTCACAGATGACGCCGGTAGATTTCATCGGTAACTTTGTTTTAGGTGGAATTATTGGTGGCGTTATCTATAACGATGTCATCCCACTTTACCAATATATTATCGTACTGGTGATCGGCGTCATGCTAATCTCCCTGTTAAACTCCATCAGTAAACGCTTCTTTTTATTTCGCTCCTTCGCCATTGGTAATCCGATTCCTATTGTGAAGGACGGAAAATTTATCATGGAGAATATTCTCAGGCGCCGAAACAAAATTGACATCCTCAACGTCGCATCGCAGTTACACGCTCAGGGTATTCACTCTTTTCAGAATCTGAAATACGCACAGATCGAACCCGGAGGCCAGATCACCGCCGTCTGCGAAGGCGCCGAGATGCCCTCCGTGATCCTGGTGAAAGACGGTCGGGTGCGACATTCCGAACTGGACGCAATTCAGAAAGACGAAGAATGGCTGCATGAGAAAATTACGGCGTTGGGTGTTAAAGAAGTCAGCGACATTTTCCTCGCCGAGTTCTGGCAGGGGCAGATGACACTGGTCATGACGGACGGGCAAGTGTGCAGGTAGGATGTCATCAGCGATGAAAAAGGCAGATCGTAAAGACGCCGTGAAACATGCCTGATGGCCCGGACGCTTTACTTTTCTGCCTGTGATCACTTTCGATACTCGGTTTATTTTGCGGCAGTTCTTATGTTTTGATTTTTCCTTTTGAATCAAAAAGCGTATCCCACTGCTGAAACTCCGTATCTTCAAAAACCAGGCAACCCTGAGCCATCTTTTTAAAGTAAGATATTTTTTCACTATCATAAGAGGGAGGGAAATGATTAAAGTTTACTTTATAAGCATCCTCTTTAAGATTTAGAATATAATTAGGACAGAGCAAGTTTATCGTTCCGATAGAAAAAAGACTAAAAGCATGAATGAAAACCTTTGGTTGATTCCCCTCCAAAGATTGCGTTGCCCAAATAGATTTCGGGAACATGTTTACATCATACTTATCTGCATCAATTGAGTAATAATGAGGCGTACTACTCACCATCCCCACTGAATGTAGTGAAGAGTAAATAAATGCATTAAGGAACATTGGAAATAAAAAAACCAGAACGCCAGTGGAGACAAGTGCAGCAACAGACACACCCTGTATTATCACCAATGTGTTTTTTTTGGCTTTATTTTTAATTTTTTCCAGGAAAAAGTAAAACAAACAGGGCATGTACGATAAAAATATAAAGGCTATCATGAAGACCAGCCAATATAAAAACACCCACATATCATCAATATTACTGGCCTTTAACACAATCATCAGAGGATAAAAAATTGATAATGAAGAAAAGAACATATACAATGATAAAACAAACACCTCAAAAACATACTGAACAACAACTCGCATAAAATATAGCGAGCCCGTTCCGGGCTTAATAATATAATACTTCAACGTATTAACAATACTGAATGCGATGGTCAGCATGCACGCAATATACACTATTTTTACGCTGGATATTTTACCCACTTTGATCAAATCACTCCCCCATGGAATAACAGGGAGAAAAGTGATTAATATCATTATGACTGACACCCCAATACAATAGCATGGCGCAGAAGATATATCATAACCACCCTGCCTGTCTTTTCTCATGAAGTGATAACCGATAAGTAAAGCGCTGGGTAAAACCAGAAGCACTATGACACCCGCTCCAAATATTAACGCAGAAAATAATAAAGATATTAATCCAATATTGATAGAGAACGCATCGAGAAGCAAGTCCGTCCTGCCAATACCGTTTAAATACCTCCAGACCACCGCCCCGGAAATAATGATAAGATAAGGAATGATGAACTTCTGACTTTCAATCACTTTTTTAATGACTGAAAAGAACCCTTCTGAATTTTCTTCGCTCACGTTAAGTCCATTCAAAGTTAAAATATACACTAATGATAATAGCGCGCATCCCCCACAGACAAGAACCAAAAGTCACAATCAAAGCAACATCACGAAAATACAAGCAGACCGCCTGAATAACATCCGTTAATACACCATGGTATAAGTTTAATGAATGATTTGGCTTGCTAACATTTCAATTAATAATTAAATATCACCATCCCTTTGCGAAACAACTTCCTAATCTGAGTGCAACTCTCTGTAAATGCATCCAATCTGTTTCTTTGAATTATTGGCAGATATAAAAAGGCCGCCAGTTTGTGCATTATGCTGTTTTACAGTTCACAATATATCATTTAATTGACCTAAAACCAGAAGACGCAGCCCAACAATTCTGAGATGTACTCATTCATTGAAAGCCGGATAACGGCGCTGTAAGCCCTCGCAGCGGGAATATTCAGTGAATATAAACTGTAGCAATAATAACCGTCAGCATGTCCTGCCATAATTTTATTTTCGGACAATGAACAAACAGCGAATGGGATTAATATGATGAAATCCCATAAAACGATCATGAATCAATATATGAAGTAGAAATGCTGTAACAATTTACTAAAAAAAACTAAAGATAAATGTCTAAACACCCGTTTTCTCACCTGCACTGTTGGGTAATACTGTTAGTTCCTTGAGGGCACACATCTGTAGAGACTGGACGCAGAAACGACTCCCATGTACAAGCGGACAATAGCAAACACAAAGCAGCAATTATAATTATTCTCATAAATCAGATCCCTGTCATCTTTTGATGAAATCATATCATAAAACCTGCAATCGTTCTTAAATGACGACTAAGCGATAAGTAATCAGTTTGTACTAAGGGCAGTCATTAAACACAGCAGGGAAAAGAGACTTAAAAATTTATGAGATGTTTCCCTGCAGGGCCCGAACCAAGAGCCTGCGGCTAAGAAGAACGTCGGCGCATCAATAACTAAATGTTTTAAAAGGGCTATTGTGCATTCTCAAGTGATACACAGGAGTCCAGAAACCTTGTCGCTCAGGTTTGCTCAGTAAATCGGGATCACCTGGCTCTAAAATTCCCCCAAAGGATAATGACTACAAAGGGGGATTGATTACGAAGTACTAAAAACAACTTAAGGCATGGGTTGTTGGTTAAAAACAAGCGATATAATCACCACCCCACACTCAATCACCAGGAATTTCCCCACAGAAATATCTGTGGGATACATTCACAAGAATTATCTTAATAAAGCATCCACTAAGCTCACTAATAATTAAGTTATACATTTCCGTGACATACCCTATTTTAATAGCCCTTGGATTTATGGTACTTTTTTGGAGCGTTGAGACAAAGGCTTCGGATCAAGCTTTGTGCGCTCTGAATGCAAGGACTATTCGGCGAACTCATTCATTATACATTCACCACACCAATTAATTACAGGCATTGCATTCATCATTATTGTTGAAAAGTAGCTGACCTATTTAAATAATCGTCTGAGTGACTGCCTGAAGGACAGCTGATACAAGCAACCTGTTTCGCTCCGATGTCGCCACGTAATAGTAATCACGGTGTAACTCAGGATTAACATTTAAAGGGAATTAAACGATGGGTATTCAGGAATACATTTTTGCCGGCAGTAAATTACCGATCCACAACCACTATCAGCTGCGCTTAACCCGTTTGGAATCCCAGAAGTCTGGCATCGATATATCGGTGCTCAAATTCAGCGGCAGCGAGGCCATCAGCGATATTCTGCGCTATGAGATTGAGTTTACCAGTGCGGTGAAAGATATCCCCGCCCAGCACATCATCAATTATTCCGCGCTGTTCCTGATGTACCCCGACGGCAAGCCCTGGGAATCTGTTAAACCCCGCATTATCCCCGGTGTGATCACCCAGTTCCGCCAGTGCAGCACTTCTGCCGATGAAACCCGCTACGTCGCCACGCTGGAACACCGCCTGACCCGGTTAAATCAGGGCACCAATAACGCGATTTACCAAAACGACAGCGTCATCAGCATGACCGAAAACACCTTCCTGCGTTACAACATGGATCGGCTGGATTTTCGCTTTGCGCTCAATGATCAGTATCCGCTGAAAAAATTCATGATGCAGTTCGGCGAAAGTGAGTACGCCCACATTGCGCGACGCCTCGCCGACAGCGGCATCTCGTACTTCTTCGAATATGACGAAGAGAACAACTGCGACGTGATGGTGCTGGCCGACTATTCCTACGCCTGGCCGGAACCCGTTGCCATCCCGTTCCGCAACCCGGCGGGACTGTTTGACGGCGGACTGGAATCGGTCTGGGAGATGTCGGTCAGCCGCAAGGCCATTCCGAAATCTGTCACGGTTAACGACGACTACTATCCGGCGGCACAAAGCGATATGAAAGCCGTCACCGCGACCAATCCGGATTACCCGGCCCTGGTGGCCGAGGATTACCGCTGGGGCGAGTATTATCCCGAACCGGGTAAGGAATACAGCAACGAACCCGGACAGGGCATGTGGTACGCCAAACGTCGTCAGGAGCGCTACCTCACAGAACAAATAACCTTTGAGGGTAAATCCAACTGCATGACGCTGCGTCCGGGGATGGTCATCACCACGCCCGGTAAAGACTGGCCTGAAGCGCCGGACGGCCTCCTGATTGTCTCCACCGACTCTAAAAACGTCGCCCGCGACACGGCGTATTTCGTCACCTTCACCGCGGTCCCGCGTAATACCCAGCATCCGTATCGTCCTGCGTTGCTGCCTTGGCCGACCGTCACCGGCACGCTGCCTGCCCGCATCTCCAGCGCACATCCGGATGAACCTTACGCCCACATCAACGCCGACGGTTTATACCGCGCCCAGTTTGGTTTCGACCGCACCGAATGGCAGAAAGGCTTTGAGAGCTGCTGGCTGCGTCTGGCCAAACCCTATTCCGGCGATACCTACGGCTTCCATATGCCGCTGCTGGACTCCACCGGCGTAGCGATTGCCTTTGAGAACGGCGACGTTGACCGGCCCTATATCGCCTATGCGCTGCACGATTCACGCCATCCAGATCACGTCGCGTTGCCGAACTACAAGCGGAACGTCATCCGCACTCCTTCTGGAAATAAGTTAAGACTTGATGATTCACGAGGCAAAGAACACATCAAGCTTTCCACACCGGCCAGCGGCAAAAGCCAGCTCAACCTCGGTGCACTGGTCGATGATAAACGCAAAGACCGCGGCCACGGGGCTGAGCTGCGTACCGACGACTGGGTGTCCGTTCGCGGCGGTAAAGGCGTGTTTATCTCAGCTGATATGCAGGCTTCCGCCGGTGGCCAGCAGCTGGATATGCAACAGGCCAAAGCCTTGCTCTCCAGTGCAATGGTAGAAATGCAGAGTCTGTCAGCCAGTGCGCAACAGGCGCAGGCATTAGCCGCTGATATCGACCGTCAACAGACGCTGTTACAGCAGAAACTCGACAAACTTCAGCAGGCCGTTTTGCTTTTAAGCGCACCAAAAGGCGTAGGTATTGTCAGCGGGGACAGCATGCAACTGTACGCGCAAGACAGCCTGACACTGACCGCCGGTAAGCAGGTGGATATCGGCGCGACGAAGAAATTCACCGTCGCGGCCGGTGATCAAATCAGCCTCTACAGCCGCCAGGGCACCAAAATGTTTGCCGCCAAAGGTGACATCGATGTGCAGGCCCAGGGCGGTAAGTTCACCACCTGGTCAACAGACGACACGCATGTTGCCAGCGGCAAAAAAATGACGGTAACGGCGCAGGACGAGCTCGTCCTGATTTGTGGCGGTGCCTATATCAAACTGAAAGGCGGTAACGTTGAAATTGGCGGGCCGGGGAAACTGCTGGTGAAAAATGGCGGCATCGTAAAACAAGGTTCTGCCAGCATGCAGAGCGCGATGAAATCGTTTGAGCCGGAGCAGTTTAATGAGGGGTTTGTGGTTACTCACCCACTCAATGGTAAACCACTGGCGTCCCAAAATACAAAATCACGCTGGATGACGGGCAGGTCATTGAAGGGCTGACCGATGAAAAAGGCATGACCTCTCTCACTAAATCACAAGCCGCGCAGGATATGGTCATTTCGTTACTGGATGGCGAATAAGGATTTCAAGGAAAGAATATGAAAAAAATAACTAAATTAATCATCAGCGCGCTCAGTCTTTCTGTTGTGATAAGTGTGACAGGTTGTGCTGTTGGCCCCTGGGGAGGCCTCATTATAGGTAACCCTTTTTCCGGAATAGCGGAAGCTCGTCAGGCTCGAGAATATAATGAAAGGCAAGCAGAATTAAAGAAAGAAGCTTTACAGAAAGAGCTATTGGCTGAAAAAAATTACGGGCCGCCACAGGTGATATATCGTATTGATCAAAAACGCTATATCACGCTTGAAAAGTATACCCATTGCGACAATGGTCAGATATTTTTTCATAATGATGAAAAAATATAAAATTACCACTAGCGGTCTCATCGCGAAGTGTAATGAATTACAAAGGAAAATTCATCTGGGCAGCGAAGAGCGACAAAATGCTGGCTTTTCCTTTAGTGAGAGGCGGCAACGATCATTGTAGTGACACTCTCAAAAACTGTGCTTATAGCATTCTGTCAGCCAGTAACGATGGGGGGGAGAAATTTAGTGATATTATATTCGGTGCAAGTAATAGCTCAAACTCTAAAGAGTACACGGTTGTTCTTACAGATGATGCTATCTACACCAAAAGAGAAAAATATCTTACTGATAAATTTTCTGTCGATACAGATGGTGAATTTTATAATGTAAGGCAAGTCTGGGTCCAGGATGAACTTTATAAAGGCTTGTTGAAGTTCGGGGTGCCAAAAGATGTTTTAGCAAATAACCGAGTCGGTTATATACCTTCTTGGCTAAAAGCATTACACGATTACTCAGATATTCAAATTCATGAAGTTGATGTAAAGGCTCATACGTTGTTAAACCAACTCAATAACTCACCGACTTTAGAGAAATTACCTGATGAAAAGATCGGTAAATCAATAAGTAGTGAATTTACTTGCAATGATGCTCTGATACCGACTCAACCAAAAAATCAAGGATGACCATGGAAAAGCTAACTTTACTCGCAGGTACATTAATATTTTCGCTAACCAGCCTGAATGGTTGTGCCGTGACACCCCCTCCGGTGCAAACATCGACGCAGCCAGAAAAGCTTGCAGTACAACCCATCCATAACCCTCCACAGGTGATTTATCGTATCAATAAAAATCGGTATCTCACGCTGGAGGATTATACGAATTGCGATGATGGTTCAATTTATTATCACAATGATAACAAGAAGATAAAAACCAAGCTCTGGTTCCTTTCCATGGGAACAATGAACTACAAAGGCAAGTTTATCTGGGCAGCGAAAAACGACGACATACTGGCGATTCCTTTAGTGAGTGGTGATAACGATGCTTGTGGTGACCCGCTCAGAGGCTGTGCTTACAGCATTTTGTCAGCCAGTAGCGATGGGGGAAAGAATTTTAGTGATATTAAATTCCATGCGAGTAATAGCTCTAACTCTAAGGATTACACAATCATTATTAGCGATGATGCTATCTACATCAAAAGCGCCTACTACGATTCCGAAAAATACCAAACAAATAGCGCCGGTGAGTTTTATAACGTGAGGCAAGCATGGATAGAGGACGAATTTTATAAGGGAATGTTGAAATTCGGTGTACCTGAAGATGTTTTAGTAAAAAGTAACCCATTAGGCTACTCATTTATTTGGCTAAAAGATAAACATAATTATTCTGACACCCAGATTCATGAGGTAGATATTAAGGCTGACGCATTGTTTAATCAACTTAATAACTCCCCTACGTTAGAGAAACTCCCTAATGATAAATTAGGAATCTCACTTAGTAGTAAATTTAGTTGTAACGTTGGTCCAATGCCGACTAAACCAAAATATCAAGGATGACCTATGCCTGAACTATATAGACACGAGCAGCCTACTCGTTTACTGAACAGTGAAACGACACCTAATGGTATTCAACAAGCCAGAAGTACTATGAGTCCGCAAAATGTTTGTGTTCGAGGGGAGGTAAGAAAAGGTATCCAACTCCCAGGTTTGGTTATCTTTGTTCATGGCGTTAATTCTGAGGGTGAATGGTACACACCAGCAGAAGAAAATCTTTGTAAAGGTCTAAATACTCGTCTTGGACTTGAAGGTAGCAATTTTCAGTTACATGCTAATTTGTATAACGAAGATAATACGTTTCCGGTAAAAATTAGTTTAAAAAATCGCTCTCCTGTTATCCGCTTTTACTGGGGATATCGTGCCCAAAAAGACGCGGAGAAAGATTTTGTCATTCCACTGAGAACATCAAAAGGTTATAGCTATACCGACCTCAATGCTGAACAGATCCAAAGCAGTCAAGATCCATTTTTCTGGGGAGGAGGTCCTTTTCAAAACGGCTGTACTTCACTGTATTCGTTGTGGAGCAAATACGGCTTCAGTAAATGGATCAATAAAATACCGATCCCGTTCAGTACGCAGTTTATCAATGAGGAAACAGACCGGCTTCTGGCAAATGCACCGCCGCGCGAATACTACGCTCATGCAGCCGAACGACTGGCAAATTTAGTGAAGAAAATTCGCGAACTTAGCCCGACGGATACCGCTTTCTGCGTGATGAAGATGCATGGGGTGAAGACAGCGACAGTTGGGACGTCGAGACAAGAACTGGTCTTATCAGTTCCGAAAATTTAATGGGTGGATTGGGGGCAGATCACTTTGATGCTGCGATTGATGCACGCATGACAGCGTCAGATATTCCATTCCTTAATCCGGTTATGACTACTAACTCACAAATAGGTTACATACCAAAAGGATGGGCTAAACGCTATTTAAACGGGGTAAACGCGGGGTGCTGGATATATGGTGAAAAATCCCACAGCGATGACGAGCCATTATTTTTAGGGAGCTGGCTTAAAGTTGTTGATGCAATAAAGTTACCGGGGCCGTATTTTGGCGACCGAAATTGCTTAGACAAGCGAGAGGTTATCGCAGCAATCGAGGCCGCTGGCGGCATCGTGAAGGATGGTGAGTGATGGTAAACTTCTCGGACTACGAGAGGTGAATTATATGAAAGAAAAATGCCTAACATGCAGGAAGGAAATGAGCGATGAGCCAGATTCATTAAATCTGAACTGTGGTGGGGATTGCCTGGAGTGCATGGCTAGCCATGGGGACCCTGATTGCATCTCGGCAGTGGCGATAATTAAAGCTCGCAAACATGACGCTGGCTCAAACGGCACGGAAGCCTGATGCTATAATTGATGCATATAAATTTGAAAGGAATCTCAATGCGTATTGCCCCATTAGCTTTAATGCTTATACCCGCCCTGTCTTTCGCCTCACTCAAAGATTTAGATTTGGAGGTTATGGGGCAACATCTCACCATTCCAGCACCTTGCATCAAGCAAGTTCAAAATAATGAAAATGAAGAAACGGTCAATAGTGGTGTTTATTTAGAGATTGTGCCGCCGTGTTCTCAACCTTTATCTGATATCACCAAAATGAACATTGGCAAAACAATGACCATTTCTTATGGTGGTCAGCTTGTACAAAAAGCAACCATAACCTCTCGATTGTCAAATGGATTTATGTTCAACACGAACGGTGGCAACATGATGGTAATTCGTCAAATCATCGCTGATTATGAGGCAAAGTAATGTCATACAATCTTGCTGACCTACCCAAAGACAAAATGGACAAAATCAACGTAGATTTAGCCGCAGGCGGCGTTGCTTTCAAGGAGTGATACAACCAGCCGGTAGTTGCTGAGATTGTCGAACGTGAGCAGCCAGAGCATCTGCGTGAATACTTCAGAGAACGCTTGGTGCATCACAGAGCGAAGAAAGCGACACTGGGTAAGATGGAACCTGAACAACCTAAATAATTGAGGTTAATGTGGGAAATATCTCTGTTGCAGTGGTTTTGGAAAGCGGTGACGTATCGACTATTAGCGTTGATGAGTCACGAAACTCCATCATGCTAAACGATGGCTCAAGCACCGAAATGAATGGCGTTGAATTCCAAAAGGTGGAGCTTCCAATCCACACTTTCTATTTTCATGAAAGAAAATACACCGTCGCTTATCACCCAAGGGTTGATAAGGATAAGGCGGCGATAATTTTAGAAAAACACTTCACTCCCCGATAATAAATTGGGTATTAACACCAACTGACTAGCCTCGCAAATGCGGGGCTTTTTATTGCCTGCAACATGAGGTATCCCCATGCCATCATTTGAAGATTATCTCAACGAGAAAGTCGGTGAAGTAGCTGGAGTTCCGATATTTCGCAAGGATGAAATGAGCATTCCACGGACGCACTTTGCCAGAGACGTTTACGAGCGCGGTCGAAGAGATGGCGTGGCAGAGGGATATGCAAAAGCGATGGAGACTCTAGCAGTACCGAGTATCAGAACGAAGCACAAACCAGCCGCCTAGAGCGGTTTTTTTACATCTGGAGAAAGCCTATGACAGTTCTTCACTTACCTACCGAGCGGAAATTCCCACTTTGTGCCGAGCTTGTTCAGCGGATGAACGAGTTAATTCACGAATATGACGGACAACTTGGAGTAGCTGAATGCATCGGCTGCTTGGAGATAGTGAAGCACGGCATTCTCATTGACCCAACAGATAAAGATTCCGCATAGGGGCTAACCGACCAAGTCAGGAAAATGAGGGTCGATGATAATACGGCGTGGAATATTGGGCTGAAACGCGCTGGCATAGAAGACTTTCGTTTTCACGACCTGAGACACACGTGGGCAAGTTGGCTGATTCAGTCAGGAGTCCCGCTCTCTGCTTTGCAGGAAATGGGGGGATGGGAAAGTATTGAAATGGTTAGACGCTATGCACATCTCGCACCCAATCATTTGGCTGAGCACGCCAAGAAATTGGACTCGCTTTTTGGTGATTACGACACAAATACGACACAGGAGGGAAAGCAGGTTGGTATGAAACTAGCATAAGCGCTTGATTTTTAATGGTACGCCCTACAGGATTCGAATATACGCAGTATTAATATGTTTTGTATGGATAAAATTGTGTTCGATAAAATTTGTACCAACATTTATACCAACAGATAAATTTGTCAAAAAGTACGGTCCATTATCGATGGGCCAGCATGCCGGGATAATACTTAGCAATGATGTCATTCATCTTTTCTACCAGATCTAGGCGTTTGAATACGATATGTCCGGTCCCCTTTTGAAAGTACTTTATCTTAAACAGTTCATCTTCGTAGCGGTCTGAGGCTTTCTGCTCGCTAATATGATCGCTGAGACGACGAGCAATATCTGCACGGTTATCAGGAATGGGTTTTCCATCGAGAAACATCAGCATGCGTTCCAGGTCGACCAGTTGATCCCGCCTCCAACCCCAAGTGAAGCTGAACCCCCAACGGTTGTGAGTGACCAGGTTGCTAATGATGATCTTTTTGCCAAAACTACACGGGCGGTTAGTTTTATAATCCCAGCTCAATCCTTTAAACACGTTTATCACACCCCGCTCAAAGACTTCAGATTTGCTCTGATGCAACTGCTCAAAGGTACTAAGAATGTTGTTCTCACTGATTTCCGGCAATTCTCCGTCATCCAGGCTTTTATTCCACTGGTCACGTGCCTGAGCATCCATCAAAGAGAGCATCCCGGATTTCAACATCAGGTCACGCCAGATGCTGCGATCGATGTTGCGGGTGATGGCTTTCATGGCAGTTTCCGCTTTCTCGGTGAACCAACAGTCGTAGCGATGTCCTGGTCTCATACCCCACTCCATGGATGTTCCACCTCCAATACTGTTGGTCAACATCGATATTTCATCCAACTGGTTAATGAGGGCAGTAATCTGCGTACATGCGACATTACGCCCAGACACGACGCGTTCGATGCTGGTGGAACAAATTACTTCCGTATGGTCGGTCAAAACTTCGGGTTCAGTCTGCATATTTCTTTCTCCGTAAACGTAAACGCCCACCGGTTTAAGGGTGGGCGTTATGTAGTGATGTTGGTCAGTGTTGTTCGGAAAATGGTAGTCGGATGCTGTGGGCACTCACCAATCAAAGGTTTCAAATTCCGACAGTACATCCCCCGCTGCATCCAAATGAAGGAGAGCGATGTGATGGTGTCGCATCAGGGCGAGAATTAACCGACGGCAGGCTTTCGATAACCCTAACTGTTTAAGCCGTAGCACCGGATGTTGCCACGCATTGAGTCGTATCAGGTACCCTGTGCCGGTGAAATGGCACCACTCACCGTTGCCATAGTCTTCTTGCTGGTGTGAGATGTGATACAGCAGCGAGTTATCGTCATTGGTGATATGGGCGGTACTGCACTGGATCCCCGCGAGCAGCGCACTGACGGGGAGTTTGTCGCGGTTCATGGCCATTTTTCTCCCTGAATGGTTCGTGTTATGACCTGATATCCGTTACGTGTCATCAACCCGGTGGCGTGACGGGCCCGCAAGATATCGATGGTATTGATGAACGGTGATTGCTCCCGGCAGGAGAATCCCCGCCGGTCAGTGCGCACCAAGTCGAACTTCTCCACGATAAAATTCAAGGCATCAGCCAGTGATATACCAGCATCAATATGTTCCTGAATTATTGTGTCATCACTGAACACAGTGTCGTTCACAGTCAGACCGTAATGTTGTGCCAGCAGATACGTGAGCAGATCCCGCCAGATGGCAATGGGAGTTGGGCAGGCGTAAACCGCCCGTTTCGGGATGACAGGTAAAGTTTTCATGTGGGTTATCTCGGAGTTGGAATAAAGAAGGTGGGTAATGGGGATGGAGAGAGTTTATTTAAGCGCAAGCTTTTACGTGGCTGACATGCGCGTTGGATACACCGAAATATACACATAGCCATGTGATCCCAATGTGTCGGCTTCACAAGTCAGCCCATTGCGGTAGAGCGTGACGCAGTGCTGATAGCGAGGATTGAGTTCACCGGACAGCAGCATCAGTTCGAGATGGTTAATAAACTGCGGGAAAGCATCATCCAAATGACGAGTTTGCACCTCGCTGAAGGTGCCGCTGATGCCGGCGCGATCGACCAGATAATGGAGCCGGTTACCTTGCTGCACCAGGCGGGCACCCAACTGCGGGATGATGTTACGTTTTAGTCCCCAGGCTGGGGTAGTGATAGATGTCATCGCGTTTCTCCTTACAGCAGACCGTTTTCGGCAAACGAATACACCGCCATGCCACCGACAATGCAGTGGTCCAGCACCCGGACATCAACCAATGCCAGCGCCTCCTGTACCCTGTGTGTGATTTGTCGATCGGCGTCGCTGGGTTCTGCATACCCCGAAGGGTGGCAGTGCGCCAGAAGGACTGCGGCGGCATTGTGCTTCAGCGCAAATTTCACGATTTCACGGGGGTGAACCTCTGTACTGTTGATGCTGCCGGTGAAGAGGGTTTCATGGGCCAGAAGACGATGTTGATTGTCGAGGTAAAGCACCACAAACACCTCACGTTCTCGCCTCGCCAGATGTAACCGCAGCCAGTCACGTGCGGCATGAGTGGAAGTGAAAGAAACACCCGGTTGCCTTAGATGCTGTTCCAGCAAGGCTAACGCGCGTTGAATGGCGCGTTGTGCGGGTAACGGTAACTCGTTTACGGTCGTGGTTAAGAGAGTACTCATCATGATGGTGGCGTTTCCGTAGTATGAGGGTTAGTCGATGATGCGCATGATAGCGCTGCACTCGGGGTGGTTGAGCGCGTAATCCCGCAGGCGGTAATAGTGTTCCGTCATCGCATCGCACTCCGTGCGACAGGCATGGTGGCCGTAGGTGATGAGACAGGCGATGATGCCGGCGGCCTCATGACCGACGGTGGCACCATTCCCGTTCAGTGCGTTAAAGAGAATGTACTCACCTTCGGTGGACGGGATAATAAATGCCCCCCCGTTACTGAGGGTGTAGAACTCCCAATAATCTCCGTGGTAGTCCTTACACAAAAGGTCGAGCCAGGAAAATATCGGTGACTCAATCCGGAGCCATTGTGGGATGTCGCCAAAATGCTGCAGCCAAAACGACTGGCGGTCAGCATCGGGGACGAGCGTCGCCGTCAGTGTGGGGAGATCGTTTATCGGGGATGTCGAGGGTGTGCTGTTAGCAGTATTATTTTTCACAGGAATTATCCTTAAGTTAATGGGCGGTCTCGGCGAAATTGGCTCAACCGACCAAAGCGGTGAGCTAATGACAACCGCTACTTCTTCAACGGTATAAAAGCAAACAGGCCCTGCTCCCGAAGGAGCAGAGCCTGCTGATAGAGGTGTATCGTGTTGCCAAGAGATAAGAAGAGATCCGTCGTACAGCAGCGCCACTGCACTACAACGGTTTTTCGGGCTATTACCAGTTAAAGGTAAAGTCACCTTTGTCGGTCTGTACTGTCAGCTCCAGCGGGCGGCACTTACTGAAGCCACCGTTACTGGGAGTGGTGAAAGAGAGTGTCTGACCATATCCCAGCCGCTTGTTCACGTTTTTCCCTCGTCCTGCCATTGAAATCAGGCAGTTGCCCCGGTTTAGCGTGAGTGACTGAAGGGTAATGTCGTTTTCCAAGCTGGTCAGCGTCAGTTCCCAGACGGGAAGATTGCGGTTATTGATGAGGTACGTTGCCTGAGAGCTCACGGACAACGGGGTTGTGCCGGCAAGAGCAGAGACGCTACCGACGAGCAGTACGGCGGCAAGTGCGCGTTTAATCATGACGGTTATTCCTTATTGATAAATTTTCAGGAGAAGGTTGCATACTTGTAGGGTGTTCGCGTGATTTTTTTCAGCACGATGCAGCACGGCGTTATTCCACCTTGCATTGCACGCGGGGATAACGTTATTGGCATTGATGGTATTTTCCTTGTGGGCGCCCATCACAGGCTGTCTGATTCAGGGATACCGTCTTCGGCAAGCCCGTGGCTGATGTTGTTCACCACCGTATTCGGATTGAGCTTTATTTCTGCCAATCGTTTCCCGTTTTCCGGAGTGCCTTTATACACATCCAGTGACGCAATGGGCTGACCTTCATCGTTCGTTCCGACCGCTATCTGGTACGTGGTGTCCCCGTTGTGGACGGTGAACGCCTGGATACTGATGACCTGATTGCTTTGGTACGCGTACGTGGTATTACCCGCTGGAACGGTGATATTCATCTCTTTGTTTTTTGCGCCGGTCTTTCCGAAGGAATACGAGACAGACGGGGTGACGATACAAATCTCCACCTCTTTTTTATGGTTCGTTGTTTGGGCATAAAACACGGGTTTTGCACAACGCTGATAATGTGCCTGACGGAGCGTATCCAGGGTTGCAGCATAAGAAACTGGCGTGGCGGCGAATAAAATCATCGCCTTCAGCAAGCACCGGCAGGTGATACTGTTGACTGCTTTCATCTTCTTGACTCCCCTGCTTCGGGCAAGACGACATACACATCCCTGCCCCTGACCTCAATGGTCACGGGTTGCTTAATGCCAGTATTCATCAGCGCCTGCGCCCGCCAAAAGCGGCCACTGACCTCTTCCTTCATATCCGTCACGCGAATACATCGCTCATCACTGTCGTCATCCCGCATGATTTGTGTCACCACCTTGCACGCACTTTGCGCCAGCTGATCGACACCGGATTGTGTTTTAAAATGATTGCCGGCCACGGCTGACAACACCGTGCAAACCAGCCATACCTGTAACAAGCGCCAGGGTTTCCCCTGATGCTCGTCACGTTGGCGCAGATACACCATCGGCAGCAGGAACCCCCCCAGTGAAGGGGCCGTTTTCTCCTGTTTCATCAAACTCAACCGGTCGAGCAGTACCCAGACCAGGGAACACAGCATATAAAGACCCAGCGCCACCTTTGGGGGGAGGAAGATAGCAGAGAGTCCCCAGATGACCGGAAGACCAATGGACAAGCACCAGGCGTAGGTGTCTTGCTTGAGAAACGGATAAGGTTTCAACATAGTGAAATAGTCCTTTATTAATCATTGAGTAGAAAAACGTTGGGATTAAACGACCTCCCCAGCGAGGGGATCGTATCGGGATGTAAAGAGGAGAGATAATCGTTAGTGAAGATCAATAAGCCGAAACCGATCGTCGAAACCTATCGATATAAACGATCATTAACCATTCATTGATAGTTATAAACTATAATAAATTCATGTTCGATCGGCGAAACAGATCGAACGCAAGGCAGGTTTTTAGACGTACATTAAAAGAAGCGATGCCACAGCAGTTTGGCTAAAGAGATCAACCGATAACGGATCCGTGTTAACCAGGTTCTGAATGTGTGGGACTCCAGCAGGGCATCCACGCTTTCGTCAAAGATATCCCCCACCACGCGAGCAAAGCCCTCCTTTGCTGTGTCGGCCACTTTTTCGGTCCGATACGCCGGCTCCAATTGTCGGGTTACCCCACTGCTGGCTTTATCCGGTAATGCGGTGATCAGAGCCTCAACCCACCGAGTTATATTGAACCCCTCCGGTGCGGAAACGGCTAAAACAAGGTGGACCGGTGTAAATACCGCATTCACCTGAGCTACTTTCTCCTGCAGGTGCTGCTGCTGGCGTAATGAGGGCTGATGCGCAACGGTATCCCATTCCCGACAGGGGTCGATTTTATCGGCTTGGTTAAGCACAAAAAGAAACCGGGTCGGATCGGCACCTTGCGACACCAGTTGCCGGTAGCAGCGGATATCGTCATTCCAGGCACGGTCGTCGGCTTTTAGTACCCAAACAATCAGGTCAAGTTTATTCAGCCAGCGCTGGTAGAGGCGTGCATAAACCCGGTCGAGCACCGGTGTTTCACCGATCCCCGGGAAATCCACGATAAGCAAGGTATGGGTGGCCAGCCTGAAGGGGTAAGGCTGCACGTGTCGCGTACATCCGCGAACAGCACTGACCCGGGCAGGCGGTGGCGTAAACAGAGCATTGCACAGGCTGGACTTTCCCACCCCGCATTTGCCCATCATGCCAATCGTTGGCTCATAGTGTATGGATTGCCGTAGTCGACCCAGGATAGTCGCGGAGAGATACGCGGGGAGTAGGGAGAGTGGTTGTTTCAGGATGTCTAAGGCGTGTTCAGGATTGTCGGGCACGAAGGTCTCCATAAGATAAGCATGCTCAGCAGCAACCGTTGCTGCTGTCTTCACTCAGGTAATATCGGCCTCAGTTTTTTTGGAGATGAATACTCAGTCAAACCTCGCTTGTTTAACCCATTAAATTTTAATGAATTATTTTATGTCTGCAGTCACTAACCCCTCAGCTATTTTATGTGAAGAAAGTAATGATTTTATATCCATTCAATAACTAACTTGAGAGTGAACTCACCATGTCTTTTAATAAAATACTGGTTGTTTTTGGCATTCTTTTCTTTTATTGCATTTTTATCATATAACACTGTTTGACTGTCGGGTTGGTATTATTACTATATAGAAGAGAATATATATACGGAGAGTAATAACAGTCTAATCATTAGTGATGAATGATGTCTACGTAAGTAAATAAAACCAACACAACATCCCCTTGTCATAATTTTTATTTTTCACTGGACCGTCCAATTCTATTGCCCCCATTTAAAAGGAAAATACCATGGTGATAAATCACGCGAGCCAGGGCCCTCTGAATGCAAAGTATGTGGCACGCATTCAAGACACCTTATGCAAGGCCCTGAATGAGTACCCAAGAACGCTGGTGTTAAGAATTGACCTCAGACTGCCGGATAACAATCTCACTCATGAATACTCACTGGACTCCACGCTTATCACCCGCTTTATCGTCTCTCTAAAAGCGCAGATTGACGCGGATTTATTGCGAAAGAAAAATAACGGGAAAAGAACCTTTCCCTGCCGGGTTCGTTATGTCTGGGCCCGGGAGTTTGGTGAAAGTGGGAAAAAGCACTACCATCTGGCTTTATTCTTGAACAAAGATGCGTATGCCTACCTGGGTAATTACATCCCCATCGACAAAGGGTATCCACATAACCTGGGCGTCATGATTATGGAAGCCTGGGTACGGGCATTGAATTTACACGATGAAGATGATTATCAGAAATACTATCCGCTGGTGCATTTCCCTAAACCAAGCTATGCCCATCTGAATAAGACCAGTACCCATTTTAACAATGACTATGCTGAAGTCATTAATCGAGTGTGCTATCTGGCCAAGGAATACAGTAAAGACAGCTCAGATAAAAAACGTAACTTTGGCTGCAGTCAGTACTGAGTAATTATTTTATTACTGAGGAAAACCATGTTATGGCGGAGTGCTAAGTAATATCACTATCGATAATACACGCACTCCTGTCTTTTACTCAATTTAAAGACAGAGAGATATCGTCATGACAAACCTCAATAACACACCTGACCTGATGAACGATAAGCTGGTGGATATGCTTTTCATCACCGAATTTACAGGTTTAAGCAACAAATGGTTTTATAAACTCATCCAGGAAGGGCAATTCCCTAAGCCTATAAAACTGGGCAGGAGTTCCCGCTGGCTACAGAGTGAAATAGAGACGTGGATGCAGCAACGTATTGTTGACTCTCGGGGTTAATTACGAAAGCACCGGTAAAAACAATATATCATCCCCATCGACACCACGTAAACCACGCCAGAACACCCACTGCTGCATTAATAAACCGTAAGGCACATAGTGGCATCCCTTTAAGTCAAATCATTACAGCAAGCATTACAACACAGTTAATTGGAATCATTGACTATGGTAAGTCATGTTCCGGAAGGGGAAGTTCAATCCGTACGTATGAAATGGGTATGATTAATGAATTTCAGCAGAAATGGCGAGGGATCCCACGACTGTCCAGGGCGAGCATTAATGCAACGCACCGTTAACAATCCATATCACTGTCAGGAGAAGGAGTCAGTGAGTCACTCACCCTCCATCGAGTAAAAATCAATCAAATCATAATATTTTTTCGTTATGATTTTTAAAAACACCTGCTATCGTTGCTACAGTAGCAAGTATAGCGGGGTAGTTCAGTAATTTTACTCGTTTTTACGGCTCAGCCTGTGTCGACTGAGCATTTTACGTACGACAGAAAAACGTCATCACACACCAGTTACTGGCCTGTTGTCATAGGGTCAATTATCAATTCATTAACAAAACAAGGTATTTTATTAGTATGACAGCCTGGATTGATTAAAATAGTTGGCGTCATATTTCCCCTGAACATTTTGACGCGAGGCAATGATAGGGTTCAATCCATTTGCAAAAAACGCTTGAGGAAAACACCAGCCTGAAGACGGTGGCCGAGCCGGCATGGCGATAAAAATGGCGGAATTGAGATTGGCACGAATAAGACATACAAGCCCCATCCCGATAAGCTGTTCAAGGACGGGTTTTAATTTTTCTATTCGACGCAAACGGTTAGGGCCGAACCTTTCCACGTGATTTATTTGAATAGGAGAAGCGTTTCCTTGAAGAAACTTATTCTTTAACCATGCAAATAATTCATATACATCCTGCTCAAATTGGTAACGTTCTGACTTCGGATAAAATAACACACTGGCCTGATTAAGATGCCAATCTACAATTTTTATGGCCCCTTCAAGAGTCTCCGAAGAAATCTGTGTGCTTTCATTACTCTGAATAAAGGTGAGTATAGCGGCAAGCCTGATGGTATTGGAACCTGACTTTGATGCCATATCCCGGATATGCTCCCACTCCTGGTTAAGGCCAATTTTACCCTCAACCTCAGAGCGCTTATTTGCTTGCAGCATTTTTGCCTCATCTGTCAGCGTCAGTGCTTTCTTTTTATTTTTATTGGCATAAAATCGTGATCTCTGAACGTCTAACAGTGCCGAAATCCTTTCATGTAATCCACGTAGCGCCTCATCAGACTGTTCGAAATGGGTGTTTCCGTTACGGTGACCGATTGTACTTGTTGTATTGGCATACAAGAATCGAGAAAGAAAACCACTGCCTTTAGCGAGCTCACCATGTTTTTTCAGGTAATCCTCAAAAACACTCGGCTGGGCCATTAATGAGATAGTCAGGCATGCCTTAATTTCATAATTTTCACCCTCGGTGCGTCGGTGGCTGTAAGTCTCACCGTCCCAGGCTTTATTGAGCAGTCCAAGATTATTTTTCAGATACCCTTTAAAAAAGATGCTTGCCTCGTCGGAGAACAAACCCGCTTCCGGATATTCACTTACCCCTTCAATGAAGGCTGTAGGTGTGACATCTTCATAAAGCATCCCCGGATATGTTGGTTTTCGGGGCTCACTTTTAGCATGTTCTTTAATGTCACTTTCCTCGTCTTCACTATCTTCTCCATTCTTAATCGCACGCCTAAGAAGACCGTCAAATGCCTGTTTTTTGACTTTCCAAACATTATGTTCGTGTTTATATTTATCCAGTTTTTCCTGATATTCCTGATTCATTCTTTCTGCAAAAATGTTAAACGGTCGCATCACCCGCTTGCTGATCGTCGTTTTACCCTCGCCAGATTCAGCGAGAGTCAACAAATAGAGAGAACAGGACTCAGGCTGATTGGTATGGGTGGGAATAACCTCAATATGAGACTGGCACGCTAGCGAAGCGGCTGCCAGGACAACATTGCCAATCAGTTCTGCCGGGATCTGAGTTTCTTCATGTAATGCTTGGATCACAGTCCGCAATATAGGGGGGAATGCATCCACCGGATAAGGATAGACTTGCAATGGGGCCTGGGGGGGATGCTGGGTCAGTTGTGGCACGGAATGTCCAAACCCGGTTGCGTTAAAGACTTCAGTCGACATACTCATGTTCGCTCCTTGCGTGAATACTCAATCACTGTTTGGCAGAAAGCATAAAACAAAATCCCTCATCAACGCGAGAAGAACGGTAAATATCGGTAGCCCAGAATCAAACCGTTTGGTTTATGTTGGGAAATCTGATCATTCATGAAATTGCAGCGTGAGTATTTATAACGGAGGATAAATGCTATCAGAAGCGTAAAGGTGTCACATTCGGCCACGAATATTGCAGATGGATAGTTATGAATAGGCTCACCAAAGCCAGCATTAATGGTTCTGTCCTTGAGTCTGCACGACATAACGTTTCCGTGTGCAGCACTGAAAGACCACCTCAACAGCCCCAGCAGAGGCAGAGTTTTCGGTTGTTGGTTCCTGCGGACAAAACTTTCTACAGCTGGATTTCTTACTGGACAAAAAGATGTCGTTGGCAAATAGCACCCGACTAGTATCGTTACGCCCAGCTCTTTCATCAGGAGGCTTCCGGTGTTAACTGTCTGCTGGTAAAGTGAACAGCCGATACTGAAATGTGACCAGAGGTGTAGTGGCACACTGATATTGGTCACGATAAGGAGGGCAATATTGCCCATGAGTGGTCGACACTGCCGGCCCTAAGTCAGACGCTGGTGTTCTATATGGGGCTGGCTAACATCGCCAACATTCGGGACGAGCTGCGGAACCATGGGCTGCCCGCTCCCCCTCAATTGCTGTTATAGAGCAAGGTTCTCGGCACAGTCAGCGGATAGTGCGCGGCGAGCTACACCAGTTGGCACAGTTAGCGACTCAGGTAAAGAGTCCAAACCTTATTATCATCGGCTCGGTGGTAACCCTGTCCGACAAATTGAACTGGTATGGCAAAGCTAACGCCCCTAATTAACCCTGCCCCATCACCCAATACCCAATACCATCTGGGTATTGAGGCCAAACGCTTTGGCTGGCCTGTGGTGGGCAAACCAACCGCTGTTCTATTCAGCGGGGACATTTCTTGACCGGAGAAGTGGTGGCTGGAGGACGTTTCGCGACCAGCATCAGCGTTTTCATCATCTGACGAACGCAGTGTCTGATTTGATTAGACCATTACAACCCCAGGACAACTCTAACCATTTGAAAAAATGGCGAATTTATACAGATAAAGGGGAGTTGCACTTTTAACCTTCCTCGCAGAAATACCCGGAGTTAGCCGACTGGCAGATGCTAATCGTTATAATTTAAGGGGGGGTTACTGCGCCAATAATATTTTAACGGTATTGGCAAAGCTTTCGACGTATGCTTGCGGTGATGTTGCGGCAATCCCTGAATTATTGATTTGATACGTTCCATTAATGTAAAAGCTTGGGGTACTTTTGACTTCAAAGCTTTTCACGGCGGTATTTTGAATGGCTACAGTACCTTTAACTGAGAGACTTTGTTGCATCTTTTTGTAGACTTCAGAGTCAATACCGAATTGGGAAAAAATAAACTTAATGTCATCTATATCTTTGAGTTTTCCATCTCGTAGCGCTTCAAACAAAGGGCGTTCCAACTGGTCTGTTTTTCCCGTTACGATGGCTATCGCCCAGGCCTCAGTCAGTTCACTACCCAATGCACCCATAAGGCTGACATGATACTTAGTGACTTTTCCTTCCGATAGAATGCGGTTTATGGCATCAGAAACTGGGTATTTATCAACAAATTGATAGCAGGGGCCGCAATAAAAAGAAAAGAACTCAACGACCGGAGGTTGGGAGCTCACATGGTGGGGCAGCGTGATGTATTCTTTTCCTTCTACCAGAGGGGACGCTTTCATAGGAATATCGGATGCTGAGGGGGTCGCTAATACAACCGGTGTAACCCCATAAGTCAAAAGGGAGAGCACAAAAAAAGCACTGGGTGCTGACTTTTTTATAAGTGTCATGGTAACTCCAATTTCTATTGTGTAATTGTGATATTCATGCGCTTAAGACCTATTATTTGAAGGGCCTTTCACATACGTTATTTACATATAATTTACAAAAAAAGCGCCCAAATAAAACAACCTAAAAATAAAACTATCGCTGCAGCTGGAATAATCGAAACTTGATCGGACTTTTTCATGGTGGACCTTCTGTATCCTATTATTTAACCACACCTTGATGAAAAGGCAGATTTTGTGGAATCAAATAGTGAAGGATAAAGCGTACCGCGATCACAGATAACAACACCGCCGCAATCAATGCCCCACGTTTTTCGCTCTACTATGTAGCGGCAAAGCAATTTCTACCCCCTAAGCTTGCGATCCCAAAAACCAAACCTGCTACAGGCGTAAGTAATCACCGAACTTGATGATGTAAATGGCTTAACACGTTATCACCTCTCATTTTTTATCTCTTCTGCTGCATAAACTATAGCTATCAGTTATCATTTTAAAAATTGCATTATTATTTACATTGGGTTTAGTTGAGCTAAACGATGAATGTCACATTTAAACAGCTATCTGTTTTTGTCTCTATCGCACACAACGGCAGCATGACGCTCGCCGCTGAGGCACTATTCATGACCAAGAGCGCTATGTCTCAGGCGCTTGCCGAGCTGGAAAGCCAGTTGGGAGTCCGTCTGTTCGACAGGCAGCATGCACGGCTATATATCAATCATGAAGGGAGGAAGTTATTACCTGTCGCAGATGAACTGCTCGCGCGAATGCAAGGTGTTGGAATACTGTTTAGTGAAGATGCTCAGGATAACCAGCTCAGATTGGGCTGCACGAGAACCATTGGCAGCTATTTGCTGCCAGACATGTTGAAGGATTTTGCTAAAGATAGTGGCTGGATGCCACAGTCGATAATCGCCAATACCCAGGAAATCAGCAGAATGGTAGAACACTTTGAAATTGATGTCGCCTTGCTGGAAGGGCCATCAACCGAGCTAAACCTCATTTGCGAACCTTGGCTCGATGATGAAATGGTTGTCATTTGCGGACATGCTCACTCTTTATCCAAAGAAGATGCAGTTTCGTATTCCAGGCTCAATCAAGAACGCTGGTTACTACGTGAACAGGGCTCCAGTAGTCGAGCCTTCTTCGACAATCAACTTGCACTGTACCTTGATAATCCCCAGGTCGCTCTATCACTGAACGCCTTTGATGCCATTCTATCCTGTGTAGCCCATAATCTTGGTATCACCTTTATTTCCAAGCGTGTATTGCAACAACCATTTTACGCAGGACACTTTGTACAATTGCATACTGAGCACCGTTTTATGCGTAAGCTAACGCTCTGTTATCATAAGAATAAGTTCCTCTCGCCCATGCTACAAAATTGGATAACTTTCAGTCAGTCATGGCCACGAGTTTAACTTAAAAAGGTCAGTGTTGAGATATCCCCGAGCGGGTGGATACCTGGGGTTCACCAGCGACCGTTTTTTTAAGAGTGGTGTACTACTTACCTTCGGTGATTTGGACAGCGGAAGCACCAAGCCCCTGAATCATTCCTGCCAGCGCCAGTGATATAAACTTAATTACAACCTCCTCTCTTAAAAGGTATTTATGCTACTCTTGAGTTGCATATTTACGACCTCACCGCGTTATGGACAGGATCTCATGCATCAACTTTACACCTATCTCTGCAATATTCACTCGCAACCGTCAATGATGCACGTTGTGAGTAAAACTGAAAGCATCGAACGGATCTCGGATGGGGGAGACGTAATCGAAGAGCACGAAATCTTTTACGTATTTAACAATGGTGTGAAGATTTTATATAAAATGGAATTCGATATGTTTCAACCCGATGATGTTTGCTATGAGTGCTGGATTAGCTATGAAGTGGTGCACGATAGCGGATACGCCGTTTCACCGCAGAAAAAACAGTTTTATAATCGCAGCCAGTAAAGTTTCTGGATGAAAATGCAGAAAAATCATAGCTAAAAATATAATATCATCGGCATTGTTCATCCAGAACGTTATTTGTTTTTATAGCGATGACTTAAATGGTAATATCCTCACCGTTAATTGACACTAGTTGACCGTTTTTGAACAATGCCAGCACGTCCTCAGCGAAGTTATCAAAAATGGGAATGTCTATCGCCATTGCCGACTCAAAAAGAATCGGATCTGCACGATTGCAAACAATCGTTGCAGGTGCATTGCCTTGTTGAAAAGCGTCGTAAATCAAAAATGGTGCCATGGTGCCCCCTTTACCACTTGGGCACACCAATACTTTTCCTGCCAACGATTCCCCATAGCGCGGATGATGTGGAATCAGCAATGCTCACCGTCAGGCGAGCCTTGTAAATGCTGATATCTTGCGCATCGGAGATTTGCCGGATCGTAACCTGAGCGTCCGTTGACGGAGTGTTCTAAACGACACCCGTTCTTACGTTCTCAGCCTGTGGTACTACGATGGCAAAACCTGCAAGCAACGCGGCGATAATGACAAACAGGTGACCTTCGGATGAGTCCAGCAGGAATGAGTTGAACAGGTGACAGGCCATATAACTGCTGATCAGCGCGACAAACAGATTGCGGGAGTTTGTCGGTAAGCGCCAGGCCGCGCGATAGCAGCCCCACATCCAGGTGAGAAACACCATCAACCCCAGCAAGCCATTTTGCACCGTTTCCAGCAAGTACTCATTGTGCGGATTATGTACACCATAGCCGGTTTCAGCATTGCCGTACCAGAAACTGCCGGCGCCGTTACCCAACAGTGGAGACCGCTTTATCAATCGAATGGCTTCGCGAGCGAAGGCGGTACGTTGCCCCATGGAGTTGTCACAGGCCTGATAAGCGGACTCAGCATCGGCCAAGATGCAGCCCTGAATTTCCTCTACGCCCAGCGTCAGGCGCTCTATGGCACGATTAGGGGTCATCACCAGCATGGCAATGGCCAGTGTGCCGCAGGCAAGCACTGCGATTTGCTGCTTGCGTCGTAGCGTGAGCAATAACCAGACCCCAACGCCAACTATCAACGCGACATATCCGGTACGGCCCTGCACCATCAACAGCACATTCAATGTTGCCAACAACACTAACCCCGCATACCCCCATCGCCGTTTACCTTCACATACAAATGTGCGCGACAGCCATATCAAGGCGGCGAACGCCATAAACACATTCTGCGTGATTTGCAGCTTAAACACCGTGGGGTTGTCGGGGTTGAGCCCTCCCAGCGTGACATGGCCGAGACCACCGGCCAGACTGATGGCCAGTATCAACGCATTCGCCCAGACAAATCCGCTAACAAAATGGGTTATCAACTGACGGTCAGTCAGAAAGAACAACGCCAGTGGCAAGACATACAGCAGCTTCTGGTATTTGCCAACCATTTTGGGGCCATAGTCATGGGTATGCGTCAGCAGCGACAGCGCCAACAACATAAACATCAGTGCCGGCAGCCACACCAGGGGTTGGCTGGCAAGTACCCCAATCTGTCGGGTATCGCGCCGCCAGAGCAAACAGACCAACGCCAACCCCAACGCGATATTCATCAGAGGATTGGAGGTAGGGAGTGACGCCCCCAGTAAAAAGGCCGTAAAGGCAAATAACCGTTGCTGAGGTTGCGTCAGGAAATAAGAATAAACCACAGGGACTGATATCATCGTAACGTACTCATTGCGGGGTGACGGAGCACGGCAGATTGCCGTGATGACGTTGATGGTGTGCAGACTTAACAGTGGACGATACCGACCCTGTCAGTTGCTGGCTTACTGCACGTATTACGTCGCTGACTGGAATGACGGCGAGGTAGCGTTCAGGTGTGTCGGTATCGACGGTGTCCGGTGGTGGCAGTGAGCAATAATCGCCTGCCCACAACAAGGTATGCGGTGCCTGCCAGGGTGCCCATTGCGCCCGGTTGCTTGGCCCAAACAGCACTACCGAAGGGGTGTTCAGCGCAGCGGCCATGTGCATCGGCACCGAATCCACACCGATAAACAGCCTGGCTCGGTCAATCAGCACCGCGAGCTCCGGCAGGTCCAGACGCCCGGCCAGATTGACCACACGTTGTGGCGACAGGCAACCGGCCATAATGGCGCTTATCATCGCGGCTTCATCCGACGAGCGTCCGCCGGTGAGCACCACCGTTCTGCCCTGGGCAGTAAGATGATTGATAACGGCACTGAACCCTTCCACCGTCCAGGTCTTGAAGGCCCAGCGTGCGGTAGGCTGTATCAGCACAAACTCCGCCAGGTGATGTCGTCGGCTGAGCCGGTCAACCTCATCGACATCGCGCTGTCGCCAGGCCTGCGTCACGGTGGTGATTATCGTGGGTAATGCCAGGGGCGCGAGGATACTGAGATTATTCAGCACTGTGTGTTGCGAGGCATCGGCAACGTCGACCAGAAACGAATGGCAGGTGCGCCACAGCCGGTTGTTACGTTTTGGGTAGCGAAATCCCAGGCTGAAGGCCGGTTTGAGAAAACGGCAGTACAGCGCAGCGCGCCACTGGTCGGAGAGGTTAATCACCAGATCATAATGGCCAGTAGACAAGCTGTTCCACAACGCCCGCTCACCACGATATTGGGCCTTAAGGCGTTGGTGCTTGAGGTTGCGGTCCACGGTATACGCCAGGTACACATCCCGATTACCTGCCAGCATCGCTTCGGTGCCGTTGTAGACCAATACATCACCAAAGTGGCGCAATTTAATGACTAAAATTCGCTGCACAGTTTCCCTACGCAAGGCGCAAGGGGACCCCCACGGTTGAGGTGACACTGCAGTGGGGGCTGATTGGCTACAGGCTGTATAGTGATGCGTTGTCATTGCTCGTGTCCCAGAAAAAATACAAAAAGGCACTCTACCGAGGCGGTGTCGAAATAGTTAATGAAGATAAGAAATAACGGTGTGCCAATATCCCACAATGGGAAAGTAGTCAGATGGTTATCACGCCCCCCCGTCATTACCTCTAGTCAAATAAGAACACTAAGCTGCGGATAGGCATTGAGCGACTGAGACAACAATTTGCGGCTCAGTGACATGTCATGGATACCGGAGCACTCACCTTCAGCGTCAGGGGAGCAGAGGTAGATTGTAGGGTTAACTAGGGCGGGGTGCTGAGCCCCTAGGCTCGTGGTGCAATAGAGAAGCCCGGCCAGGGCAACAAGTGGGATACGAAGTTTCATGGACCATTCCAGGGTAATTTTTAATAAAACAGGCAAACACTCACCCCGTGTTTTGTAAGCGGTGTGTTGCCCAATTCATCCACCGGGCCTCATATTCCCGCAAACGCATATCGGTTTCTGCCTTCGACATTTTCAGCAATGTGGCTGTTATGAAGCCGCGCGACACGGGCCCGATGGTTTTGTTCCGCACTCGGTGCTATCCGGGGCCCTTCGATGCCATACCCTATTCCCATCCAATCAAATCCGTGTTCAATTCCCCCATTCTGGTTTTTTTCTGGATGGGCCTCAAACCCACCCGGTCAAAAAATTCATGTATCAACTCAACCAATTCCCAGCGCCAGGACGTGATGGGGGCAGCCCCCGTTGACACGCGTTAGTCGTAGGTCACGGTCAAGATGGTATGGCCATTATACGTGCCCGGCAGGTTTGTGTTCGGGGGCGGAAGAACTGATAACCGCACGTCGGTAGCCCCGGCTGGTAGCTGTAGACGACGGGGGAATTTGCCTCCGTCGATCTGAAGAGGGTACCGATCCGACCCAACCACGATCGCTCCATCGGCCCCTTCTCGGAGGGATATGGTCGCGTGGGTGGGTTGTTGACATGTAATGGTAGCGATACCGTCGGTTACGGTAGTCGTGCGACCGGACGACTGGATCGTGATCTCGGGTAGCCCCGTGATACCACACGGGCGGCTGATATCACCATCTAACCCACCCACCCCTGCACTGATGTGGTAGGACCCGTTTCCGACCCGTGGAGTGAGTTTCAGCGCAACCATGGTCCCTACAGATGGGCATTCGGGTATGCCTATACCGGTGCAGGGGCTTTCGCTTTGGTAGGCAGGTGTCGAGGCGAGCACGGCGTCAGCCGTGCTCAGTCCGGGGTCTTGCACCAGAAGTTCGGTCATTTCAGTTAGGGACAACCCATCCACGGTGGAGTAGGGGAACGTTCGCGACGCACCGTCAGTTGGGTATTTCCCAGCCACCGGGCACCTCATTGCGCACACTGTAATCCCGTCGTCACCGGCCCCGACCGTCAGGGACCCGATTCTAAGTACTGTTTCGGGTCGGTACGCCCTAGGATCGACATTCATCGCGTGGCTAGCGCTAGGGTCACTCATGCTAATCAGTAGCGCGGCGGTGATAGACAGTTTATTTCGCGACACGGGTGCGTCCTATTATCGTTTATTCAGTAGCAGATAAAGACGCCAGCGTCAGCATCCTCTCTGCCCATATGTTCCATCGGGCCACATACTCACGCACCAGCACATCAGCCTCTGCCTTCGACAGTCCCCGATATCTGGCTTGCTCATAAAGCCGCGCGACGGTTTTGTTCCGCCCTCGGTGCTATCCGGGGCCATTCGGGGGCATACCATATCCCCAGCCAGTCAAAGCCATGTTCAATCTTCCCCAGTTGCGTTTTATCCGGGTGTGTTTCAAATCCACCCAAATCAAAAAATTCATGCAGTCGCTTATTGGCCTTGCGTAAATGCCACCGCGTTTTGGTGAAAACAATAAAATCATCCATATAGCGCACATAAAAGAGATCCTCCCTGCCACCAAAGTAACCGTCGACATGCCGCAACAGGGAGCCGCCAATAAGCGGGCTCAACGCACTCCCTCGACAAATACCCTTTTCCGGCGTGCGTATCTCGCCACCGTTTTCGACGCTGTAATACAGCCATTGTCGGCATAAATCCCGACAAACCGGGTCGTGGATATGCCACTGCAGTTGACTGTCCACCTGATGCTTTAATATATGCCGGTAATACCCACGGATATCAGTGCGATAAACATAACGCCATGCCGGGTTGTGCCAGGCAGCGGCCACACGTCCGGTCGAGCCGCTGACGCCGCCATGCCCCTTCAGGTGATAGCAGTGCGCATTCAGTGGCAATTTATCGGCTATCTGTAACGCGACCCACTTCAGCACCAGGGCATCATGGGCTGACCACTGCACCCAGCTTTTGTTATGTCGCAGATAAAACTGCATCGGCGACAACCGATACTCACCTGCCAATACCTTGTTCAACCATTGCGTGTGCCGGTTCGACCAGTTAAACCGCAGGTCCCAGACATCTGCATTAGCCGGTGCATGTTGTCTTCGCAGACATAACCACTGATAAGCCTGTTCCCAATCCCGGGTACGTTGCTCACCGTTGTCATGGTCGACAACCTGCTTTCCGGTCTTACTCATACTCCAGACTGAACGTCGCCACTGCGCTGAGTGTCCCGAGACCAATTGACTTGTTTTGAATCGCCTCGGGCTCTCCCTGCACATAAGCTTTCAGGTTGATCATGTAGCTCCCTTCAGATAACTGGAATTCTTCGCTGGCGCTTTTCAGCGGTAACGCTTTACCCTCTTGAGTTTCCAGCCCTATGCCGACACCCGATGCACTACTGCCACCGTCCAGCGCCAGCAACCCCGGCAGATTGGGGTTCTCTTTGCCACTGAAAGTCACCTTCACCGTGTTGCCCAGGCTCAGGTCGCATTCTGTCAGGTGAATACTGAATGGCTGTCCCGATGTGCGCTTGTTCAGGTACAGGGACTTGTCGATGACCGTGCCAAAATCAAGCTCTATTTCCTCTTCACCCGGCGGTATCACGCAGGGCTCCGCCACCAGAGTGCCGTACAGGTGAACGTTATTCTCCTCAGCGGCAAACAGGGGGCCGACCATCAGCGCGGCAAACAGGGGAATAAGCCTCCCGATGGTCACTGTACGGTAAAAAAAACGGCCATTATTGCGGTTCATTCCGGGCTCCTTATTGGTATTCGGCACGCAGTGTCGCCCAGGCCACGAAATCCCCTTCGGTCAACGTCGCCCCTGCTCTCTTCACCGGTACCGCCCACAACGTTGGCGGCGTGAGCGGGTCAATCTTCTCCAGCGAGCTGCCCGGCGTAAAGGGTTTATCACCCTGGTAGATCCGGATACCCAAATCCGTCCGTTCCGTCGCCAACGCCTCAGGGTCGAACCCGGCGGCCGTACCGACCAGGCTCAGCGTCAGCGCCCAAGTGCCACCAGCAGCCTTGTCGCACTTAATTTGGTAACCCAACTGCTGGCGGTAGTTCTCGCCGTCCACCTTGTTGATGCCCACCTGTTCGCCAAAGTTCACGTCAATCTGACTGCCGCCGTTGCTGTCCGTAATAGTGCACAGCGGTGGCTCTCTCAGTGTGCCGTGGAAATTCATCTCCGCCTCACCGTTCTCTGCTTGTGCTGTGCAGACAACACCCATCAGGGCACTGGTCAGCAACAGGGCTATCATCGTTCTGATCATGTGCCGCTCCCGTTACTGGTAATCCACTTTCATAGTGGCCGTGGCGGTGAACTCACCTCCCTTCAGGGTGGCACCCCTCTTCTTCACTGGGACTGCCCATAGATCTGGTTTGTTGGGGTAAGTGAAGTTCAACCACTTGTTGATGGGTAATTTGGTGTTTCCCTGCCGCAATTCGATAGCCAGCACCTCCGAAATTTCATTCGGTTTTGTCTGCAGCACGTCAGAATCAAAAAAGGCACCGGACCCCACAATCTGCATCTTCATCGCGGTGGACGCACCTTGTGGGCAATCCAGTTGGTAGTCCACCCGCCTCAGGTATTCAGCACTACCCACCTGGTCAGCACTACCCACCTGGCTGGTCATCACGTCACCGAATTCCACCTTGATGGGCTGGTTGTTGTTGATGACACACGGCTCCACCACCACCGTCAATTTCACCGACACAAAAAAGGCGTCGGTTACGGATCGTGCCGACAGCGGCACAACAGCCATCAACCCGCACAGCAGACAAACGGTCCTTCGGTAACACAGGGTTTCGTTCATGGTCGCCTCAGTCATAACTCAGATGAAAATCCACCACTGCCCGATAACTACCAGCCACCAGATTGGCGGGGGTACGTTCCGGGGTCAGGGTATAACTCAGCGTGTTTTGCCCCGGCGTCAACAGCAGCGGTTTCCCCCTGCTGCCCAGGCGCACATCCTCGCCCTGTGCGTTTTCCAGCCGCAGTCCCAGCCCGGAGACGCCCTGCGCCTTCACCAACTGCGGGTTATCGACATCACGAGTGGCGTTAAAACTTACCCTCACCGCCGGTTGATTGTCCGCCCAGGTCAGACCGCCTGTACGTGTACCACGGCTGCCGGCCGGACTGCGCAGGCAGTCTGCCAGCCGTAGCTCAAACCGCACCGGTTCGCCGCGAGCACCAATAGCCTGCAGACGCCCCGTCCCCGTATCACCCAGCGCGATCTCCTGATGGGCGCTGGTCATTTCCAGCCGACAGGCGCTCTCCGTCAACGCGCCATGCACGTACAATGTGCCGTTGGTACCTTCTACATCCCCATTGTTCACCGCCGCCTGCGCCGATGGCAGCAGCCACAATATTGCGCCCAGCGTCAACGGGGCCATCAGCGTCACCCTGTACAGCCGGTACTTACGTCGCGTTTGCTTCATACTCATGCTCTTTCCCTTCGCTTCATAGGTGCCCGGTATCACCAGATAGTGCTCTGCTACGCCTTCTTCGCCGGTATCACGGTGCAGGTACTGCCGCTGCAACTGAAACTCAGTTGTGGTCGGCCACCGTAGTCGTTGACGTAGGTCAGTACCGGGCTGTTACCCACCGCTGCCGCACTCACCGTCAGCGGCAGGTTGCCTTTTGGTGGCACCATCATCGGCTCGAAGCTTTTGATACCCGGGCCGTCTTTCTTAGCAGCCGCATCCACCAGGGTGACGTAATACGGCGTCGGGTTGTTCACCACGAACTTGTCACCTTGCTTTATCAGCGTTATCTGCTCCTGCGGTGGTGAGGCGCTCTTGTCCATCGCAATGGATGCAGGGCGGTAGAACAGCTTAATGCGCGTCTGCAACGCAATTTGCAGCGTATTAGGCTTGGTGCTTTTCGGTGGGATTTCCCGCAGGTTGAAGTAATACACCGTCTCGCGATCCTGCTTGAGCAGCTTCGCCGCCGGCAGCGCCTGGATTTTGACCTGACTCGGCTTGCCCGGCTCAATACGTTGCACCGGTGGCAGGACCGTCAACGGGCTCTGAATTTTGTTGCCCTGATCGTCTTCAATCCAGCCCTGTGCCAGATACGGCAGTTGCTGGTTCTGGTTACTGACGCTCAGGCTCACCGAGTTCTGGCTGCCGTCAAAAACAACCCGGGTCCGATCCAGCGCTATGGCGGCCTGCGCCTGTTGGGCTAACAGAGCCCCCAGCAAGGTCATGGTCAGCAACGCCGGCACTCGGGCACCACGGCATGAAGAAATGTTCGTTTTCAATAAATCGTTCCGCATCGTCTCTTTCCCGGCCTCAGGGCCTGTGTGAATGGTGTTGATTAAAACCCCATGCCGCTCTTGTCATTCAGCGGCACGGGTGGTGTCGTTACGCCCCAGGGCGTCGGCATCCACAGAGCTCGCCCTCCCCGCAGCCGGTTTGTCTCCATCTGGCGCAGGGATGCCTGCACTCACCGGATGGCACGGCAGCAGAAGCGTATTCATCAGCATGTCTGCCGGCAGTGGCGTCGGCATCTGCACCTCGCACTGCGCCTCACCGCTCCAGCGCACCGTCATACGGTCACCGGCGTTAATGCCGCTCAGGTAGACACTGCCGCCGTCGCTGACCAGGCCGGTCTCCTGTTTACGCGCATTCATCACCGACGCCCCAAACGGCGGCTCACTACCATCGGTCAGTTTGATGACCGCCATCGCCTTGGCCCCGGCAATCACATCAAATTTCCGGTAGCCGATTGCCCCCTCGGTTAGGGTCGCCTGCACCACCGATTTGGTGGCTTCGGCGTTGTCGCCTAACTGGTTCAAATCGATGCTCGCCTTATTACGGTAATAGCTGCTCACATCGCCTATCACCGCCTTGCCCCAGGCATTGGTGTTAGTCGCCCGTCCATAACCACGCACCGGCACATCCGGCACCCCCTGGGTATCAATCAGCATCCGGGTACCGCCCGCCATCCCGGTTCGGTGCACCGCACCGCCCTCATGTGTCAACGTCATCCCCCCCCGGGTACTCAGGCCTACCGCACTGTAGCTGCCCTCCTGGTAGCTGGCGTTGGCACTCATGCGCGCCGCATCGCCTTCGTGGGTGTAATACCCGCTTACTTTAAACCCACTGTGCGAGGTCCCGGTACTCAACTGGTAGTTGTTGTATTCATCTATCCGGTCGTAATACCCCACCTGGTGGGTGATGTCGTTACGGCTTACCGTGGTGTTGTAGCTCACCGTCGCGGTGTTACCCCATGGCATCGACAGGGACAGATAAGCCCCATCATCTTTGGTGCCGTTATATGCGTTGCGGTATGCCGACAATGATAGGCTCACATTGCGGAGCCGCCCCACGTCGAAATAGCGCGACACCATCAGGTTGTAACGGTCGTTGGCCGGCCGGTCCCAGTAGGTCTGATGACTGTAGTTGATGTAGCTGCTCAGCCCCCAGTCACGGAAGTGTTTATTGAAAGTGATGGTGTACATCTCCTTACCGTTGCCGGTTCGGGTTCCGTAGTCTTTCGCATCCAGATACTCGCTCATGCTCATGAAGTCCTGCTCCGAAAAGCGGTAGCCGGCGAAGGTCACCTGGCTGTCGTACTCGTCAAAACTCTTCGAGTAACTCAGGCGATAAGAGCCACCACTGAGCCTACCCTCTTCCTGCGGCAACCGCGCCCACGACTGTGTGGCATCAAACGACAACGCCCCTAACACCATCAGGTCACGCCCGATACCCAGAGACAGCGCGTTATAATCGCCACCCACCAGCGCACCGCCATACAACGACCAGCCATTGCTGACCCCCCAGGAGAATTCACCGGTACCGAACAGCGGGCCGTTCGAACGGTGCTGCCAGTCCGACGGCTTACCGGCCGCCAGCTTGAAGCGTACCGACCCCGGCCGGGTCAGGTACGGAATGTTCGCGGTGTTCACCACAAACTCCTGTACGCTGCCGTCCTGCTCCTCGACACGAACCTTCAGCTCACCACTGACCGCATCGTTGATGTCCTGAATGCGGAACGGCCCCGACGCGACATTCGTCTCATATAACACGCGCCCCTGCTGGCTGATGACCACCCTGGCATTGGTTTTCGCCACCCCCGTCACCTCCGGTGCGTACCCGCGCAGGTTCGGCGGCAACATGTTGTCATCCGAAACCAAACTGGCCCCGGTGAAACGGAAGCTATCGAACATGCCCGAATCCAGGTAGTTTTCGCCCACAGTCAGCTTCGAAAGCAGTGATGGCACTGCGCGATAAGCGTAATAGCGACTCCAATCCAACTGTTTAGGGGTCGACTGCCCGCTGCCGGCTTGATGGTCAAGGTTAGCCTGCCAGTCAGCACGCAAGCGCCAGGCCCCCAGATTGACCCCGGTAGTACCGTTACCGCTCAGAGTCTGCGTGCTACTGCCATCTCGTTGCTGGAGCTGGCTGCGGGCGTTGAGGTTGTAATCCAGCAGCAGGCCCGGAATGCCCTCGTCCCAACGTGACGGAGGGTCCCAGTTCTCTGCGGTGTATTCCAGGAAAGCTTGCGGAATATTCAGGTACAGGGCATTGGTGGCCAGGTCGCCCCGCACTTCCATCCCCTGTACGCTGCTCTCGTCCAGACACTCACCGTCATGCCACCAACTCAGCCCCTTGATTACACCGTCCTTAAACCCCAACTCATTCGCCAGCGCCGGGCTGATACAGGCACGACTGCCGTTCGGGTCCTCCTTCGGCGCATAAAACGGAATTGGCTGTTCCGGCAGATCATTCTTATTGATGCGCACCACCATGCCGTAGGTACCCGGCATGATGTAGCCACCACGGGAAAACTGGCTCAGGTCGATATTTTTCCGGTCATTGACGTCCAGCACATCGGTATTGAACTGAATGTCGTCTGCCGCATAGACCAGGGTCATCGGCGTGCCCAGTGCCAGCGAGACGCACAGCCCCACCGCCTGGCGTCGAACCGGTTTTCCTGTCGGTAACAATCCCATATCCTCTTATTATTCATTTACGACGCAGTGCGAGATTCCTTCAGAAATAATTCATCTTGAAACGGACGGAGGAAAAATAATCTCCGGTTCTCAAGGCGTGGTTATTCGCAACCAGTTTCAGAGAATAATTCAACCGCATACTGCCGGGAATAATATTGACAAATGGCAAAGCCTTTCCGGGGAGCACAATATTTCCCTGGCTATCGGTAATTTGCAGCCCGACACCTGAGGCCCCTCCGAAAATACCAAACAAGTTTCCTTCGGAGTCGCCATCAAAGGTCACTTGGTATTGTTTCCACCCCTCTTTCCACGGACGTTCAAGCACGCAATCAATCAGAAAGATTGAAAAGGATTTACTGCGCCCCTGACCATCACGAATAATATCGGCCACAGGAATAACGCCCATATCGATACTTTGCTCACGGCTATCCAGCGCAATGGCACAGGCCGTATCAATAATACTGCCTTGCATACTGACCCGTCCCCAGCCATCGGCCGCCTGCGCAGAAAAAAACACAGGCAAAAGCAGGTAGGAAAATACGATTATCACTTTCATGTTAAAGTGTATTTCCCATTATTCCTTTGAGTAACCCATCTGAAAAAATGCATGCGGGAAACCCGCATGCATCGACACGCCAATATTGAAAAAATAGAAAGGTACAATAATGGGCTTACAGATACTCTAGGGTAAATTCAGTCACAGCTTTGAAGTCACCTGGGGTAACGCCTCCAGAGGCGCCAGTAGACTGCAAGTAGGCCGTGAAGTTCAGACTGTTGTCGCCTTTCTGTAATGTCTGTTCTTTGGTCGGCGTATCAAACTTGATCACTGTACCAGAACCATCAGTCAGGGCCAGACCGGCGCCCTTGGTAGTACCAGTAAGCCCCAGCAGAGTATCATCGCCCTCAGCCCTCGCTCCAGAGAAGGTCACCTTCACCTTTTTATTCATTCCCGCGGCGTCAAATGAGCATTTCTCGAGTTGGATAGTAAAGCCCTTTGGTGTGGACCGGCCCTCTGTACTGTCCAAGGCGACCTTAGATATCTGCCCCAGGTCAATTTCCTGAATGTCAGATCCTGGTGCAATAGAACACGGCGCATCAATAATAGAACCTTTGAAACTTATTTTACCGTGACCTTCATCCGGCTTCGCTGGATCCGCTGCATGAGCCATTGATACTGAACCGAATGCAATTACGGCAGCTATAAGTGCTTTATTCATAAATTATAAATATCCATACAATATTGATTAAAAAATCTCTTCTCATCCTAGCCAGCACGAGCATCTAGCTGTTGTTAATAATTACAAAACACTACGGACATGAAAAGATTATTCACACCTAGAAACTAAATACGAAATATCAGACCAACAAAACGTCACTATAGTCAAAAAAACAAAGCCTACTATCGCAACAACAGCTATTGCGACATATTATACTTTTGTGCGTGAATTTATCGATCTATAGATCTAAATAAGTCAATATTTACGATATAATCAACCAACAAAATCAGTTTGCCAGGTTGTTATCTCTATAGAGATCAGGGAGGAGGGGTAAATCTATGATTAAAAATATAAATTCACGCGGGGACACGTTTAAGCAGCAACAACGATTGCTCACTGCTCTAACAAATATTTCCCCCAAGCCCCATGAAAATAAATTACCGCCGCAAGAGATCTGGCCGTCGACACGACAACTGGCTAAGGCTGTTAACATCGGGATTTATCGGACCCGTTACTTGCTTCTAGATTTGGTTAAAAGAGAACAGATATTAGTCACGGATCGCGCCATAAATAGTTCATTACGCTGGTTTCCAACAGAAAAAACTGACTAATACTTTGGTAATTTTTCACTGTCTAAAAAACCAAAAAATAAATAACACAAGGAATTCACATTGGCCTTCCATGTCAATACACTGATTACTCTAGGGCTATCACTGGGACTGTGTTTATTTTGGCTGCGGCGTACCACAAATAATTGTGCTATTTCGATCACGCCTGTCCTATCATACTTCACCATCGGGGTGGCAGTACTCACTCTTCCACTGTTGTATACCACAGATGTGCGGTTTTCGAATGTCGCCTGGAGGGTTGCAGGCGTTGCAGGCGGACTCTATTGGTTTTTTTCGTGTCTGCAACTACGTTGGCACCGAGGAACTCTGCTTACGGTTCTCTATGGGGTAGTCTTTTTGGTGAGTGTGCAGGCTGTTATCGCTGGCCAGCAACTGCTTATGCCTTATCGCGCTTGGGTCCCCCTATATGGCAGCAGGATCTATGGTACATTCTTTCAACCCAACGTACTCGGCAGCTTTATTGCCACCGGCATTACCCTAGCCCTTGCAATGTTGCTGCTGCCTGGACTGGCCTCAAAACACGTCAAACTTGAACGACTCCGCCAATGCGGCATGTTCGTCCTGCTAGCAGGGCTTTCTGCCCTCCTTGTATGCATTCAGTCCCGGGCAGGCTGGTTGGGTGGCGTAGCTGCGGTACTGCTTCTTTTTCGATTTGGCCGTCTCAACTCCCCGCGTACCATCAGCGCCGCAGCAGCACTGGCCGGAGGTGTACTCCTGGGGAGTAGCTGGCTACTCTCAGGGCACTCTCTCCTTCCTTTGACAGATCACGCACACAGCAACCTGGCCCGCTGGACTATGCTGCGCGATACACTCGCAATGATTGGTAACAAACCCTGGCAAGGATGGGGATACGGCGGGTTCGAGTACGACTTCCAGCACTTTCGCATTAACCAGACACCTCCGACCCTGGTGACCGAAATCACCGGCCATCCCCATAACGAAATACTGCTGTGGGTCGTTGAGGCTGGTCTAGTGGGGCTTGCTGGTGTGACCCTGGTTCTTGCAGGAGTGGGTACTGTCATTCGCCAGGCCGTAAAACAAGACCGAATTGCTCTGATGGCAGGTCATCGCATGGCCGGAATGCCGACAGCACTCTGCTTCGCTGTACTTCCTATGGCTATCCATACCTTGCTGGAGTTTCCGTTCTACCTCTCAACACTGCATTTTGCCATTTTCCTGCTTCTGCTCGCCATAGCGGATCGTCTTAGCACAAAAGAGGCTAAGCAACACATTTCACCGGGCCTCACAAACACCGTTCTGAGCGGCATTCTGGCAGTACTGGCGCTGGGTGTTTCCATGCTGGCAGGCTTTACTCTCAAGGGGGAGGAAACGATCACGCAGGTGGAAAAATTTGGTATGGAAGACATCACGCCCTTAAAGGCGCTACCTCCCCTTTCACGCCTACTGCTTGAGCAACGTATCTCTTTCGATGAACATGTGGGTGCTCTGATGACCTACAACCGGACGCGGGATGAACAACTGCTAGAAGGCTACAGCCACTGGGCGTACACCTATCTGCAACAACGCATCGACAAAAATGTTTATGCAAGTCTAATCCAAGTGTTGCGTCACCAGAAACGCATTGAGACTGCAGAACGCTACCGCCGGGAAGCTGCATTGTTTTTCCCGACCGATGCCCGCTTTGCCCCCGCAGACAAGATGGATACCCTACGAAATAACATGGACAGGTAATGAATAGATCACACATCAATATCTTTATTCAGGATACCAATCGGTATTTTGTCCTGGGCCTGGTCGCCCTATTGCAATCTGCCTGCCGGAGCAGACAAACAACGATGACATTTTTTACGCAGAACCTTCCTATCTGGTCGATCTGATAATTGTGTCGAATGATGCTCCCTCTTTCATTTGGGCATCCCAGACCAGGACAAGGAATACCAAGCAGATCGTACTTCTGGCTCAAGATAGAGTCCGATACCAAACAGCCTCAAGCGGTCTGCATGAAGCCCACGCCATCAAACACGGCGACGACACCAACATCGTGCTGCAGTTGATTAATTCTGTGTTCAAAAAATACATAAACGGCACCACGAATAAAGCCCCGTACCGCTTGTCGGTACTGACCCCTAGAGAATTCCAGGTTTTGTCTGCCATTGAACAAGGGCTCCAGCCTGACCGGATAGCCAGACATCTCGGACTCAGCGTTAAAACGGTCAGTACCCATAAATGCAATGCCATGCGCAAGCTGGGATTCTCTCGCAATCACCAATTGTATAACTGGTTACGTCACCATAACACCCTGGCGCAAACCCAACACATCCACGGGTCTCCGTATCGCCGTACCAATGAAGCCATTGGAAAAAGCGCTCCAATCTGTCCACACAATCCGGGTTTATGACGCTATAGTTTGCCGAACTTAAGAGGATATGAAAAAGAATGGGAAAATCAGTCAATCAAAAAATCCTTACAGCCTACCCGATGCTTGTTCCTGCTCAGCACCGCCGTATACCAGCCCCAAGAACCAGTCAAACAACTCCCTAGGGATAATACCGTGGGAGAACAAAATGCAACCAAAAAAGTCCAGGTCAAACAAGGTGAAGCGGGGATGTTCATTGTGGTTAGCCATCTACAGCCCCACCAGCTTTACAGGGTAACAACGGTAGAGGCAACAATTGCTACGCTAGTTATTGGTTATGTAACGGTACTGTTTACCCATCGTTAATTGATTTCGTAATATCTGCACTTTCACCAAGGTACGGTGAAATAATGGGATATAGGCGGTTCACCATGAAAAGCCCGATCGGGTTCGATTCCTCCAGCAACAGTACTTTTATTTTGGTCTGCTTTGTCTGAGCACTTTTTTGTAGTCATGATGTAAATGACGTCTACAAAAGGTCCTTCAAATATGGAGTATTGAGGATGAAACGCTCCTTACCACCTCTAATTACTCTGTTTTTTACGCACTAATAATGAATAGGACGAAACCACCGAAAATACACCATGACACCTTTCACCCCAATAATAGTCACTTACCATTTCTACTGGTAGATACTATCGTAATTAGCTATTTGATATTTTTTTATTTCATTGATAAAATCAATGAATCCATTAATGCAAATAGTTTTTGTTCATATGACTCTCTTTACACTTACGAGGCATTCTAAATGAATAAATCGAAAAGCAATAAACATTCAAAGCATAGTACATTTGTGTTAATTGATAATGTGCTTCATTATCAAAAATACAACAAATCAGCAACATTAAGCAAGAATCAAACTAAATTACTCCATTATTTACTACGTGAGCAAGGTAACAAAGATCAGGTCATTGATTTTATCTGGGGTCCCGGCACTACAAATCAAAACGAATCAAAATACAGACAACTAATCCTACGAACGAGAAATAAACTGAGTCGTTCAGGGTTTCCGGACGATACTATATTAACCATAGCAAAAATTGGCACTTACCTTAATGAATCACCATCACCACCGACAGATGAATTTAACTGTAATCATATTGATTTTGACATTGAGTCTAGAGTAATACACTGTTTTCATTTGTAATATGATAACTTTCCGAATAAACCCCACACGCCTATTGGTTTGGTTAAGAGCGAAGAAAAAAAACGGTCTTCATAACCCATAAGAGAAAACCGTGATCGAGAGTATTTATTCTTACCATGATATCTCCCCCCCCCCCCCCCCCC